>Ga0247727_10008972_pt1 | contig 18329 bp, 19 predicted proteins | sample WisWelCaveWW1625_FD_202498 | JGI IMG/M metagenome (GOLD analysis project Ga0247727, IMG submission 202498) | Biofilm microbial communities from Wishing Well Cave, Virginia, United States - WW16-25 | ecosystem: Environmental > Aquatic > Deep subsurface > Groundwater > Cave microbial mat | place... | reverse complement strand
CCGAATACGACACGCGCGTCGTGCTCGCGAAAGCCAATCGCTCGAATCCGACCGACGTCGAGAAAGTGACGCTGGTGAATTATCGCGGCGAGCGCGTTTTTCTCGGGCAGGTCGCGGACGTTTATTACGGCAAAGGCCCGACGATGATCGGGCGCAAAGATCGCGAGCGTTTGGTCACGGTTTTCTCGAATCTCGACGGCAACGTGCCACTCGGCCAGATTTCCGCGGCGATTCAACAGCGCACCGCGAGTCTCGAGTTGCCGCCCGGCGTGACGATCCAATATGCCGGCGACGTGCAAAACATGCAGGACATGTTCCGCGATATGATGATCGCCATCACCTTCGCCGCGTTGTTTATCTATATGATCATGGTCGCGCTGTTTGAAAGCTACGCGCATCCGTTCACGATCATGTTCTCGATTCCGGTCGCGCTCGTCGGCGGTTTCGGGGCGCTCGCGCTCACCGGCCAAACGTTGAATATGTTTTCGATGATCGGCGTTTTGCTCGCGATGGGTTTGGTCACAAAGAATGCGATCCTGCTCGTTGACCGCGCCAACGAGCAGCGCGCGAAAGGCCTCTCCGTGCGTGACGCGCTTCTTGAAGCCGGTCCGACACGTTTGCGCCCGATCATCATGACGACGCTGACGATGGTGCTCGGCATGGCGCCGCTCGCGCTGGCCCTCGGCGCCGGCTCCGAAATTCGCCAGAGCATGGCTATCGTCGTCATCGGCGCGTTGGTGAGCTCGACCGTTCTCACCTTGATTTTGGTGCCGGTGGTTTATTCGTACATGGAAGGCGCACGCGCCTGGTTTAGCCGGAAGAAAGTTCCTGCCGCGACGAATGGCCGGTATGAGAAAGTGCCGGAGCGGTGGCGCGAAGCGGTGGCGTAAAGCTGAGTGGGCGAGTGGGTAAAAGGGAGAAAAGGTGATTGCGCCTTTTCTCCCTTTTGTTTTAGGGAAAAGCTTTTTGTTGACTATTTGCTTTGTATTTTGTAAAATTGATCAATGACTTTAGTTTGTTGGTATCTAAATAGAAAAGTTAATGAACGGCAATGGATATTCTCATTCGGATTAAACGCCTCGTTATTTCCAGACGCGTTGTCTTTACCGATAAGGCTGATATTGAGAGAGTTGCTGATGGCCTGACTCCGGAGATGGTTTTTGAAACGATTTTAAATGCTCTGGCTGTTTATAAAAAGTTGCGCTCTCGTGATCCCGTTTCGGGTCGCCCGGAAAATCTCTATGTTATTAAAGGCTTGACCTATGACGGCACGGCAATTTATACCAAAGGCAAAATACGAAATCAAAATGGCACGGAGGTATTTTATGTCCTCATCTCCTCGAAACGTTCGGATTAAGCCTCGATTCAACTCATACAATGAAGAATCGAATTGGTGGGATGATTTGCCGGCAGTTCTACATTGTCCGGAATGCGGCAAAAAAGCCATGCGGCGAGTCAATGGACCTTGCCAGCTTCTTGATGGAATTCTTATTCCCGAACTGGAACGCTTTCAGTGTTCCTCCTGCAAGGCCAATTTTTTTGATTACGCGGCGATGAAAACTATGGATAAATTTCGAGAACGCTTATCTCAAAAATCGTCGCGTCCGCGCCGCCGCACACGAGTGAAAAGAACGCTCGTCGATCAATAAAACTATTCGTGATAACGGATACTTTCGAGGTGAATTATGGCTGCAACCGTTCGTGAACATATCGAAGCCCTCTCCAGTAGTGAGCTTCAGGAAATGCTTCGGCGCGACTATTTGCGGCGCTTGATTCGGTATCAGACCACCGATGAATTGATGCGCCAAAAATATGGCATACCCTATGAAGAGTTTGTCCGTCGCAATAGCGTTGCCGAGAAAAATTTCTCGTGGGAGGTTGAATCGAATTCCCAGGATTGGGAAATGGCCCTTGACGGAATTCGCACGATGCAACGCAAACTCAGCGACAGCGATGGTCAATCTTGACGCAGTTTTGGCGGAAGCCCGAACGCTCGCTCGCGCTAAATCACTTCACCTTGTCGAAGTTGATCGAACTGATTATGCGATCAAATTGCGCCTCTCGATTGATCGCGAAATTTTTATTCAAATATACGCCAACGAAATCAGCGACAAGTTTAATTTGGCGGTGATTAATCGCATTTATGGATTTGATCGAGAGGGTGGCCTTTATCATCTTCACCCTTTTCTGGATACGCGCCAACATATTCCTGCCGATTCTGCCAAAAGTATCACAGACTTTGTCAAAGAGTCTTTCGATCTATTAACCGCGCATGGATTGCTCTAAATAAAAATTCTCCGGCGCCATGAAAAATCTCCCAATTCCTCGCTTGGATCGAAACTCCGCTATCCATCATCATCTCCTCAAATATTGCCGAGTGCAGGAAGGCGAAATCTGGGACGATCCTTTGCAAAAGCATCGTATCGGCTGTCTCGATGCAGCTAACTTACGCCATATTAAAAAACTATTGAGTGGAGCGCGGACAACATGGGCGATTCACGGCATTTGGGGAGCGTTCCCTGTCGCTTTGCTTCGGGTCAGACTGCTTCAGGGTTCGCTTCCATACTTCGCACTAACCTTCGGTTGCCCTTCGCATGCCTAACGCAAACAACCATGAATATTTGCTTAGAAACATCGTCTTATTTACCTCTTATTTGGTGCACACCATACTCCCAAAGCATAATCAGTTTGATTAAGTCATACAATTCGGAAGCAGAGTTCTACATTCAAAGAGATTGTATCAAAGAAGCGTTGAGCTATGTGAATTATCCCAATAATTGGTTTCGACATGCGCCTATACGATTGAGAAAGATTTCAAAAACTATTACTGATAAATCTCTTGAAAGATTATCTTTTCCAAGTACTGCTTTTCAAATTATTCTTGGTGGCAAAATGTGGTCACAAGGGCTTTATTTAAACTTTGTGCGCCATACAGCTTTCCTTTATGCCGATTTAGTAGACCGCATAGACTTTATTGATAAGAGAAAAGGAATGTTAGAATTGGCGGATTCAATAGATGAAAGATATAATCACATCAAAGAACGCATCGAAAATCATTTTAAATCAGATAGCTTTGAATTTGATTTAAGCTCACTTTTCCCTTATTGGGGTTTTTACTATTTATACGCCGATGACTCGTTTAAATTTAAAGTCAAAACCTGGGATGTTGAAGAACTATTTGAAAAAGGGCAAGCAAGGATCAGAGATGTGTTTCATTATGAAAGTATGTTAAAATCAAAAATTAGATTTGACAAAATGCTAGTTGCGAATACGGGATTTTCTCTTCATATCAAAAAGCAATTAGGTGCTTTACCAATTGAAATAGTTTGTGCCCAAAGTCGTCAATCAGAAATCTTTGAATAATTATGCTTTACGATTATCTTTTTGAACCAATGTTTACGCAAAGAGAATGTCAACGGCTGTTATGCGCAGAAGCCGCTGAAAAGCGCTGATCGTATCATTCGCGCCAGCTCGCAGAAAGACGCTTTGATTCTCGATTTTTTCTGCCATGCGGGCACCACGCTTCTGGCGGCTGAAATGTTGGAGCGGCGGTGCTACACGATTGATATCGATCCGGTTTACTGCGAAATAGCGATTCGCCGAATTGAGCATTTCCGCGCCACCGGCAAAACCGGCTGGCAGAACGGCAATCCGTTTGAAAAAGAAATTATGCTGGACGGCGAGTTGCGGTCATTATTACTGCCCGAAGAAATCGAAGACGAACAATTCGCTAATACAATTGCATTTGAAACAAAATAACGAGTTCTTCATAATAATTGGAAAATCCCGCAGTTCAATGTCATCCCGCCACGGCGGGATCTTTTTTAAAGTCAAGCTAATGGCTAAGAACAAAAAAGATGCTTTCAGCATGACGGCTTTCGTTGTTTTTACAACAACAACTCTACTCGTTTTATCCGTTGGCCGTTTTTCATCCGTTGGCATGCGGCTTGTTTTGTAGCTTAGAAATCCTCTTGCATTTTCCAAATTTTTCATTATCTTCCTCTCCTGCATTTACTTTTGATTTCCTCCACCCCAAAACAAATCGAAGAGGGAAAAAATGACCTTTTCCTGTTCCACCGAACGCCGCACTGGGTGGGAAGGCGAGATCATCGTTTTGAAAGCGACGGGGAGCGCGTTTGAACAAGAGGCGCGCATTGCGCCGACCGGCGGTTGTAATCTTTTTTCGTACATCGTCAATGGCGTCGAACGGTTGCGCCAGCCGCCGGGTTGGCGAGACGTGCCGACTTTTTATTACGGCATTCCGCTTCTCTTTCCCACGCCGAATCGCGTGCGTGATTGCCGTTATGAGTTTGAAGGCCGCGCTTATCAACATCGCAAAAACCACGAAGATCGTTTTCTGCACGGTCTCGTGTTTGACGAATGGTGGAGGCCCGGCGAGTTTAAAGCGAACTCAACGAGCGCTTCATTTTCGGCGTGGCTGGAGGTTCAGCCGTTTCATCATCATTATTCCGCTTTTCCCTTTCCGCATAAAATTACCGTGACTTTCACATTGACCGCCGAGGGTTTAGCGATTGCGTATGAAGTGGAAAACACTGGTGAAGGCCGTTTGCCGTTCGGATTTGGTTTGCATCCGTGGTTCCGCGTCACGCGCACGCGAGAAGACATGATCATCTGCAGCCCGGCGACGCACCAAATGGAGCTCGAACCGAAATCACTCTTGCCCTCCGGAAAGAGCTGGCCGCTTCGCGAAGCGCCATCGGATATTCGCAAACCCACGCCACTCTCGCAAATCGATCTCGACGCCGTTTATCTCGGCATGCGCCCGGAGCGGCCCGCATGGATTGAATATGCCGATGAAAAGCTGCGTTTGGAATTGCGCGCCTCCGCCGACTTCACGCATTTGATCATTTATTCGCCCGCCGATCAGGATTTTGTTTGCGTGGAAAATCAAACGTGCAGCGGTGACGCGCATAACTTGTATGCGCGTGGGTTGCAGGATATCGCGCATTTGCTGGTTCTGGAGCCCGGACAGAAACATTACGGCGAAGTGCAGATGGTGTGGCTCGTCAACCGTAATTCGTAAAACGTAATGCGTGTTATGCATCAACTTGTTTACGCATCACGTTTTGCGTTTTTTCGCTTTACTTTTTATGTTATGAACATCCCAACAGCTTTTGATGCCGCCTTGCGAGAAAATTTCGCTGAAGTGAAAATCGACGAGCCGCTGGCGTTGCACACGACACTCGGCGTCGGCGGGCCCGCGGCGCGTTTGGTGACGGCGACGACTATCGCGCAGCTCCCAAAAGGCGTCCGTCTTGCGCATGATTTTCATTTGCCGGTTTTCGTGCTCGGCTGGGGAAGCAATTTAATTGTCTCCGATCTAGGCTTCGCAGGCCTGGTCATCAGGAATCGCGCGCAAAATTGGCGTATTCTCGATGAAGCCGCGCTGGCGAAATCGTCGCCGACAACGCTGGCTCGATTAAAGCCAACCGGAGATGGTTATTATCAAATTGACGATTTGATGTATTCCGAAGCAGACTGTCCAGCGGTTATTGTGCAGGTCGAATCCGGCGCTAAAATCGATCCGTTCATGAAAGCGTTGTTCAAGCGCGGCGTCACCGGCTTGCAATGGTTTGCCGGCATTCCCGCCACGGTGGGCGGCGCGGTTTATATGAACATGCACGGCGGTTATCATTTCTTCGGCGATTTCGTGCAGCAGGCTTTGCTCTTTGATGCCAAAGCGAACGACTGCAAAGTTGTCGATCAATCTTATTTCGAATTTGATTACGATCACAGCATTCTGCAAAAAACGAGAGAAACTTTGTTGTGGGCGCAACTGCGATTGTTTCGCGGCGAGGTCGAGCGGGCGCAAGCCACGGCGCGCGAATGGGCGCGACGCAAAGCGCTGCAGCCGCAACGCTCCGCCGGATGTATCTTTCGCAATCTTTCCGCTGAAGAGCAAAAGCGTTTGAATTTGCCGACGCCGTCCATTGGTTATCTGGTTGAACATGTACTCAAGCTCAAAGGCATACGACGAGGCGATGCGTTCATCTCGCCGCGACATGCGGCTTTCATTGAAAATCTGGGAAAGGCGCGCGCGCAGGATATCAAAGCACTCATCGGCCTGGTTGCAGAAAAAGCGCGAACGGAATTGAAAATTGAATTGCGCGAAGAAGTCGAATATCTCGGCGAATTTTAGCTCCATTCAACAAAGCAAGCTGGCGCAAATCCAACGGATGAAAAGCTGCCAACTGATCGTTGAAATCCGTTGGCAGCTTTTTATCCGTTGGCAAATTTTGTGTTTAATATTTTTACAAAGTTTTGTTATTATCAGATTATCATCATGTCCAAATTCATCATCACCGGCGGAAATAAATTAGAAGGTGACTTCTTTATTTCCGGCAACAAAAACGCCGCCTTGCCGATACTCGCCGCCACCGTGTTAACGGATGAAACTTGTGTGATTCGCAACGTTCCGCAAATCACCGACGTCGCCACGATGCTCGCCTTGTTACAGGATGTGGGAAAGAATATCGAGCGGATTGGAAACAACGAGGTTCGCATTGCCGGCGCGGCGACGAAATCCGTTTTGGATAACGCGCTGGTCCAAAAACTGCGCGCCTCAATTCTTTTTCTTGGGCCGTTATTGGCCAAAACCGGCGCTGCGACACTCGCGCCGCCCGGCGGTTGTGTGATTGGCCGTCGCGCCGTTGGCACGCATTTCGATGCGCTGACGGCGCTGGGCGCCAACATCATCGGCACGGAAGATTATTATGACGCCCTGTTGAAAAATCCGCAGGCCAATGAAATTTTTCTGGACGAAGTTTCCGTCACTGCCACCGAGAACGCGATGATGTGTGCCGCGGCGATTCCCGGCGAGACCGTGATCGAGAATGCCGCATGCGAGCCGCACGTGGCGGATTTGGCGCTGGTCTTGAAAAAGATGGGCGCACAGATTTCCGGTGCAGGGTCAAATCGCCTCGTAATTCACGGCCGGAAAAACCTACACGGCTTCGAGCATCGCCTCGCGCCGGATTATATCGAAGCCGGCACGATGATTATCGCGAGCGCCTGCACGCGCGGACATATTTTTATTCACGAGACGGAACCAAAGCATTTGCGCCCAATGCTGATTTACCTGGAGCGCATCGGCGTGCAAGTTAAATTTCGCGGCGAGACGGCGCTCGAAGTGCTTCCTGCAAATCTTCGCGCGTCTTCTTTGAAAATCCAAACGCGCCCGTGGCCCGGTTTTCCAACGGATTTGATGAGTCCCTTTATCGTGCTCGCCACGCAAGCGCAAGGCATGGCGCTCTGCCACGATTGGATGTACGAGTCGCGCATGTTTTTCGTCGACAAGCTCATCGCGATGGGCGCCAACATCACGCAATGCGATCCGCACCGCGTCATCGTCATCGGGCCGACGCCGTTGCGGCCGCAGAAATTGAGCAGCCCGGACATTCGCGCCGGCATTGCGTTGGTCATCGCCGCGCTGGCAGCAGAGGGAACGAGTACCATTGACAACGTCGAGCTGATCGATCGCGGGTATGAGGATATCGTGGCGCGTTTGCAAAAGTTGGGAGCGGAAATGGCGCGGGAGGCATAGCAATGCCTCACTAACGGGGTGGTAGCGCAGACATCTTGTCTGCCCCGCGAACGGGGCGCTACGATTTTCCACCGATGAGTGAGGCATTACGAGGCCTGGGAAATTCTGCTTGCGCGTGAATGTTGAAAAGCCTAAATTGTGTAAAGAATTTTATTCCATCGTTGCAAAATTTTAGGAGACGTCCTATGCCCTCGCCTTTTCCCGGAATGGATCCTTATCTTGAGGCCCCGCACATTTGGGAGGATTTTCACGCCAGTCTGGCGCTGGAAATCCGCAACCAACTGGCCCCGGGCCTCCGCCCGCGTTACTTTGCCGCGTTGATTCCGACGGTGACTTATGATGAAGTCCTCGTCGAAGAAACTCGTCGAATAAAACCCGACGTGAGTATCTGGCAAACCGATGAGCAACCCTGGAGCGGCGAAGTGATTGCCATCGCACCGGCCCCTCTTCTCGGCCATGTTGTGCTCGAAGAGCCGATTAAGTTGTACAGCGTTGAAATTCGCGAAGCTGCGTCCGGCCTGTTGGTCACGGCCATTGAGATTCTCTCGCCCGTCAACAAGCGCCCGAGCCACGAGGCATTCGAAGATTATCGCCGCAAACGCCGCGACCTGTTGCGCAGCTCGGCGCACCTGATGGAGATCGACCTTTTGCGCGCCGGCCACCGGCCGCCGCTGATCACGCCTTTGCCGGAAGCGCCGTATTTTGTTTTTCTGCACCGCGATGATCGTCGCCCCAAAGTCGAAATCTGGCCATTACGATTTCAAAATCCCATCCCCGTGCTGCCCGTTCCATTGCTCGCCCCGGATCCGGATGCGCCGCTGCATCTTGGCCGCGCCATTCAAACGATTTACGATGCTGCGGCTTACGATCTGCGCCTTGATTATCGCGAGCCGCCGCCCAGGCCGGACCTCGGGCCGAAGGATGCAGAATGGGTGACGGCGCGTTTGCAATCCCTTGGCAGAAAGAGTTAACTGCAGGCTGGATCAGATTCAATTTTTAGTCCAACCGTTCTTACGCCATTGATGATGCCAATCAAAAGATTAGCTCAAGGAGATCGCTTTGCCTTCTTACTCCCGCCGACAATTCCTCAAAACTACAGTCACGGGCGCGATGACAACCCTGCCGTGGTTTTCACTCGCCTGCAGTTCATCCGAAAAATTTGATGTGCTCATCACCGGCGGCCTGATTTACGACGGCTCCGGCCGACCCGCGAGTATCGCTGATCTCGCCATCAAAAATGGGAAAATCGTCGCGCTCGGCGATTTAAAAGACAAATCCGCCACCCGCAAAATTGATGCGACCAATCTCGCGGTCGCGCCCGGCTTTATCGATTTTCACTCGCACAGCGATGAAGAGTTGTTGCTCGGCAGCGCAGCCCAATCGAAAATTCGGCAGGGCGTGACGACGGAAATCATCGGACAGGACGGCGGCTCGGTCGCGCCGTTGACGGAAAAAATGCGCGCGAAATGGCGCGAGAGTTTAAACTCGAATTATGGCGTTGAAGTTGGCTGGCTTGATTTCGCCGGCTATTTTCAACGGCTGGAGAAAGGCGGAATCATCACGAATGTCGCGAGCATGGTCGGACAAGGCTCGCTGCGCGAATATGTGGTCGGTGAAGACAATCGCCCCGCGACGCCGGAAGAAATCGAGAAAATGAAAGCGCTGGCGCGTGAAGCGTTCGCGCAGGGCGCGTACGGGATTTCCTCCGGACTTGAATACACGCCGAGCAGTTTTGCGAGCACGGAAGAAATCATCGAAGTCTGCAAAGCGATGAATGGACGCGGCATTTATTCGACGCACATGCGCAATGAAGACGATGCCGTGCTCGAAGCGATCGACGAAGCCATTCGCATTGCGCGCGAGTCTGGCGTGGCGCTGAACATCTCGCATCTCAAAGCCCAAAATCCCAGGAACTGGCATAAAGTGCCGCTCATTCTCGAAAAGCTCGACCAGGCGCGCGCCACGGGAATGCAGGTGACCTGTGATCGTTATCCTTATATCGCGTACAATACGGGACTTTCTTCGCTTTTTCCCTTGTGGAGCCGGGAGGGAGGAAGCGAAAAATTTGTTTCGCGTTTGCAAGATCCCGCGTTGCAAGAACGGTTGCGAAAGGAAGCCACCGACAAAGTGACCAAACTCGGCGGCTGGCAAAAGGTGATGATTTCGAGCCTGGCGAAGAATCCCGAGCGCGAAAAATACGAAGGCAAAAATTTCACCGAACTTTCGCAAGATGGAACCGACCCGTTTAAACTGCTCGTTGATTTGGTGAGAAAAGAAGAGGGCGGCGGCAGCATAGTCGGCTTCGGCATGAGCGAGGAAGAATTGGCCGGCGTGTTGAAGTATCCGCAGGCGATGGTGGCCAGCGATGGTTTCGCGCTCGCCACGAGCGGCAAGCTGCGTTTCGGCAATCCGCATCCGCGCAGTTTCGGCACGTTTCCGCGCGTGTTGGGAAAATATGCGCGCGAGGAAAAACTTTTCGATCTCGCGGAGGCTGTCCGCAAAATGACTTCGCTGCCGGCGAGCGCGTTGGGAATGAAAAATCGCGGCGTATTGCAAATTGGCAATTATGCCGACGTCGTTATTTTTTCCGCAGAGCAAGTCATTGATCTTGCGCATTGGACCGCGCCGCATCAATATCCCGCCGGCATCCAATATGTGGTGGTGAATGGCGAAGTGGTGATTGAGAGCGGCGAGTTTAACGGCAAACTGGCGGGCCGAGTTTTGCGAGGGCCGTTTGGAAAGTAAATATTCAGCGGCGCCTCCGAAGGTGTTCATATGACAAATTATAGTATCATGTCATTCCGCAGGAATCTTTTTTAATGTCGAGTCCAGTGCTTGTTTGGAAAAGGCTTCCCTGGCCTGCGGCAGGGCAGGCTTCCAGAATGACATGTTGCTGGAAAGAATTTACTTCTTTTTTGCGCCATTATGGTTAATCTTACGCATCGTTTTTTTTCTTTTGCTGTCAGTTTTCTGCTCTTCCTCGTCGCGTGCTCAACTTCAAAGCAACTCAAGGTTTCACAAGGCGGCGGCGCGCGTTCGCTGGCAGAATTGCGTCAGCGTCTCGATCAGATTTTAAACGACCCGACGCTCGCGCATGCAATGGCCGGCATCAAAATCGTCTCGCTGCGCACCGGAGAAACTTTTTACGAGCGCAGCGCCGATCTGCTGGCGCATCCCGCCTCCAATCAAAAGCTGCTCACTTCGGCAACGGCGTTGTCGTTGCTCGGGCCGGCGTATGTTTTTCGCACCAGCGTGGCCTGTGATTCCGCGCAAAAAGTCGAGAGCATCCTGTCGGGCGATTTATACCTGATCGGCCGCGGTAATCCGGATTTAACGGACAAAGACTTATTCGGACTCGCGCAGAATCTGGCGCAAATGGGCATTACAGAAATTCGCGGCAACCTCGTTTGCGATGATTTTTATTTTGACGATTTGCGCTGGGGCAACGGCTGGATGTGGGACGATGATCCTTCCGATCTTTTCTCTCGTTTCACGGCGCTGTCCGTTAATGACAATGCCGTCGTCGTTCGCGCCACGCCGTCAGATAGCCTCGGCAGGCCGGCGCGCGTGCAAATCACTCCGCCGACGGATCATGTCGTGCTGATGAATAAAAGCGTCACGGTAGAACGCAAATCGCAAATCGATTCGCTGAAATTGTCGCCGCTGTTCATCACGCGCAATTGGCAACAAAATGAGAACTTGATCCTCGTGGACGGCGCGATCGCGCAGGAGGAGTCGTCGCAGGAGGAAACCTTGAATGTGCTGGCGCCGGAAATTTATTGCGGCAAGCTTTTTCGTGATGCGCTGCAAAGCGCGGGAATTGCCGTGCGCGGCAAGGTGTTGCGCGGTGAAGCGCCGGCGAAAATAAAAACTCTCGCCGAGCATCGCAGCCCGATCATGCCGATCTTGATCAATCTCAATAAAATTTCGGATAATCTGACGGCGGAGCTTGTATTGAAAACCATCGGCACAGAAAAATTCGGCCGGCCCGGCACCGCGGCGAAAGGCATTCGCGCCATGCGGCAATTTTTCAGCAGCGCTGGTGTTGACACGAATGCGGTTTACAGCGCCGACGGCTCCGGCGTATCGCACTATAATTTAATCACGCCGGCGAACCTCGTGAATTTGCTGACGGCGATGTGGAAAAATTTTGCGATTCGCAATGAGTTTGTGGCAACGTTGCCGATTGCCGGCGTGGATGGAACTTTGAGCGGGCACATGAAAGGCACGGCCGCGGCCGGTGTGCTCCATGCCAAGACGGGGACGATCAGCGCGGTGAGCACGCTTTCCGGTTACACGACGACCGCGGATGGCGAAGAGCTGGCATTTTCATTTATGATGCAACATTTTCTCGGCAGCAGCCGCGCCGTTCGCTCGATCCAGGATCGCCTCGGCGCGGAGATCACGGCGTTTCGGCGGATAACGACGGCGCAGTCGAACTAAACTCTTTCCCGTTAATAAAACCGTTGCGAAACCGCCATCGCAGTTCGACGAGACATCAATTCGCCGTCGAGAGCTTCTTCAAATAGGCTTCGATATCTTCACGGCTCAGCCTTTTCAAGAGGATTTCCGGCGGCAATCCTTTCAAGAGTTTCTCCAGCGGCAGCTTTTTGAGCAATTCTTCCATTTCCCAATGTTCAAACAACTCTCCCGAAATAAACTCTTCCCACAGTTCCTGCCGGTGCTCTCGTTTGTAATCTTCTACGGTATAAGGCATGGTTAAACCCTCGAGAACGATGAGGCGAATCTGCTTGCCGCCCCACTGGATATCATATACCCCTTGCTTCACGAACTTCAGCGTCGCTTCCGTTGCTAGTTTCTCCGGGGGGCGCGTGCAAACGGCATACAACCGCAAGTCTTCAACCGGCACCAACTTGTCCCAGGATGGGCTGATCTGTTTGCGATAATTCACATAATGGCCGTTCAACTCATCCAACGTCCACGCATCCACTGTTTGCCGAAAAGACTTGTAGCTTATCAGATTGTAGCGGGCCAAATTTTCCAACCCGTCAGGCAACTCAGAAAGTTGTTTCACCAATTCTCGCTCGATAATCAAGATGTCCAAACGCTGTTTTTTGATGGAGAGGTCGACCTCCACCCTGACTTCGTAGCCGGAATCGGTAAAATAGTCGGTCATCCCGAGGCCGAGTAAACGATGCCACTCGATCCCTGGCCTGCGGCAGGGCAGGCATGCCCCAACGCGCTCCTATGTTTTCACCGTTAAGATAATAAATCCCTCGCCCAAAGTCAAGCGATTCATGTCGAAAAAAAACCTTTTAGCGTCTCGCCGATCGGGAAGAAAATCGCACCAAACCGAGTTGATAATATTGGACTCATTTATAAGGATTGCTTGTGAAAAACTCTTTTCTTGTTTTAAGCGCCGCCGTTCTGTTGGCGCTGTGGAATCAATACCAGGGCGTTGAGGCCTCAACCGATGCATCGCGCCCGGCTCCCGAATTTCCCGCGCATGACGCGAGCCGCTGGATCAATTCGCCGCCGCTGAAAATGACGGGCAACGGCGAAAACGGCCTGCGCGGCAAAGTGGTCTTGCTCAATGTGTGGACGTTCATGTGATGGAATTGCTCGAACAGTTATCCCTGGGTCAGGGATGTGCAAAACAAATTCAAAGATAAAAGTTTTATCATCGTCGGCATTCACTCGCCGGAATTTGACCGCGAACGTCAGGTCAAAAACGTGCAAGCCGCAGTGGACAAAAACAAGCTCACGTATCCGCATTACATCGACAATGATTTTGCTTACTGGCGGGCGTTGAAAAATCGCTACTGGCCGGCGTTTTATTTGATTGACAAGAAGGGACAGATTCGCGTGGTGGAAGTTGGAGAGATGCACAGCGGCACATCGCGGACGAAAAGGTTTGAAGAGCAAATTCAGGCGCTACTGGCAGAAGAGTGATCGACTCAGCACCAGTTATTTTTTTATTTTTGAAACGTATAAGTCTTTGTAATACTCGGCTTGAATTCTTGCTTTTGTGTCTTCTTCAACATTTTCAAGTTGCTTTCTCATTTGTTCCATTCGTTCTAAATGAAGCTTTTCATATTGCTCAAAAAAACCTTTGTTCCTTTCTCTTTGTTCTTGTAGTTGGAATGTTAAACTTTCATTTGCAAATTCAAGGCCTTCGATTCGCTTTTGAAGCGAATTAATGTATAACCACCCTCCGATTGTTCCGGAGATAATAATGGCCAAAAGTATGACAATCCAGTGTTCCTTTGTTAGTGGTAGTAATTCGAGCAACTTTTCAATGAATGACATTTATTATCACTCCGTTTCATCGTTTGGCTTTTGTCTGAGTGGTTCGGTGCCTTTTTATCAGATTTATCTTAATTTTCACCAAATAAAAAAGCCCAACATATTGTGTTCTTCAAATACGTTGGGCGTAATTTAAACAAAGAAAGCCAAAGCTCAAAGTTGCACCAAGAAACTTCTGATGCAATGCTGTCAAATAACTGTTTATAAAGGTTTCACATTCAAAATTCTCTTTTTCATTCGATGTATAGCACTCCGTATTCTGCTACCCAATGCTGATGATGTTCCAGTCTTCAGATAACCCGCCATCGCCCTGCCATAATCTTCATGACATTCATTCTTGACGGCCGGCAATTCAACATCATCAAAATACCTCGGCATTAAATCAGAGGGAAAATCAAGAGGCACTATGTACCGATGGCTTTTATGAAAATTTTTCTCTTGTGGATGAAATTGGAAAGACGTGACCGGCACCTCCACAGAATTCGCTTTTGCTTTAACAATCTTGAGACGTCTCAGCACAGCAAGCAAATAGCCCAATGTCTTTTCATCGCTGGCGGATTCCACACCCGCCTTAGCGCACAATCGCTCAAAATCTTTTTTGTGCTCTTCTCGCATAAACTTCAAAGCCCCATAATCCACAAGAAGCGGAAAACGTTTCGCTATCAAATCGCAAATCTCCGACTCCCTTTTCCCCTCTTCCGACAACTCATACCACCAAGCATGAAACTTAAATGCCCTTGCCTTGCCAAGTTGCCATTTGCCCTCCACCGCCATATTGCGGAAATTGCGTAGCTGAGTATCCAGGTTGAAATCTTCGGACTTTACAAAACCATATCTTTTGAGAAGCGCCTCATCTTCTATCAAGCCCAAGACACCTCTTTCAATCATAAAATTTTCGGCATCTTCAGACGGAGTCACAAAACCTAAACTCCAACGATCTAATTCCCTCCTGAAACCATTGCAGACAAAGGGCTTTTCACATAAGTATGACGGATCTCGAGCAGGGTCGAAACTCCTAACCCTTAGATCATGTGGTTTCCTAATTAAGAACGGCGACGTAATTTTACAAGAATTTTTTAGCGTCATGCCAATCATGACACCGACCCTGCTTATTCCTGCCCTTCCACAATTTTGATCTCCTCGTCGGTCAACCCATATAGCTCATAGACCAGCGCATCAATCTGCCGATCCGTGGCCTCGATTTGGCGTTGCAAAGCGGTTTTCTCGGGCTCGATTTTCGCCGCCGCCAACTGCCTGTGCAAGGCCAACATGCGCTCGACGAGTTTCACCATGCGGTCGTGGCGGGATTTGTCGGTTGGGTCGGAAAAATTTATGAGATGAATGGGAAGTTCGCCAAAATATTGTTTTGTGCAAGTTATCCAACCTCCTCGAAAAACATTGCTCATCTGTTTAAGCTTCCAAAAAAGAAGCCGCGAATTAAGAAGTCCGAGCACATATTGGGGGCTGTGCAAACATTGGGGCGAAATCGTAATCGTGAATCCACCGCTCGCCATCGGACAAAATTTCCTGCGGGTATCTGATGGCATGAGTGAGAACAAACCGCGATTAGCCAACAGAGGAACGAGTATATGAGCGCGGTCGTGCAATTCCAAATTGCGTGGCGCGCTATATCCATGCCATTCCTTGTACTGTTTGCGCTTTTTTAGCGCCGTTTGATGAGATTTGAGATAATTATAAGCTTTGGGGAAATTGCTCTTTAACTCTTCCTCTTTGTAAAGACGAAACGAGCCATTTTCAAAAACGTATGGAAAAATGATTCGCCATTTTTCAGTTGGCAAAAAATGATAACGGCTAAAGTCTGTAGCAAAGATTGGAATGCGGAGAATTTCTCTCTCGATATTCAATGATATATTCGGCAGCACAAAAACTTCGTCGTCTCCGCTGCTGCTCCCTCGGCTTATTTCAGTTGGGAGATCGAGCAATCGCGACGTGTTTCGAGACAGTTTGACCGACAAGGCTGCTATTTTTTTGCCGGCGAAGAGCCACGCATTTCCGCCTAATGTTGTGGCCTTTATATTTTTGAATTGTAAATTGTGCAAAGCTTCGGCATTTGCCCGAGCTTCGGCATAGCGAAATTTGCTATTGGATTGCCTGGTCAAGAACAGCAAACATGTGTAGGTTGTGGCATCAAAAACTTGATTGGCCCCAAAGTCAACAATCTCAGCAATTGCCTTATTTTCCGCAAGCAACTCTCTTAATCGTTCTCCATAATCGGTCTTAAAAAACTTGTTCGGAAGTATTTTCCCCAGCCTTCCCTTCGAGTTGATCAAATTGTAACCCCGTTCGACAAAACTAACGTATACATCACAGTTCCCTTTAGCAGAACGATAGTGTTTCGCAAGGTAATCAATTTGTTCTCTGGGGAATCCTTGTATTCTTATATACGGCGGATTCCCAATCACCGCATCGAATCCACCGGTTTTCATAATTTCGGGAAATCCGGTTTGCCAATCGAAAACATTGAGGCGCAGGCGCTCTTCATCATCCAGCAGATTCATCTGTTGCTCATAGAAATCCAGCCCGATCAGCGAATTGCCGCATTTGATGTTGTTGCCAAGATCAGGCAGCGCACGCTCATGGAACATCTTGAGTTGGCGCGAGATCGTCTGCTCGTCCTCGCCTTCCAACACTTTCAGCAGCAGCGACAGCTTGGTGACTTCCACGGCTTGCGGGTCAATATCCACGCCGAAAATATTGTTGAGCAGAATGCGCTTGCGTTCGGCGGTAGTCAGCCGCCAATCGCCGCCGGCAACTTGATAAAGAGCTGGCGAACGTCCGGTAGCCCATTTCTTCGGCCTGTCTTCCACATACCAATCGCGATGCCAGTCGAGCAAATATTGATAAGCCCCAATGAGAAACGAGCCGGAGCCGCACGCTGGATCGAGAATGTGCAATCTTGCTGCCTGCTTGGGTGTTTTGTTTTCCAACAATTTGCCCACCGTGTTTTTAACGATGTACTCAACAATGTAGGTTGGCGTGTAATAAACCCCACCGGCTTTCTTCACCTCAGGCTTGTCTTCTACCACGGCGCGACCGCCGGAAGTCAAGCGAATAACTTTCCCAAGAAATTGTTCGTAGACCTGGCCGAGAATATCGGCAGGAAGAACGGCAAACTCATAAGGGCTGTCGGGATAGTAAAGATTGCGGATGATCTCTTTCAGCGGTTTGTCGTCAATCTGCAAGTCGAGCGTCAATTCGTCCGGCGCTTCATGACGATTCTTTTCTTTTTGGAAATGAAAAATGTCGGAATTGTATCTATCATCGGCGCGGTGAAAAATCTCGCTGAGGCGCTTGTACACGCGTTCGTCGTTCAGCAAAGCCATCAGCGCGCCGTAGGTTTCAATGCCGCGATCCTCGCAAATGCGCAGAAAGATAATCCGATCAATCGTCCGTTGCACGGCAAAATTGAGCTCGCGCTGTGAAAGCGAATTGCGCAAGGCGATATTGCGCGCCAACAAATCGCGCCAGTTCTCGATTTCCTTGAGAAACGCCGCGTCAACTTCGGCGGTGCCTTTCCTGGCCTTGTTGGTTTCGGCGTATTTATCAAACGAGCCTGTGAGAACCGCATCTTTGGAGAAAATGCTGCTGATCTCTTCCCATTGCTTTTCGTAATCCGTGTAGCGCAAATAAAGCGTCCGGCCGGTGGAGGGTTTGTCGGATTGCGAAGGCTTCTCGCGGCAATCATAGACGGCGAATTCTTCAAAATTGGTCAGGATGCTGAGAGGAAGCTTGGCCGACCACGCATAACGGCGCAGTTGAAACGCCGGACCCACATCGTCTTTCAAATTGACGGACGGTTTTTTCGCCTCAACAAAAAACTTGCGCGCCCCGCCAACGCGGAAGCAATAATCCGGCGCTTGGGTTGCGCCACCGATTTTGATGGCGTCTTCGTGAATCACGTCTTTGTAAGCCTCGGCGTAACCTTGCTTGTTCTCAACATCCCACCCCAAAGCGGCAAAGAGCGGATCGATGAACTCGCGGCGAAGCTGCGTTTCATTATAATCGCTGGAGAGATAGGCCTCGCGGTTGCGGTCAAAGCGCTCTACCAAAGCAGAAATTTCTTCGAAAGAAGTCATTGCCTAACAAATGAGACTGTTATCCGGATTCCACCTCTATACAAGCGATAGACAAAAGGATAACAATCATAAGCAAGATTTGCAAGAACTTTTTACGATTTTTGCGTATTACGGAATATCCCGCCTCATAAATCTCCACCATCCCGCGCCGCCGGTTACGAAGCCCACGGCTAATAACACAACAATATCTCGCCACGAGATCGAAGCGTTCAGAACAATTTGCTGCGGCGAATAATATTCAAAAATCGTATAAAGCGACAAAAATTGAATCGCCGGCCAGAGCCGCGCCACCGCTTGCAGCAGAAACGAGATGAGCACGAACAACAATGCAACGGTCACGACGCGCCCGGCTTCGCGCCACAGCGAGGATAAAAGCAGGGTCACGCCATAAATCGCCATTT
>Ga0247727_10008971_pt1 | contig 18329 bp, 25 predicted proteins | sample WisWelCaveWW1625_FD_202498 | JGI IMG/M metagenome (GOLD analysis project Ga0247727, IMG submission 202498) | Biofilm microbial communities from Wishing Well Cave, Virginia, United States - WW16-25 | ecosystem: Environmental > Aquatic > Deep subsurface > Groundwater > Cave microbial mat | place... | reverse complement strand
ATTTTCAACCGGTTCTTAGGTGATTTCTTCGCAAGCCGCAAGGACCTGAAGCTTGGCCTGTACGGCCCGCCAAATTCGGGCAAGACGACCTTGGCGAACAAGATTTGCATGGACTGGCTGGGCGAGGAGCTTGGCACGGTCTCGCCATTGGCGCACGAAACGCGCGAAATCCAGATTAAGGAGCAGGTCACCATCAAGAGCAAGGACGGCAAGGAGCTTATGTTCAACCTGGTGGACACGCCGGGCATCGCCACGAAAATTGATTACGAGGAATTCCTGAAGGCAGGAATGAGCGAGGCCAAGGCGAAAAAGCGCGCGCGCGAAGCCACGAAAGGAGTGATTGAGTCCATCAAGTGGCTTGATGAAATGGACGCGGTCATTGTCGTCCTTGATGCAACGCAGGACCCGTATTCGCAGGTGAACGTCACGATTATCGGCAACCTGCAGGCGCGCGAGATTCCCGTGCTTATCGTCGCGAACAAGGTTGACCTCAAGCGCGCCAACATGAAGAAAATCCAGTCAGCGTTCCCGCAGTATGACGTCATTGGCGTGTCTGCAAAGTACGGCAGGAACATCAAGGACCTGTATGAAAAAGTCTTCAGGCTGGTGAAGTGAATGGTTACCCTCCAATTGCTGCCCTATACCGCGATTGAGAACCTAAGTTCAATAGGTAGGATAAAGAAGCTGCTCAGCATCGCGAAGGAAAACAAGATTGTGCTCCTCCAGGGCAGGCTGAGAAAGGAGGAGGAAATCGAGCTCATCAAGACCACGATGGAAGAAATCAACAAGGAATTCAAGGGCATTGAGCTTGCCGTGATTCACCCGTCGCTCAGCCAATTGACCGGCTTCCAAAAGCTCAAGAATGACGTGTTCAGCACGCTGCTGGGCGACCGGCAGGGGCTCACGATTATCGGTCCTGCGAGCGTCGTGAAGGCAATCAAGAAGGACCCGAATAAGATTGAGCTGCTGACGTCTGACAGGCGGAAGCGCGGCAGGTAACGCAATGCCCCACCAATGCGTGCGGTGCAATGTCTTCTATGAGGACGGGAACGAAGCCATCCTGAAGGGCTGCCCATGCGGGGCAAAGCTGTTTTTCTTTATCCGCAAGGAAAAGCTGGAAAAGCTCAAGGCCGCGGCTGTTGAGGCGCCGCCGGTCAACGAGGAGGAACGCAAGCAGATTGAGCAGGACGTGTACGATGTGCTCGGCGTGCAGGAGTCTGAGGAAACGGTCGTGCTTGATTTGGAGTCTGTGCGTGTTTTGAAGCCAGGCAAGTACGAGCTTGACCTCGTGCAGCTGTTCAATGGCGAGCCGCTGATTTTCAAGCTCGCGGAAGGCAAGTACATCATTGACATTGCCGAGACGTTCCGGCGGATGAAAAAGAAATGAATGCGCGCGACCTCTGCGCCTGCGTTTTCGCGATTGTCGCAGTGCTCGCGCTGCTCCTGCTGTTCTATTTGTTCAACGGCACGATTACCGGTGCGGTCGCGTCAGGCATCTGCCCTGAGGGCTCTGCGCCGATTCTCGCAGAAGGGCCGGGCAAGTGGCTGCAGGAAATCAGGGAGTTTGAGCGCAGAGGACACCAGTGCTTTTGGGGTCCTGATGGCGTCACGCCCTGCTGTTCGCGGACAGCAGAATGCTGCTGGTCATTCATGCGGTAGCGCTCGTCGGGCATAAAGTGCCGTCGACTCGCTGTGCTCATCGACGGGCACCGTTCGCAGCCTCACGGAAAAGTTTATATACCAGTGCGCCCCCAAGACAGGAATCCTACTAAGAGGTGATTATGAATGGCTGAAGAAGGCAAAAACCTAAGTCTCGTGATTCTGGGTATTGTCGCAATCATCGCAGTCGTCGGTCTCGTGCTTTTGCTCTCGGGCGGGCGCGCGGCCAAGACCGGAAACATCCTGAATGTTCCGGCTCTCGGCGGCTATGCGGACTGTGACAGCCCGTGCACGCCGGTATTGATGGGTCCGACTGAGCGCGACGCGCTCTTCCAGAAGGACGACTTTGAGAAGGCGTTCGACAAGGATTGCCGCAAGACCGGCTACAGCGACCCCCGTTATCCGGGTGTGCTTGTTGATGGCGATGACAACCTGTACTGCTGCTGCCCGACCAAGCGCGACGAAAGCGTCTTGCACGGCGACAGTTCTGTTGTGCAGGGTCCTCCGTTCCGTGACCACGCAGGCGTTCCGAATGAGCGCGACAGCGGCGTCCCGGTAGGACCGTACGTCATTGAATAAACAGTTTTCATTTTCCTTCTTTTCATTTTTTGATTTCTCCTAATCCGAGTCTTAGTCCCTTCGGGACAAAGACTCTCGGACTGCTGCGCAGTCCTCGGGAAATACTGCGAAAGAAAACTGCGCAATCGCTCTGTTTCTGCGCCAGAGGCGCCGCGATACGCCGTAATCACCCCAATACATTTATATAGCAGAACGTGCACGAAAATCCAAAAGAGGAATGACGATGGACGTTCAGCAGGATAACAAATACACAGGAATAACTGTTGTTTTTGCCGTGATTCTTTTGGTCGCGTTGGGCGGTGTGGGCGTTGCCACGTTCCGCGGCGACCTCACTGCGCAGGTCTCGACGTACCAGCAGATTCCGCATATCGGCGGCGTGCAAAACCAGCCTGACCCGCATACGCAGTATTTCGTCATTGGTGATGGGTTCTGCAACAAGTACGTCACGAATCCTGCAGGAGCGCTCAGGCTTATTGACCGCAGGTGCCAGGAGCTTAATCACGGCAGGCAGAAGCGCGAAGGCGACTGCCGCTACCAGGCAGAGCTTGAGGCAGAGCTCACGTGCCGTCCTGCGCCGGTGTTCGCAACAATGGAACAGCCGCGCTATCTTACAGGCATGATCGCGAATGACCCCTTGACGTGCGCAGGCACGGCAGAGAATTATGACATTGTCCTCCAGCAGACATTTGAGCGCGCAAAGACTCCTGTGCAGACCATCGCGGTCATCAACCCGTGCACAGACCAGGCAGAGGCCGCGAACAGGCAGACGCTTGTTGTTGGCGCTCCGTTGCGCGAGTACGTCAGAACAGCATTCGTGAACGGCGACGTGATGGGTCACATTGCAGGCGACGAGGACGTCCAGGGACAAGTGCGTTATGTCCGCTGCAACGCAGGGCAGGCACGCGTCATTGTTTCCGGCGTTCCTGTCTGCAATTCGCTGGGTTGATTTTCTTAATTCTCGTCTATTACTAACCGCGCGATATCTGAGAGCAAGGAGCTTATCGCGCTGCAGTTGTGCGCGATGCGCGGGTCAAGCGCGGCACTCGCCTGCTGGCGTTCCAAACGCCGGCGCGCGACATCATCAGCGAGTTTTTTGTTTTTCTCGTGCACTGCTTTCATCGTGTCAAGATAGTCCTGTTCCAGCTGCGCGAGCAGTGCCGCGACAGGCTTGCGCTCTTTCGCGCTCAATGCAGCCGCGTCCTTGCACGCGCTCTTGATTGCGTCCGCGAGGTTTTCCAAGTGGTGCACGAGCATCCAGCGGTTGAGCACGGCGTCAGGGGCAAGCTCAAGCCGTTCTGCCATTCCCGGCGTGCTCAGCGAGCTTTTCAGCAGGCGTGTTAGCAAAAAGTAGAGCCGGTTCACGTCGTAATCGCGCAATGCGACGCTGTCGCTCAGGTCTTTGCCTGCCGCGGTCACTTTGGCGTCCTGCAGCATGGTGCGAACAATGATGTCCATGCGCTTGATGCTTTTCTCAACAGAAATTTCCTCAAGGTTCAGCAAATCTTTCGCGGAAATCCTGGTCGCGGTCTGCTCGGCGATTTCCAGCGCGACAAAGTCGTGCAGCATGTTGCGGATGGCTTCTGCGTTCTTGCTTACGCTTTCGCCGACAATGTCAATCGTGCCTGCGTTGTTCACGTACGCGGCAGTGATTTCGCGCTGCACCGTGTCCAATGGCTTGTTGTCTGCGTTGATGGTCACAATGCGCTGGACGCTGGTTTCAGGCTGGATGAAGTGTGGCGTGACCAGGAGCTCGTGGTCTGATTTTTCGTGGACGTACACCGCAGAACCCTTGCTCAGCTTGTTCTTGTCAAGCCAGTCTTTGGGCAAAGAAACAGTGTGGCTTGCAGGACCTGCCTTGACCAGCTTGCGAATATGCATAACACTCACCTCTTTTTGTTCACAAAAAGAGACCAGCAGAACTACAGTTCTGCGCTGCCTCTATTGTATATACTAAACGTACCTATCGTACTGTATGTACGGTATGTATATATAATTGTATCGCTACAGAGGTATTCAACAATGAACAACAACCATTGGGCGAAGACGTGTGCCGCACAGCGCACAAACACACGTTTTTGAGAACATAAACCCGGATTGCCGAGCGCAACACACAACCAAAGCTAAGGCCCGGGCGTCACCCACATTATCGTTGTTCAAGACCCCCATGAAACAAACACTTGAGGTGAACAACTTCGGAAAGAGTCACAAAGAGCGCTACTGCGCAGCCTCCCGCGAGGAGCTGCTCAGCAAGATTTACGAGCTGGAGCATGACCAAATGACTGGTCTTTATCAGCGCGCGCCATTCATTGCAAAGACAAACGAGATGTTGGCGTGCGCACGCCAACACAACACGCAGGTTGGTTACGCGCTTGTTGACCTTGACCGTTTCAAGGACATTAATGACACGTATGGCCATCAGGCAGGCGATGCGGCGCTCGCGTATACTGCAAAAATGTTGAAGAACAACGTGCGTACCATTCCTTCTCTCCCAGTACCTGAACGACGATACCAATCCAATGATGGGGCTTCCGATTTGGTCGGAAAGATTACTGAAGAAACAGTGGAGCTGGGCCGGGTCGGCGGCGACGAACTGGGCATTGCCTTGTACGGAGTCTCCGCAGAACAGGCATGGGCGGTTGCCGAACGCCTCCACAAGGCGCTTCGGGAAAAACCTTTTGTCTACAATGGGACGACTGTCCCGTTGTCAGTAAGCATCGGCATTGCAGCGACGACTGAAACAATGACGACGTGGGACGACTTGTATCACGGTGCGGATGAAGCTCTTTACCGCGCGAAACGGAGTGGGCGGAACCGCACCGAGCTTTTTACTCAAGGCGTACTGCCGGCCGCAGGGCTGGCGCCCGCCGTAATCAAACGTACAGATTGCGCAAGCGGTCCAGGCAGCCAACCGCAGTTGGCGACACTGGCTGAAACGGCATATGTGACCGCAGCATGACATGCTCAACCCCCTCTCTCACCAAGCGCGCATTGCAGACTACTTCTTTGATGCGCGCTTTTATTTTCCTACCAGCCATCAGAATGTGAAACCATGCTCCCGAAAAATCCGCAGCAGTGGGAGCGCATAGACCGCTTCCTCATGTCCTTTTCTCCGAAAGAAAAAATCGCGCTCGTGCACGACTATGACCCTGACGGTTTGTCGTCGGCAGTCATCATGAACAAGCTCATTGAGCATTTGCGCGGCAAGCCGGCAGATGCGCACTTCACGCCGCCGCACGGCAGCAAGAACACTATCGCGCCTGAAACATTCGCAGAGCTGAAGAGGCGCAATATCACAAAAGTCATTTTCACCGATCTCGGCATTCACGAGGACACTGCCGCGATAAAAAAACTGGAAAAGCAGTGCGAAGTGCTCATCATTGACCATCACCGCTTTTTCACAGACATCACGTCCGAGCGCACCGTGCTCGCCATGCCGCAATTGCTTGCGGACGACATCGAGCCGTCACGCTATTGTTCAGCCAAGATTGCGTTTGACCTCGCGAACCGGCACGCAGACCTCACTGATTGCGACTGGATTGCCGCGACAGGAGTCATCGCAGACATGGCAGGAAAGGCCTGGCCTGAATTCCTCACAGAGGTCTTTGCCCGCCACGGGCTCAAGCCCAATCCTAAGAACTGGTTCAAGAGCGAGCTCGGAAGCGTGTCAGGGATGTTCTTCGCCGCGATGGCTATCGACGTGAAAAACGTCAGGTACTGCTTTGACGTTATGATGCGGTCTGTAAAGCCGCAGGACGCGCTCAAGGACAAAAAGCTCGCCGCGCTCAGGAAGACGTTTGACAAGGAAATCAATGTCTGGGTGACTCAGGCGCCGAAGCGCATGGAACAGCACAAGGATTTGAAACTCATCTGGTATGAGCTTTCGCCGAAATACCACATTAATTCCCCTGTCGCGACCATCTTGTCGCTCAGGCCGCAGTATCACGACTGGGTCATTCTTGCCATTGAAAAAGAAAAAGGCATGGCGGGATGTTCAGGCAGGTGCCAGAGCCAGCGCGTGGCAATGAACCTACTCCTGAAGGATGCCACGAAAGGGCTGAAGGACGCTGCTGGCGGCGGGCACGTGCCTGCCGCAGGAGCGCACTGCAGGGTGCAGGACCTTGACGTGTTCAAGAAGCGTGTCCTCGAGGCTCTCAGGAAGGGCGCATACCTAACTGAGGGCCAGTCGAGCTAAGCTCGACGCGCGCTAAGCAAAAATTTATATACTCATAAAGAACAACAAACAACATTAACGAGGTGAAATCACTATGGCAGAAGAAGGCAAGGGAGTCGCATTGGCCATTCTCGGCATCGTTGCCGTGATTGCCGTTGTCGGACTGGTGCTGCTGTTCACGGGCGCGACAGGAAATGTTGCGAGCACGTACGGCAACGCAAAAGTCTATGGCGGCGGAGAAATCGCGCACGGGCTTGACCAATACCGCGACCCTGAAGGGTATGTCAGGTACCAGACGCCAAGGCCGTACGAGTTTGAGGAAGGTGAGTGGCCTGAGCGCTTGAAGGACTCTGGCGAAAACGCGCCTCCTGAGACCATGTATGGTCAGGACTATAAGCGCACTGGACCCATCATGGACAACTCGTGCCCGTACCCGCCCTACACCGATAAGGTGACTGGCTTGTACGCAGAAGGACGCGACTGCGTTCCGTCTGAGGCTCCTGGTTACGAAGAATTCATGTGCTGCGTTTAAGCGGTGCATTTTTTTCTTTTATTTTTATTTGATTAGTTCTCAGTCTCATAATCTATAAATAACGCAGACGCTTTCTGACACCGATGGACAACAAAGACATTGTTCTGCAGTTTCTTGACTGCCTGAACGCGCATAACACCGTGGAACAGCTGCTGCAGCAGACCGCGGAGTTCGTGAGCAGGGTCTTCAGGATGGACCATTGCGCGCTCTGGGTGAACGGCACGAATGCTTCTGCTGTGCCGGCAAGCCCGCCGTTTCTCGCAGTCAGCCAGGCAATGCACAGGCACGTTGCCGCGATGAATTCGTTCGTGCTCGTGAACAATCCTGCCCAGGACGTGCTCGTGAGCCATCTGCAGGAGGCAAAACAGCTCAGCGCCCAGTTTGCCGCGTTTCCGGTGCGTTTACAGGGCAAGCACGCCGCGACGCTCGTGGTGGGCTCGCACAACCCGCTTTCGCAGTACACTGAAGTCATTTCATTGCTTCTGGAAAAGCTGTCTGTCGCGCTGGGCAGGGCGCAGCGCTTCCAGGATGCCCAGCACTCGGCAATGACTGACGCGCTGACCGGGCTATACAACAAGGCGTATTTTCTGGAAGCGCTCAAGAACGAAACAACGCGAGCCCAGCGCTCCCAGCGGCCAATCTCGCTGATTATGTTTGATTTTGACAATTTCAAGGAGTACAATGACAATCACGGCCATCCTGAAGGCGACAAACTGCTCAAGCAGTTGGGCGAACTTGTGCGTTCCTGCGTGCGCTCGCTGGACACTGCGTCGCGTTATGGCGGGGAAGAATTCGCCATTGTCCTGCCGGAAACCAATCACGAAGTCGCGTTTGCGGTTGCCGAACGGCTCAGGAATACCGTGTTGGAAAAACTTCCGACAACCATTTCTGTCGGCGTGTGCACGTGCGTGAACGCGAGCGCGAGCCACGAGACTTTGCTCAACCAAGCAGACAAGGCGCTGTACAACGCAAAGCGCAACGGAAAAAACCAGACAAGAAGCCTGCTCATCATCGACAAAGCTCTCGGCGTCATCGACGTGCAGGAAGCAAGCGAGATAGGGAAGGCGCGTTAGAAATTTTTAATGATTGGCGCGATGCGCTCGTCCGTGATCTCTTCGGGCTTCATTTCGCACTGGGCGAAAATCTGTTTTTCCACGTCGTATGCGACATTAAATAGGGCATCTGTATTCGGTGGCAATTTTCCTGCATATCTCTTCTCAATATCAGCAATTCGTTCTGTGAGCAAGACCACACCTTTCGGAGCCACGCGTAAATCGCAATACTTACCTATCTTCTGTTCCCAGTCATCGCCGTCACGGATTTTCTCAAGATTTATGAACGAACTGTTCGCAAGCAGGTGAAGTATGCGTTCAGACACACCGATTTCGCGCGCAAACGCGAGTATGACTGTGTCTGTTTCCGTCCCATACCGAGCGATAGTCTCTTTCTGGCGCTGCTCCCAAAGTTTAAGATCTTCATCAGGTGTGAACATAGCTTTCTGCGTGAAGTCAAACTTCACTATATTGCCGATGTCGTGCAGCAGCAAAAACGCGAGCAGGTCGTCGCGGTTGAGTGCAGGGCCTTTCCAGTGCTCAGCAATCAGCTGCCCGATTGCCGCGACCTGCATCATGTGATTCTGCAGGTGTTTGGTGACGGGAAAACGCTTGTAAATGTTCCTGATGTCCTTGATGATTGTTTCGCTGTTCATTTGCTCGTCATAATCTCAACAACGTCGCGGTGCTTGAGCAGGTGGTCCCTGCCGACCTTGCGCTTGCTTTTCACGTCAATTGCCGCCACGAAGTTTTTTGCCAAATCCGTGTGGATTTTTGCAGCAAAGTCATATGCCGTGCTTTTGGGCGGGAGCAGGAAGCAGTCCGGCAGGACATTGCCGTGCTGGTCTGCGAGCTTGCTCACGCCGCCGGGGAAAATCGCGATGTAATTGAGCAGCTTGAACACTGCAGTGTCAATCGCTTCCTGGACTCCTGTTGAGCCCCACGCATCAAGAACGTTTGCCTTGATGAAGTTCAGCGCTTTTTCCTGCGCAGGCTGCAATGGTCCTGTTGGGCGGAAGTCCTTGCCGCCAGGAAGGTACTCAACAAGCCCCTTGCGCGACGCTTCTTTCAATGCAAGCTCGCTTTCTGCAGAGCACGGAACGAAAAGGCAGTCAGGGAACTGTTTTTTGACGCGTTCCAGATTCACCGTGCTTGTCGGGATGTCCATTTTGTTCGCGACAATGAGCATGGGCTTTGTCTTCTTGCGCAATATCGTTGACAGTTCAAGCATCTGGCTGTCGCTCCATTCCATAGGCTTGGCGCTTAACTGCAGGGCTTTCATGCCGTCAGAGACCATGTTTTCGTCAACGCCAAGCCCGCACAGCTGGTTGCTCAGAGTCTTCGCAACCTCTTTATGCTCGTGCTGGAGGTTGCGCGCGAGCTTGTCCCAGCCTTTTTTCAAAATGGAAAGATACCAGTAATCAAGCTCAAGCTCAAGGAATTTCACGTCATTCGCAGGGTCATACGTGCCGGGTTCAATCGGCTCGCCTTTTTCGTTTGTCCCTCCGCTCATGTCAACGACGTGGATGAGCGCGTGCGCCTGGCGCAGGTCATCAAGGAACTGGTTGCCCATGCCTTTTCCTTCGTGCGCGCCGGGCACGAGCCCTGCGACGTCAATGACTTCAACCGGCACAAAGCGCGTGCCGCCAATGCAGTGCCCAAAGCGGGGATTGCACTGCACGCCAAAATCACGGTCAACGCACGGCACGCGCACAAACCCAAAGCCCTTGTTGGGCTCAATCGTGGCAAACGGATAATTCGCAATAAGCACTTCTGCCATCGTCAACGCTTTGAAAAACGTTGACTTGCCTGTGTTTGCTTTTCCAACCACTCCGACTTGCATATGCCGTTCTCCACGGCGCGCTCTTATAAACTTTTGCAGAGAAAGACTTTTATACCCAGATGTCCCGGTTCGTGCCATGCCGCGGGTCCAAAACAGGTATGAAGGCGTTTGGAAAGAGGAAGTCACGCGCTTCACTATCAACCGCAATGACATCCTGCACTTGAAGAACCTGTACACGCTGATGCACGAGTGGCTCGTGGAGCACGAGTACACGGAATCGCGCGAGGACTACAAGTTTCCTGAAACATACCTGTTGCACCGCGAAGGCCCTGCGGGCAAGGAAATGTGGTGGCGCTGGAGATGCGAGCAAAGTCCGCTCTACGGCAACAAGCTTTGGAAATTCCACTTGAACATTGACTGCCACGTGCTCACCATGAAGGACGTTGAGGTCGCGATTGGCGGCAAGAAGTACAAGGCAAACCAGGGCGAGGCTGAAGTGCAGGGCTCGGGCGTGCTGTTGTTTGACCCTGACAAAATGCTGGACAAGGGCATGTTCAAGGATATGAAGAAGCTGTTGTACAAGCGGCTCTGGAAGCAGCAGTACGAAATGCTCAAGGATGATTTGAGAAGGGACGTGTTCCAGTTCCGCGACGCCATTGCGACATTCCTCACGATTGAGACGTATTTGCCGGAGAAGGAATGGCCTGAGTTCTGGCCCAAGCGCGTGCCGGAAAGCTGAAGATTTCTGCGAGATAACATTTATATAGGCGCAAACGTGCGGGAAGCGCATGGGCGGAATTCCCATTGCAGGAAAGTCATCGATGACGATGCCCACGATGTACGTGAAGCATCGCGGGATGTTTGACCACAAGGCGTTTGTCCAGGCAATCCAGGAATGGTTTAGGGACAACAGGTATGAGTTTCACATGCAGAAGTACAAGATCAAGGCCGCCGAGGCAGAATACGAGCAGTGGGGGACGCGCGACATTACCGAGTACACGCGGTTCAGGGTTGCCACGCACATCTGGATTCGTGACCTTGTTGACGTTGAGGTTGTCCGGGACGGCGAGAAGGTGAAGCTGCAGGAGGGCTACATCCAGTGCGAGATTTATGGCCAGGTCATGTTTGATTTTGGCAAGATGTTCGGCGGCAGCAAGGTCATGCAGTGGCTCCACAGGTTTTATAAGTCCTATATCGTTCGCCAGACATACCATGACGTTTGGGAAGACGACTGCATTCTCAAGATGCAGGAGCTTATCGCGCGCATCAAGGAAGTCCTGGGAACCGAGGCGAGCTGATGGTTGAACGCAGGCCGGTCATTGACCACGAGCAGATCGTGTTTGAGGGATTGTTCCGTGTCAAGGAAGTCTACAGGCTCATCAGCGACTGGCAGCGCGACCGCGCCTATGTCTATGTCGAGAAGCGCGCGCACGAGAGCGTGACCAAGACGGGCAAGCACGTGGAAGTGGAGATGGAGCCGTACAAGAAGTTCTCGGACTATGCCAAGGCGGTAATGTGCATTCACTTCACCGCGCACGACCTGCAGGAAGTTGAAGTGACCATTGACGGGCACAAGCAGAAAATGCAGAAGGGCAAGATTATTTTCACGCTGGATTCCTGGCTGGAAACCGATTACGAGCAGCGCTGGGAAACCCAGCCCGCGTTCTACGTCCTCAGGAGCCTGTTCGAGAAATACGTCTACGTTCCATTCCTCAGCGGCTTCCTCAAGGGGGTCCGCGATGACACCCTGCACCTGAAGGAGCAAATCAAGGCATACCTGAATTTGGAACGAGTCGGGTCTTCTGCTTAATTTTCTGTTGCGGGATGCGAGTTTCAGTCCCTTCGGGACAAAGACTCTCGCGACATGCGGTCGCTCGGAAATCATAAGGAAAAGAACTTCGCAATCGGCATGTCTCTGGGCTGGAAGCTCCGTATTCATAGGCAATCTTTAAATATCGTCATCAAAGCCTTATTCTCACCTGCCTCTGTAGCTCAGTAGCCAGAGCACCTGTTTTGTAAACAGGGGGTCGGGGGTGCAACTCCCTCCAGAGGCTTCAGCACCCCGTTCGTAAGCCCACACATCATAGTATAGGGCGAAAGAACAGGTCTTCTTTTGTCCTACAATAATCCGCGAGAACTCATAAAGCCAAAAGTACACACGATGTCCGCAAGGACTGATAAACCAAAACGGTTTGGTATCGTTTTGGTCTACAACGCTTATGAGGACAAACTTGGCTTTATGATTGATGTGAACGTACCAATTGACGAGCTTATCGGTGCAAGAGTCTGGAGGCCACATATGGACACGACAGACTACCATCGGTTTAGCAAGCAGTACCAAACCGCGATTACACGGCTTTGGAAGGCAAAAATGCCTGAAGAGGACAAGAACCTCGTTGAACGCTTTGCCAAAGACTGCAAGACCAAAAGCTTAGGACATGCCCGTTTGACAAAGCTGGTACGCAACCTGGCAATCATCGGACAAATGTTGAGCAAGCCGTTCAAAAGTGCTACAAAAGAGGACATTCAGACGGTCGTGCATCACTTTGAAAGCGGAGAATATTCCTTCTGGACCAAACACGACGTCAAGGTAATTCTGAAGCAATTCTACAAATGGCTTGACGGCGAAGACTATCCAAAATGCGTCAAATGGATCTGCACCACCATTCCACAGCGAGAAAAACCAATAGTAAAAGAAAGCGAGCTATTGACAGAGGATGAAGTAAACAAGCTCATCAGCACTGCAGACCATCCACGCAACAAGGCAATAATCTCTATTCTTGCAGAGAGTGGCGCAAGAATCGGAGAAATCGGCAATTTGACCATATCTCAAGTAAAAATCGATACAAGCGGGGCGGTATTGAACGTCTCAGGCAAAACCGGCAGGCGAAGAATGCGCATCATCTCAGCCACACCATACCTGGTCAAATGGCTTGACATCCACCCAGACAATATCAATCCCTACGCACCGTTATGGATCAACATTGGCACGAAGGACTATCACAAACAAATGACCTATGAAGGCATTCGCAAAGTCCTCATAGAGACTTTTCATAAAGCTGGCATCAAGAAGCGCTGCAATCCTTACATTTTCAGGCACTCACGCGCTTCGCAGCTTGCAAGACACCTGAACGAATTCCAAATGAACTCATATTTCGGCTGGATTCAGGGAAGCAGAATGCCAGCAACCTACATCCACATCAGTGGTAAAGACTTAGATGAAGACATCCTGCGTATCAATGGTATGAAGCCAGGAGAAAAACCAATCGCGTACAAACCTCAAGCGCGAGCTTGCCCGCGCTGCCAAGAAATCAACGCACCAAGCGCACTCTACTGCTGCAAGTGTGCAGAGATTGTCGACCCATCCCTAGCCCTCAGAAACAAACTGGAAGAAGTCCAAAAGAACGCAGAAACAATCAAGAGCCCATTCCTTGAATGGCTGCAGAACGATCCTGAAATGCGCGAACTCCTGCGCAGAAAATCAATGGAATTCAAAGACACAGCCATCACAAAATAATTCTCGTTCTACTGAAATCGTTAAAGATTCTAGCGCGGACGCCCATAGTAATATCCACACTTAACGATTTCACCCCGAAGATACGCAGGTGTCCTGCTTTACCGAATCAGAATACCTGATTTTGAGCCTGCCAGAAAAGCCCATTTCCGATATTGCGCATTTCCAGAATGGCAGGCTGATTTCTTCCGACGAGACTTTTGCAACTCTGAAGCTTAAATTTGGACATTACTATGCGCACACATACTTTTAACGTAAGATTCAGAGACGGCCGTTTCCGATTTCATGCATTTCCAGAATGACAGGCTCATTTTTTCCGACGTGGCTTTTGAAATTCGGAGGCTTAAATTTGGATATTACTGTGCGCCCGCCTACTTGTTTGCTAAGTTTAAGAGCCAAAATAGAGCCATTTTCTATCATAAAATTATCAAAGTTTCTAGTTCATAGCCACTCAGTTTGAATAATTTATTTTTCATCAACCACCTAATCACGATGTCGAACTGTTTTGACAGGTGGTCAAAATAGAATGCTTGGACGGAATCTATTTTCCCACGATTATCTATGTTGTTTTTAGGGACATTTGGAACATCTCTTTTTTCATAAAATATTATTCCGTGTGCCCAATCATTTCTTGCGGGATGTACGGACTTTAACGCATTCTCAAAATTCTGGAATTCAGAATCGGCATCGAGGTGATTGGCACGCAGCGTGGCAAGAAAAGGGCCAAGAATCGTGCCGAATTCCTTCTGCCCAGTGGAAGAGTTACCACAGTACTCATTCATGATGTGTTCAATGATGGAAAGCCAGTGCAATAATCTGCCTCTTAGCGTTTGTAATTTTTCCAAATCTTGCTTATCTTTCAATCTCTGGTCCGTGGATAAGTCTCCCTTATACGCCAGAAAATCAGTGTACATAATGATCGCCCCTTATACTTTATCCAAAAGTGTTTTATCCTCATCGGACAAGGACTGTTTTCCTAACAACTTCTTGATAATTTTCCTTAACTTTTCATTCTCTGCTTCCAAATGGTGAACGTCTGATAGGGCTTCTTCTGTCTTTTTCTTTTGATGTATGAATCCCCAGGGCGTGCTATCCATAACGCGCTGAATGTTTGCCCGTTATTTAAAAGTGACGTGCCCAAGCAGTACGCTTGGTTTTTAAGCTTCAAAAATGCAGCGTGAATGATATTTGAACGAGCTTGTCCAAAACCATCCCAGAAGGCGAGATTTTATATTGTTCTACTTTCTTCAAGGGTGTATGGAAATTGCTATAAAACAGGGCGATATCACTCAGGAGCGAGTTGATGCAATTGTCCATCCTGCGAATTCCCACATGACGATGGGCGGGGGTCTTGCGAAAGTAATTCGAGAGCGTGGTGGCGAAGAAATAAAGCGAGAAGTGCAGAAATATGTCCCAGTTCCCGTTGGAAATGCTGTGTGCACTTCTGCTGGAAAACTTGCTGCGCGTTTCATTATTCACGCACCAACTATGGAACACGGTAGCCAACCCACTACGATAGGGAATGTGCGGGCAGCAACGCTTGCAGTACTACGATGCGCAGAAGAGAATAACCTTAGCTCGATAGCAATACCTGGTTTGGGCACAGGGGTTGGACAAGTTCCTAAAGAAATAGCGGCAGAGACTATAGTGAGAATACTCCTTGAACATCAACCCCGATCGTTGAAGAAAATTGTACTTGTCGATGCTAATCCGGAGCTTATTGGAGAATTTGAACACGCATTAAAGAAACTATCCTGATTTCTCTACCTTTTCGAACCTTTTTTATCTCTGTTTGTTCCAATATTCCCACGCGATGACCGGGATAAGTAACATGTCAAAAACAGCAATAATTTCTTCAAGGGGCAGGACTCCGAATGTAATCCCGACAGTCTGCCCAATCACCCAGTGACCGCGCATAATCGCAAAACTATCCCATGGAATGACAACCACTAGCCCCAAGAAAAATGCCAACGCCAGCGTTTTCCAGCGATGGAGAACCTTGGTCCGCAATATGTTGTCTGCGAGAATACTAACAACCAAAATAAGTACAACGGTAGTAAAATAATTCATTGTTTGAATCCTCGCAGTTTGCTCATTTCCCACAACGTAATCGATGCAAATGCTGTCAAGCCATACAAAACGAATTGTTCAAGCGGATAGATGCCGATAAAACCGACCATAAATTCTTCTCCATACCGCCAATTACCCTGTGTGATGGCCCACCACTCCCATAATACCAAGAGAATAAAAACAGTAATGCCTGCCTGCCAAAACGATTTCTTCTGCAGAAAACGCAATCCGAAAATTTTGTAAATCACGAAGAAGAGCATAAACGCCAACAACTCAAGTAACAAATACTCTCCACGCATACGTAAAGTTCTAAACAATATTAATATAAACCTTCCGACATGATAGGGTCTTTGGAAATCATTATATATCGCTCATTTACCCAAAGCATCATGAATTCTTTAACCAGGGCACTTTTGTACAGTGCATATCTCTGGTTTTTCGCAGAAGGAATGCTCGGGCCCTTGTTCGCGGTGTTCTCCCAACAAATTGGCGGCGACGTGCTGGAAATTTCCTGGGCATGGGCAACGTACCTCATAATAATGGGGGCGAGCATCTTTCTTGTCGGCAATCTCTCTGACAAACAACATATGAAAGAACGCCTGATGCTTGCGGGTTTTGCGCTGAATGCAATTCTCACATTTTGCTACTTGCTCATTAACAACCCATTCCAATTACTTGTCCTGCAAGGAGGGATTGGGCTAGCAACAGCGCTGGCATACCCGACATGGGATGCATTATACGCACGATATGCAAGCAAAAAACATGATGGCCTTGCATGGAGTATTGCAGATGGCGGTAACAATATGGCTACAGGAATTGGAATGCTCATAGGGGGATTTATCATCAGTTATTTCTCGTTCACAGCATTGTTTGTTATTATGGGTGCGCTACAATTAACAGGAGCCGTAATTGCATTTGTTGCATTTAATAAATAGGTCGCCTTGTGGGATGGTGTTTGAGCCCAGAAAATTAATATTGATTTTTCGTTTGAAACAGTAGAACAATATTTGTTCTGCTATTTGAATGAGCACGCCTTTCTATATTGAAAATAATTAGAAATTTTTGTTTTTCAGATGGTTTTTTGCTGGGTTCCAGATTTTAATTACAGATACAAGCTTGACTCAAAGCTTTGGAAAATCCACGAAAAAATAAATGCTCATCGACATCATCAAAGAACCTCCCCAAATCTGACTTATCGAACTATAAGAAAAGACGAAACTATTTTTCAAGAAATCTTTTTTCCTTTTCAATAATTTTATGCACAACTTGTTCGATGTCCAAACCACGAAGCTGCGCTAGTCGCACTAAATGCATAAGCGTATCTCCAATTGCATTCTCCAGTTCGTCTTCATTATATTTTTCCTTTCGTTCTATCTTATTTACATATTCACGTGCTAATTCTCCCAGTTCTTCTACAAGATGATTGAATGTGTTTTGTTCGCTTGGCATCGAGTTTCTTTTTTTCTCCCACTTAACTATGAAATTCACAATTTCCTTTTGGAGTTCTTTGACTTCCATAATGCGCTAGAATAAAGAATAGATATAAAAATGTGTGTTTTTACCGTCCTAATTCCCCTGCTCAATCGGACTATTCGAAAAGGGTTAGTTGACTACTTTTCGAAGGGTTTTGATTGTTTCCAGAATTCATCGAAGTATGCTTTGAAGGACTCAGCTACTTCTTGACTAATGATTTCTATTGCGATGGGGTTTTTGCTGGGCATTGCGATCATGACAGTGTCTTTGTAAATCAAAAAGTAGGCGGGCGTCTTTATGTCGGCAGGCATATATCGTGCACTGCAGCCTCGATAACTATTCCTATTCTCGAGAATTTTTTGATCTGTGTCTTTGTTGAAGAGTAGTTTGCATTTGATTCCTGCTTTTGCCCTTCGGAGATGATCTCGTTGCCAGTAGAGGTGATGTTCGACTGGTTGGTTTTTTGGAATACCGAGATAGTAATATTCTTCGCCGCTCTTGAGCTTGAGATAGGTGTGTTCGTGTGCTGTCGATAAACCTTTAAGTCCCTGATAGACCGTAACTTGTTGTACTTTGCCCGCTTCCTCTTGGTATGCTTGGAGTTGAGGAAGAAATTGCTCGAATTGCTCTTCCAATAGGTTTAGCTCTTTCTCTCGTTGTTTGATATAGTCCTTTATTTTTGATGGTTCGACCGCTTGGAAATAAATAACGCCCTTTTTTTTGACGTGGCCGGCCAATCCTTTTTTCTCTAGTTTATCAAGAATGCTATACAGCTTTGATCTTGAAACACCAGACTCTTTTGCTAAAGGGCCTGTCGAGCTCGAGCCTAATTTAAGCAAAGCGAGGTACGTCTTAATTTCCCCAGGGGTCAATCCCAATTCTTCGAGTAACTTGGTATCCATGGGAAGAAGCAATGCACAGTGCTTTTTAAATCTTTCTTTTTGTGTCCCACTTAGGGGAACACAAAGCTTAAATAAATTGAATCGTACTTACTGTTCAATTAAGAACATTGGAGAAAATCAAACAGTGAGGTAAACAACAATGACACTCAGAAAAAACTGGGTAGATCTGGTAGTAGCGGGCGTGGTTGTAGGTCTAGGTGCTGTCGGTATGTATAGCATCAAAAATTACTCGGCCGATACCGCTGCGCGCTGGGACGCATATCATAGTCGAATGAACGTTCACGACGCACGACTGAAACAACAGATACAGTGTGAAACTACCCCTAATCATTGGCGTTGGTACGAACCAGATTCCCCCCAGGTGTGCGAAATCGCGCAGCGCGAAATCGAGCAAATTCATGCAGAAGATCCAGAATCTCGCAGGTTGTACGATCTGGCAGCTCAAAGGCTCCCAATCTGGCAGTCCCAAGACCATTACTTAAGGACGCTTATAAGCGATAGTTTTGCACAAAGAGAGAGGAAGTAAATTTTCTTTTAAAACCATCCTAAAAACTGCCTTTTTAAAGCCCTTTTTGGATTGTAGTAGATGGCAGA
>Ga0247727_10008970_pt1 | contig 18334 bp, 22 predicted proteins | sample WisWelCaveWW1625_FD_202498 | JGI IMG/M metagenome (GOLD analysis project Ga0247727, IMG submission 202498) | Biofilm microbial communities from Wishing Well Cave, Virginia, United States - WW16-25 | ecosystem: Environmental > Aquatic > Deep subsurface > Groundwater > Cave microbial mat | place... | reverse complement strand
TCTGCTATTCCTCGTACTACATTTTTGAAAAGCCATTTTGCATTATTGTCTTTTTCTATATTTCCAAACCGTAATCCATCAAGTATTGCAATCGGTCTTGTACCAGCTGACAAAATATCTCTGATAACTCCACCAACACCCGTTGCAGCTCCCCCGTATGGTTCTACTGCTGAAGGATGGTTATGACTTTCTATGTGTACTGTAACAACATAATCATCACCAACATCAAGAACACCAGAATCATATCCTGGCCCTGAAATGACTCGTTTGCCTTCTTTTGGTAGGAGCTTTAGATGTTTTTTTGATGATTTGTATGAACAGTGTTCTGACCATTCTGCTGCAATTATTTGTAATTCAAGTGAATTTGGTTTACGTCCTATTTTTTTCTCAAGAAAAGAGTGCTCTTGTGAGGTCAGACTCATTGTGCAATACCCATCTTAGCCAGAAGAGATTCAAAAATCAATGAAGCCGGTTTGGAGTTCTTTGGGTTTATGATCGGCTCTGCCGCTCTCTCAGGATGAGGCATCATCCCTACTACGTTTCCCTTTTTGTTACATATACCAGCTATATTATTAGTTGACCCGTTCACTTCTTCGCAATATGTAAAAACAATCTGGTTATTTTTCTTAAGCAAGTTCAGAGTTTCTTTATCCGCATAGTATCTTCCTTCGCCATTAGCAATTGGTATTGGAATTCTTTGATTTATTTTGAATTTGTTAGTAAATGGCGTTTTGTTATTTTTTACAATAAGTTCAGTCCATTTGCACATAAAATTTAGTGACGTATTTTTGAGAAGTGCCCCAGGTAAAAGACCCGCTTCGACTAGGATTTGAAATCCGTTGCATACTCCAAGTATAGGCATTCCTTTTTCCGCCATTTTTTTTATACCAGCAATAACTGGACTGTATGCTGCTATGACTCCAGCTCGAAGTCGGTCACCATATGAAAATCCTCCAGGGAGCACAATGGCGTCAAGGTTCTTTGATAGTTCGTGCTCATGCCACAAAAGTTCTGTTTTTAATTTAAAAACATCAGTGAGCACGTGTTGCATATCACGATCGCAATTACTTCCTGGAAAAACTACAATGCCTACTTTCACAATTTTCGTATCTTGCTAGCATTATTAAATTGAATCGAATGAAATCGTTTGTATTGGATATAAAGTTTTGAAATAAACACTCCAATGCTAATTGTACTCACTGATAAAAACTAGGTTTTCTACAAAAAAAAGAAGAGTGATTATGCTGTAACGGTTTCACAATTGCGATATAAATCGCCATCGTCATTCGTACCAGATGTGTAGACAGTATCATTTCCGCCTTCGCAGTTTATTATGTCTCTAGTATTGTCATCAGAATTGTAGATCACATCGTCTCCATCTCCTGCATTAACTCTATCTGCTCCACCGTTTGGAGTGATTGTATCATTTCCATCGTCTCCATTAATCTTATCGCAGCCAGAAGTTCCAACGAGGATATTGTCCCCATGGTCGCCGTTTATTACAGTACATGGAGCAACGCTCTCTGCTACTCCAAAAGGAACTGCCAGCATAGCAGCAATACCTGCAATTATGCTTCCAATGAGAAGTTTTTTGCTAATCATTAGTTTTTTTCATTCTTAGATATATTTAATAATGATCTTCCCAAATTTGAGAATTGTTAGCAAAAAAAGAAACCAATCAAGATTTAGATTTTAGTTTGCAATTTTAATTCTCATTGGATATCAGAATAGGGTGTACTGGTTGGAGTTATGGAGGCTGGATAGGTACATTTTATCCAAATACACTAGACCAGAAAGATCATTTAAAGCACTATTCCTCAATTTTTGATGTCACTGAGGTAAATTCAACCTTTTATCGAATTCCTAGCCAATCCATGACTCAAAGATGGTATCAAGAAACACCAGATAATTTTATTTTCACAGCAAAACTCCCCAAAATAATAACTCATGACAACAGGCTAAAACCTGGACCGTATCTTGATCAATTCTTGCAAGCAATCAAACCACTAGGATCAAAGATGAAAATACTTGTCATTCAGCTCCCACCTTCGTTATCATTTAACGAAGCAAAGGACAAGCTAGAAAAAATGCTAAACCATCTTCCACAATCTTATCAGTACGCAATAGAGGGAAGACATGAATCCTGGTTTACTGAAGAAGTGTTTGAGTACCTCCGAGAAAAAAATGTGTGTCTTGTTTGGAACGAAGTTGATGGAGTAGATAATCCAGCTCCTGTCACTACTGATTTTGTCTATCTTAGATTGATTGGTGACAGGAGTATTCCAGAAAAACAATTTGGAAAAATACAAAAAGACAGAACAAAAGAGATGAAAAAATGGATTGACAAGCTCAAAAGTACTAGTGTTCCTCTAGCGATGGTTAATTTGAACAATCATTTTCAAGGATTTGCTCCTGGATCAGCAAACCAGTTTAGACATTTACTTGGCCATGATGAGTTAAGTTTTGCAGACAAGAAACAGAAAACTTTGGGTGATTTTTAATTTTCAAACGGTTCCAGTATAGACTTGCAACACTCATCTAAGAGTTCAGAATATCTTTTTGCATCATACTTGTCAGATGACATCATCTCTATTGGAACAACCCGCTTTGATATTTTTCTTGAATAATCATTTATCACGTATCTTATTTTCTGACCTGGAGATATAGTACGACCTGCCCATTTGAGCTGGTTTACTGCATCTGCCTGTATTGTGTTACTCTTGTGCTCCCCTGTTCCTCTGGTTACTCTATTCGTAAAAACAAGGTCTTCAAGTGGGACTTCGTGCCTGAGAAGACGTTCTCTATACCTCTCCTGGATTGCCCTTGCTTCTGAAATTGCCTTTTTTATCTCATTGACGCCCTCGCAAGATGCAAAGAGGTTTAGAATTTCATTCTGACACTGATTAAAAAATTCTGGAGTATCATGCCTTCTTGTTTCTATGCCACGGAGCTTTAGTTCATGGTTTTGGTTTGCACCAAAGTATCTGTTTGGAACAGGGACAATCTTGTTTTCTTTTGACGGTAAGAATACAATCCAGTTGTAGACATCTAGTGATAGATCAAATCCTGTTTCTTCTGCAATTTTATTTCTTAAATCATCATAATCAGATCTTGTCGCATTCTTTTTGTGAATCCATAACGAGTCCACAATTCCATGCAAGACTTTGAATCCATTCTTTTCTGCTATCTTTATTGCTTGCAACAACAACTGTCTTGCAAATGCACAGACTGCCATATGTGCATCTATTCTTCCAAACTTTGCATTATTGAATCCTAAATATCCAAATGATGTTACAAGAATCCATTTCAGTGCAGCTTTTCTTTCCTTGTATAGTTTTAATTTTTCCTTGTCCTTTGTTGTTTCAATTAATTCTGTATATTTTTGTCGCTTGTCTAACAATAGTTTTAGAGACTGTGGAACAATTCCTTTTCTTTTGCAAATGGGGTAACCAAGCTCTGGGACTAAATTATCAGAATCGGTGCAACACTTGCAATCAATTGTCTCTGCTGAGATGTTCTTCTTTAACATTATATTTCCAAACAGAGATGCAAAATCAACTTCGCCAACATTTTCATGTACTCCTATGACTGGTTCTAGTATCAGTCCTCCACGGTCTCCAATTAACAAATCCATTCTATTTTTTACAATTTCTGAAACTACTGGCTTCCATGGAATAAGCAAGCCTCGTTTTGTTGCATTATAGAACTGGATTGAGCTCATGCACTTTCCAATTGATGCCCTCGCTGCAGTCTGAAGTGGTAGTCTGCACGTTCTTGCAACCTCGTATACACCTTGAATGGATATCTCATCCTTCCAGAGGGTGCAATTTGACATGTCAAGATGGATTCTGCCTAGCAATTTTGTAGCCGTAGCCTTGAAGTGTATCTGCCCATATGAGAAATAGGACGTTCCTTCCCTTTTTGGTCTTGAAATTGAATAGCCTTTTTCTCGTCCTAGGATAATTTTGTCTGAAATATGGTTTTCAGCTGCCCTTTGTGCAAGATATGGAAAGTCCCAAGAATCTCCTTTTTGTGTAATGATGTAATCTGGATCAATTTCTTTTATGAGATCGACACAATCAAGAATCATCTTTTCTTCTGAATCTGATTGTAGTATGGTATCATCGATTTGGATTGATTTTATCTTGTCAGTAAATGTAGGAAGTTTTTCACTTTTTGCATTTACTTTGAATTTTATTTTTGAAAATGCTGGCAGTTTGTAATCTGTCTCTTCGATATCTGAAAGATCCTTCCATGTGTCTTGAATTTTGTATTTGCCTAGTGGGTACAGATTATGTTCATAGAGGTATGTTTGCTCTGGAGGTACGTCAACATTGTATAGTCGATAAACTCCAAAAGAATCAATTCCTTCTATTGTTTTTGCCAGCTTGACAAGATGGGAAGAATCTTTTATTGTTAATTTTAAAACTTGCGATGTATTAAGATCAGAAACTTTTTCAAACTTGTTATCCCATTTAATGTATTTTACAAATTCAAGTATCTTTTGATTTTGTAGAAGGACATCTAGCTTTTGCTTGCTGCTTGAAACATAAAGTGACGGAGTCCATTCCTTTTCAATTCTAAATGTCTTTTTGTTTTTAATCCATGATACGATCCTGTCACGTAGTGGATATACATCAAACAACCACCCTGTGATCATTTTTTTATTTCAAGTAAAAATTCTATCATTTGTTGTTGCGTTAAAATTAATGACATTAGAAGCGATTCGGTAGTGTATGGTTCTCCTTTGACGTTGATTGCCTTGATGTGTCTATAACATTGCTGAATCATTTTATGGAATATCTCCCTGTCCTCTTTTCTTAGACTGTCTCCAAATGCCCTCCAGGATTCAATCTCCTTTGAGAGAAAGTCATCCTTTGGAAATAGGCTCAATGGTATCTCCTAGGCACAAAATTTGCTTGAAATGGTGAAAAACTATGGCTAAAAGTATGGGTTGGAGCCTGACTGGTCTACACGACATCATACAGGCTGAAATGTACAGTCTGGCAATAGCAAACATTCCATCAAATGCCTTTCTCTCCTTTTTGTCTAGTGCTGCACGAAACTTTTTCCACCTTACTTCTTCTTGATACAACGCAATACGAAAAGAAGGGATTGTTCTTCCCATGATATTCATCTACTGAATTTTTTCCAGCTCGTCGTTTTGTAAAGTGATACAGTTGTGTCTTCCCTGACTGGTTACATCAACTGACAATGCATTGTTATGTGGTTTTATTTTGATTGTTGTAGAAAATAATTTGAAGATCATATCATCAAATCTGGTTGTAGTTCCTAGCGAGACAATTACTAGACAATTTTTTATTTTTTCCAATGATTTTATTACTTGTTTTAGAATTTGTTCCATCTCTCTTGCATCAAGGTATGGATCATTTGTGAAATAGTACAAGAGATTAGTTATTACAACAAGTTTTACGTCATGGTACCTGATTGCGTTCTCTAATTCATTTATGATAAAATTTGCTAGCTGATACACAGTAAAAGTGCGGGAAGAAAATATTCCATGTAGTGCTTTTTTCACATCCAGTCCGTATTGTTGTGCAAAATCTACACATTGGTAAATGTCGGAGCTGTTTGCTCCATCAATTAATAGTACTTTGGTACCAAGCCCGCCATATTTAGGAGGAAGTTGTGCACGCATACACAATCTCTCAATTAATTTTTGAGTGTGTGCACCTGCAATACAGATTTTCTGATTTAATGTAAAAAAGTGAAGAATAGAATCTAGTTTTGGTATGTCTAGAGTAAGCCTTGGAAGATGTGATGCCTTTTGGAATTCTGGAAGAAGCGTTTTTGGTTTCTGGTTTAATGGACGTCTTTGTAGTGCATTCGATAAGAGCGTGCCACAGTAAGGACATGGTTCTATGAGAGGGAGTAAAAGATTGTCTTCTGTCTCTTTGAGTATGCCTTCACAGTTTCCACAATAGTACTGCAGGATTGATTTTGCCAAGGTATTTCCATTCATATTTTTGGTTTAATAGATGAGGTAATCTCGTAATACCCTTGGATGAAAGCGATCAAATCAATATCATTTTCATGATTTAATTCAAAAGAAGTTGGTCAATTTTGTGAAAAATAAAATATCTATTTTTTCTTATAGAGCATTCACTCAAAATTTGGCATTTGATGACAGGGGATATGAAACTTTGTCTTTCCTTTTGAAATCACCCCTTCAGGTATTGCCTCGACTACTTCGAAAATAAGTCGTTTCTCAAAATATGGCAAGGTTATCATATCCTCGATGGTTACAGGCACCCCATCTAAGCCGTCCTTTAGATACCGTTCTGTAACTAGAGGCATCGATACCCGCGGTTTTATTGTAACGTGTTCTGTAATGATATTTCTTGTCTTTCGTAATTTGACACTATCTCCTCTTGAAATTCCTGCAGTAATATTGCCAGAGAGTATGAGTCTTGATAATGTAGCTGAAGTTTTTGAAAGGATAAACAGTAAAGGAACACCACTTGGAATTTTTGATCTGCTTAATGCTCGATTCATCAAATATGATGTAATTTTACGAAACCTATGGGAATCATCCAAAATAAAAGTGGATAGTTTGAAAAAATGGTATGATGATTATAAAAATGAACAAATACCTAGATATATTTTACAAGCAATTGCGCTATACAAAAAAGGATTTTGTAGAAGAAGAGAACTTTTGAATCTTGATTCGACCTATGTCACACTTAAACAATTTCAAAAAGAGGAATTTGTAAACGACTGGAATATGATGTCAGAATACGTTGGTAAAAGCGTAGAGCGATTGTCTTCTCAAAGACAAGATGGATTTGGTGCGATTACTTATGATATAATTCCATATACCGTGATGGTCCCATTTATTTCTGCAATACTTGGAAGAATAGAAAAAAGAGCCGACAGACCAGGTTGTTTAAAAAAACTTGGTTTATGGTATTGGTGTAGCATCTTTGGTGAAAGTTACGATCCACTAGATAGTTATACCGAACAAGATTATAGAAGGGTAAACGAGTGGTTTGATGTAAATGAAACCCCGAATTGGATAACTCAACAAATAAAAGAAATCAAAGAAAGAAATCTAAATGTAACACAAAAAACAAGTGCTGTTTACAAAGGAATACTCTGTCTCATTTCAAAGAGTGGTGCTTTGGATTTTGTTCGTGACGATTACCCAGAATATAGTACATTAGAAGATCATCACATATTTCCAAAATCTAAAGCCGAAAGATATGGTGCTAACAATTCGATTGATTCAATATTAAATAGGACACTTATCGATAAAGACACCAATAGGAAATTCATCAGTGATAAAGATCCTTCGGAATATATTAAAAAAATAATGGAATCCCAAAACCTCGATAAGACCAAACTACAAAAACGACTTTCTACACACCTAATTTCTCCAGAAGCCTTTGAATGTATGTTAAGGGATGATTTTAATGGATTCATTAAAGCGAGAGAGAAAACAATCAAAGAAGAAATTATAAAATTAGTAGAACCAACGATTTCAGAAGACCAGGTAGACATTACAGAACTATTAAAAAATAAAGAGAATCAAAAGGTTGAATTCAAATCGTCACTGAGATGGGATATGAAACTTGATCAGCAAAACAATGTATTAGAAGAAATTGTTGCCAAAGAAATAAGTAGTTTTATGAATTCGGAAGGCGGAAATTTGATTATCGGTGTTGACGATACTAGCAAAGTACTAGGCTTAGAAAAAGACTACTCAACACTAAGAAAACAAGATTCAGATGGTTTTGGATTACAGTTAACAAATGTAGTGAATACCTATCTTGGCAAAACATTAAATTCAAACATTGAAATTTCTTTTCCATCAATTGATGGGAAAGAGATCTGTTTCTGTAAAATAAAAAAATCTGCTTATCCTGTTTATCTTCGCAACAAGAATGAAAAGAAATTCTATGTTAGAATGAACAATTCTGCACAACCATTGGATATGGAACAAGCACACAGGTACATCACGGAACATTGGAAATAACCTTGGGAGCTAGAAGTTTTAGTCCTTGACTAGTCTTACCTTCTATGGTGGTGTGAATGAAATTGGCGGAAACAAGATACTGCTTGAAGATAAAGATACCAGAGTATTCCTAGATTTTGGAAAAGGATTCAGTCGTAGAGCAAAATACTTTGAGGAATTCATCAATCCAAGAGTTGCCAATGGCATTGAAGATTTTCTTACAATGGGACTTTTGCCTGATATTGAAGGAATCTATCGTGATGATTTGATGAAAATGGCAGAACGAAAAATTGTCCCAACAGATATTGATGCAGTTTTACTTACACATGCACATTCTGATCATGCAGATTACATTTCGTTTTTGCATGAAGATATTCCGATTTACATGGGTGCCGCATGCCATTTAATTCTTAGGGCATTAGCTGAGCGAGCATCAAGAACAATCGAAAGGGAAATTCTTGATTACAAACCAAGACCCTACAATATCAAAGACAACCCGATTTCAAGAAAAATAAACGAGTTCAGGACAGGAAATAAATTCAAAATTGGCTCACTAGAAGTAGAACCTATTCATGTAGACCATTCGGTTCCTGGTGCTTATGGTTTTATCATCTGGACAACAGAAGGACCAATTGCATATACTGGCGATATCAGACTACATGGAACTCATTCTGAAATGACTAGAGATTTCATTGAAAGAGCAAAGGAAGTAAAACCAATCGCACTAATCTCAGAAGGAACAAGAATTGCAGATAAAGCGAAGGAAGAATCAGAACAACTAGTATATCAACAATCAAGTAAAACTGTAGCAGAATCTGATAATCTAGTATTTGCTGATTTTAATTTCAAAGACGTCGACAGATTAAGGACATTTTATACAATAGCCAAAAAGACAGGGCGAAAATTTGTAGTAAAGATCAATGATGCCTATTTTCTAAAATACCTCTCACAAGATTCACATCTTGATGTTCCAGACATCAATGATGAAGACATTATTATTTATCTGCCAAAACGAGGGACAGGAACATATTCAGACGCAGACTACAAGGGAAATGACAAGGAATTTTTGAATTTGCACAACACTTGGACTGCAGAACAGATTGCGGCAAGACCCGACAAGGCACTTTGTGCCATAGGGTTTTACAGCTTTACTGCTTTAATAGACATGAAGCCAAAGCCTGGTGCAAGATATATCCATTCAGCTTCGGAACCATACACCGAAGAACAAGAATTTTCCCAGGAAAGAATAGATGCTTGGCTTGAACACTTTGGAATGTATAAATTTCAAAGTCATTGCTCAGGACATGCTAGAGGACAAGACTTGTTAGATGTAGTTAAAGAAATTGATGCAAAAATGCTCTATCCGATTCATACAGAACATGCAGAATTATACAAGAAAATAACTTCTAAAATTACACTTGTTAAAGAATCAGTTAAGTATCAACTTTAATAGTTTCATAGGTGCTAGTAATTTACCAGTGCCTTTCATAGATCTGGTTCATCCTTTAATTTACCAGTGTCTGCTATAGTATGACATTTATTCTTCTCATAATGAACTAGCTTTATGGCTTACATGTACATGCCAGGTGCAACCGCAGTTGGTATTACATATGATGGTGGAGTGGTTATGGCAAGCGAAAAAAGGATAGCATATGGAAACTTTCTTGTAAGCAAGACCACCAAGAAGACATTCAAGATTACAGATTTTGTAGGAGCCTGCTGTGCTGGATTGGTTGCAGATATGCAGGTGTTGGCAATGCAGATGAGGGCCCTAACAAAGATTAGAAAAATGGAGCTAAAGCGTGAGATCCCTCCAAATTCAGTGGCAAAGATGATGTCATCTTTGATGTATGAGCGAAGATACTATCCTTTACTAACACAGGTTATTGTGGGTGGAGTTGACGGAGTACCTGCGATTTACACACTTGATCCACTTGGTTCAGTGCTTCCAGACGATTATGCTGCCGTAGGAACTGGAGCTGAGATGGCTTTGGGAGTCTTGGACCAGGAATACAAAGCAGGAATGAAAGAAAAAGATGCTGTTACATTGGCAATAAAATCCATCAAATCTGCAATTATGCGAGATACTGCAAGTGGAGATGGAATTGATGTGCTTGTAGCAGACAAAACAGGAATAAGAGAATTTACAGAGAAATAAAAATACAAGAATATTTTAATACATTTTAATTTAGGAAGAAGGTATGCCTACATCATTCGCTCACCTAGTTAGAAGTGAATTTAACAAGGGAAATGAACTTACGTTAGATCAACTTTATGCAACTTTCTTAAAGAATCCTGATTTGAAATTAAGTACTCCAATTCTTAAACATAGAATACGTAGCTCAATCTATTCACTCCAAAAAAGCAATGAAGTTACAAGAATAGGAGATGCTTGCTATAAAAAAACTAGTGAGATTAAAAAAATGGAAGATCTCCACAAAAAAACTAGGTAATACTTTTTTGCAACCTAATTTTTTTGTTTAGATCAGTCCTAAGCTTTTTTGCATCTTTTTTTACAATAAACTTCACATCAAAGTTTTGTTCTAATTGAGTTTGTATTCTCTTTAGCTTTTTCTTAATTACATCTTTTAACTCTAAATCTAACTCATATCCAACTCCTTTTCTGCCCATTTCCATCGCAACCTTCAGTGTTGTACCAGACCCAAGAAAAGGATCTAAAACAGTTTCTCCATGATAGCTATAAAGCATAATCAGTCTCCTAACAATTTCATCTGGAAAAGCTGCAATCCCTTCCTCTAGCCTACCCTTTATAGGAAGAACATTAGTAATATTCCAAGTATTCAGGTACAAATCGCCTTTGTTATAATCGATTAGATCAATTTCCGATTTTTTCAAATCTTTTTTTGACATTTGCTTTCTGTCTTTGTATTCGTATAATCCATTTTGAAAAATGAGAATACTTTCTTGAATGTTGTCTGGATAATAATACATTGGATATGGGTGTTGCATTAGAACGCCGCTTCTTTTGCTTATTCTTACGTATCCTTTAGGTTTAAGCCAAGTAATACGCTCACGATATCTGAATCCTGCATCAACAAATATCTTTGTAGTATCGGCAACTATTGGAAATTTCTCGCCTTTTACAAGCATATCATCAGTTACCAGTGCCACTATTCTTCCAGGGGCAACTTTCTTCCTTAATTGATAAGCTACTGATCTGAGAAGTTCTAGATAATCATCATAACTTGAAAAGAGTCCAGGATAATCAAATGGTGCATTGTAATACGGCGGCGATGAAACTACTAGAGAAATTTCTCCCTTATTAATCTCGTCAAAATTAGATGCGCTACCAAAATAGATGCGATAATCTAGATTATTTGTTGCCCGCATGCTGATTTTAGAATATTTTATTTCTTATTAGGATGGTGGTTATTATCTTCTATTGGATGGAAAGTAATTATTCACCTGAAAACTTTATCGATGTTGACATTTGAGTAGATTCAAATTTTACCCTCATGTCAACTAGTTTTCCATTTTCCCAATTGACTCTAATTTTATCAAATCCTACCTGCTCAATAGATAGATTTTGTGGAGTTATTTCTAAAGGATCTTTTATACTGGCATCATATTTGCCAGATGTTCCTCTTCCAATTACTATTACGTATGGGGGGTCTATCCTTCCTGCATCCAACCAGCAGTCTCTTATGTATTCCCATAATTTATCACTAGAAAAAGTGTGTAATTTATCAAGCATTTGGTCTCTAATTCCGCTGAAAGTGTTTTTTACAAAATCAGATTCTGATATGTTTTTTTTATAAAAATCTTCATTATTCTTAAACCATGCTTTTCGTTTTGTTTGAATTTTAGGTAGTTCAGGGTGTTTTTTTAAAAGTTTTTTTATTTCATTTTCATAGATGTTTTTTAGATCAAGGTTTAATTCCTTTTCCACAGTTCCTAAACCTTTATTCTTAAAGGGAATTCTTCCACCACCCTTTCCAGCTTTTGCAGAAATACCAAAAAATTGGTTTTGGTTAGTTTTAATGAGTAAATCAATAGGATTTTTGTCTAAATCAACTTTATAGCCAACTGCTTGAGAAATCATTTGTGAGTTTTGTTTTGGCCACCATTTTTTTACTATAGTGCCGTATCTGTGACCTGCCATCCATTCTTTCAATTTCTCTGCTTGTTTTTGTGCACGTCCATCTTGATCCTTAAATTCCTTCTTAGTGATTTTTTTGCTCCTTGCATCATATTGAGTTTTAACCCATCTAGATTGTTCAAAATCATCCCAACTACATGTAAGATAATAACCAAAAAGAAGTTCATTTACATCTGCTGCAATGGATTGCGAGTTCTCGGTTCTTTTAACCAAGAATTCCACCGTCATCTGATGAATTTAGCACAGATATTTGTTTGGATTTTAGTTAACATGGAATAAGGAAAATAATTGATACTAAATACTCAATTTTTTATTCATTATTTTTTGCTTTTGATGTCATGACTAATAATAATAATTTCCCGTGATTTCTTATCTTTTGACATACCATATGTCCATTTTAATGGTTCAATTTGAAAATCATTATACAACTCACGAATTTTATCAGAATCAGCATTATATGATAAAATCCATTTTTCTCGTTTTTTTAGAATTGAAGCCAATTCCTCATGATCAAAGGCTTTATGTAAATCACCTTTCCTACCATACAATTTATTTCCTATAAGATATGGTGGATCAAGATAAAGTAGAATGTTTTTATGTTTAGATATTGATTCATTGAAGTTTGCAAATTCAACGAATAGATTTTGAATCTTAAAATTTCTCAGTCTTTCAATAGAGGATTTAGTAAATCGTGGATTGTCGTTTTCGCCTCCTGAAGCCATTCCACCAGAAAGAGTTGAGCCAGAAAAAGATGTGCGATTCAATACAAAAAATATGGTTGCTCTCTCAAGCTTACTTTTAGATTCAAGCTGAATTTTTTGTAACTTGTAAAAATGTTCTTTTTTTAATGGCAGATATTTTTCTACACTATCTGCTAATTCTAGTGGATGTTCAAGCAAGCATTTCCAAAAATCCACTAGCGGCTGAAAATTATCATATCCATAAACACTAATCCCATTTTGAGCACAAAAGATCTCAAACGAACCACCTCCAAAAAATGGAGAGCATAATTCTTTTGTGTTTTTAGGTATGAATTTGTAAAGGGAATTTACAGCTCTTGATTTGCCCCCAGGATATCTAAGTGGGGATTTTTGAAACATCATTTGGTTCATTTATTTTTTGTTAAGTATATTAGATTCGTGTCTCATTTTTAAATCACATAGATCTCGAGATATTTTCCATTCTCATCTATGTTTGAAATAGAATATTGCTATATGTGGTTATATTACCTAATTATCAGGATCGATCACTGAGACGATTTAGACAAAAAACATCATCGGTTATAAATTGACACTTCTGAAAAGATTTGAAATCCATGCATGTATGTTGAAATTTCCTCAAGTTTCCTTTCCTGCCTGGTAGCAAGACTTGCTAGTTGCGCTACAGTTATTTTCAGTTGTTCAAACTCTCTTTGTTGTACCTGGTTTTCTTCAACTATTTTTGATAACTTGCTAGTCTCCTTAATTTTTTCTTGCCTGAGCCTTTCTGATTGGTCTATTGTCAAGTCAAGTATCGCCTTTTCAAATTCGTGAAAACATTCCTCCATTGTAGGGGTCAGATAGGAACCATCCAGACCTCGCTTGTGGGCCATCAACTTTTCAGCAATGTTTGAATTTACTTCATTATTTATCTTCAGAACGGTATTGAACCTCTTCCTGAATCCATACGTCAAAGCTTTATCATATCTGTTTCCAATCTTCTTGCGTTCTACTGTGGCAAGTTTGTACAACTTTGCTAACATCTCATACATGTTTCCAACTGTAAGGTTGTCCTGTTTTGCATGTCTTGCTAGATTCAAAAATAAAGGTGATTCATCAGTTATTGTTTCACCATTTAGTCTTCTGCTACTGAGATACATGTCTAATGCTTTTCTAGATTCTGGCGTAAGAAAAGCCCAATAACCTTCTTTGGAATTATCATAAACCCTTACAGCATAACAGCCGTTTGGCATCTCTACTAGATGCTTTTTTCTCAAGATAGGATCTACCAATGCTTGCGGACGTGTACCAGTTGAGGAGAGGAACAAAACAAGAGCTCTAGTTCTTAGCTTGGTTGTATAAGACAGCATTTTTTGAATGTCTTCGTTTGTAAATGGTTTGCCTCCGCCGCCAAGTTCCTTGTCTTTTGTGATAAGAGAGTGAATCACTTTTTTGTAATACAACTTGCGATTGATATCAAGAAACTTTTCAACTCCAGCCAAGGGGGTACGAATCGAAGAGTGTCTCAGTCCAGTCTCTTTCATACTCATTACCCAATCTTCAAGTTTGGTTTGCAATTCTTCAGTGTCTAGTTGAATTATCTCATCATAGCTTAGATCTGTGTATTTGCAAAATTTGTCCAATGCATAACAGTAACGCTCAAACGTCTTTTCTGAATTTATTGAATTTTTGAATAATCTAAATGCTCTGGATTCTCGTTTTTGATCGATTCTTTGCATATTAGTAAGCGATCTCCAGAGTATTTATTTTAAAACTTTGCATACAATGAAATCGTTTTTATTCAATTTCTTTTTGATGGTAAGTATGACAAATGTTCGCGACATCATGGTTCGCAATGTCATCACTATCGATCACAATAAAACAGCAAAGGACGTAGCGCTATTAATGTCAGAAAAACAGGTAAGTTCATTGGTAGTCATAAAAGATAACAACCCAATAGGGCTTGTTACAGAAAGGGATCTTTCACGCAAAGTCATGACTACGGATAGAAAAAGCTCAGATGTACAGCTTTCTGAAATAATGTCCTTAAAATTCCGCTGGGTTGAACCGATGACACCAATAGAAGATGCCATTCAAAAGATGATAAATAACAAAATACGTAGGTTGCTAGTCTTAGAAGAAGGAAAGCTTGTTGGAATAATAACCGAAACTGACTTGGCAAGGCATCTGAGAAGCAAATTGCTCATAGATGGGGCACTAGAAGATTTCACTGCTTTAAAACGCAAAATAGTAAAAAGCGGCTAGGTTTCAAAGCTTTCAACGGTTACTCGGCTTACTAGTGGGTTGAATATTCTAAATTCATTACATAGATCCACCACAGTTTTTTCTGCTATTTTCTTGTTTTTTGCATCAACTTCAAATTTTAACATCTTGGCAGAACGGATTTTCTTTACAGATGAATTATTTCCTTTTAGAATCAAATCATGCAATATGGTCTCCCCTTCTGGATCATTTATCTCTGGTTTATTTTCTATAATCACACTTACTTTGAAGGAAGGCATGCTGGGTTGTTTGGCTGTAATTAATTTAAGCTTTGGTTTATTGATAACATTTTAAACCACCCAGATTTTCTCTTTAGATTATGCCAATGTAGCTCAGCCTGGCTAGAGCATCTGACTTGTAATCAGAAGGTCGAGGGTCCAAATCCCTTCATTGGCTTTTATCATTACAGACAAAGTTAAGTAACAAATACGTAGAAAGAAAACATGTATCTCGGATATGTTTTGATAAACTGTGATCTTGGAACAGAAGAATACGTCCTAGAAGAGCTTAAACGAATTCCTCAGGTAAAATATGCACATGTTACCTTTGGTTCTTACGATATAATAGCTGAAATTCATGCTAAAACTCAAGATGATTTTGATAAAGCAGTTTCACATGGGATAAGAAACATTTCAAGAGTGATAAGCACCATGACTCTTAAAGTAGTAAATCCCGAAGGATAATTATAGAAGAAACGAAATCAAACTGGAATTGGCAAACATAGAATACATTGGAACTGTTTGGGCAATAAACCATGGATTACCAGAGCCATTGCTTAATCATTGCATAAAGAAACTAGTGGATCATGGAATCAAAAAAGAAGACATCAAAATGACTGATGCCCCAGAAGATGTCCAAGTAGGAACTGTTGTAGTTGACATATGGCCATATCATCTTGAAGTGGGACGTGTTCGCACGGTTAGAAATGATTCCTTCATCAGCGGCAGTGTTATGATAATTGAATTAAAAGCAGACGCCAATGGGGCCTATATCGATTAGAATAGATTTATTTCAGATATAAAAAAAATCTTGATGTGAAGAAAAAACCTGTACAATCAAGTAAGAAAGGATTGTATTTTGTCATCATAATGGGCATAGCAATAATTGGACTCGTGGTTGGAGTAAGTTACTATATTGATCAGGCAAAGATTTCTGGCCAGAGATTTGGCAATAGTCTTGAACAAATTCAATCAGACCTTAAAAAAGAGACCTCCGACTATGAATCAAGAAAGACAATCTGGCAAGATGGTAGATTGACAAAAGATGAGATACTAAAAATTTCTGAAACTCATCTGGTAGAACTAGAAAAGATAGCTGAAAGATACGATAAACTGAAACCACCGCAAGCTTTTACCTCAGCAGTAGAACTTTTCAAACGCTCAACACAAACACAGTTGGAGAGTGATAAACTCTTAAAAAAATGGATAGAGACAGGCGACAACTCTACAAAGATTAGATCAGATGAGATCATGCAACAATCGTTTGAATATGAAACTAGTGCTTTGGCTTCATATAATACGGCAAAAAAAGGTTATACACCATAAGTTATTTAATCAGGAATCACAGGATGAATTGTTTGATGAAGCTTCTTCTCATAGGCATAGTTTCATTATCACTTACATTTTCTAGCACGTGGGCTCAAGTTTCAATAGTAAATGATCAACAATATGTTAATGAAGGGACATTACACGTGGTTGGTGAAATCGAGAATAACACTCTAGTTCCCTTAAATCAAATTGTTGTTACTGCTACATTCTATGACATTCGTGACGAAATTCTCGATACCACATACACCAATTCTATTCTTGGAACAATAATGCCAGGAAAAAAAGGTCCATTTGATTTGATCTTTACCGACAAAATAATTCCTCAAGTTTATCGATATTCACTTTATATTGAATACAAACCAGCAGATCCTAAAACAGAGTCACTTGAAATATCATCATCTAGTACCAAAAGCGATATACTTGATAATTTTATTATAAGCGGCACAGTAACAAATCATGATAAAAAAACTGCAAATACCATAGCCGTTATCACAACTCTATATGACAAGGATGGCAAGGTTGTCGCTGCAGATAAATCACACATAGAACCAGAATATCTCAGAGCAGGTGGGATTACCCCATTTCTTGTATCTATACGTGATAAAGCTCAGTCACAAAAAGCAGTAGACTATTCTCTCATGGTGGAATCAGAAGAGTATACTGCTGTTCCAGAATTTCCACTGGGTTCCGGAATAATTCTATCATTATCTGTTCTAGCATATATCATTCTTACAAAAAAACCAAAAATTTTACAACAACCCCTTTTCATGTAAATAATTTAAAGAGATTTCAAGTTCGGTAAGCAAAAGTTTTTTCTCTAATGATACTGGAGCATTGAAATGAATTGGGAAGGTAATACTTAGCATGTCTGTATCAGTGTGCGAGACTTGAATTTTATGATCAGAACTTTTTTGATTTAAAATAAAATCTTTCCATTTTGCAATACGATCTTTGACATCATCAATACGTCGTTGTAGATAATCTAGTCCAATTTCTTGATCATTAAAAACTTCAAATTTTATCATTGGCACCATTAAAAATCCACCTAGAATTTTTTCATGCTTTTTATGCATCTCTTCTATTATTTCACTTATTTTATGTTCAGGAAAGATATCACCGTATGCGGGATCAAAGTACCCAGCAATGTTTTTATTTTCATCAAATATCTTGAAATAACTTTCTTCACGTTCTAGTTTCCATTGCATGAGCTACATGCCAAACCTACCAGTTAATAATTTTAAGAAAGTTTAGGTAGCGTAACAAGGCATTTGCCACAAAAATAGTCTTTTCCTGTATTAAAGATGGTAGAATTTTTGCATTCAGGGCATGACTTGTTAATTCGGTTGATTTCAATTGGCATGACACCAAGTTTTCGATCTATCTAAAAAGAAAATGGGTCAACATTATGTTATCAAATTCTCTAAAATCAACCATTATAAAGCATAGTTACAAACCGAAGTTCATTGACCCTTCACCCATCAATTATTGATTTTATTGAAAATCTAATCAATTATTACATAAGTGAGGCATCCTCGTACAAGCAAATTGCACAAATCTACACAGATGATGAGAAAGATATTACTGCAACAACACTTGGGATCATTATTGGTTGTGTATATTCAGGGTTTTTACAAACATACAAAAACCAACGACAGAATCCGAGTCTAGAAGACACACAAGAATTCAATGACATAGTGAAACACAGAGCCGC
>Ga0247727_10008969_pt1 | contig 18335 bp, 14 predicted proteins | sample WisWelCaveWW1625_FD_202498 | JGI IMG/M metagenome (GOLD analysis project Ga0247727, IMG submission 202498) | Biofilm microbial communities from Wishing Well Cave, Virginia, United States - WW16-25 | ecosystem: Environmental > Aquatic > Deep subsurface > Groundwater > Cave microbial mat | place... | reverse complement strand
CGGTCTCATCCTTGATGGCGATGCCCAGCCAGCGCAGGAGACTGTCGCCATAGTCGAAGCCTTTGGTCTGGTTGATATCGCGCAATTGATACAAGTCCACCATGATGAACGAGACCGGTTCGAGCATGACGTTCTCGAAGTTGTCGTCGAGCGCCTTCGAAAAACTGACCAGGTTACTGCAACCCGTCAGCAGGTCCACGCGGAAAAATGGGTTGGGTGAGTCGAAGTCTTTCATTCTGCCATCCTCGCTTCGGAGATGATCCCTATTATAGAACGAAAAACCCGCCGTGAGGCGGGGTGATTCTTGGATTTATACTCGCACGGGAAACGCGGCGTTTTGCCCATAGAGTTGCAGGCGAATCGTTTCGACCGCCTCCGCGCCCAGCATGATAATTCCCTGTCCTTCGCACAGCGCGCGCGCCTGATGATCATGCCAAAGCGAATCATGGTCAACCCGATCGGCTGCATCTGCCCCTTGCACGCGGACAACCGATCCCCTGCGGCAAATAGATCGAGATGCCGCGACCACAAACAATACGGGCAGTGATTCCGATTGTTGACGCCGGATAGAAAATGCGCGGCGGAGACGAGATTGTTGCAATGCGCGCAACGGAAATCCCCAAAGGAGGAAGTATCGTTTCTCACAACTCCCTCCTCAGGTTCATATAACTCTTATAGCGTTGCGGGCTGATCCCGCCAGCCATGACGGCTTTGCGTATGGCGCATCCGGGTTCGGCGTCGTGACGACAACTCAAACCGAATTTACATTGACCCACATAACCCGCCATCTCCGGGAACAGGTACGCCAGTTCCTCGCCCGTCACTTCCCACAAGCCGAATTCGCGAATGCCGGGCGTATCCACGATCCCACCGCCGAAATCCAACGCGAACATTTCGAGACGCGTGGTGGTGTGACGTCCCTTGCCCTGCTCGCCTTTGCTCACTTCCTTGACGCGTAGACCAAGCCCCGGTTGGATGGCGTTGAGCAGGGAGGTTTTCCCCACGCCCGATTTTCCAACCAGCACGGAGGTCTTGCCTTGCAGGGTTTGCTTGAGTTCTTCGATGCCCGCGCCCGTGTTCGCGCTGACGCATTGAATCCGGTAGCCCGCGCGGCGATACGCCTCAAGGTCCGAATCAAAATCCTTGTTCTTCCATGCCAGGTCAAGTTTTGTGACGACGATCATGACCGGAAGTTTGGACGATTCAGCCGAGACGAGATAACGATCCAGCAGACCCCATTTGGGAGTTGGGTCCGCGACGGCAAACACGGGCAGGATCAGGTCCACGTTGGAGGCGATGACCTGTTCGAAGGCGCGCAGGCTTGAGGGACGCGAAAGTTTGGAATGGCGCGGCAGAATCTCGGTAATCACGCCGCGACTCCCTCCCGCGTCTACATAACGGACGCGGTCGCCGATGGCGATTGGATCCACATGCTCGATCTCGCGCACGTCTTGCAGCGTCTTTCGCATCGAGGTTGGATCGGCAGTGGAGTAAATCAGTTGTTTATGGATCAGGGACGAGAGCGTACATTCGATCTCCCGTCCGTTTGAGCGGACAGTGTAATGTCCGGTTGATTTTCGAAAGACGACGCCTGTGTCGCCTTCGTCGTTGCCGGAGAGGAAGCGGAGGTTCATTGTCAGGGTTTCCTATGGACGCGCTCCGTTTCGATTCGTTTCGGAAAAGCAACGGCGCGCGGATTGTGTGATAAACGGTTTGCGATAAACGTCCGGCATGGTTTGCGCGGACTGGGAATATGTAATTTGAGTGGAGGACTTGCGCTGCTTGGGCGGACATAAAATTTTTCCTTTCTTTTTCAAATTGATATGTCACTCTGAGGGAGCGGTTTTCAGCGACCGAAGAGTCTCGCGTTTTGTGGTAGTGATTCTTCGCTTCGCTCAGAATGACATTTCAAGATGACGATAAAAAAACAGCCACAGAATATTTCCGTGGCTGGCAGAGTTGTCGAACAGGCGGCGTCTTTTCGGTTCAGGTGCAGGCGACACTTGCACCGCACTGCGTTTGGTGCAGTGCAGGTGAGAGACGCGGCTGTTTCCGGTTAAATAAAAACGCCACGGACGAATGGGAACGTCCGCGGCGGTAAAGTCCGAATCAAAAAACTGGCTTAACTGCTACGCAGAGACGCGCCCATGAACTCGCGAACAACCGATGCTGATTTGAACATAAAACGCGTCTCCTTTCTTTGAAATAGATTACTGGTCGGTAGTTTACCAACAGCAGGGAGGGATGTCAAGGCGGGACAAAACCCATTTATCAAGTTGACGAACGCCGCATCTCGATCCGCGCGAAGTTTGTGAAATATCCCAACGCCTGAAAGGCGGGCAGGTGCGGATCGTTTTCGTGGATGTTCTCCGCGTAGGTGTCGTGATGCGCGTAGCGCGTGTGCAGGCGCGCTAAAAGTTGCGCGCCGAGCTTCTGCGAGTCGCCCTGTTCCGTATACATGATCAAATGACTCAACGTGGACCGCAGCGTAAATTTTGTGTTGCGATAGACCAGCCAGCCCGAAGCGCCGTTCGGCAGTTTGATATGCAAGCCTTCGGTGTTCGGCGAATTACGCATGGACTCGACCGCGTTGATCCACGTGAGATGCGCGGGATAGGATCGCAACAACGCCAGCGCATCTTCAAATCTGAGCCATGTCGTTTCCCCTTGCAGGGAATCCGCCAAAGGTCGCGGCGCATGGCGCATGACCAGATACGTCTCCGCTTCGATGAAGCCTTTTTTCAGGAACAATTTATAAGCGGGCTCGTTGTTCTTGATCACTTCCAGCCGCGTTTCCTTCACGCCCAGCGCGGCCGCGTTTTCCAACATGCAATCCATCAATGTGGAACCTGCGCCTGTCCGGCGCGAAGATGGCAATACGCCCAGACGCGTGATCCACGCGGTTTCACGGCGGACGCCCAACATGCACAAGCCAAGCGTCCCGCCTTCCGCGTTGCGCGCCACGCATGAGCGCCGCAGATCAACGTCAAAGTCATGGATGTATTCGCCCAGCCTGTCCGCGTTCATCGGCATCGGGATCAGATAGTCCACGCGCGTCTGGTTGTAAAGATCGGTCAGTTCCTGAAGCGTGAAGCGGTCCGCCGCGATCAGTTCAATCGTCATTTTGTTTTGCGCCCAAAACGGAATCGATCATGTTGACCAGGTCGGTTATCGAAAACGGCTTGCACAAATACCCGTTCAAATTGTAGGCGGCGACCGTCTGGCGCGCCACCTCCTCGGGCCACGCGGTGAGGACAATGATCGGCGTCGAAGCCAGCGCGGGATCGCCTCTCAGCCAGACGGATAGAGTCTGACCGTCGGCGTCGGGCAAACCCAAATCGAGCAGGATCAAATCCGGCTTGGATGTGAACGCCAATTCCAGCCCCGTTTCCGCATTGCGCGCTGAAAGGAATTCATGCCCGCGCGAGGTCACGATCTTTTCAACGAGCGTGATGTTATCCTGGATGTCTTCAATATATAGGATGAGCGCCACGTCTGCCTCCTTTCAAATTTTTGACGACCAATGGATGATTCTATCACCCGACCAGACCCGCCTCCAACCCGCTGATAGTTGATCCGGCTTCGATGGAATTGAGACCGACCCCCGGTTTCCAGACGGCAGGGCAACGTTCCTTTTGTTCCAGGCATAAAAGCGCCTCCTGCGTTATGGTTACACAGGAGGCGTTTTTTTCGTGTCTGTTTTTAGGGGTTCAGTTCCAATGACGCGACTCTTTTGTGAAATTACTTTTCCACCGGCTGCGTTGAGGCTCTGCGTTCCTGCTCGTCCTGCACGACGCGGAGGCCGTTGATGACCTGGTTCGTGATCCGCTCGAGTTCAGCCTGGAGCTGGGTGAGGCTTTTCATCACGTAATCGTCGGCGTCGTTGCGGACGTTATCCGCGTCGGCGTGCGCCTGGATGAGGATCTGATCGGCGCGGCGCTGGGCCTCCTGCGCGACCATGTCCTTCATCACGAGTTGATCGGCTTTCTGGCGGGCGAGGTCGAGGGTGCGGTTGGCCTCCTCCTGCGCCTGCGCCAGCACGCGGTCGCGTTGACCGAGCAGTTGCTGGGCCTTTTTCACTTCCTCCGGGATGGCGATACGCATCTGGTCAATGATGTCCAACATGCGGTCCTCGTCCACCATCACGTTTTTGGTGAAGGGAAAATTTTTGCTCTGGTTAAAGAGTTCTTCGAGTCGGTCAATCAGTTGCAGGATGTCCATGGGATGCTCCTACGCTTTACGCTCGCGGCGGCGGCGCGGACGGCGGCTAAAGCGCCTGGATGATTGAGGCAATTCTAGCACAAATTAATCGCGCAGCGAATTGGGAACGGAGTGTTGGTCGTCCATTTCGGCGACCTTCTGCTTGAACGCCTTTTCCACGAACGGCGGCACCATGCTGGAGACATCGCCGTTGAGCATGGCGATCTCGCGCACGGTGGTTGAAGAAAGAAACGTATGCTCCTCGGCGGTGATGAGCGCGACAATTTCAATATCGGGCGCGAGGCGGTGATTCGCCAGCGCCATGCGGAACTCGAATTCAAAATCGGAGAAGACGCGCAGACCGCGCACAATGACCTGCGCTTCGATCTTGCGCGCATATTCAACGGTCAAACCGCTGTAGCCCGCGACTCTGATTTTGGGATTGTCCTTGAACGCCTCCTTCACCAGCGCCATGCGTTCTTCGGGCGTAAACATCAGGGATTTCAACGGCTTGTCATAAACAGCCATGATCACTTCATCGAAGAGACGCGCAGCGCGCTCGGCGATATCTATGTGTCCGTAATGGATGGGGTCGAACGTTCCAGGGAATAAGGCTCTGACCATGAATCTCCTCGTATGTCATTGCGAGGGCGCTAGCCCGAAGCAATCTCCACCTTGACGAGGAGATTGCTTCGTCGCAACGAGCGCTCCTCGCAATGACAAGATTTATAGTTAACTCACATCCCCTTTGGATTCGCCCCAGAATCTGCCGAGCGCTTCGGCGAGCAGGGCATGTTCGGGTTGAGATAAATCGGGGTCTTTTTCAAATAAGACTTGCGCCTGGACGCGCGCCTTCTCGATCAGTTTTACATCGGTGATGCTTGCCATGCGTAAACTCGACGTGTAGCCCGCCTGGCGCGTGCCCAAAAATTCGCCGGGACCGCGTATCTGCAAATCCTTTTCGGCGAGGAAGAAGCCGTCGTTGGATTCAGTCATGGCTTGCAGGCGTTCGTTTTCGGATTTGTCTTCGTGTGTGGGAATAAGCAGACAATACGATTGATCCGAGCCGCGCCCTACGCGTCCGCGTAATTGATGCAGTTGCGCCAGGCCGAATCGATCCGCGCCTTCGATGAGCATGACGGTGGCATTCTGAACATCAACGCCGACTTCAACGACCGTTGTCGAAACGAGGATGTGATACTGTTTGTCGCGGAACTTGAGCATGGTCTCGTCTTTTTCCGCGGGGCGCATACGTCCATGCAACAAGCCGAGGTTCAGATCAGGGAAGACTTCTTTTGAGAGCGTTTCGTAATCGTCCACGGCGGCGCGGGCTTCGATTTTTTCGCTTTCTTCGATGAGCGGGTAGATGATGAACGCCTGTTTGCCGTCCTTGATCTGACCGCGCAGTAACGTGAAGGCGCGCTCGCGTTCCTGCGGACGAAGGAGATAGGTGTTGATGGGCTGGCGTCCTGCGGGCATTTCATCCATGACGGAGATGTCGAGGTCGCCGTACAAAGTGAGGGCGAGGGAACGCGGAATCGGAGTGGCGGTCATTACCAACAAATGCGGATTCGTGCCTTTGCTGCGTAACTCGGCGCGTTGTTCGACGCCGAAGCGATGTTGTTCGTCAATGACGACGAACTGCAAATCCGCAAATTGGACGTTCGGTTCGATGACCGCGTGTGTGCCAATCACAATCTTGATGGCGTTGTTTGCAAGTCCCGCGCGGATTTCTTCTTTTTCTGATTCGGGCGTATCGCCAGTCAATAAACGAATCTCTTCAGGCTTGAGCGAGTCTTTGAGAAGGTTGGTGAAAGTGCGATAATGTTGTTCGGCGAGAATGGATGTTGGCGCCATGATGGCGGCCTGCGAACCGTTGCTCGTTATCATGTCAGCGGCTAACGCGGCGACGACGGTTTTACCCGAACCCACATCGCCTTGCAGGAGTCGGTTCATGGGTTTGCCCGAGTCGAGGTCGGCGCGGATGTCTGCGATGGCGCGTTCTTGCGCGGAGGTCAGGGCGAAGGGCAGGCCGCTCTTTAGCGTATCAAGCCGCTCGTCGGGGACAGAGAAGCGGCGCGCCTCCACAGATTGCCAGTCGCGCCTTTGTCTCAATACTCCCATTTGCAGATAAAAAATTTCGTCGAAGGCGAGACGTTCGCGCGCGGCTTTGAGTTTATCCTGCGACGAAGGGAAGTGAACCTGCAACAACGCTTCGCCAATCGGCATGAGGCGCGCGGCGTTACGGATACTTTCGGGGAGCGCGTCTGTGACGGCGGGCGCGAAATATTCGACGACCTGCTTCATCACATTACGCAGCCACTTTTGGTTGATGCGTTCGGCGAGCGGATAAATCGGCACGATGCGATTCGTGTGCAGGTTTTCCACCTCCACCGATTCCCAATCGGGACCGTTCATCACGAGGCGACCGAGGTATTGATCCACTTTGCCCGAAACGGAAATCGCGTCGCCAACCTTGAAGCGATTCGCGAGCCAGGGCTGGTTGAAATACGACAAACGCAACGCGCCCGTGCCGTCGCCGATGACGGTTTCGACGATGGTCGCCTTGCCGCCGCGAATCGGCCGCGTGTTCACGCTTTGAATCGTTCCAATCACCGTGACCTGTTCGCCGTAAAATAATTCCCGGATGGGCTTGAGTTGCGAATAATCGTCGTAGCGGCGCGGGTAGTAATAGAGCATGTCGCCGAGGGTGATCATGCCGAGTTTGGCGAGCGTCTCCGCGTGGCGCGGACCGACGCCTTGAAGCACGGTGAGTTTCGCGCCGAGCGCGGTGGGCGTGGAGGAGATACGCGCGCCCGCGACCGATTCGGAACGCGGCGGACGCGGTCGCTGTTCCCGATACTCGCGTCGTTCCTGCGGCTGCGGTTCTTGTTCCGCCGCGATTTCCGGCGGCTGGTTTTGATTCTGAACTTGAACGGGACGCAGTTTCGGCTGCGATTTCTGCTGGGTTTCTGGATACGTCTCCCCGATCCTTTTCCACAACCCTTTCAGCGCGTCGGCGCGCGACTGGGGGCTGAGCCCGTCATACGAGCGGAGTCTCTGCACGACGGCTTGAATCACGTCCTCCTGAATCCCGTCTACACGGGCTTCCCCTTCCCAATACCCAAGCATCTCGGCGAGTCCGCCAATGATGGCGGTGTTGGCGTATCCGTTCTCGTGTTCGAGCCGGAAGAATTTGCGTAGTTTCTCCAATGAGGTCTGCATGGAGGTATTTTATCATGGGGAGGAATGATAAAATCCTGTCATTTGCGGCGAAGCGTTGGCGTCCACAGATTATTGCTCACAGCGTGGAATCAGCGGGCCCCGCGTTCAGGCAAAGTAAAATTAAAGCGCCAAGTTGCGACGCGCGCCGCTTTGATTATGGGTTATGATTTATGAGGGTTCGTCGCGTATGGAAATTTTTAGAAGGTTTTACAGCCAGATTCTGATCGATCTCAAGGAATTGGAGGGGGATTATCGAGTCTTCAACCTGCAAAACGACAAGGCGCAAAGCGCGCTGTACATGACGATCGCGGGCGTCGCCATCCTCGCCATGCTGGGCGTGGATGGAATGCTCTTCAAAGACAGGCCCGATCTGTTTTTGTGGATGACTTTATATCGAGGGGGCTTCGCGCTGTTCACCGCCCTGACGATCTTTATCGTCCTCAGAACGAATAAAGCGCGCTTTTTCGACCGGCTGGTATTTGGGTGGCTGTCTGTTATGATTTTATTCCTGTTGCTTTTCAATTTTACCCGCCCTGCCAATTACCTGACCACCGTCTTCGACATCATCGCGCTTTTTGCGATCTACGCGCTCTCGCCGCTCAAAATCCAGTTGAATGTGTTATTGACGCTCGCCTTTTCGGCCGGCACATTGTATATTGACCATTTCTTGAAGTGGGGGGTTGACCCGGTCGTTTTGAGCGTGGCGACAGGGGCGCAGGTGATTGTCCATCTGCTGGGGCTCGGCTCCGCCTTGCAGTTGCAATCCTATCGCCGCAAATCCTTCAAGGCTTTTATGGACGAACGCGACGCCAAGGAGATGGTGGCGTACCTGGCAAATATAGACCCGTTGACCAAGAGCCTGACGCGGCGTCATTTTTTCGGCATCGCCGAAAGCGAGTTCAGGCGTTTCGAGCGCTATCGCCGGCCGTTCTCGGTCCTGGTGATCGACGCGGATCATTTCAAAGCGATCAACGACGCGCACGGGCATCATGCCGGGGATATTGTCCTCAGGAGTCTTTCGCTGGTGGCGATGGAACAAAAACGCGTCCAGGATACTTTTGGCAGGCTCGGCGGGGAGGAGTTTGGGTTGATTTTGCCGGAAACGACTCTCGAGCAGGCGAAGGTCGTGGCGGAGCGCATCCAAAGAACATGGGAGCAAACGCCGTCGAAGTTGGATGAGGCGACGATCCATTCAACCGTGAGCATCGGCGTGGCGGAAGTTCAAGCCGACGACGCGTCCTTCGACGCTGTGTTGAAGCGCGCCGACCTGTTGATGTATAAGGCGAAAGAGCAGGGACGCAACCGCGTGGTGGCGGAGTAAAAGGATGTAGTTATCTCCCGCCGCTTTGCAGGAGGATGTAAATGATCAACCCAACAACAAGCAAAACGGAAATCTGCACGCCCGGTCGGCGCAACACGGAGCGCGGTCGCCGTTCCGCGTTGCCGCGACGGCGGCGCTGGCGGTAATCCCTATATCTTCTATACATGGTTGCCTCTGTGACCCTGAAGGCTTTCGCGAAGCGCGCCTTTGGGGTCTGAATTTATTTCAGAATGACTCAAGCGCTTTTTCAAGATCGTCAAATACTTTGAAGAAAAGTTTCATGCCCGATTTCTCGAGGGCTTTATCCACTTCGGGTTGGGGGTTGAGCAGTTTGACGTATTTGCGCGCGTTGCTGCTGTGCGTGAAATCGGGGCGCATCTCCGGGGCGTCTGTGTCCATTTCCTGCGGCACGCCGGAATATACCAGCGCGATCTTGTGCAGCGCGACAAGTCCGGTCGTGCTGACAGACGCCACCTCGCTCAAGTCGAGGATGAGGCTGCGCGCGGGCTTGTCGTAGATTTCCTGCGCCTTGTTGACGAGCTCCATAAAGTTGGAGGCGTTGATATCGCCCTTGATCTGTATGACGGCGATGGGTTGATCCGACTGGCGGATGGAAACAATGATTTCCATTGCGGCTCCTGTTTAGCGAAAGTTGAATTCCTCGTAATGGAGGTTCCCGGCAGGCGCGCCCAACGCCAGGAATTTTTTCTCGAACGCCTGCACCATGGGAAGCGGACCGCACAGGTAGATGTGGCGATCGTTGATATTCCCGCCGGCGTTCTTCACGATGTCTTCCACGGTCAACGATCCGTCTCTTGATGAAAAACGGATGTATGGCTTCAAACGCGGATTCTTCCGCGCGGCGGCTTCTATTTCATCCGTGAACAACGCTTCCTCGGCGTGGCGGACCGTGTAGTAAAAGTCCACGTCGTGATTAAGGCTGCCGTCCATGTCGCGGACGAAGGACAGGAACGGCGTAAGTCCGATGCCGCCCGCGATCCAGATCTGTTTTTGTCCTCCGCTTTTGTAATCGAACAAACCATACGCGCCCTCGACGGTCGCGTCCATGCCCGCTTTCAGGTTGGCATACAGGGCGTGGGTGAAGTCGCCGCTGGCTTTGACGGTGACGCGTAAAACGTCCTCGTGCGGCGCGCTGGAAATGGTAAACGGATGAGATTCGTTCAAGGTCTTATCGCCGGGGAAACGCACAAAAAGAAATTGTCCTGCGCGTTGCCTGGGGATGGAATCCTTTTTGGCGCGCAACGTCACTTCGGTGGTGGACTTATTGGGGTGTCTCACCGCCTCCACTGTATACGGCACATACTTCTTGAAGAAGCGCCCAAAGATTTCGGTGTAGAGATAGGAAGCCGCGCCGATGATGAAAAAGATTTGCACGAAGTTGATGGCGATGAACGCGCTTAACGGATGCGCGATCAGGAACGGGTGGAGGTAGGCAATGATGAAGAAAACGCCGATGTACTTTTTGAGGCTCTTCCAGCCTTCGTACGTCCCGCCGGTGAGTATGTTGAGATAAGTAATGCGCGGCGCGAGGCTGACGAGAATGATGGAAACGAAACCCGTGAACGCGATCACGGCAAGATAGTTGCCCAGCCTCCAACCAGTCAGGGTGATGGGAACGGTCAGCACATGGACGAAGATCAACAGGAACGCGGTCGTGGCGAGGCGGCGATGCGTGATGTACATCTTGTCCAGCCCGCCGAAATATTTTTCAGCCCACTTCGGCCTGGTGGAGATGAACAGGGCGAAAGCCATCAGCACGATGTTGACCGAGCCGATAATCTCGCCCGCGTACTGGCGCGCGAAATTTTCACGTCCGTCGTTTATCGGAGGAAAAACCAGCCACACAACCACGGTCAGGATAACACATGCAATGATGAACAGGTTGCCAATATTGCTTTTCATCTGATCTCCATAAACTCATTTGTTTGAATATCTTACACTTTCAAAAGCCGAGAAGCGAACTTCTGGATTCCAAAATCGCGATCTACTGATTATAGAATGGTCAGAAGAGAATTAACTCCGGCGCGGTCTTTTGATTTTGCTTTTTTGTCGTTCCATGCCCAGATATTCTCTTGGATTATAGTGCGCTATCTGGAAATACAAATCTTCTCCGAGACGGCTGCGGAGCAAAATGGACATTTCTTTTTCGGATATTTTCTCCTGTTCCACCATATAGTAATCACTGCCGAACAGGATGCGCGCTCGAATTCTTCCATTGGATAACATGACCTTGAGGTAGTCCACCAGGTCAATGGACAGTCCTTTTACTTTTGGTTGGAATAAAGTATAAGAAATATCCGCGTATAAATTCGGATATTTGCCGCAGGCGATCATATCGAAGATCGTCTTCACCCATGCTTCTTCTTTATCAGAAGATTCCGGTCTCCCCTGTAGGCGCTTTATCCATTCCTCCGTCCCGCCGAAGTGAGCGAGGCACAATACGAGGTCTGGATATTGATCCAAAACAATCTTGTAATTTTTGGGGTCGGCGAAATTTCTTCTGACCTCTCGTGTTAATCCGTATTTCCAAACGCCGCCCGGGTTGCAATGCGTCATCACAGGAATATTTCCTTTTTCACATAGCGCATAAACTTTCATCAGTTTATCATTTTGTGGATAGTAACCCAGGTTGGGATAAATTTTAATGCCCCGGAATTTGCCCTGGCTGATGATTTTATCCAGATCCGCGGGAATATTATCAATGTCTTTTTGTTCCGGATGAATAGTGTAAAACGGAAAAATGATCTCATCCTTCCCACAGCTTGCTCTTTCGTCGTTTACTTCTTGAGCGAGATTAAGCAGGTCGCTGTGTTGTATTTCAATCGGCTCCCGGACAGACCCTAAATCTCCCATGTGATGCATGTTCATTGGCAGAATGATAAATTTGGTTCCCGGAGGGTATTGCCTTTGAATTTTCTCGAAGATCGCTTTCTGGTTTTGCAGCTTGCCCGTTCCAACAAATCGAACGATCCGCTCTAATACATCGTTCTTTCCAGGTACGATCCAGGCGAGGAATCTGGTTATCAACCTGAATAGAGGCGGAATGCTTTCGAGCCAACTGGCCATAACCCCAAAAACCGGTCCCAATTGCAGCTTTGCTATATATCTTGGAACGTTTTTCCTGGTGAATGTGTGGATATGGCAGTTATATATTGCCAACTCCTCTGCCGACGACGATGTCTTATTCATGTTGACTCCCTTCGATTAATAGCCATTTTCAGCGCTTCACGAGAGAACTTCACGGTAGCGACCTCCATTGCTTATTCTGCCGAACGACCGCCTGATCTGATTGGCTTAGTCAATCAGATCAGGTATGCGCGGAAAATTTTCTCACCAGGCCATTAAATCAAAAAGCGACGCGGCGAATACGCCGCGTCGCTTCGGCGGTTAAAACGCTTTGACCGCTTCATCCAGATCGGTAAAGATGTCGAACACGGCGGTGAAGCCAACCATGTCCAATACGCTTTTCACTTCGGCGCGCGGGTTGAGCAGTTTGATGTGCTGTTGCACGCCCGCCTCCTTGGAACGACTCATGGAGCGATACGCCGACCAGCCCGCTTCAGTGTCGGGCAAAGGCTCGCCCCTGACGAGCAAAGCCATGCTGTGCAGCGCCACCAGCCCGGCGCTGCTGATATAACTCAGGTCGGACATGTCAACCAGAAAGTCGCGCCAGCCCGCTTCGTACGCGTCCCTGCCCTTGTTGATCAGTTCCTGGTACGTCTGCCCGTCCAGTTGACCGTCGAGTTTCAGGACCGTCACGGGGACCTGCCCCTGCACCTGCGATACAGAAATGTTCATTTTTCCTCCGTAGCCGTTAACATATATCTTGCCTGCTCCATTATATACTGTCTTTGGCTGATGTGTGGAAAGTATGATTTTATCCAACTCGACGCTGGAGAGCGTCTTCTACGCGCAGCAATCTTCGCGATCACTTGCTCTGTACTTCCTGTAATGCGATTGCGGCCGCCTGTTGCATGGTAAGCGCCGCGCCCTCGGCGAAAGTTTTTTCCCAGGTCGCGTCGTCCATAACGCGGCGCGCTTGAAGGACCGCCCGCTCATGGACTTCGCTCCACCAGCCAAGCCAGAAAACCATGTGGACACTTTGGTTGAGGGCCGGGATGGCGCCCAGCAGGCGGACCGCGTTGATCAGGCCGGGGTCAGGCTCTTTTGTATGCGCCTGATTCTGAAATCGCGTTGTCGCCAGGATGGCGATCCCAAGCAGCGTGGAAATCGTGGCGCCGGGATTCCCAATATTGCGCGCGACGGCGATGCACTCCTCAAAACTGGCGCGCGCCTGCTCCAGCTTGCCGAGTTGGAGCGAGGCATGTCCCAGACTATTCAAACCCCAAGCCAGGCTCCACTGATCGTCAACCTCTCTCAGCAGGCCGATCGCCTCGAAGCAAAGCGCCTCGGCATTTTGGGGGTTGCCCATGATCAAGGCAGTATTCCCGCCCGACATCAAAGGCGCGAAAAGAATCCAGGGATCGCCTGGCGCGCCGTTTCACGTTCCTCCGCCAGTTCCTTCAACGTCGAACTGACAAAGACGCGCAGGCGATGATCCGGCGTGCGGATGACGACAGGTTTATCTTTTTCGCTTGTATGTTCCAATGCGGCGCTCGCTGAAATTAAACATATTGACGATTCAATTATACGCCCGTCTTAGCGCGCGGCGGCTTTCTTCTCCAGGCGCGTCATGCGGCGCTCGATTTCATCCAGCCAGTGTTTTTGCATATAAGTGGGCATTTCAATCTTCTGCGCGCGCTTCCACGCGGACTTCGTCCATTTGAGCGCGGACTTCATATCGCGTTCCTTATGTTCGTAATGTTTCGCCAGTTCGATGAACGCATACAGATGACCCTGCTGCGCCGCCGATTCCCACAAACGGATCGCTTCGCCCAAATCGCCGCGTTTCTTTTGCAGGATGGAGAGCCGCTTCACCGCGACCCCGAAATCTGATTCGTTTAACCCTTGCCCTGAGCCTGTCGAATGGGCTGACTCGAGTCCACGCTCGAAGAGGCGCGCGGCTTCGTCCCAATGACCGAGGTCCTCGAAGAGTTTGCCCAGCGCGATGAAATCCAATCCGTGTTGGACTTTGCCGTCGTAGGGGTTTTCCAACATCTCATTCATGTGCGCCAGCAACGCCGCCATCGCAACCACATCCATGGCGTTGTGATAGAACACGCCTGCCAACGGACGCGCATCGCCTGTGCGAAGATAATCAAAATATAACCAGGGAATTTCGTAGCCGGGCACTTCATCGCTTGAGCGCGTCAGCCCCAACACATGTTCTTCAAGATATTTCAAGGCGCGCGATTCGAGTCGGTCGCGCCAGAGTCTGCGCGCGAGGGGAAGTAAATCGAGGTGGGCAAAATCAGAAAATGGGCAGGGCGTATCGTGTAACGTGTAGCGTGTGCGAAGCAGAGGCGCGTCGAAGGCTTTGCCGTTGAAGGTGACGAGCGCGCTGCACGGCGCGAGGAAATTGATCAACCCTTCGAGCAGCGCGGGTTCCTCGGCGGGATCGCGCATGAAGAATTGTCGCAAGATGAATTGGTCATCTACAAACCGCGCCACGCCGACGAGGAAGGCGTACGTCCCTGTGCCGCCCGAAAGCCCGGAGGTTTCCGTATCGAGGAAGGCGAATTTGGAAATGGGGAGGGTGGAGAGCGGAGATTGGGGATTAGAGATTAGAGAATTGTCTGCCCATTGGGAAATGAGGGAAAGAGGGAAAGAGGAAAGAAGCGTTGAGTTCCCATAGCGATACTCTTGCGCGAAGGTTTGCTCGGCGATGAACACGTCGCCGCGCGGGGTGGGAGAAAAACTTCCAGCCACGACGGAGTCTATTGAAACAGAATCAGGCTTCGGCGGCGCGGGAAGCGTATTTCCCATCTTCACGCCGAGCGATTTGAGTTTATCCGAGATAGAGGGCTTACCGGGAGAATCCATTCAAAATTCCTGTACAGGCGATTATAATCAAACTGTCGGCGGACTGAATTTGTAATATCCCGGTTATGTTCGCATCTTGTGAACAGCGGGCGTGCGGTGTATCATTGGCGTAATTCCTGAACGTTACGCCTGAACTTATTTTTTATTATGTCGTCGCATACGGGGAGAGGCTATTCGGTTTGCGCCACACTAGGGGCGGTTCGGCGGTAGATCGGACGATTGATAAACAAATTATCAGAGGCAAGTCAGCGGAAGGATACCGTTTGTTTTCCGCGTTTGTAAACAGGTCACAGTTCGTTCGTAAAGGAAACTTCATGCGCGCCACATTTTTTTCATCGCTCTTACATAAGTTCATGGTCGCCCTGACGATTGCCGCCGTGTTGTTGGCAGGGCTGCCAATCAAGCCAGCGTACGCCGCCACCTTCACCGTGACCAAGACCATTGACACGAACGACGGCGTCTGTGACGCGGATTGTTCCTTGCGCGAGGCGGTTGTCGCGGCAAACGCCGCCGCCGGAGCGGACACCATCGTTCTTACCAGCGGATCAACCTACACTCTCAGCCTCGCGGCCGGCGACCTGGATATAAGCGCGACGGGCGGAGACCTGACCATTCAAGCGAGCGGCATCACCCAGGCGATCATTGACGGCGGCGATGTTGACCGCATACTGGATGTTGCAACCGGGGGAAGTACCAGCCTGACCATTGACACAATTACGGTTACGAACGGCACCACCACAGGAGGCACCACTACCGGCGGAGGCATTCGCTTCGCCGGCACCGGAACTCTTACGGTGACAAATAGCGTGGTTTCCAACAATGTTGCAATAGATCCGGCGGGATGCGGCGGCGGCATCTATAATAACTCCACCGCCACAATCAACGTTACGAACAGCACAATTGAAAACAACACCTGTACCAATGCGACGGGGGACGGCGGAGGTATATGGAAGGGAACCGGCGGCGCGCTCAATATTACAAATAGCGTCGTCTCTGGCAACAGTACCGGCGATCAGGGCGGGGGCGTCAGGTTCAGCGGCGGGGGTACGCTCACGGTCACGGACACTACCATTTCCAATAATAGTTCATCAAGTACGGCGGCGTGCGGCGGCGGTATCTATAATGATTCAGCCGCCACGGTCAACATCACAAGTTCCACCATTGCAAATAATACCTGTTCCGGCGCAGGATCGGATGGCGGAGGATTGTGGAAGGGAACCGGCGGCGCGCTCAATATTACGAACAGCACTTTCTACGGTAACAGTACGGATGACAATGGCGGCGGCGCGCGCATCACTGCCGGCACAGCCACCATCCTCTTTTCCACTTTTGCGAACAATTCCATCGGGGGCGCGCCCGGCAGTAATGGAGGCGGGCTGCAGATCCAGGCCGCAGGAACAAATGTCACCATTACCAGCAGCATTCTGGCTAACAACACACCCGACGACTGCGATCAAGCGCCGGTTCCAGGAGGACCGACCGTCACTCTCAACACGGTCCTCATAGAAGTGGATATAGATTGCGGCGCCGAATCATTCACCTCGGACGTGGGAATTGGAACATTGGCAAGTAACGGGGGTCCCACCCAGACTGTTTCCATCACCAGCCTCAGCGATGCTTATGACGCCGCGCCCAGTTGCAGCAGTCTCACCACAGACCAGCGCGGCATCAGCCGCCCGCAGAGCATTGCCTGCGATCTTGGCGCGTATGAGTTGGTTACGCCCGCGACAGATACTCCAACGCCTACCAGCACGCCAACGGATACTCCAACGCCTACCAACACGCCCACTGATACTCCAACGCCTACCAACACACCGACGCCTACCAGCACTCCAACAGACACACCGACGCCTACCAACACGCCCATCGATACTCCAACGCCTACCAACACACCAACCGATACTCCGACGAGTACTCCCACCTTCACTCCTACCAACACACCCATCGATACTCCAACGCCTACCAGCACGCCCACCGATACTCCAACACCCACCAACACACCAACAGTTACCGCTACATTTACGCCTACCGCCACGCAAACGCCCACCAACACCCCGACCGGCGTCCCACTTTTGGCTGACCCGGCTGTGTCAAAATCCGGCAGCCCATTGCAGGCCTCGGTTGGAGAAACCGTGACGTTTACCCTGGTTGTGACAAACGCCGGCCCCGGCGCGGCGACAGGCGTTGTGATCACCGACCCGCTGCCCGCCATCTTCGACGTAACGGCTGTTAGCGTCAGCGTCAACAACCCGCCGTTTAGTACGACAGTGACCGTCACGCCTCCGATTGGCGTGGGACCTGCGCCTTATACGGTCGTTGTGACTCTTAACGATCCCCTGGATCCTAACGATATTGTGACCATTCAAATCGTCACGACGGTCAATAGTCAGGGCAACCCTCCCATAAATAACACAGCCAGCCTCACGACCACCGGCTCGAACAGCAATACTTCCAACGACTTGGATTCTGTGGGAATTACCATTCTAGCCCCCAGTCCTTCGGCTCTCGCGCTGCCGGTGACCGGGTTTTCCCCGGATATAGAGACCATACTCCCGCTACAACCTGCGGATAAGGCGTACGTTTCCTACCCCGACCTTTGGCTGGAGATTCCAAAACTGGGCGTGAAGATGACGATTGTAGGAGTCAGGAAGGAGAAGGACGGCTGGGATGTGACCTGGCTCAACAAGGACGCCGGCTGGCTCAACGGCTCCGCGTATCCAACCTGGAGCGGCAACTCGGTGATCACCGGGCACGTATGGGACGCGCTCAACCAACCCGGCCCGTTTACGAAGTTGAAGGATCTAAAATACGGCGATCAGATCAAAGTCCATGCCTTTGGGCAGGTGTACGTCTATGAAGTGCGCGAGAATTTTGCCGTTTCTCCATCCAATCTCTCCACGGTCTTCAAGCACGAGGAGAAATCGTGGATCACGCTGATCACCTGCGAAGATTACAGCGAAAAATCAAAGACCTACGCGTATCGCCGGGTCGTGCGTACCGTCCTTGTCAGCGTCGCAACGGAAAAGTAAAAAAGCGCCAACCATGCCGCTACGTTAATCCCGCACTGCAACTATCGTTTCATTACTCAGGGATATAATTCCGCGCGCGAGATGTGGCCTGGGATTGCGAAAATAAAAATGCCCCATGTTGCCGTAAGGCGCGGTGTGTACTGAGATACCGTTGGCTGCGGTTACTTCTGTCCAGGCGTAAAACCCTCACGGGGTAACCCGGAGATACTGGTCATGGACATAGCGCCGAAGCCGTGCTTGTTCATCTTGGGTGGTACTCTATGTGAGGGAGGGGATTGAGTCAAGAGGAGGGAGAACCTTCGGCTTTTTTCCACTTTACGAATATTATTCACAATAGGGTAAAATCGAATTGCGACATGATAGTTGTTATGTAGTTAAAAAGACATGAGGAGAAAAGGGAGTAGATTATGGCGCAGGCAGTTAAGGATTGATCTATGAAAACAGAAAAGTTCTTATCTAGTGACAGGCAAGGAGGTGGATAAGACTCTTTAGAGTTGAAAAGGGTTAAAAGAAGGTGGTGTGATTTGTTAAGGTTTGGTAGTTCAAGTCTATCACACGTGCATGGGGCGTGCACGCCCCATGCACGTGTGCGGGCG
>Ga0247727_10008968_pt1 | contig 18337 bp, 16 predicted proteins | sample WisWelCaveWW1625_FD_202498 | JGI IMG/M metagenome (GOLD analysis project Ga0247727, IMG submission 202498) | Biofilm microbial communities from Wishing Well Cave, Virginia, United States - WW16-25 | ecosystem: Environmental > Aquatic > Deep subsurface > Groundwater > Cave microbial mat | place... | reverse complement strand
CGCCTGAACTACCGCACCCCGGTTCAGGCACGCTGTGATTTTCATGTTGCACAACAGGTGGCCGCGTGATTCAATGGATTCAGTTTACCCCCACTGTCCTGTCCATCCAGGCCGGAGCGGTACAGCATCGGTTGTACACGATACCTCGACTGCCGTGACTTCACTGCTTTCCAGCAAAGTATTCATGCCGCCTCTCCAGAAAGAAACTTTCTATTCTCCATGACAATGCCACGAATCTCCGTAAGCTCGTGCCCGCGAAAGCCGCGATTGTTCGCCAGATCCACAGGGCCGAGCCAAAGCTTGGCGTATCGCCCCGCATGAGCAACGTGTATGTGTGGTGGCTCGCGACCCTCCATGCTGAAGAAGAAGAACCGGTAGCCACGGACCCTCAACAGGGCGGGCGCGACCTCAGTTTACCGCGATCCGGTCCTCAGCGATGTCCGAGGTTCGGCCCGGCGGATGTCTAACGACCAAGCTCAACGGCCCGGCCCGCCCAGACAGAGTTGCGACTGACGAGCAGGCGCCGCGGCGGGCCGGGTCCGCTGCAGCGACGTTTCTCCGTGCTCGAACCTCGCTTGGCGCGCTGCTTTGTACGCAGCTCGAGCTCAACGAGGCGTCAACTCAAGAAGAGAAAGACCTTCCAGTTCGGCTGCCGAAGCGCCAGGACGACACGGCCGCCACTGGCGGCCTCGAGTTCCTCTCCCTCGAGCCGGAGGCGATCCTGTTCGTGACTCGTCATGCTCTGTTCGTCACGCGGGTTGTACACGACGAACCGCCGCGTGCCGAACCCGAGCGACGGCTCCTCGAATATCACGTTGTGGGCATCGCCACTCGGCTCGTAGTGATAACGCTCGACGCCCACGATCGACGGCTTGTAGTCGCCCCACACCGCGAGGATCGACACGGGATACGCGCCATGCCGCGCGCGATACTGCTCGATCTCGGCAATGAGGGTGGCGCTGTTCGCGATCACGAGGTTCCGACCGGAAGTCGCCACCGCGTCGACGAGCGCCGACTGCACTGACAGCACCACGATTGGTGCGACAGCCAGGATGGCCGGCGCCATTCGGGGCATCGCCGGTCCCGACTGCGCCGCTCGCATGCGGTGCACAATACGGATGTTCAGAAGTCCGGCGATGGCAGCAGTTCCGGCGCTCAGCAGTACGCCCGAGGACGCGAAGCCAACAAGGATCATCACCAGCGCGTCGGAAACAGTCACACGAATTTCAGCAATATTTTGCACGGCTAAGTCCGCTGGAACCGGCCTGTTAGCCTTTTCGACCCCCACGCCCCGCGGCGATTCCTCTGGACACGCCCCGTAAGATCGTTGTAGGGGGTGTTTCATGGACAACGTAATGGGGAGAGAGTTTCACGCCGTCGCGGATCTATTCCCGCTGATGCGCGGGGCGGCGTTCGACGAGCTGGTCGCCGACATCCGCGCCCACGGACTGCGCGAGCCGATTCTGCTGGACGCCGAGGGGCGCATCCTCGACGGGCGCAACCGCTATCGCGCCTGCCTCGAAGCCGGAGTCGAGCCGCACTTCAACACCTGGCAGGGCGACGAGCCGCTGCCGGATCTCGCGCTCAGCCTCAATCTCCGCCGGCGGCATCTCGACGAGTCGCAGCGCGCCATGGTGGCGGCGCGGCTCGCCAGGATGCTGCAAGCCAGCCGGCCGGCTCGTGGTGCAAATTTGCACCACGGCAAGTTGTTGAGATCTCACGACTTGGCCGCCGCCGCCGTCAACGTCTCACGGCGCTTGCTGATGCACGCCAGCAGGGTCCTCCACGAAGGCTCCGACGATCTGATCGCGGCCGTCGACTCCGGCCAGATTGCGGTTTCGAAAGCCTCGCTCCTCGTCCGGCGCGGAGGCGCGCGCGAAATCGCCCGCAAAGCTCGCGAGCGGCGGCGCGGCAAGACCAAGCCCGGCGCGTCCTGGCCCTTCGGCGCGGTGCCGGCATGCCCGGCGGGCGAGCAGGTGTCCGGCGAATACTCGATCCTGTTGCTCTGGGTGCACGCCGACGGATTCGACCGCGCCGTCGAGGTTCTCAAGGCGAGAGGTTTCCGCTACGACCCCTCCGGCGCGCCGCGCGAGTGAATCTTTTACAGATCCGACAAGTACCGCAACTGGCCGTTGCTGTCGCCCAGCTTGTCGGTGCGGACGCCCGCGCGGTCGAGCAGCGAGAGATACAGATTCGTCATGGGCGTTTCCTGCGGGTAGCGGACGTGGCGGCCGGTGTGGAGTTTCCCGTTGCCGCCGCCGGCGATGAGCACGGGCAGATCGTGGTGCGTGTGGCGGTTGCCGTCGGCCAGCCCGGAGCCATACACCACGACCGAGCGGTCGAGCAGCGTCGCGTCGCCGTCCGCGATGGACTTGAGCTTCCCGAGAAAGTACGCGAATTGTTCCACGTGGAACCTGTTAATCCGCCGGACCTTCTCGATCATCTCCTCGTTGCCGCGGTGGTGCGTCAGGGGGTGGTGCGCGTCGGGGACGCCGATCTCGCGATAGGTGCGCGTGCTGCCCTCGCGGCCGAGCATGAACGTCGCGATGCGCGTCAAGTCGGCCTGGAACGCCACCGCGATCAGGTCGAACATCAGGCGCGAGTGCTCGCTGAAGTCGACGGGAACGCCGGCCGGCTTCTCGATCGACGGCGCATCCGGCGCGGCGCGCTCGGAGGTCTCGATGCGCCGCTCGATCTCGCGCACCGCCGAGAGATACTCGTCGAGCTTGCGGCGATCCGTCGCGCCGAGCGCTCCCTTCAACTGCTCGGTATCGGCGAGCACGAAGTCGAGAATGCTCTTGTTGTAAACGGCGCGGCGCGCGCGCGCGGCGGGGCTCTCGCCGGCGGCGGCGTCTCCGAACAGGCGCTCGAACACCAGCCGCGGGTTGATCTCGGGCGGGTTCGGCGTGGCGCCCGTGCGCCACGATATGTTGTTCGAGTAGGCGCAACTGTACCCGGAGTCGCAGTTGCCCACCTGTCGGCCGTCCTCGCAGCCCAGCTCGAGCGAGGCGAAGCGCGTCTGGCCGCCGATGCTCTGCGCGGCCACCTGGTCGACGGAAACGCCGTTCTGTATGTCGGCCCCGGAGGTTTTCCTGGGATGCACGCCGGTGAGGAAGCTCGCCGCGGCGCGGGCGTGGTCGCCGGGACCGTCGCCCAGCGCGCGCCCGTTGTGATGCGTCAGGCCCGAGAGCAGCAGCACCTGCTCGCGATACGGCGCCACCGGCTCGAGAATCTGCGGGAAGTCAAAATCGCGCCCCTCGCCCTGCGGCGTCCAGTACCGCATGTCGATGCCGTTGGGGACGTAGGCGAACGCCATTCGCGCCGGCTTCGCCCCCAGACGGCTGTTGGCGAAAGCGGGAACCATCGAGTCGAGCAGCGGCAGCCCGATCGAGGCGCCCAATCCTTTTAGGATTGTCCGGCGCGGAAGGTGTTTGCGCGTCAGCACGGCTTGATCCTACCACACCGTCAGGGTCAGAGCCATGGCCGCCCAACTGGAGCCGGCGGCGGATACCCACTGATCGTAGCCGTGCGGAAAGCCGCTCTCGAAGTGCGGCTGAAAGCCCATGGCGCGCTTCTTGACGTGCCAGGAGCCGTCGGGGAGCTGTGCTTTCAATAGGTAGGTGGCGCCCTTCTGATACGCCGGATCGGTCGCGGCGAGAACTGCCGACTGGCGCAGAGCTACCAGCACCTGGCCGGTGGCGTAAGCGTCGCTGTCGAGCGTTGGCAACTGCGACCATCCGCCGTCGGGCCGCTGTTCGGCGAGCAATTGCCGCGCCGCTTTCTGAATCTCGGCATCCGGCGCTTTCGCCCAGCCCAGGCCCAAAAGTTGGAAGGCGCGCTCCTCGGTCGCCTTGGGGCGCGCCGCGAGCAGCCACGTCCGGGCGCGCTCGACGCGTTTCTGGAACTCCTCTTTGCGGCCCGCGATCGGATAAAGGTCGAGCGCGCGCAAAGTCAGCGCCGTGACCGTGATGGGGCTGTAGCCGATCGGCGGTCGCCGGTCGTCGGTGACCCAGCTTCCGTCGGCGCGCTGTTTCTGCGCCAGGTCATGCACCAGCGCGTCGGTCAGCGTATCAGCCGGATGCTTGTCGGCCGCCATTCCCAGCAACGCGTAGCTGCTTACCTCCGAGGTCGCCGGGACCGAGTTGATCGACTGCAACAGGTTTTCGCGGTGCGGACCGAGTACTGCGATGTTCGCTTTCAAAGTTTGGCGCGCGAGTCGCTCGTCGACGGCGAATCCGCGCTCCCGGGCCAATCCCACGGCCATCGCCGGCAGCGATTGATTGTGGCAGGAAATGCAGCCCGACTTGTCGAAGAACTGAGGGCCTGCCGGCTGCAACAACCGCAAAGCTTTTTCCACCGCCGGCTGCACGGTGGCTCGATCGATCGGCTCCGCGGTCGCGGCCGCCGTCCCAACGAGCAACAGAACCAGAAGCTTGTTCCAGAAGCGCATGTTTCCTCCCCGCATCACTCAGTCGCGCCGGCCTGGCGCAGCAGCTTCACGATCTCGGTCTCGCCGCGTTTCTTGGCCCAGGCCAGCGCGGTCACACCTTCGAGCCCCTTGACATTCACCTGCGCCCCCTTCGCGAGCAGCAGCTTCACGATCTCGACGTTCAGCGCGTCGGAGGCGGCTGCGATAATCAGCGGCGTGTTCCCCTCGGGGTCCTGGGCGTTGACGTCGGCGCCTTTGTCGAGCAGTGTCTTGACGATGCCGTGGTCATCGCGATTCGAGACCAGGTGCAACGCCATGAGGCCCGCGCCGGTCTTGGCGTTGACGTCGGCGCCCGCCGCCAGCAGCACCTGCATCGCTTCGACGCTCATGTGCCCGGCCGCCGCCATCAGCGCCGTGACCCCGATGTTTGCTTTTCTCTGTTCGTCCACCATCTGCTGGCGAACGGCGGTTACGTTGCCGAATTGGGTCTCATTAAAGCCGTAGCCGGTCTTGGCGTTGACGTCGACGCCTTTCGCCAGCAGCATTTTCAGAGCGGCCACGTTTCCGCTCTCGGCCGCGAAGATCACCGACGTTGCCTCGGTGCTGTCCTTGGCGCGCGGATCGGCGCCTTTGTCGAGCAGCAGCTTGACGGTGTCGCCGCCGTCGCTGTAGCCGGCGGCCAGCAGCAGCGGCGTGCGTCCGGCCTTGGAGCGGGCGTTCACGTTGGCGCCCTTCTCGAGCAGCAGCCGCACTTTGCGGATGTCGTGGACCGCCCACATCAGCGCCGTGGCCCCGGCGTTGTTGGCGGCGTTGGGGTCGGCGCCTTTCTCGAGCAAGAAGCTCACGCACTCCGGGCTCGCGGCCAGCGTGGCGTGCAGGAGCGCGGCAGTGCCGCTCGAGTCCTTGCCGTTTACCGGCGCGCCCTTGCCGATCAAGGATTTCACCGCTTCGAGTTTATTTGTGCGGATCGCCTGGAGAAGGTTGTTACTGAGCGGCGCGTCGGTCGCGCCGGCCAGAAGAAACGCGCCGCAAAGGACACCGAAGAGTTTTGTGATCATCGTTGCAGTTGGTCGCCTCGCCGGTTTTGAAATGGCAGGCTGCCCGCGATGTCCACTACCAGCCGGGAGAAGGGGTAGTTATCGGCGGCGAGTCGCCGACGGATCAATTCTACCGCAGCACGGTCGTATCTTTCCAGCCCGCGGCCGAGGGCGTAGGTCAGCATTTTTTCGGTCAGGCAGCGGGCGAAGGAGTCGCGGTCGGCGACCAGGATGGCCTTCAGCTCGGCCGGTCCCTGGAAGGATTTGCCGTTGGGCAGGGTGGCCGAGGAGTCGACGGGGAACTTGCCGTCGCGGGCGCGCCAGGCGCCGATGGCGTCATAGTTCTCGAGCGCGAATCCGAGGGCGTCCATGCGCGCGTGGCAGACGGCGCAGCTCGCCGAAGCGCGGTGCCGCTCCATCTGCTGCCGCAGGCTGCCGGTGACGCCCACGGCCGCCTCGTCGAGCCCCTCGGCGCCGGGCGGAGGCGGCGGGGGCGCCGCGCCGAGGATGTTCTCGAGCAGCCACTTGCCGCGCAGCACCGGCGAGGTGCGCGTCGGGTAGGAACTGACAGTCAGTACGCTGGCCTGCGTCAGGATGCCGCCGCGCTGGCTGCCGCCGAGCGAGACGCGGCGAAACTCCTCGCCCCGGACGCCGGGGATGCCGTAGTGGCGCGCCAGCCGCTCGTTGAGGAAGGTGAAACGGGCGTCGAGAAAATCGAGGATGCTGCGGTCTTCGCGGACGACGGTCTCGAAGAACAGCCGCGTTTCGCGCCGCATGGCGTCGCGCAGGCCGTCGTCGAACGCCGGGAAGCGGTCCGGGTCGGGCTTGGCGTTGTCAAGGTTGCGAAGCTGCAGCCACTGGCCTCCGAAGTTCTCGACCAGGGCCGCGGACTTGGGGTCGGCGAGCATGCGGCGGACCTGGGCCTCGAGCGCCGCGGGCTGGCGCAGGCGTTTTTCGTCGGCGGCGCGGTCGAGGTCGGCGTCGGGCAGGCTGCTCCACAGGAAATAAGACAGCCGCGTCGCGAGCTCGTGATCGCCGATCGCGTGAACCGCTTGCGGATCGTTGGGAGCCGGGTGGCGCTCGATGCGGAACAGGAAGTGCGGCGATACGAGCATGGCCTGGAGCGCGAGGCGGATGCCGTGCTCGAACGATTCGGCTTCTTTCTCGGCGAGGGCGACGAAGCGAGCCAGCGCGCCGATCTCCGCCGCCGCGACCGGACGCCGGTAGGCGCGGCGGGCGAGCGGGCCGAGAATCGCGCGAGCGCAGCCCGGCTCGTGGCCGCCGGCGGCGTGGCCGCACGCGAAGATGCGCCGGTGACTTTCCGTCAGCGCCGGGGTCGCGATGTTAAACGGCCCGCGAACTTCCAGAAAGTCGATGGCGAGATGGCGGTCGCGAGGCGCCAGCGGGTTGTCCTCCGGCTTGAAGTCGTCGTTGACGAAGGAGGCTTCCAAAACGCGATCGCCGCCCGCGACGGGGATACGCAGCTCGAAGGAGCGCGGGCGGCCGCGGTTGGGGTCGACGTCGAAAGTCTTGACCGGCAAGCCGTCGAGCGAGAGGGCGAGCTTGACGATGGGGGAGCCGTCGGGGCGCAGCCCGCCGAGTCCGGCTCGCAGGTCGTATTCGGCGCCGGCGGGGAAGCGGTGTTTGGCGCGCAGCGCGCCGCCGGCCGGGCCGAGCGGCTCGGCCTTGTAGCGCTCGACGGTGGGCTTGAGCTGCGGGACGATGGCGACGGCGGCGCGGGCGATCTTCTCGGCCGCCGCCAGATACTTCTCCATCAGTACTGGTGAGAGCGAGAGCACGTCGCCGATGTTGTCGAAGCCGTAGCCCTCGTCGTCGACGGGGAAGTCCTCGGCTGGACCGGGGCGAAAGTCGACGGCGAGCAGGTCGCGGACCGTATTGTTGTAATCGACGCGGTTGAGACGGCGCGCGGTGACGCGGCCCGGGTCGGGCTGGGCGGCGCGGTCGAGGCGGTCGAGCTCGGTTTCGATCCAGCGCGTGACGGCGGCGATCTGCGCCGGCGCCGGCCGGGGCTGCTCTTTGGGCGGCATCTCGCCGGCGCGGAGCTTGACCAGAACTTTTTCCCAGACCTGGCGGTCGTTGAGAGCGGCCGCGGTCGCGCGATAGGCAGCGAGGTCCAGGCCGCCGGTTTTGAGTTTTTCGTTGTGGCAGAGCGCGCAGTGGCGGGCGACGAACGGCTGGACGGTCCGCTCGAAGGACGCGGGCGTTTGCGCGGCCGCCGCCGCAGTCACCAGGATCAGGATGGCGCGCACGCCGCTATTTTATCGCAGCGCGGCGGAGGTGGTGGGCCCTGCTGGATTCGAACCAGCAACCAACGGATTATGAGCCCGCTGCTCTAACCGTTGAGCTAAGGGCCCCCCTACCTTCACTACTCTAACTCAAAGCGGCGGCGGCGTCCTGGTGCTCCCTTTCAGGGCAAATGTTTCCAGCTTTGCGCACTTTCTGCAAAATGTTTCCCTCCGCTTTCGGGCCGTTGAACGCCATGGGGTCCGGCATAGTCAGTGGAAGCGTGCGTGCACCAGGAAGCCCGGCTACGAGCCGCCGAATGTCGTCTGTCGCCTCCAGCAGGTCTTCCTCGTCTTTCCGCGATCCCGCCGGCCACATCATCGTCGAGGGGGGACTGGTCAAGCGTGTCATCACAGCGGCCGGGAAGGACGACTACCAACTCCTAATGGGATGCGGCCTCTATCAAACGCTGGTGGACCGCTCCCTGATGGTCTCGCACCAGGAGGAACGGAATCCGGCCGCTGCCGACGCCGACGCCTGGAAGGTCCTTCTGCCAGCGCAAGTGCCGCACGTCTCTTACGCCTACGAATGGTGCTTCGAGCAAATCAAAGACGCGGCGCTGCTGACGCTGGAAGCCCAGAAGCTGGCCCTGGAGCGCGGGATGTCGCTCAAGGACGCCTCGGCGTTTAACGTTCAATTCCTCGGCCCGAGCCCAGTGTTCATCGACACTTTGTCCTTCGAACGAAGGCCGCCCGGCCCGTGGGTGGCGTATGACCAGTTCTGCCGGCATTTCCTGGCGCCGCTGCTGCTGATGGCGCACGTCTCGATCCGTTTCAACCGATACTTGCAGGCGTCGCTCGATGGATTTCCGCTGGATCTGGCTTCGGATCTTCTGCCGCGGCGGACGTACCTGCAGCTCGGTCCTCTGTTGCACGTGCATCTGCACGCCCGAAGCCAAAAACGACATCAGGGGCGCCGGCGGATCGGCGCGGGCCGGAACGGTTTCGAGCTCAGCGACCGGCGGGCTCTGGCGTTGATAGAGTCGCTGGCCGAGGCGGTTTCGCATTTGCGCGCCCCCCAACCGGCGTCGGCGTGGATCGACTACTACCGCGATGCGGCTCATTATCCGCCCGAGGCTGAGGCGTTGAAGAAGGAAGCGGTGAGCACGATCATCCGGCGGCTCTCACCGTCGCTGGTTTACGATCTGGGAGGGAACACGGGGGCGTACGCCCGGCTGGCGACTGGTCAAGGAATCCGCTGCATCTGCTACGACTCCGACCCCTACTGCGTCAACCAGAACTATCTGCAATCGAAGAGGGATGGGGACCGTCAGATGCTGCCGCTTCTGATGGATCTCGCGAATCCAAGTCCGTCCTGCGGTTTTGAGCTCCGCGAGCGCCAGGACATTTTCGAGAGGTCCCGGCCGGACCTGGTGCTGGCTCTCGCCCTGGTGCATCACCTGAGGATCACGGCGAACATCCCGCTCACGAACATCGCGCGTTTTCTGGCGCGGCTGAGCCCGCGACTGTTGATCGAGTTCGTGCCGCGGGAAGACCCCATGACGCAGGTTCTGTTGCAAGGCCGGCGCAGCGAGCTGATGGATTACGAGGAGTCGAGTTTCTACCGGGCATTCGATTCTTATTTCGAGCTCGAAGAGCGCACCGTCATTTCCGGCACGGGGCGTACGCTGTGCCTGTTCCGGAGGCTGCGATGAAGAGCATCCTGGACGAGTCCCGGTGGCAGGGGCGGTTTTTCATGCTGGCCTGCGTCACCACGGTTCCGTTCGTTCGCTTCGTGCTGTGGAATGATTACCCGCTGCTGCGGCCGGAGGTCGCCGTCGGCGTGTTTCTCGCCGCGCTGCTGGCGCTGGTTTCGGCGCTGGTAACGCGAGCCGCGTGGGCCTTTCGGGCGGTGCTGGTGGCGGCGGTCGCGGTTACCGGCGCGGCCGCCGTGCGGGACGCGGTGTTGGCTCCCCTGCTGCAACGGTTCTCGTGGTGGCCCAATGTGGGCTGGGCGCTGCTGCTGCTCCTTTGCATTCTGATCCCCGCCGCTTGCCTGCTGCTCCGGCGAGTAGGGCCGATCGTTGCGGTTTTTAGCCTTGGGTCCCTGGTCGTGGACATTTCCCAGGCGCTGGTTCGGGCGCCGCGCCCGACACCCATCGCTCACGGTGCTCCGCGGGAAAGGCCGCCTAAGCACGTTCTCTATCTGGTCTTCGATGGGCACGGAGGCCCGGAAGGGCTGCCGACGGACATTCCGGAGTGTCAGAAGGCAAAGCGGGCGATTGAAGACACGTTCGAGCGGCACTGCTTTCGGCTCTACCCGTATGCATTTACGAACTACCGCTTGACAGTCAGTTCCCTGCCGAGCATCATCAACTCGGTCGTTCCGAACGGAAAGGCCGATTTGGTTCGCGCCACAGGGCGTTTCAGCTACACGCTGCGCGGCAACTCCTTGTTCTCAGACTTTCTGGCTCGAGGATACGCCATCAGGGTCTATGAGTCGACGCTCTTGAGCTTTGCGGCGCCGGCCGACCGGGTGCAGACGCGAGTCCGATACAACATCACCAGCCTTGGTCCAGTCGCATTTGCAGGGCTGCCGCTCAAGAGCCGCCTAAGAGGGCTGCTCGGCGGTTACCTCCGAGTGGATCCTTTGCTGTGGCGTTTGAGCTCCGCCCTGCTTCGCAGCAGTGTCGTGCCGTGGAAGAGGCCCGGACCGCTAGCCGTGGCCGGCCTGTGGCCAAGGTTCCTGGCGCAGGAGGTGGTGGGCGCGGATCAGGACACACTCTTTTTCGCCCATCTGATGACACCGCACAGTCCCTACATGTATCGGAGCAACGGAGGGTTGAGAGATGTGAGCGAGTGGTACGACACGGATGGTCCACGCGAGGCATTGAAATTTGAGTACGCACGCTACGCGGAGCAAGTGCAGGCCCTTCATCTCGAGCTGAACTGGTTTTTTGAGTTTCTGAAGAAGAGCGGGGTCTGGGATTCGCTGACCATCGTTGTTCATGGCGATCACGGCCCTCGAATGGGGCTAATCGACATCGCGACGGAACCGGTGGAGTTGCCGGCGCTTCTGGATTCGTTCTCCGCATTGCTGGCCATCAAGTTTCCCGGGGTGGCTGTGCCCAGTCGCGTCGAAATGCCCGGCAGCGTCCTTCGGTTCGTCCACGAGGCTTTGCAGCGCTCCGGGTCGCCGGCCGGAGACACCGAAGTGGTTCATTTTGGCAAGGGGCGCCAGTTCCCGCTGGCGCAAATGTGGAGGGATCAGTTGGCGAGGGGCTTATGAGACTGAAGATGGCTGCGATTCTGCTGGCGGTGTACGTAATCCTGAATCCGTCTCCCGCCTACGGATACCTGGATCCCGCCACCGGCAGCATGGTTTGGCAGATCGTAGTGGGAGGGCTGGTGGCGGGCCTGGCCACGGTGAAGATGTACTGGAGATCCATTCGTTCGTTTCTGGCGCGGTTTTCGGCGGGACGGCCAGGCGGCGACAATCCGCTGTCCCGATAACGACTGAAGAAACCTGGCGCTCCTTGCGTCAACGCCGCTGCGCGTGGCATGCTGGCGGCGCGTGGACGTACCCCTTGCCATGCTGTTGGTGTTCGGCTCGGCGAAGCTGCTGGCCGAGGTCTTCGAGCGGCTGCGGATGCCGGGGATTGTCGGCGAGATTCTGGCGGGCGTCCTTCTCGGTCCGAGCGTGCTGGCGTGGCTGCGGCCGAACGACATTCTGACGGCGCTCGCCGAGCTGGGCGTGATGTTCCTGCTGTTCCGCGTCGGGCTCGAGGTGAAGCCGGCCGAGCTCGTGCGGCTGGGCGGCACGGCGACGCTGGTCGCGGTGCTCGGCGTGATCGTGCCGTTTTTTCTGGGATGGGGAATCCTCCGGCTCTGGGGGTACGGGCACATCGAAGCCATCTTCACCGGCGCGGCCATGGTGGCTACCAGCGTAGGGATCACCGCGCGCGTGCTGGCCTCCAAGGGCCTCCTCGAGGAGCGGGCCAGCAAGATCATCCTGGCGGCGGCGGTGATCGACGACGTGCTGGGGCTGCTGGTGCTGGCCCTGGTGAGCAGCTTCGCGCGCGGCGATGTCAACGTGCCAGGTCTGATCACGACGGCCGGGATCGCGATCGGCTTCACGGTGGTGATCGCGACGCTGGGCAGCCGTACGATGCCGCGGGTGATGCCGCGGCTCGAGGAGCGTCTGCGCGTGGCCGAAGGGCAGTTTGCAGTGGCCATCGTGATTCTGTTTGGCCTGGGATTGCTGGCGGTCTACGCGGGGGTCGCTGCGATCGTAGGCGCGTTCCTGGCGGGGATGGCGCTGGCCGAGAGCGTCGGCGAGCGGGTTCGGGATCTCACGCAGGGCGTCACCGAGCTGCTCGTGCCTTTCTTTCTGGTGGGGATCGGGCTTCACTTTTCCGTGGGGGCTTTCTCGACCTCTTCCACGCTGCTTCTGGCGCTGGTCATTCTGCTGGCGGCAGTGGCGTCCAAGCTGATCGGCTGCGGCGCGGGGGCGCTGGGGCTCGGCCGGGCGGACGCCCTGCGCATCGGCGTCGGCATGGCGCCGCGCGGCGAGGTGGGCATGGTGGTGGCGCAAATGGGGCTCTCGATGGGCGTGGTCAGCGAGCCGGTCTATGCCGTAGCCGTATTCATGTCGGTCGCGACCACGCTGGTTGCCCCGCCGCTTTTGGCCCTGACGTTCCGAGGGGTGATACCGCGGGGGAAGGCGCGGGAGGTTTATGGGCTGGACTAGGCGAAACCGAAGGCAAGTCAAAAGTCAAAAGTTACGGGCCGTGCGGCTGCGCCGGGCTTTTCTTAAGGCCGCGCTTCGCGCGTCGGGGGGAGCGGCGCGACCGGCTCGGCGGAACGCTAGAATGATGGGCATGGCGCTTGGCATGGGGCGAGCGTGGGCGGTGGGTATTGCGGCGACGCTCGCGGCTTTCGCTGCGGGGCCGGCCGTGGCGCAGGCGCCGCCGAACTTCATCCGGGAGCTGCGCTACACCTGCTATCCGGACAAGACCCCGGACCTGATCGCGTACTTTGCGCGTCTCGCCGACGCCGACATCCAGATCAACAGCGGCCGCATGCGCTGGATGGACGGCGCGCCTTACGGGCATTTCGTCATCGCCGGCATTCCCGCCTATCGCCTGGCGGAGTACGATTCGCGGGTCGGCAGCGGCACGGTGTTCAGCAAGGCCTTCGGCGAGGAAGAGTATCGGAAATACGCTCAGGGCTACAGCAACGCCCAGATGCGCACCCACAGCGTGATCCGCCGGTATCGCGACGACCTGAGCCTGAATCGCGCGAAGCATCTGCGGGCGACGACTAAGGTGTCTCGCTATACCTACGTCACGGTGAAGGCGGGCAAGGGGGCCGTCTACGAGCAGGCGGCGCAGAAGGCGGTCGCCGCGCTGCGGCAGGTCGCGCCCGGCGCCGTCCTCAGCGCCGCGCAAACGATCGCCGGCGGCGGGCCGCAATACCTGCTGGTGGAGCCCTTCGCCTCCTACGAGGATCTAGGGAAGGCGATCGATCCGGCGGCGGCGGTGGAAAAGGCCTTCGGCAAGGTTGAGGCGGCCGCCTGGAGGGCTCGCCTGGCCGAGTCCGTCGAGAGCACCGAGGTGGCGCTGATGCAGAAGGTGGCGAAGGATTCATTCGTCCCATGAGCCTGCGGGTCGTGTTGATAGGCGCCGCGCTGGCGGCGATCGCGGCGGCGCAGCAGGCGGCTCCTCCGAACTATGTCTACGAGATCTGGTGGGAGGTCTACACCAACAAGAGCGCCGCTCTGACCCGCTACCTGACGCGGCTGCGGGAGGCCGATCTGAAGATCGCCAGCGGCCGGCGGCGGTTTGCCGACGTCCATCCCTGGAGCAACCGGCGGATCGTGTCCGTGCCGCTCGCCGAGCTCGGCGACTACGACCGGCGCCCGGAGAGCGCGACGGTGTTCCGGCAGGCTTTCGGGGATCAAGAGTATCGGCAGTATGCAGCGGCGCTGGCCGAGGCGCAGATCTCGCGGACCAGCTACTTGCGAAAGTATCGGAACGATCTCAGCCTGAATCGCGACCGTCAGGCGCGCGAGGGCATCCAGGCCACCGCTTACAGCTTCGTGACCGTGCTGCCCGCGAAAGAGCCGCAGTTCGAAGAACTCTGGCGGCGGGTGATTGCGGCCTACCGCAAGGTCGCGCCCGAGATGGTCCTCACCGTGGCCGAGACGCTCGCCGGCGGCGGCCCGCAGTACGTGGCGGCGCGGCCGCTGGCGAGCTACGCCCAGTTCGAGACGGACTTGACGCCGGAACAGGCCGTGGAGAAAGCCTTCGGCGCGGCGGAGCGCGAGAAATTCAACCGGCTGGTGAGCGAGACGGTGCGGAAGTGGGAGACGTTTCTGTTCGACAAGGGCAATTTCGACACCAACGTCAGGTGATCCGGCCGGGAAATCGGCGCGTGAAAGCGACTTGACAGCACCTGCCAGGGGGCCGGATAATGGACCCAGGTTTCCGAACCTTCCCGAAGGAGGGTGTGCCGTGAAGAAGACTCTTTTCCTGAGTGGCGTCTTTTCGATTCTCGCGAGCGCGGCAGATGTTCGAGGCCCCGCTCCGACGTTCACCAAACACATCGCTCCGATTCTGCACAAGCAGTGCGCCACCTGTCACCGCGCCGGCGAGATCGCGCCCATGGAGCTGGTCACCTACGAGCAGGCGCGGCCGTGGAGCGCGGCGATCAAAGAAGAGGTGCTGCTGCGGAAAATGCCGCCGTGGTACGCGCACCCCGACTACGGGAAGTTCCGCAACGAGCGGCGGCTTTCGCAGCAGGAGATCGAGACCATCGTGGCCTGGGTGAATGCCGGCGCGCCCAAGGGCGAGGACCGCGACATGCCGGCGCCGCCCAAGCGCGCCACCGGCTGGAGCCTCGGCGAGCCCGACCTGGTGATCCCCATGCCGGTCGAAGCGGCGATCCCGGCCGAGGGGCGGTTCGACTATCAGTATTACTACGTACCGATCCCGTTCGCCGAGGACCGCTTCGTGGAGGCCGTCGAGATGCGCCCCGGCAACCGCGAGGTGGTCCACCACTCCATCGTCAACATCGTGACGATTCCGGAGGACAAGCGCGGCGATCTGACCAACGGCAAGAAGATCGGCACGACGCAGTGGAAGCTGGTCGGCCAGGCGCCGGGCAAGGGCCTCGAGCAGCACCGTCCCGGCGCGGCCAAGCGGCTGAGCCCGGGGATGTACTTCGAGTTCAACATGCACTACAGCCCCACGGGGAAGGCGGAGAAGGACCGCACGCTGCTCGGGTTGTGGTTCTCGAAGGGCCCGGTCCAGCACGAGGTGATCACCAAGACGATCAGCGACGTGGTGTTCGTGGGCGGCCAGCAGGTGCAGAAGAGGCCGAATATTCCCGCGCACGCCGACAACTGGGAGATCATCGGGCACATGCCGATCAAGGACGACATCACCTTGTACGCCTTCGCGCCGCACATGCACCTGCGCGGCAAGGACATGAAGTACATCCTGGAGCGGGCCGACGGCAGCCAGCAAGTCCTGATGTACGCGCCGAAGTTCGACTTCAACTGGCAGCTCCACTACGAGCTGGAGGAGCCGCTCAAGATCGCGGCCGGCAGCAAACTGATTTGCATCGCCCACTACGACAACTCGCTCAACAACCCCTACAACCCAGCGCCGGAGAAGGAAGTGCTGTGGGCCGAGCAGAGTTGGGACGAGATGTTCAGCGGGTTCATCGAGTACTCGATCGACGGCGCCGACGTGAAAAAGCCGGTTGTAACCGGAGATTTCCGGCGGCGGGCGAAGCAGTAGCTTGTGAACCACCTCGCCGCCGCGCTGCTGCTGCTCCAGGCAGCCGCGCCAACACCGGCGCCCGACGCGCTCAAGAAGCTGGACTACTTCGTTGGGAAGTGGGCCTTCGAGTGGAACGTCCCGGAGAGCCCCCTGGGGCCGGCCGGCAAGATCTCCGGCACGGAAACCTACCGCAAGATCCTCAACGGGTTTTTCCTCGAAAGCGAGATCGAAGCGAGCGGCCCGCGCGGGCCGTTTCAGGGCAAGGCCCTGATGGGGTACGACGAGAAAGAAAAAGTCTACACCAGGTATGAGACGGACAGTCTGGGCGTGGCGCTCGTCAAGCGCGGGCCAATGGGCGGGGACGCCGGGGGCTGGAACACGATTTTTTGGGAATCCACGCCCATCTGGAGAGACGGCAAGCGGGTGACGCTCAAGGGGAACACGCACATGTATTCCCCGGTCAACTACCGGCTGCGCGTGCAGATCTCGGTCGACGGCGGGGAGTATACGAACTTCGGGAATCCCTGGTTTAAGAAGGTTGAGGGGACGGGGCGGTAGTAGTTCCTGTCTTAACCGCCAAGACGCCAAGGCGCCAAGAAGGTCAGCCGACGATCCCCTGCCAGGTCGCTTCGCGGCCGGTGTAAATCGCTTCGCGGCCCAGGATCGCGATCAGCGTGCTCTCGGCCGAGCGGACGCCGACGTTTTCCACGTTGCCGCTGACGATGCGCCCGACGAAGTCCTCGATGGCGTCGATGGTGATGTCGCGCGTGCTCTTGATCGTCTCGACATCGTTGCCGCCCTTGTAGTGCACCATCTGGCTGCGCGACGTGGCGATGGTGCCTTTGGTCCCGGTGAACTGCTCGCCGACGTTCGCGAAGCCGCGCGGGGTGAGCTGGTTGGCCTCGTAGTTGACGTGGATGCCGTTGGGGAACTCGAAGGTCAGGCTGAGATGGTCGAGGATCTCCATGGTGGTGCGCACCTTGGCGCCGCCCCAGCCGACGGCGCGTCTGGGCAGCCCGCCGAGAAACCAGTGGAGCACGTCGAAGTTGTGGCAGTCCTGCTCGACGATGATGTCGCCGGAGTAGTCCTTGTAGCAAAACCAGTTGCGAAGTTTCTCGATCTTGGGATCTTCGTGCGGGACGCGCTTGAAGGGGTCGCTGCCGATCCAGGCGCCACGCGCCGTGGCCAGGTCGCCGATCTGGCCGTCCTGGATGCGCTTGTAGGCCTCGAGGTAGACGGGGCCGTAGCGTTGCTGGAAACCGACGCTGATGTTTTTCTTGGGATCGGCGCGGCGGGCGGCGGCCATGGAGCGCTTGCAGCCGGCGACGTCGACGCCCATGGGCTTCTCGCAGTAGATGTGCTTGCGAGCGTCGACGGCGGCCTCGAACTGTTCCGGGTGCATGAAGGGCGGGGTCGCGATGAGCACGGCGTCGATGCCGGGCGCGGCGAGCAGCTTCTGGTAGTCCTTGTATGTAGTTGGCTTTTCGAGCTTGAGCGCCGTCGCGGCGCGATCCAGGCGGTCGTCGAACAGGTCGCACAGGGCGACCACTTTGGCGCGCGGGTCCTTGACGAAGATGCCGGCGTCGTAGGTGCCGCGGCCGCCGGAGCCGATCACGCCGACGGTGACGGCGGAATTGGCCTGCGAGCCGCGCACCGACTGCGGCTTGACGATCATCCAGCCGGCCAGGGCCGAGGCGGAGCGGACGAAATGACGGCGCGAGGGTGTGGACGGCTGGTTCATGGGAGTCTCCTTCAGGGGGATTTTAGCATGCGGACGCGGTTGTTTTCGCTGTCGCCGATGTAGAGCGTGCCGCGGCGGTCGACGAAGACGCCGTGGGGGCGGGCCAGGCCGCAGGAGCGCGGCGGGCCGTCGGGGCCGTCGGCGCGCGCGCCCGTGCCGGCGACGGTTTCGATGACGCCGCGGGCGAGGTCGATGCGGCGGACGGTGTGGCTCTCAGTATCGGCAATGAAAACGCCGCCGTCCGGGGCGATGGCGATGCCCTTGGGGCCGCTCAGCAGGGCGTCGCGGGCGGCGCCGCCGTCGCCCGCGTAGCCCTTGGCGCCGGCGCCGGCGATGTGGTGGATGGCGCCGCGTCGCATGTCGATGCGGTAGACGGCGTTGCCTTCTCGCAACGCCAGGAACAAGTCGCCGCGGCGGTCGAAGTCGATGGCGCGCGGACCGTTCAGCGGTGTGCCGTCGAGCGGCGCGCCGTTAGGAGTGGGCCGGCGCTCGCCGGTTCCGGCGAAGGTCTCGATGACGCCGGTCTTCAGGTTGACGCGGCGGATGCGGTGGTTCCCGATGTCGGCGACATAGAGGAGACCGGCGGCGTCGAACGCGATGCTGTGCGGCTCGCGCAACCGGGCCTTGATTGCCGGACCGCCGTCGCCGCCGAACCCGGCCTCGCCCGTGCCGGCCACCGTCGAGATGACGCCGGTCCTGGCGTCCACGCGGCGCACCAGGTGGTTCAGCCGCTCGACGAAAAACATATTGCCGGCGCGGTCGAAGCGGACCTCGTAGGGCTCGTTGAGCGACGCGGCCAGGGCCGGGCCGCCGTCGCCGGAGTAGCCGCGCTGGCCGTTGCCCGCCACGGTCGAGAGCTTCTGCGTCTTCAGGTCGAGGCGGTGGACGCGGTGATTACCCACTTCGCATATGTAGAGAGCCCCGCCGGGACCGGCCACCAGTCCGAAAGGGTTGTCGAGCCGGGCGATGGTCGCAGTTTCGGCGGCCAGAGCGGCGCCGCAGGAGAGTGCCAGGGCCGCCAGCGCGCGCATTGGTAGATTATGGCGCGGTACCAGCGTTTAGCGCCGGCCCGTTTCCATGAACCCCCTTTCAAACCGTGC
>Ga0247727_10008967_pt1 | contig 18339 bp, 17 predicted proteins | sample WisWelCaveWW1625_FD_202498 | JGI IMG/M metagenome (GOLD analysis project Ga0247727, IMG submission 202498) | Biofilm microbial communities from Wishing Well Cave, Virginia, United States - WW16-25 | ecosystem: Environmental > Aquatic > Deep subsurface > Groundwater > Cave microbial mat | place... | reverse complement strand
CGCGTCGGCGATCTGGCGCAGAACGAGCAGCGAGGCATTGCCGGCGCCGCGCTCCAGCTCCGCCAAGTACCGCTCAGAGACGCCGGACGCCCTGGAGAGAACCTTGCGCGACATGCCGCGGCGCGCACGCCCAAGGCGCACGCGCTCGCCGACGCGCTTCAGGTAGGCCTCCGCCGCGGGCGCCTCGCCCCGCCTGGTCTCGGAGGTGGAATCGCTTGTGCCGGGCATGCCGTCCTTTGGCGCCACCGAGGGGGCCTGCTGCAAGATATTACATCTTTGGCGCCACTTATTGCAAAACACACCCGTTCTATCCCAACAAACTTGCAGTATGATGCAGCAAGGCCAGCTACCCGCTCGGGGCAGCAAACCAAAACAATCCCGCCGTCAAAGGGGGGGAGGAAGCATGGACTATCCGCGCATCTACAACGCCGCATCCGATATGGTCGATCGCAATGTCGTCCAGGGTCGCGGGGCCAAGGCCGCCTTCATCGATCCAGGCGAGACGCTGACCTATGGCGAGCTGCAGGCGCGCACCAATCGCATGGCCAACCTGCTTGCCACCTACGGCATTTCGCGCGAGTCGCGCGTGGCGCTCCTGCTGCTCGACACCGTGGATTTTCCGGTTGCGTTCTGGGGCGCCATCAGGGCCGGCGTGGTGCCGGTGTGCCTCAACACACTGCTGACCACCGAGCAGTACGCCTACATCCTGGGCGACAGCCGCGCCAAGGCCTTGTTCGTGTCGCCGCAGCTGCTTGCCGTGGTGCAGCCGATCCTCGGCCAGCTGCCGTTCCTGAAACAGGTGTTCGTGGCCGGCGGCGATCCACCCGCTTTCGCTCTTTCGTTCCGCGGCGAGCTGGGGTTCCAGGCGCCCGAAGCCCAGACGGCCGACACTTGTGCTGACGAGACGGCGTTCTGGCTCTATTCGTCGGGATCGACGGGCATGCCCAAGGGTGTGCGCCACGTGCATTCGAGCCCGATGGAGACGGCGCGGCTCACCGGCCAGGGCTGCCTCGGCATGCGCGAGGACGACCTCGTCTACTCCGCCGCCAAGTTGTTCTTCGCCTACGGCCTCGGCAACGCCATGTCGTTTCCGATGTCGGTCGGCGCCACCACCGTGCTGGTGCCGGACCGGCCGACGCCGGAGCTCGTCTTCCGCACGCTCAAGACGCGCCAGCCGACGTTCTTTTTCGGCGTGCCGACGCTCTATGCGGCGATGCTGGCCTACCCGCAGGGCACGCCGGAGAACAGCTCCCAGCGGCTGCGCGCGTGCGTCTCGGCCGGCGAGGCGCTGCCCGAAGAGGTCGGCAAGGCGTTCCGGGCCCGCTTCGGCGTCGACATCTACGACGGCGTCGGCTCGACCGAGATGCTGCACCAGTACACCTGCAACAACGCCAGGGCGCTCAAGTACGGCACCTCCGGCAGGCCGGTGGAGGGCTACGAGATCCGTCTGGTCGACGAGCAGGGCCGGGACGTTCCCGACGGCGAGGTCGGCGAGATGCTGGTGCGCGGACCCAGCGCGGCGGAGGGCTACTGGAACCAGCGCGAGAAGAGCCGCGCCACCTTCGAGGGCGGCTGGACCCGCTCGGGCGACAAGTACACGCGCGACGCCGAGGGCTACTACATCTACCAGGGCCGCACCGACGACATGTTCAAGGTGTCGGGCATCTGGGTGTCGCCGTTCGAGGTCGAGAGCGCGCTCATCGGCCACGACGCTGTGCTGGAGGCCGCGGTGGTGCCGAAGGAGGACGCGGACGGCCTGCTGAAGCCCAAAGCCTTCATCGTCCTGAAGCCCGGCAAGACCGCATCCAACGGCTTGCCCGAGGCGCTCAAGGAGCACGTGAAGGCGAAGGCCGGCGTGTGGAAGTACCCGCGCTGGATCGAGTTCGTCGACGGCCTGCCCAAGACGGCCACCGGCAAGATCCAGCGGTTCAAGCTGCGGGAGAGTTGATCGGAACCCTCCTAAGCAGGTTCTCGTCGTTTGCCCAACGCAAGCATGCGCGGCAGTTGTACTCCGGAACCTGACGGACGCAGACCGGAGGAAGTGTGCCGATTTTGTTGCAAAAGTCGATCACTAGCTGCCTACCGCCGGATGCACCGTAATCGGATAGAACTTCGCACTCGCGCCTCTGCGATTTCAGGAATCGCTTTTCGGATTTCAGCGCCGCAAGGAATCGTATTTGAGCCGTAGTCTGAGCGTTAGCGCCTCGAATCCCCCTCCAGGACTTTTACAACAGAATCTGCCAAAACCTGCCCTCAGCCGGTTGCGGCCTTGAGGGCTACGGCAGGAGTGCTAGGGCGGCGACCGAGAGGACGGCCGCGAGCAGGAGGACTATGGCGGCGGCGAGCGCGCGCTACCACCGGGGAGGATTGGCAGGGATTGGCATCTCCGCCTCTGACGGGGCAGCCGATGGGCTCGTCGGCGGCCCAACCACTGCGCGTCCTCAGCCGTGGTGTCGCCGAGCTGTCATTTGCTGGCGACAGGATGCAAGTTTGGCGACATATTGCAGGGTGAGCGAGGCATTCTTGCGCGGCTCGGCGCCGTTCCTTCGAATCGACGAGCCGTAGTGACCCAATCAGTTGGTGTGCGGGTGTTGAAATGGGTTGGTTTGAATGGTTTGCAAACAAGCTCGGGTTCGGCGGCGCCATAAGCGTGGTCAAGGGCGCCGCCGATATCCTTTCAGAGCAGCTCTCAAGATGGAAGGAATACGCCGTCGGGGGCCTTCAGATCGCGCTCCTCATCACGGCCTCGGTTTCCTCGTTCTTCGTCGGCTTGTTCCTCAGTGTCGGTGGCCTTGATTATCTCCTGCTGATCGACAAGCGCAGCATGCTCGCTTCGCTGTTCATCTATACCGCCGTCCTGAGCTCCGTCACCATGATCGTGACGTTCATTCCGCGGCTCGTCACGAGCAACGGCCTTTTCGTGGGGGCCGCGCGGGCTCTGGGGCTCGTGGGGTTCTCGATCTACATCATCGGCTTGGAGCACACGGTCCTTCTTGCCGTGCTGGCCGGGTGCATTCTGTTGTGGGTGTGGCTGTGGCAGGGACGCAACGTGTCGCTGAGGGATGCGCATCGAAACCTCGACCTTCTGAAGGTCGGCGCCAGCGCGCTGCTGTTCTGTTGCCTCGCCTTCGGCTACCTGCGGGGCGAACATTTGCGCGAGCGACCACCGTCCATGGTCGTGCACCTGGCCGATGCGGCGCAGACGGCCGTGCCCGTGACGGTGATCATGTCGTCCGACCAGGGCGTGCTTGTGTTCCAGCCTCCCTACCCGGAGCCACGGTTCTATCCCTGGAACCGCATCTCGTGGATGGCCTCCGCGCCTGAGCACCGCGGAATCAGCCAGAGATTGCGCGATTGGCTGCACGCGGCGCGTGGTTGGATCGGCGGTATTCCCGCAACCGTGCGGGGCTGGATGGGCTAGCCCTTCTGCGGTGCGGGAATGTCTTGAGAGGGTCACCTCACCGTGCAACGGGCCGGTGTCTGGCGGGAAAGCATCGAAAACGGACGCAAGGGACGCTGGCCAAACGTTGGCCCGGCTAGGAACCCTGCTTGGAGCGAGCGCCGAGTGAACTGGTGGTGGTACGGCGCGCAGAAACGAGCGAGGCGTCCGCCCTAGGCAGCGGACTTCCTCCGCCTCGCGGCCGGCCCAGGGCGCGTCTTCACCGGTGCCAACTTGCGCCCGAGGGCGCGCATCACCTTGGTGATAGTGGCGAACTCCGGGTTGCCCTTGCCGCTCAGGGCCCGGTAGAGCGCCGGCCGGCTCATGCCGATCTCCACGGCAAGCTTCGACATGTTGCGGGCGCGCGCAACAATACCAAGGCACTTGGCAATGAACGCTGGGTCCTCGGTTTCGAACGCCGCAGCGATAAACTCCTCGATCTCCTCTTCGGTATCGAGCCCCTCTGCCGCGTCGAAAGTCGCAACATTTATGACCATCAGTCTATTCCTTTAGCTCTTTGGCAATCCGTTTCGCCGTGGCGATGTCACGGCTCTGCCCCTTCTTCTCGCCGCCGCAGACCAGCAGGATGATCGTCCTTTCAGGTTGCGTGAAGTACGCGGTAACCAGGGCCATAGTCGATCCTCAACTCGCTAACGCCCCCGCCAACCGGTTTCACGTCACCAAGATTTCCATCCTCCAGCCGTAGGACGCGCGCCCTAATCCGAGCGGCAGCGCGCCGATCCTTCAGCCCGTCTAGCCAATCCTTAAAGATATCGGTGCGGCGGACCGTGAACATGGCCATCTGTACCCCACAGGGTACAGTCGGTCAATGGTCTGCGGGTTTTTCCGGCGCGATGATAGGCTATGCTTTCGAGCAGATCACAGACCGAGCGGAGAGACCGATGGAAACACTTCCCAGGCGCGGCATACCGCGGGAGGAGATGATGCGCCGGGTGGCGCGCTTCGCCGACCTCGAGGGTTTCGACGGCGGCTTGCCGGACAGCAAGATGAAGGGCTCGATCCGCAAGCTCTACAACGTGATCGGCTTCCAGCCGCCCGCCAATGCGGCCGGCGCCGTGACCTCGCCGGTCGGCGAGGAGGCCTCGCGGCTCGCCGCCATCAAGATCTCGGAGGGCTTCAACCTCGGCTACTGCCGCGCCAAGCCCGGCAACGGCCCGATGATGCACAACCACGACACCAACGAGACCTTCATCCCCATGACCGGGACGTGGCGCTGCAGCTGGGAGAACGAGAAGGACGAGGTGGAGTTCATCGACCTCGGGCCGCTCGACATCGTCTCCTTCCCGCCAGGTGTGGCCAGGCGCTTCGAGAACGTGACGCAGGGCAACCCCAAGCAGGAGTCCATCCTGATGTTCGTCATCGGCGGCGATGCCCCGCGCGCCGAGTTCACCGATCAAGCCATGCGCGAGATCGAGGAGGCTGGGCTTGCCCTTCGCTAGGGCCAGCGCTGGGCCCTCGCACCCACGCGGGCTAAGGGGCTCTACCCGTTTCCGACAGCGTGCCGGCGGTGGTCGAAGCACGGACAGTCAGAATGGTCCGGGTGAACACTTCCACCTCGAGCAACACCGCACTCTTGTCCACACAGGATTGGAGCTGTGCATACAGACGGCGACCATTCCCGGAAGGCAGCGGGGCCGCCGAGCACACCTGGGGTCATGATTGATCGGCGTGGCGATTGGGCCGAGCCGGTCTGTGGTCGGAAGCTGGATGGCAGCATTCGCGCCCGATTCGAGCGGGAGCGTGATGAGCATCAACCCTCCCGCAACAGTGGCGATACGTCTTGCATTGAACATGCTGGCTGCTCCCATTTTGGCAACACGCCCGGCGATCGTCACAGTCTTGGTCGCAGTAGCAAGCGAAAGGGTTCAAGTGCTCTGGCCCCGAGCCTCGAGGACACAAGTTGACGTAGGCGCTCGATCTGCAACGACGCTGGTAAACGCGCCGGAGCACGGGCAGACTGGTCACCAGGTTACGGGAGGACTGCCATGAGGCCTGCCTACAAGTCCATGCACGCGATCTTTGCGCTGCTGCTTGCCCTACCGCTCGCCGGTGCCCAGGACTACCCCAACCGGACCATCACGCTGGTGGTGCCCTACACCGCCGGCGGCGGCAACGACGCCATGGCGCGCATCGTCGCCGAGCACATGAGCAGGACGCTCGGCCAGCAGATCGTCATCGAGAACCGCGGCGGTGCCGGCGGCACCATTGCCACGCGGGCGGTGGCCAAGAGCCCCCCGGACGGCTACACGCTGGTGATCGGCGGCACCGGGACGCTCGCCGTCAACCCCACGCTCTACGCCAACGCCGGCTACGATCCGCGCAAGGACTTCGCGCCCGTCGGCCTGATCGCCACCAGCGCGCTCGTCATCCTCGTGCAGCCTCGCGTCGAGGCGCAGTCGGTGAAGGAGCTGATCGCGCTCGCCAGGAAGGAGCCCGCCAAGCTCAACTACGCTTCCGCGGGCCCCGGCAGCGGCATCCACCTGGCAACCGAGCTGTTCGCCAGCATGGCCGGCATCAAGCTCACGCACATTCCCTACCGGGGCAGCGCGCCGGCCCTCAACGACCTGCTCGGCGGCCACGTCGACATCTATTTCAGCTCGCTGCCGCCGGCCGTCGGCATCGCCGGCGAGGGCAAGGTGCGGGCGCTGGCCGTCACCGGGCTGCAGCGCTCGCACGTGTTTCCGGACCTGCCGACCGTCGCCGAGGCGGGCCTGCCGGGATACGAAGCGGTTCTGCACTACGGCATCGCCGCCCCGGCCGGCACGCCGCGCCCGATCATCGACAGGCTCAACGCCGCGTTGCGCGCCGCCCTGGCCGCGCCGGACACTAAGGCATTGCTGGTCAACACGGGGGCGGAGCCGTTGTCCAGCACGCCGGAGGAATACGCCGCCGACATCGACCGCGAGGAGACCAAGTGGTCGCGGATCGTCAGGCAAGCCGGGGTGAAGGCGAACTGAAAGGTTGCCGGCGCAACGCCAACTCAGCTGGGCCGGCGCTATTTCCAACTTGCAACGCGGGCGAGGGCAATTTTTCGCGACTCCTCTTGCCGGCCTCCTCCTACCTGGAAAGGAAGGAACCGCAACGAAACCCGCGCCCCGCGTTACGGCAAACGGCATTGGGGGTGGAGCTTCGGCCTGTAACCACCCCCCCAGATTCAGGGGATATTATACTTGACGTACCACGCGGAATGAACTACTCTCACAGCCATAGGAGATGTGACCCATGGCTGATGTTCTTTCGCACCCGCGCTTCAAGAATGAGCAAGCGGCCCACGATTGGGTCGAGGCGCATCTTTGGCCGGACGGCCCTGTATGTCCTCGCTGCGGCGGCCTAGACCGCAATACCAAGCTGAAGGGCAAGAGCACCCGGATCGGCGTCTACAAGTGCAAGGATTGCCGCAAGCCATTCACCGTCAAGGTCGGCACCATCTTCGAGGACAGCCATATACCGATGCGGATGTGGCTTCAGGCGATCGTCCTCATGTGCGCCAGCAAGAAGGGCATCAGTTCAAACCAACTTCACCGGATGATGGGCATTACCCTGAAAAGCGCATGGTTCATGAGCCATCGCATCAGGGAAGCGATGCGCACTGGCGGCTTACTGCCGCCGGTCGGCGGTGCTGGCCAGATTGTGGAACTGGACGAAACTTTTATCGGCCGCAAAAAGGAATATCTGAAACCCCTCGGCAGTACTCACAAGCACGCCGTTCTCACCCTAGTAGAACGAAGGGGTGGGGCGCGCAGCTTCCATATTGACCGCGCGCATGCTGGCGCCATCATTCCAATCGTGCGCGAGAACATCGCCAAGGAAGCCACTGTCGCCACCGACGATGCTCGCTACTACCAGCAGCTAAAGAAGGTCGTGGCTCAGCATGAGACCGTGAACCATCAGGCAGAGGAATGGGCTCGCTACGAGGCGGGGCGCCCTACCATCCATACCAACACCGTCGAGGGCTACTTCTCGATCTTCAAGCGCGGCATGAAAGGCATCTATCAGCATTGCTCAGAGAAGCACCTACACCGCTATCTTGCCGAGTTCGATTTCCGCTACAGCAACCGCGTCAAGTTGGGCGTCGATGACCAGGAACGTGCTGCCCGCGCCCTCACTGGCGTCAAGGGCAAGAGGTTGACCTATCGAACAACTCGTGGGGCCAGATCCACAACAGGAAGCGAGAACCCGCCGCCGTTCTGAGGCTGACGCTCAGCTTGACCTGTTCCCGGAGTTGTTGCCCGTGCCCCGCAAAAGGCGCAGACGGCGTTGACCCGTAGTGCGAAGCGCGGCATGTACGGCGCATGCCCAAGCGCAAGCAACCTGAGCTAACGCCAGCCGAACAATACGCGCGGTTCAAAGCAGCCGCGTTGGCGGCCGGTGTGACCAAGAGCGAAGAAGAGTTCGAGCGGGCGTTTAAGGGCGTGGCGAAAGCCGCCACTAAGAGCCCAGGCCGGAAAACCGGACGTCGTAAATGATACGGCCCGGCTCTAGTTGCTCGCGCATCAGAGAGCGGATCGTCTCAACAAGCTGATCCTCAGAGTAGGAAATAGCGATACGCGGCCACCGCCTATTTTCGCGCCAGCGCCCGAAGTCGCAAGTCTCCATTTTCTCTGGCATGCCCTCGTTCCACCATTTGCGAACCCACCACGCCCAAAGGTCCGCCGCTTGAAGCGGTTCGAATTCTACGTCATCGCTCAAAGCGAGGGAACGTGCCAAAGCGATGTCTTATGCCATCATCACGGTTCGCAACATAGTCATCCCACGCGGAGAGTATGGCCTTTGACTCTGTTTGCCTGTCAAAGAAGAAATCAATCTTGTCGTCAGGCGGTATGAACGATTGGATTCTATCGCGATGGTTGTGGAACATCTCAAGCAGGCACCTGAATGCTACCTTGTAAGGACTATTCAGAAACCCCCAATCGATGCTGAGCCCCGGAACCCAAATCCTGTTGCGCGCGAGGCGCAGTTCCCTTCTATCTATTTTGCATGAGAGCGAGACCAGCACATACTTTTCGAGCACTCGGTAAAAACTCTCAACGTTACCCATCCGCTCGTCGCTGCCCGCCATCTCTTTCATTTTGAACCGATGGCGACCTTGTTTGTCCTTGGCCGCAAGCGGAAGCAATTCCTCCCAATCTCTGGAGAACTGAGCCCAATTCGCGGCCGAAGCGATGTGACCGCCGAGAACAAAGGTCCCGTCTGGATCGTAGCTGTCATCAATGAACGCCTGCAAAGCTAGCAACAGTCGTGCTCCGGCGGCTCTCGGCGCTAACCCCGACACCTGAGCCCAAACGCGATCCGCACCAGCGGACACGCCCCAAACGTGGTCGAGGATGCCGCCCATGGGGCTAGCCCTCCCCTAGTACGCGATTTTGGGTGGTACGTGAAGTACAATATCCCCCAGATTCAGTTTGCAGTATTTTGCATATTGCGGTAGAAAGAGGAATAATAATGCATCATCCGGCGAATGCCAGACAAGGCTTTCGGGTGGCGCGTCCTCGGGTTACCTCGAGGGCGGGCGATAAGAACGGGTCGGGAGTGACGCCACGATGCGCATCGATTTTCAGACCGCGCCAGCGCGCTACCGCCACTGGAAGCTCAAGTTCGACGGCGACGTCGCCGAGCTGATCATGGACGTCGACGAGAACGCGGCCCTGTTCCAGGGCTATCAGCTGAAGCTCAACTCGTATGACCTCGGTGTCGACATCGAGCTTGCCGACGCGGTGCAGCGACTGCGCTTCGAGCATCCCGAGGTGAAGGTCGTCGTCCTCAAGTCCGGCAAGGACCGCGTGTTCTGTGCCGGGGCCAACATCCGCATGCTGGCGGGCTCTTCCCACGCCCACAAGGTCAACTTCTGCAAGTTCACCAACGAGACGCGCAACGGCATGGAGGATGCCAGTGCCAGCTCGGGCCAGAAATATCTCTGTGCGGTACGCGGGACGGCAGCCGGCGGCGGCTACGAGCTGGCGCTGGCGACCGATCACATCCTGCTCGCCGACGACGGCAACTCGTCGGTGGCCCTGCCGGAGCTGCCGCTGCTGGCCGTGCTGCCCGGCACCGGCGGCCTCACGCGCGTCACCGACAAGCGCAAGGTGCGCCGCGACCTGGCGGATGCGTTTTGCACCGTCGAGGAGGGCGTGAAGGGCAGCCGCGCCGTCAAATGGCGCCTCGTCGACCAGGCTGTGCCCAACTCCAAGTTCGATGCTGCGGTCAAGGACGCCGCAAGAAAGCTCGCAGCGCAGTCGGACCGGCCGGGCGACGCCAAGGGCATCGCGCTGACGCCGCTCGAGCGCAAGATCGAAGCTGACGCCGTCACCTATTCGAGCGTCAAGGTCGACATTGATCGCGGCACCCGGCGCGCCGTCCTGACGATCCAGGGGCCCAGCGCGCCGCCGCCGGCTTCCGCGGAGGCCATGCAGCAGCAGGGCGCCGCATTCTGGCCCCTGCGCCTTGCCCGCGAGCTCGACGACGCGATCCTGCATCTGCGCCTCAACGAGGCCGAGATCGGCGTGCTGATCTTCAAGTCGCTGGGCGAGCCGGCGCAGGTCCTGGCCTACGATGCGTTCCTCGACACCAACACGGGGCATTGGCTCGCGCGCGAAATCCTCCACTACTGGAAGCGCGTCCTGAAGCGCATCGACGTCACCTCGCGCTCGCTGGTGGCCCTGGTCGAGCCGGGCAGCTGCTTTGCCGGCACGCTGGCCGAGATCGTGCTCGCCTGCGACCGTTCCTTCATGCTGGTGGGGAGCTTTCCGGGCGACAACCGCCCGGCCGCGGCCATCACCCTCTCCACCCTCAATTTCGGCGCCTACCCGATGAGCAATGACCTCTCGCGCCTTGGCACGCGCTTTCTCGGCGAGCTGGAGAGCCTCGAGAAGGCCAAGGCCGAGACTGGCAAGCCGCTCGAGGCCGAAGACTGCGACAGCCTCGGCCTCGTCACATCCGCCTTCGATCACGTCGACTGGGACGACGAGGTGCGCATCTTCCTGGAGGAACGCGGCAGCTTCTCCGCCGACGGCCTGACCGGCATGGAGGCGAACCTGCGCTTCGCCGGCCCCGAGACCATGGAGACGAAGATCTTCGGCCGGCTCACGGCCTGGCAGAACTGGATCTTCCAGCGGCCCAACGCCGCCGGCGCCGAGGGCGCGCTCAAGCGCTACGGCACGGGGGTGAAGGCGAATTTCAACCCGGAAAGGGTTTAGTCGTGAAGTCGTGAAATCGCCAAATCGTGAAAATCGACTTCACGACCTCACGATTTCACGATCGCAAGACCGAGAGACAGCCCAAGGACGCAGCGATGCCCGAAACCACCCACGTCGACTACACCACCAAGATCCCCAACAACGTCGGCCTGATGGACGACCAGCGCGTCCTGAAGGCGCTGGAGCAGTGGCACCCCGGCTACATCGACTGGTGGATGACCATGGGGCCGGAAGGATTCCAGACCTCGGACGTCTACCTGCGCACCGCCGTCAGCATTGATCCCAAGGGTTGGGCCAAGTTCGACTACGTGAAGATGCCGGACTACCGCTGGGGCATCCTGCTGGCGCCGCGCCACGACGACCGGCAGGTCAACTTCGGCGCGCACAAAGGCGAGCCGGCCTGGCAGGAAGTACCCGGCGAATACCGCGCCATGCTGCGCCGCCTGATCGTCATCCAGGGCGATACCGAGCCGGCCAGCGTCGAGCAGCAGCGCTTCCTCGGCAAGACCGCGCCCTCGCTCTACGACATGCGCAACCTGTTCCAGGTCAACGTCGAGGAAGGCCGGCACCTTTGGGCGATGGTCTATCTGCTGCACAAATATTTCGGCAAGGACGGCCGCGAGGAGGCCGACGAGCTGCTGAACCGCCGCTCCGGCGATGCCGACAAGCCGCGCATGCTGGGCGCCTTCAATGAATCGACGCCCGACTGGCTCTCGTTCTTCATGTTCACGTTCTTCACCGACCGCGACGGCAAGATGCAGCTCGAAAGCCTGGCGCAGTCGGGCTTCGACCCCTTATCGCGCACCTGCCGCTTCATGCTGACCGAGGAAGCGCACCACATGTTCGTCGGCGAGACCGGCGTGAGCCGCACGATAGAGCGCACCTGCCTGGCCATGAAGGAGGCCGGCATCGAGGATCCCAACGACATCGCTGCCGTACGCAGGCTCGGCGTCATCGATCTGCCGACCATGCAGAAGAAGGCCAACCTGCACTTCTCGCTTTCCCTCGACCTGTTCGGCTCGGAGGTGTCGACCAACGCGGCCAACTACTACAACGCCGGCGTCAAGGGCCGCTTCCAGGAGACCCGCATCGAGGATGATCACCAGCTGACCGGTGCCACCTATGCGGTCAGCAAGCTGGTCGGGGGCAGGGTCAAGATGGTCGACGAGCCGGCGCTCACGGCGATCAACATGCGCCTGCGCGACGACTATGTGGCCGATTGCGCCAAAGGTGTTGAGCGCTGGAACAAGGTGATCGAGAAGGCGGGCGTGAATTTTAGGTTTGCCCTACCGCATGTCGCCTTCCACCGCCGCATCGGCGAATTCCAGAACGTGAAGGCCTCGCCGGGCGGCGAGGTTCTGGGCGATGCCGGCTGGGCCGCGAATAAGGACCAGTGGCTGCCGTCGAAGGCGGACGGCGATTTCATCGAGAGCCTGATGCAGCCCTGCTGGGAGCGCGGCAAGTTCGCGTCCTGGATCGCCCCGCCCAAGGTCGGCATCGACAACAAGGCGGGCGACTTCGAATATGTGAAGATTCATCAGGCTTGAGGAGGGAAGGCCCGAGGCTCCGCCATGAATGCGTTGGTCCGCTCCAGGAAGCAGCATCTGATCGATCCCGAGATCTGCATTCGCTGCAATACCTGCGAGGCGACCTGCCCCGTTGGTGCGGTGACGCACAACGACGTGAGCTACGTGGTCGATCCCGAGAAGTGCAACCATTGCATGGATTGCATCGCCCCTTGCCCCACGGGCTCCATCGACAACTGGCGCATTGTCCGCTCGCCCTATTCTCTCGAGGAGCAGTTCGCCTGGATCGAGCTTCCCGAGCAGGAGGAGCTCGGCGATGCCGCCGCTACGGTCGAGGCGATCGAGAGCGAGGTCGGCGTTCTCCTGGAGCTGGCGCACTCTGGAACCGGCGGCAAGGCCGTGGCGCCTGCGTCCGCCTCCAGGCCGGCTGTCAACGTGTTCACCCGGGCCAGGCCGGCCATTGCCGCGGTTCAGGGCAACCTCCGTATCACGGCGCCCGACGCGGCAAGCGACGTGCGGCACATCGTGCTTGGGTTCGGGGACACGTTTTTCCCATTTCTTGAAGGCCAATCGATCGGCATCGTGCCACCCGGAGTACGCGCCAACGGTAGGCCGCATGACATCCGCCTCTACTCCGTTGCCTCCGCGCGTGACGGTGAGAAGCGCAGCGCCAATAACCTGACCTGTGCGACCTCGAGGTTGGCGACAAGGTCGAGGTGACTGGGCCGTTCGGTGCCACCTTCCTGATGCCGAACGATCCCAACACCGACATCCTCATGATCTGCACGGGCACGGGCTCGGCACCGTTTCGCGCCTTCACCGAGCGCCGCCGCCGCGCCGCCCCTGGTGCACAGGGGCGCATGATCATGTTCTTCGGGGCGAGGGCGCCCGGCGAGCTCCCCTACTTCGGCCCACTGCAGAAGGTTCCCAACAGGCTGCTCGAGAAGCACCTGGTATTCTCCCGCCTTCCCGGGCAACCCAAGCAATACGTGCAGGACCGGATGCGGCCGCACTCGGGACCCATTGCCGAGCTTCTGAAGCGCGACGGCGGGCATGTCTTCATTTGCGGGCTCAAGGGGATGGAGGCTGGCGTTGATCGCGCCCTGGGCGACATCTGCTGCGAGAACGGCCTCGATTGGGGTGCGCTGAAGCCGCAGATGCGCGCTTCAGGCCGGTATCACGTCGAAACCTACTCGGGAGGCGTGCTAATAAGGAGCCTGGTTTGAGTTGACTGTTGCAGTCGGCGCCGCGCCCAACAGGAGCGGCAACGGTGCGGTGCATCGGCGTTGCGATGCAGCAACCCATGACCCACACGGTGCAAGTGTAGCAAGGGAGGAACCAAGCATGAGGAAGACATTGATGCTCGCCGGGGCAGCCCTGGCGTTGGGAGTGGGCCCGGCCATGGCCCAGAGCAAATCGGTCAAGATCGGCTTCGTCAGCACGTTCAGCGGGCCGACGGCGGTGATCGGCAACGACATGCGCAATTCCTTCGAGCTCGGGCTCGACCATCTCGGCCGCAAGATGGGCGGGCTCCCCGTGGAGGTGATCTACGAGGACGACCAGCAGAAGCCGGAGGTCGGCAGGCAGAAGAGCGAGAAGCTGGTTCAGTCCGACAAGGTCGACTTCGTCGTCGGCTACATCTGGTCGAACGTCCTGCTCGCCTCGCTGAAGCCGGTGCTCGACTCGGGAACTTTCCTGATCAGCTCCAACGCCGGCCCGTCGCAGATTGCCGGTGAACTGTGCTCGCCGAATTTCTTCTCGACCTCCTGGCAGAACGACCAGACGCCGCAGGCGATGGGCGAGTACATGAACCAGAAGGGCGTCAAGTCGCTCTATCTCATCGGCCCGAACTATGCCGCCGGCAAGGACATGCTCGCCGGCGTGGCCTCCACGTACAAGGGCAAGGTGGTGGGGGAGGACCTGACCAAGTGGCCCGACCAGCTCGACTTCTCCGCCGAGTTGTCGAAGGTGCGCGCGGCCAAGCCCGACGCCGTGTTCGTGTTCTATCCCGGCGCGTCGGGCGTGCAGTTCTTGACGCAGTACTCGCAGGCGGGGCTCAAGGGACAGATCCCGCTCTATACCGCCTTCACCATCGATGCCATCACCTTGCAGCTGCAGAAGGATCTGGCCCTCGGCGTGCCCGGCGCGCAGCACTGGGTCAACGACCTGCCGAATGCCACCAACAAGAAGTACGTCGGGGACTTCCGCGCCAAGCACAAGAACTATCCGACGTTCTACGGCGCCCAGTCCTACGACGCCGCCAACTTCATCAACAGCGCCGTCGCGGCGGTGAAGGGCAACTTGAGCAACAAGGACGGCATGCGCGCCGAGATGCGCAAGGCGAACTACGCCTCCGTGCGCGGGCCCTATAAGTACGGCAACAACCACTTCCCGATCCAGAATTTCTACCTGCAGGACGTCGTGAAGGACGCCGAGGGCAACCTGACGCTCAAGACCGTTGCCACTATCGTCAAGGACAGCCAGGACAAGCACCACGGCAAGTGCGCGATGAAGTGGTGAGCCCACCCGTCATCCCGGAAGCCGAGGCGCAGCCGAGGCTATCCGGGACCCTCGGCGAGAGATCCCGGCTCGGAGCGCAGCTCGCGTATCGCTCGCATCGCTCCGACCGGGATGACGGGTGAAAGAGCGGCGCAAGAGCCCGGCGGCGTCATGTTGCTGCTTCTCGAACAATGCCTCAACGGTCTGCAGCTCGGGCTGCTCCTGTTCCTGCTCGCCGCCGGCCTCACCCTGGTGTTCGGCATCATGGACCTGGTCAATCTGGCGCACGGCTCGCTGTACATGGTCGGCGCCTATTTCGCGGCCACGTTCACCGCCCTGACGGGAAGCTTCATGGCGGGCGCGGTGCTGGCGCTGGCGGCGACGCTCCTGGTCGGCATGGCGGTCGAGGTCATCGCCATGCGGCGGCTCTACGGACGCGACCATCTCGATCACGTGCTCGGCACCTTCGGGCTCATTTTGTTCTTCAATGAGCTGGTGCGCCTCGTTTGGGGCCCGGCGGGGTTGACGGTGCCGCTGCCGGCCTGGCTGAACACGGCAGTCCCGATCCTGCCCGGCATCTATTACCCGGCCTATCGCATCGCCATCATCGCGGTAGCGCTCTCCGTGGCCCTCTTTCTCTATCTGGTCGTGATGCGCACGCGGGTTGGCATGCTGATCCGCGCCGGCGCCTCCAATCGCGAGATGGTCGGCGCGCTCGGCATCAACATCCAGCTGCTCTACACGCTCGTATTCGGCATCGGCGCAGCGCTCGCCGGGCTCGCGGGCTTGATGCAGGCCCCGATCCTGACCGTCTCCATCGGCATGGGCGAGAACATCCTGATCCTGGCCTTTGTCGTCATCATCATCGGCGGCATCGGCTCCATTCGCGGCGCCTTCATCGCCTCGGTGTTCGTCGGGCTGGTCGACACCGTCGGGCGCGCCTTCCTGCCCGAGCTGTTCAAACTCGTGATGAGCCCTGCCGCGGCGTCGGCGGCGGCGCCTGCCGTCTCGTCCATGTTGATCTATCTCCTGATGGCGATCGTCCTGGTGCTGCGGCCGGAGGGCCTGTTCCCGGCGCCCGGCCGATGACCTGGCACCTGAGCATCCGCAACTTGGCCGCAGCCGCCCTGCTTGCGGCGCTGGCGCTGATCCCCGTCTACTGCCACCTCACGGGCAACTTCTTCCTGCTGTCGCTGTTCACCCGCATCGTCATCCTGGCTATGGCAGCGGTCAGCCTGAACCTGATCATGGGCTTCGGCGGCATGGTCAGCTTCGGTCATGCCGCCTACATCGGCATCGGCGGCTACGCCGTCGGCATCCTGGCCCACGAAGGCGTGACCTCGGGCCTGGTGCAATGGCCGCTGGCGCTCGCCGTCTCGGCCCTGTTCGCGCTGGTCATCGGCGCGCTGTCGCTGCGCACGCGCGGCGTCTACTTCATCATGATCACGCTGGCTTTCGCGCAGATGATCTATTACGTCGGCGTCGGACTGTCGCGCTACGGCGGCGACGACGGTTTGACCATCTATCGTCGCAGCCAGTTCGGGGGCCTGGTCAATCTCTCCAACAAGACCGTGTTCTATTACCTGTGCCTGGGCCTGCTTCTCGCCACCGTCTACGGCATCTGGCGGCTGGTGAACTCACGTTTCGGCATGGTGATCCGGGGTGCCCGCTCCAACGAGCGGCGGATGCGCGCCATCGGTTTCCCGACCTTTCGCTACCGTCTCGCCTGCTTCGTCATCTCCGGCACCATCTGCGGCCTTGCCGGCGTTCTGCTTGCCAACCACACCGATTTCGTCAGCCCGGCAATGATGCACTGGACGCGCTCCGGCGATCTCATTGTGATGGCCGTGCTCGGCGGCATGGGGTCCGTTCTCGGGCCGTTGTTCGGAGCCATCGCCTTTCTTGTGTTCGAAGAGGTCCTGCCGATCCTGATCACCCTGGTCGGCCGCCCGTTCTTGGGCCGGGCGGCGGCACATGCAGGCGAATATTGGCAGATCGTGCTCGGTCCCATGCTGCTGCTGGTCGTCCTGTTCGCGCGCGGCGGCATCGACGGCATGCTCGCGAGCCTGCGCCGTGCCTGAACCGCTGCTCGAGATCGACGGCCTCACCAAGCGCTTCGGCGGCGTCGTCGCGTCCGACGACATCGTGCTCGCTGTGCCGGCGGGCGAGCTGCACGCCATCATCGGACCGAACGGGGCCGGCAAGACCACGTTGATCGGCCAGCTGACCGGAGAAATCGCCCCCGATGCCGGGCACGTCCGTTTCGCCGGCCACGATATCACGGCGCTGCCGGCCTACCAGCGCACCATGCTGGGGCTCGCCCGCTCGTTCCAGATCACGTCGCTGTTTCTCGATTTCACCGCGCTCGACAACGTCGCGCTGGCGGTCCAGGCGCATGCCGGCCACTCCTTTCGCTTCTGGCGCGACGCGCGCCGGGAGAGCGAGTTGCGCGAGCCGGCGCGCGCCGCCCTGGCGCGGGTCGGGCTTGGCCAGCGTGCCGATGTGATCGTCGCCAATCTGAGCCATGGCGAGCATCGCCAGCTCGAGATCGCCATGGCGCTCGCCACCGGGCCGCGCATGCTGCTGCTCGACGAGCCGATGGCCGGCATGGGGCCCGAGGAATCGGTACGCATGGTGGCAACGCTGCGCGAGCTCAAGCAGGAGCTGACGATCCTGCTGGTCGAGCACGACATGGAGGCCGTGTTCGCGCTGGCGGATCGGATCACGGTGCTGGTCTACGGCCGGGTGATCGCCAGCGGTGCCCCGGATGCGATCCGCGCCAATGCCGATGTGCGCCAGGCCTATCTCGGCGAGCAGGAGGCGGTGACCGATGGCTGACGCCCGGCTGCTCGAGGTGGAGCGCATCGAGACCGCCTATGGGCGGAGCAAGGTTCTGTTCGGCGTCTCGCTCCAGGTCGCGCCCGGCGAGATGGTGACCTTGATGGGCCGCAACGGCATGGGCAAGACCACGACCGTGCGCTCGATCATGGGGCTGACGCCGGCTCTTGCCGGGTCGATCCGGTTGGCCGGCGAGGATATCCGTCAATTGCCGTCGTATAGGGTGGCGCAGCTCGGTGTCGGGCTCGTCCCGGAGGGGCGCCAGGTGTTTCCAAACTTGAGCGCACGCGAGAACCTGGTTGCCACCGCGGCCAACCGCAACCGTTCGCCCGATCCCTGGACGCTCGACAAGGTGTGTGCGCTGTTTCCTCTTCTCGCCCAGCGCATCGACGCCATGGCCAGCCTGCTGTCCGGCGGCGAGCAGCAGATGCTGGCGATCGGCCGCGCCCTGATGACCAATCCGCGGCTGCTGATCCTCGACGAAGCTACCGAAGGCCTCGCCCCTCTGATCCGTGCCGAGATCTGGCGCTGCCTGGCCCGGCTGCGAGCCGAGGGCCAGGCGGTTCTGGTCATCGACAAGAACGTCGCGGCGTTGACCCGGCTGGCCGACCGCCACTACCTGATCGAGCGCGGACGCGTGGTGTGGACCGGAACCTCCAAGGAGCTCGCCCGCGCGCCCGATATCCAGCACCGCTATCTCGGCGTGTGACGCGTCGTCCGTGAAGAACTCTGATCTCAGGCTGGTCGGGAATCTGGGCTCGCGCGGAGCGTGTGTGCGAGGAGTGCTGCCAGGGCGATGAGGCAGGCAAAAAATTCCGCCAGC
>Ga0247727_10008966_pt1 | contig 18340 bp, 16 predicted proteins | sample WisWelCaveWW1625_FD_202498 | JGI IMG/M metagenome (GOLD analysis project Ga0247727, IMG submission 202498) | Biofilm microbial communities from Wishing Well Cave, Virginia, United States - WW16-25 | ecosystem: Environmental > Aquatic > Deep subsurface > Groundwater > Cave microbial mat | place... | reverse complement strand
TCTCAGCCTGCCGCGCCGAGACTCGTCTCGGCGCCTGCGGTCTGCTGGCTCGCGCTCGACCAGGGATCCCGGTTCTCCTCCCGTGCGGTTGAGCCTTCCAGCGACTGTAGCAGCCTTGCCGGTAGCACTCTGGGTACCCCACGCTGCAAGGATCGAAGCATGATGCGGGCGACAGGTTCCTGGTGCAGATCCATGGGTCCGTGTCGGGCAGTGTCGAGGTGGCGATCCATTCAGACAAAGGCTTTCCCGCCGGAATGTTTGTCGGGCCCCGGATAGAAGGCCTGAGGCAAACTGCCATGCAGATGCCAGGTGACAAAAAGCCACTTATAGTGCGTTGAGCCGCTGGAAATTCGATGGCGTCGAGACGAGTCTCGACGCGGCAGACACGAGTGTCTGCGCCACATCATTGGCTCGGAAGCTGCCAAAATGTGGCAAACTCCAGGGACCGGCCTCCTGGCCGGTCGCTACGGCCGGGGCGGCTTCTCTTTCAACTGCTCTTCGGAAAGCGGCTCGGGAGTGTCGAAGGTGATGGTGGCCTCGGCGCCGAACTTGCGGTAGAGGCGAAACTCGACGTCGTTTTTCACCAGCAGCTTCCCCTGGCGCATGCGCATCTCCGATTTCAGCGGCAGCAGGAACTGCCCCTCGCCGATGGTCACGAAGTCGTAATCCAGCACCAGCCGCGCCTGGTGGATGGGGAACGAAGGGGGGATATCTTCGGCCTCCAGCGTCACCCGCAAGACCTTCACCGTGTCGCGATCCACGTAGATCAGCCCGCGATAAGCGGGCACCAGATCGAGCGAGTGCTCGTAGTTCAGCCGCCACTTGGAATTGGCCTGCGTGACACGATAGGAAAACACGTGCACGCGGCGGCCATGCAGCGTCGCCCAGCGCTCCCAGGCAAAGCTGGCGTGCGTCCCCTGCTCGAAGATCTCCCTGAGCATAGTGCCGAATTCGCCGGTCGAGGTAGCCCCGCCGAGCCGCTCGTAGGGGATATCGGTCGGCGTGTTGTTGACCAGGATCACCTTGTAGTCTTCCTTCTGCTCGAAGAAAGTCAGCCGCACGGTGACCACGTCCAGCCGCTGCCAGAACTCGAGACCGCTCGGGTCGGCCTGACGGCGGATCACCTGGGTGCAGATGAAATCGGGCAGCTTCCGGCTGTAGCCGAGCGAGTACTCGCGGACCTGTTCGAGCAGGCGCTTCTGCTCGCCGGCGCTGGGAGGCGGGATGACCACCGGCGCCGGCTTGGGCGCCGCCGGCGGAGGATCGGCCAGACCGCGCGTGGCGTCGCGCAGCGCGCGCAGCGCTTCCACCGTTCTCGGACCGGCGCCCTGACCTTGCATCTCCTCGATCACGCGGTCCGCCAGCTTGTGCGTGAGCGTTACTTTCTTCAGGTACTCGGCGACTCTCCTGTCCTCGTGTTTCAGTTGGATCGAGGAACGGATGAAGCTGAGGAGCTGCTCCACCGACAGGCGCATCTGGGCGCCGGCCCCGCAAGCCAGCATCAGCCAGAATGCCCACCGCGCGCGCATGATTCCATTATGCCTCTTCGGGAAACGACCAGGTGCCTTGACTGGCCTGGCTGACGGGCGTATCATCGTGGCAAGCGGAGCAGGAAGAGACTCCTGTTCTGGGGAGGCGTACTATGTACAGACTGGCCTGGGTTCTGGGCTTGGTTGCCCCACTTTCGTTTCTGACACTGCGGCCGGCGGAGGGTTGCGGTGATAAGCTCGTATCGCTGTCTCGTGGAATCCGGCTCCAACGCGCCTACACGGCTGCGCGATCCGCTTCCATATTGGTCTACTCCGCCCGCAGTGTGGGCGCTAACACCGTGAAGGAATCACGGCTTCAGTCCAGCCTGACGCAGGCGGGCCACAAACTGCGGACGGCCGAGGACGCCGGCCAGTTGGATCAGGCTTTGAGCTCATCGAAGTTTGACCTGGTGCTCGTCGACTTCTCGGAAGCGGCCGCCTTGGCGCAGCGAGTGGCGTCGCTACCCTCCCGGCCCTTGGTGATCCCTGTAATGTACAAGCCCTCCAAAGCAGAACTGGCCGAGGCCCAAAAGCAGTTTCCCTACGTTCTGAAGGCCCCCGCCAATTCCACCCAGCACCTGGAGGCGATCGACGAGGCGATGAAATCGAAGCCTCGGGCGGCGAGTGCCTCCTGATTACGCTCGCCCGGTGTTAGAGGGCCACCTCCGAGTGCGCCCTGCCGTCCTCCGCCCATGACACTTTCTCAGGGAACGCGCCTGGGTCCCTATGAGGTTGTAGCTCTGCTGGGGGCAGGGGGCATGGGCGAAGTGTATCGGGCTCGGGACAGCAGGCTGGGGCGCGAGGTTGCGATCAAGGTTGTCCTACCCGGCATTGCACGCGTCCCTGAACGACTTCGCCGATTCGAGCAGGAAGCGCGCGCCGCCGGAGCGCTGAACCATCCGAATATCCTGGCCATCTATGATTTCGGGACGCATGAGGGCGCTCCCTACATGGTTTCGGAGCTGTTGGAGGGCCAGACGCTGCGGGCGCGGCTGGTTGAATCGCGTCTTGCTCTGCGCAAAGTGATGGACTATGCCTTGCAAGTCGCGGCCGGACTGGCGGCTGCCCACCAGAAGGGGATCGTGCACCGGGACCTGAAGCCGGAGAACATTTTCCTCACCACCGACGGTCGCGCCAAGATTCTGGACTTTGGCCTGGCCAAGCTGATTGAGCCGGACAGCGGCGGCCCCTATGACGTCGATGCCCCGACCGTTTCCCTGATGAGCGAGCCGGGAGCGGTGATGGGGACGGTAGGGTACATGTCTCCGGAGCAGGTGCAGGGGCTGCCGGCGGACCATCGTTGCGATGTCTTTTCGTTCGGAGTGATTCTCTACGAGATGCTGGTGGGGCAGCGGGCGTTCCGCCGATCCACGGCGGTGGAGACGATGCATGCGATTTTGAAGGAGGAGCCGCAGGGGTTGACCGAGCTGGACCCGAATTGTCCCGCGGACCTGGACCGGCTGGTCCGGCATTGCCTGGAGAAGAGCCCGGAGGAGAGATTCCAGTCGGTGCGGGACCTGAGGTTTGAACTGGAGAGGCTTGCCGAGGATGCAAACCGTAGCCGGAAGCCACCGCTGATGGCCCGTCCGGCGTCGAGGCGGCGCGCGGTGGCGGTTCTGGCGGGTGTGACACTGCTGGCCGCGGTCATCTTTTTCGCAGGCCGAAGGACCGGTTCCTCTCCAGCGGTCTCTGTGCTCGCCTTTCAACAGCTCACCTTCCGGCTGGGGACGATCTCCAGCGCGCGCTTTGCTCCCGACGGCCAAACGATTATCTACTCGGCCGGCTGGTACGGCAAGCCGACCGAGCTGTTTACGACCCGCCCTGAGGGTCCGGAGTCGCGCGCCTTGGGCTACGGCACATCCGGCCTGCTCGCTGTTTCATCCAGCGGAGAGCTGGCCATTACGGCGGGCTGCGAACTCAATTGGGGCTCCTGCTCGGGCACTCTGGCGCGAGTCCCGCTGGCAGGCGGCGCTCCACGCCAGCTTCTCGAGGACGTCTACTATGCGGATTGGTCTCCGGATGGGAAGACGTTGGCCGTGGTACGGGTGGTTCAGGGGCGCGTTCGTCTGGAATTCCCGATTGGCAAAGTGTTGTATGAAACCGCCGGCTGGATCACTTCTCCGCGTGTCTCCCCGAAAGGGGACCTGGTCGCGTTTCTCGATCACCCCACACTGGGCACGAACCTCGGATCGGTGGCGGTGGTAGACTTGGCCGGCAACAAGAGAACGATAACACGGGCAAGCGGCGGCTTATTCGGTCTGGCGTGGCATCCCATCACGGGCGAGATCTGGTTCTCGGCAAGCAGGAAAGGCGCTACGAATGCGCTGGCTCTCTACGGTGTGACGCTGGCCGGCCGTGAGCGGCTGGTCTATGCCGCTCCGGGAGAATTGTTGCTTCATGACATTACCCCGGACGGCCGGCTTCTTCTGGATCGCAGCAGTTCTCGCAGCCGAATCATGCTTCGGTCAGGCGACTCGGAACAAGACCGGGACCTCTCCTGGTTTATTTGGTCTTCGGCGGCCGGCCTTTCCGCTGACGCCAAGATGCTTCTCTTCTCTGAGTGGGGCAGGGCCGTGCCCACTCCTGCGATCTACATCCTCAAGACCGATGACTCCGAGGCGATTCGGCTGGGTGAGGGAAAAGCGCTGGCCTTGTCGCCTGACGGCAAGTGGGTGCTGGCCTTCCAGGAGACCCCGCCTCACCAACTCCTCTTGATGCCAACCGGACCTGGAGAGCAGAGGCAGCTTCCTCGAGGCGGAATCGTCGAGTACGTATCGGGGGTCTGGTTTCCCGACGACAAGCGCATCTTGCTGGTGGCCGAGGAGAACGACCGAATTCCTCGATCCTATGTTCAGGATGTGGATGGCGCGGATCCCCAACGTGTCGGCCCTGAGGGCATGCTGGCGGTGTTGGTTTCTCCCGATGGTAAGCGCCTGGCCGGCTACGGCGGGGACCAAGGGTTCTATCTCTACTCGCTGGACAGCCAGAAGGCGGCTCCGATCCCGGGCCTCGAGAAGGGAGATACCTTGATTCAGTGGAGTGCGGATGGCCGCTCGCTGTTTGCGAGCCCTCCGGGAGATTTGCCGGTCCGCATCATTCGGGTAGAGCTGGCAACCGGTCGCCGGGAACTGTGGAAGCAGTTCCGGCCCCCGGAGGCGGCCGGGAGTCTCGGTGTTCACGCGGACCAGAAGGGCGTCTTGCTCACGCCGGACGGCAAGTCCCTCGTGTATACTCACTGGAGTTTGTTAAACGAACTCTACCTGGTCGACGGGTTGAGGTAGCTCGATGGCCAGCCCGTTGCACTCCACTCGCGTCGGGGTGGCCGCCTTTGGCTGGTGTCTGCTGACCCCGGCCCTGGCTTCGGCCCAGGCGTGGGTGCCCCCCAAGGGCGAGGGTTCGGTTTCGATCTTCTTCCAGAACATCGATTTTGTCGCCCATTTCAACCCGGACGGGTCGAAGGACCCCGCGTTCTCAACTCGCTCGATGAACGCTGTGTTTGAGGTGAGCTACGGACTCACCAACCGGCTGGCGTTGAGCGCCACCATCCCGCACGTCAACAATAAATTCACGGACAAGGTGAATGAACCCTCTAACCTCCCGATCAATGTCGTGGATGACGGGAGCTACCACGGAGCCATTCAGGATTTCCGCGTCGAGCTGCGCTACAACGCGCTCCGTCGCCCCTTCACGGCGACTCCTTTTTTCGCCGCAGTTATCCCGAGCCACGGCTATCAGATCATCGGCGAGGCCGCCCCGGGGCGCCACCTGCGGGAATACATCGTGGGCGGCTACGCCGGACGCCTGCTGAATCCGGTCCTGCCACGCGCCTACGTCCACGCGCTGTACTCGTATGCAATCGTCGAGCGCGAGATCGACGTTTCCGTCAACCGGAGCAACGTCGACCTGGAGTTCGGCTACTTCGTGGCTCCCTCCGCATCCCTCAGCTTCATCTGGAGCCGGCAGTGGACTCATGGTGGAGTGACGTTTCACCAGGTTTTCGACACGCCGGAGATCTTTCTCAACCATGACCGGCTGATAAAATCAAATTTCCAGCACGCCGGCGTGGGCGCCGGATTCGCCCTGAGCAATTCCGTGGATCTCCATGGCAATTTCGTCAGATACTTGTCCGGCTCCAATACGCACTACGGCACAGCCATTTCGGTCGGGGTGAGCTGGAGGTTCCAGACCCGCCGCGAGCTGGCTGTCCAACCGCTTCCTTCGGTCGCGGCTCGGTAGCGCCTCAGAACGGGAAGCGCCGCTTCTTCTGCTTCGGCTGGGGCGTCGGAGGCGCCGCCTTCTCAATCGCCGCCAGCGCCAGCGGGGCCATGATCCGGTAGCCGGCGCTGTTGGGATGCAGCCCGTCGTCGGCCAGCTCCGCCTTGAGGAAGCCGGCGGGATCCATCACGTCGGAGAAGTAGTTCAGGAACACGTGCCCGCGCTGCGCGCAGAAGCTCTCCAGCCACTTGTTCAGCCCGCGGATGGTCTCCATCGGCTGCTGGCGGCTGCGCTCGAGCGAAGGATCCTTATCCTTGTGGTAGTCGTGAATGGGCAGGATCGTGGCGAGCACCACGCGGATGCGGTGCGCCTCGGCGAGCGCGGCGATCATCGACAGGTTGTTGCGGATGGATTCCACCGGCACGCCGCGCGCGATGTCGTTGGTGCCGCCCAGCACCACCAGGACCCCCGGGTGAAGGTCCAGCACGTCGGCCTTCATCCGACCGAGCATCTGCCCGGTGATCTGGCCGCCGATGCCGCGGTTGACGAAATCGTGGTCGGGAAAGTACTCGTTCAGCCGCCAGCCGTCGGTGATCGAGTCGCCGAGAAAGACCACGCGCAGCTTGCCCGGCTGTGGCTGCGGTACCTTCGCGTTGGCTTCCCCATAGCGCGCGAGCTGGTCGCGGTCGCCGCCGCGCAGCAGTGTTTCCTTCTGGTCGAGCAGCGCGCGGAAATGCGACTCGATACGCTCGAGCGTCTCCCGCAGCTCGCCGAACTGCCGCCGGCCCTCTTCCGGAAACGGGAACGGCTTGGCCATCGAGTCGGCCAGCGCGAAAAACGACCGCAGGCTCGTCAGAAACGTGAACACCGTCCCGGCGTGCTGCTGGCCGGGGCCCAGCCGCAGCGCGACCAGCGCCTGGCGCGCGTCCTCGATCGCCGGCGCGCCCGCCCGCGCCAGCCCGGGCACGGCTACGGTGGTCGATTCCATGAGCTGCACCGCGCGCGTGAACAGGTTCATCGCCGCGGGGGCGTTCAATAAGGCGCGCTCCTGGGACCAGGCGGGAGCGGCCAGTACGAGCGCCAGCACGGCGCAGGCGGCGGAAACCCGGTGAAGTGTCGTCACGGTTGGTTGCGAAGGGCAAGCCCGGCGGGGGCCGATTCTTTCTCCAGTTGCAGCGTCACCGAGCCGAGGTAGAACTGGAATTTCATGCGGATCTGCACCGGCAGCCGGCGGTCGTCGTCGGTCAGCCAGACGAACAGCCGCCCCTTGCGGCGATACAAAACGTCGTTGAACAGGAACGCCTCGTAGCGCGTGGCGCGGAAGACGCCCGCGGGAGTGCTGACGGTTTCCTTACCGTCGGCCCGCACCTGGACCAGCGCGCTCTTGCGGCCGTCGCTCATCGGCAGGCGGATGGATTCGCCCGCGTCCAGCCGCAGCGTCCTGAGCTTCTCCAGCGCCGCCACCACGTCGTGTACGCAGCCCGGCACGTCGATCTCCCGGGTGCCGCTGACGGCGTTGCGCACCAGGTCGCGCTCGAGATAGCTGGCCTTGCCCGGCGTCTGGTTGTAGGTCACCAGGACCTCGCGCCGCCGCTTGCCCTCGCTCGCCTTCATGATGCTGGTGGAGGCGCAGAAGCCGTCGTCGTAAGCCACCGTGTAAGCGTTGTCGACCTTCACCAGCCGCGCTACCAGGCCGCTCGATGCCAGGTGCAGGTCCGCCTGCCAGGCGGATTGGCCGGAGGCCGGCGGCTTCCACGCCAGGCGAGCCGTGCCGGCCCGCATCAGCCGCCATTCCACGCGGAACTGCAACGCCGGCGGCGCCGGTGTTACGCGAACTGTTTCGGCCGGCTCGGGCTGCCCGGCCGGGGAGCCGCGCGGCAGGCACACCAGCGTCCACAATATGGGAACAATCAGGCGGCGGGGCCGGTGGACGCGCATGGAGAAGGAGGTTGGCCTCCTACTGTTTCACGATCTTACCAAACATCTGGCCGCCGAACTTACGCCCGCTCCAGGTGCCCGCGTACTGGCCGCGATAGAACAGCACGCGGGCCGTGTAAGTTCCCACGCCGGGTATCGTCAGGTCGGTGAGGGTGATCATCGGCGTGTCGCCGGCCCATTTCACCGTGAGCGGAATCGGAACGGTCAGATCGCGCCCACCGTACTGGAGCCGCGCCTGAAACAGCCACGTCTCCCCCGCCAGCTTTGAGACCTTGGTGAGCGTGTAGCGCTCTTCCGATTGCCCGGTCCGCTCGCCGACGGTGAAATGGCCGACCAGCGTCGCGCCGGAGAGCGACTCCTGGAACCGTTTTTCGAGCACCTGCTGTGCGCTCGGCCCGCCGCGCGAGCCGCAGCCGGCCAATGCGACGAGCGCCGCGGGGGCGATCCATGCGAGAGGGACGCGTTTCATGATCGTGCACCATCATGCCACGGGCGCTTCAGTCGGCGCCCGACATGGACGACAATGAGGAGGACCATGCCCGCCGTGATGGACTCGACTTTCCGCGTCGGCCTGCTCCAGATGGCCTGCTCGACGGATCCGAACGAAAACCTCGCCAAGGCCGAGTGGCGCATCCGGGAGGCCGCCGGCCGCGGCGCGCAGATTCTCTGCTTGCAGGAGCTGTTCCGGTCGCCGTACTTCTGCCTCGAGGAGAACGCGGCGCTGTTCGCGCTGGCCGAGCCCGTGCCCGGGCCGACCACGGAAGCCATGGCGCGGCTCGCCGCCGAACTGGGCGTGGTCGTCATTGCGCCGGTATTCGAGCGCCGCGCGGCGGGCCTGTATCACAACACCGCCGTGGTCCTGGACGCCGACGGCAGCCTGCGCGGCCTCTACCGCAAGATGCACATCCCGGACGATCCGCTGTACTACGAAAAGTTCTACTTCACCCCCGGCGACCTCGGCTTTCCCAACTTCGATACCCGCTACGGCCGCATCGCGGTGATGGTCTGCTGGGACCAGTGGTATCCGGAAGCAGCGCGGCTGGCGAGCCTGGGCGGCGCCGGCATCCTTTTCTATCCGACCGCGATCGGCTGGCACGCCTCCGAGAAGGAGCGCTTCGGAGAAGCGCAGCGCGACGCCTGGCGCACCGTGCAGCGCGGGCACGCCATCGCCAACGGCATTTACGTCGCCGCCGTCAACCGCGTCGGTCCGGAGGGACCGCCGGGGCGCGGCCTGGAATTCTGGGGCTCCTCGTTTGTCGCCGATCCCTTCGGCCAGGTGATCGCGGAGGCCTCCGCCGATCGCGAGGAGACGCTGGTGGTGGAATGCGACCTGGGCCGCCTCGAGGAGGTGCGCCGCAACTGGCCCTTTCTCCGCGACCGGCGCATCGACGCCTACCAGCCCATCCTCCAGCGGTGGCTCGGCTGATGCCGCGCGGATGGCGGCTCCCGGCCGAGTGGGAGCCGCACGAATCCACCTGGCTCGCCTGGCCGCACGAACGCACCGACTGGCCCGGCAAGTTCGCCCCGATCCCCTGGGTCTACGGCGAGCTGGTGCGCCTCGTCGCGCGACGGGAGCTGGTCCGCATTCTGGTCGCGGATCGCGGAGCGGAGGCCGCCGCCCGCCGCGTCTTAAGCAAATCTCACGCCGATCTCTCCCGCGTCGGGTTCTTCCGCTGCCCGACCGACCGGAGCTGGATCCGCGACTTCGGCCCGCTGTTCGTGACCGACCGCCTCGGCCGCATCGCGGCCACCAACTGGAGGTTCAACGGCTGGGCCAGGTACGACAACTGGCGGCGCGACGACGCCGTTGCCGACCGGCTGGCGCGACACCTCGGCTTCCGTCAATGGAAGCCCGGCCTGGTGCTCGAGGGGGGCAGCATCGACGTCAACGGCCGCGGCACGCTGCTGACCACCGCGGAGTGCCTTCTCAGCCCGGTCCAGGCGCGCAACCCGGGCCTGGACCGCGCGGCGATCGAGCGCGTGTTCGCCGAACACTTCGGCATCCGCAACGTTTTGTGGCTCAACCGCGGCATCGCCGGCGATGACACCCACGGCCACGTCGATGACATTGCCCGCTTCGTCAATCCGACGACCGTGGTGGCCGCCGTCGAGACCGACCGCTCGGAGGTGAACTACGAACCGCTGCGGGAGAATCTCCGGCTTCTTCGTCGCATGAAGGACCAGGACGGCCGCGGCCTGCGCGTGGTCAAGCTGCCCATGCCGCGTCCGGTGTATTTTGACAACCAGCGCCTGCCGGCCAGCTACGTCAACTTCTATATCGCCAACGGGCTGGTGCTGGTTCCGACCTTCAACGATCCCAACGACAGGATCGCGCTCGCCACGCTGGCACGGCTATTCCCCGGCCGCGACGTCGCCGGCATTCACTCCACCGACCTGGTGCTCGGGCTCGGAACGCTGCACTGCATGACGCGGGAACAGCCGGCGTGTCGCCGAGCTACACCGGCTGCGACCCGGGTTGCGCGGCGGAGGGAGCCTGCGCCGCCTGGGGCTGTCCGGCCGGGCCGTAGTCCTTCGGCATGATGATCCAGCAGATCGGGTAGGCGATGAACCCGATGCCGGTGAAGATCGCCACCAGCAGCCAGACGATTCGCACCACAATGACGTCGACGCCCAGGTAGCGGGCGAAGCCCGAGCAGACCCCGGCGATGCTCTTGTCGTACATAGGGCGGCTGAGGCGCCGCGTAGCGTAGGCCGCCTGCGGTGGCTGCTCGCCGCCCTGGCCGGTCGCGCGGCCGCACTGCGCGCAGAAGCGGCCGGATTCCTCCACTCGAAAACCACAGGTCGTGCAGAACATTGTTCCCCCCATCACCGAGAATAACGCAGCCGCGGCGCGGGATGTTCCCGGAATCGGACACGCGCGCCGGAGGGTTTCAGCGCTTGCCTTCCTGCGCCCGCGGAGCGTCCAGGATCTGCCGCGCCTGCTCATCCCGCGGATCCATCGCGGCGACGATGGCGAACTGCTCGATCGCTTCCCGCTGCCTGCGCATCTTCAGCAGCGTGATGGCGAGGTTCTTGCGCGCCAGGGTGTAGTAAGGCGACTGGCGGATGGCCTCGTTGAAGTGCTCCTGAGCCAGGGCGTGGTTGCCCTGGTTGGAGTAGGCCGACCCCAGGGCATTGTGCGCCTGCGAGGCGAAGCGGGGTTTCAGGTCCTGCCGCAGCGCCTCCTGGAATGCGGCCACTGACTCCGCCGTCCGCTGGAGTACGTCGAGGACCGACGCGCGGTTGAAGAGCGCCGAGCCGTAGCGAGGCTGGATGCGCAGCGCCTCGTCGAAGCCGGCCAGCGCCTGCTCGTACTGTTTCTGCCGGAAACGCGCCGCACCGAGATTGTTGTGCGCCTCAGGGTACCGCGGGTTCAGCCGCAGGGCCTCCTGGTAGTGTCGAATCGCTTCCTCGAACCCGCCCGTCTTCTCCAGCGCCTGCCCGAGATTGTTGTGGGCCACGGGATTGGCTCCCGTCACTGCCACGGTGTGGCGGAACAGGCTGGCGCTGTCGCGCCAGTGGCGCGTCTGGAGAGCGCTGGACGCCGCGAAGGCTGCCAGCGGGACTCCGGCCAGCGCCATGACGACGGCCTGTCGTTTCCCTCCCGCCAGATCCGCAAGGGCCCAGACCACCGCCACCAGCAGGCCGGTCAACGGGATGTAGGTGAAGCGATCCGCCTTGGACTGAAATCCCACCTGTACGAATCCCAGGGTCGGCACCAGCACGCCCAGGAACCACAACCAGCCGAACAGCAGGTACGGATATCGCCGCGCTTTCCACGCCAGCGTCGTCACCGCCGCGAGCAGCACTCCGGCGGCGGCCACCTGCCACAGCGGCGGCGTCTTTTCGTAGGGGTACAGTACGGCGAGCGGATAGGGCCAGATCGTCTTGCCAAGGTAGCTGACACAAGCGATCAGGGCGTTGGAGACTCGCTCGGCGACCGGGATGTCGCCCGCCAGCCCGGTCGCCCCCGCCGCCCTCTGACCGATCAGCGTGACCACCGACACAGCCGCCGACATCGCCAGCAGCGGCGCCTTCTCCAGCGCCAGCTTCCGAAGCGGGACCGTGCCGATGCGCCCGAGCGGCCACCAGTCCAACAGAAGCAGCGCGAGCGGGAGGGTCACCACCATCGGTTTGGACATCAGGCCGAGGGCGAACACCGCCGCCACCAGACCGTACCTGCGCCGCGAGAATGGCGCCCGCGCATACCGCGCGTACGCCCAGATGGTCAGCAGCCAGAACAGGCCGCTGAGCAGGTCCTTGCGCTCGCTGACCCAGGCCACCGATTCCACTCGCAGCGGATGCAGCGCGAACAGCGCCGCCACCAGCGCGCTTCGGTAAAGCGCCCCGGTCAGGCCGCGCAGCAGCAGAAACAGCAGCACGCCGTTCAATCCGTGCAGCAGAACGTTGGTGAAATGGTGCCAGCCGGCGGCGCCGCCGAAAAGCTGCGCGTCCAGCATGTGGGACAGCCAGGTGAGCGGATGCCAGTAGTTGTAGGAGACCGAGGTGAACGCCCAGGCCAGACCCTCCAGGCTGAGTCCGGACGCGACCGCCGGGTTGTCATACACGTAGAGGTCGTCATCGAAGTTGATGAACTCGTGCCATGACACCTGCCCGAAGACCAGGAGAACCGCCAGCATCAGCAGGGCCGCTATGCGGATCTCGCGGCGGTGACCGGCGAAATCAAAACGCGGGCGGGGCGGGGCGGGTGAGGGCCGGCTCGGCTGAAGCCGGCGGGCTCTTTTTTCGCGGGACTTTCTCATGCTTCCATTCAGTTCATCAGTCAGTTCATCAGGGCCCTCAAACGCGCCAGGCCCTGCGTCGCCGACTTCAGCCCCGGCTTCACCCGCAGCGCGCCCTTGTACTCCTCCATCGCCTCGCGCCAGCAGCCCTTGCGCTCGTAGATGCCGGCGAGGTTCGTGTAGGGAAAGTGGCGAGGCTCGTACCGCTTGGCGGTCTTGGCTTTTTGCAGCCAGGGGATGGCGTCATCGAGCTGGCCCTTCTGCATCAGCAGGACGCCGATGTCGTTGTACGGGTTGCCGAAGTCCGGATCAAGCTGAATCGCCTTGTGGCAGTCTTCGATGGCCTCGTCCAGGCGGCCCATGTGGGAGATTACCCATCCGTGATAGGTATACCCCTCCGCGGTCGGCTTGACGGCAATGCTCTCCAGCAGCAGCCGCTCCGCCTCTTGCAGTTCGCCTTCCTGGAGGCGCCTGGTCCCGAGCTCCCAAAGCTCCCGCGCCCGTTCGTCGTCGCTCATCAAGGCGCCCACTTCTGTTCGTGCCAGGCCATGTCCCAGAACAGGTACTCGTAGCGGGCCGAGGTGCGGAACAGCTCTTTCATGGCACGTCGCGAATCCGCGCCCTGTCGCGCCGCTTCGGCATTAGTCATGTCGAGCACCTGTTGCACCACTTTGCCGTAGTCCTCGCCCGAGTACGTGTCGATCCAGCGCTGGTACTCGGGGTTCCGCGAGCCTTTCTTCTTCAGCTCCTTGCCGACCTCCCAGTAGATCCAGTAGCACGGTAGCACGGCTGCCAGTCCGTTGGCGAAGGGCTGCTGAAAGGCGGTGGCCAGCAGGTGGTTCGTGTAGGCGTAGTTGGCCGGGGCCATCGGTGTCTGCTTCACCGCGGCCGGCGGGACGCCGAATGTGTCCAGGATGCTCTCGTGGAGCTGCCGCTCGGTCTTCAAGGCGTCGACGGCGTGCTGGTTCAGCGTCGCCGCCCATTCTTCCCGGGGGGCCTTGGCTGCCAGCACGCTGAGGGCCTGCGCGAACGCCCGCAGGTAATGCGCGTCCTGGATCAGGTAAAACTGGAAGCGCGGCCGCGGCAGCGACCCGTCGGCGAGCCCTTTCAGGAAAGCGTGCTGCAACGTCCGCGCGTAGATCGGGCGGATGCCGGCCCACAACTCCCCGGTAAAGTCCGGCTCGGCGGCCTGGCATCCCATCGCCACCAGGGCCAGGCAGATGGCGCGCACGTCCTCATTGTGCCAGATTCGCCCCCCCACCCTCCCGCGCCAGCGGATAGAATATGTGCGGGGAGAGGCGGTATGCGGGGAAGGATGTTTCTCATCCACTGGAACTTGGGTGAAGTCCAGGGGCTGGCCAAGGGGTTTCGCGCACAGGGCTGGAAGGTCGACTTCGAGTACGAGGACGGCGCGCGCGCCGGCAAGCAGATCCGGGCACGTCCGCCCGACGTGGTGGTGATTTACCTCACGCGGCTGCCTTCGCATGGCCGGGAGACGGCGCACGGGCTGCGCGCGCTGAAGGCCACGCGCGAGATCCCGATCGTCTTCGTCGACGGACTGGCGGAGAAAGTGGCCGCCACACGCGCCAAGGTTCCCGACGCCATCTACATCACTACGGCCGGACTCAGGAAGACGTTGGCCAGGTTCGCCCGGCCCAGGTAGGACAGGCCTCCCGGCCTGTCCAGCCTTTTGCTGCGGGCTGCTAACCTAGTCCCGCGACCGCTGGTAGCGGCGCAGAACCTTCTCCACGTAAAGCTGCGTTTCCCGGAAGGGCGGGACGTTGCCGTAGCGCGCCACGGCGCCTTCGCCGGCGTTGTAGGCGGCCAGCGCCAGGCGCACCTGGTCGGGACGGTCCTTGTACTTGAGCAGCAGCTCGTGCAGGTGGCGCGCGCCGGCGTCGACGTTCTGCGCCGGGTCGAGCGGGTCGGCCTCCAGGCGCGCCGCCGTGGCCGGCATCAGTTGCATGATGCCGAGCGCGCCCTTGGGCGAAACCGCATCCGGCCGGTAGGCCGACTCCACCGCCGCCACGCTGTGCAGAAACGCGGGCGGCAACCCGTGGCGTTCGGCGGCCTGGTCGACAAGCTGTCGCGGCGCAGCCGGCCCGGGCTTGGACGCGTCCTGCTTCGCGGGCACGGGCAAGGGCAAGGCGGAAGCCGCTTCTTCGGCTTCGAAGCCGAGCACCGACGCGACGGGAAGCTGGATGATGCCGGTGGCCCTGGTGAACAACCGCACCACGCCGCCCTCGGTTTCGTGCCGCTCGGCGTGGATGCGGAAGCCGTTCTGGAGAACCGCGTATTCGCCGGCGAGCGCCGGCAACCCGCAGCCAAGCAGCAGAAGCGTCCTCACACCACTACCTCTCTTATTGTTTGACGCTGCCGAGGCGTCATTCGTGGAATCGCTCCACACGATGCGTCACTCGGAGGGCCGCGGCCCCGCGGCGGGAGCGCGCCCGGCGTCCAGGTGATTCCAGTTCAGCATCGCGTTGAACAACAGGAAAAAGCTGCCCTGGGTCTGGTGGCGCCAGACGGGATTGTTGGCGAACAGCAGTACGTGGCCCTTGCCGCGCGGGACGTCCACCACGACCGGCATGCCGGCCAGCTCGCGTCCTCCGGCGAGCATGCCGGAAACCAGCAGATCGTTCTCCGGCGCGAACCGCAGCACGATTCGCGGGCGCTCGCTCGCGTCGGGCAGGAACCCGCGCATGAATTCCCGCATGTCTTCCGGGATCGGTGGCTCCTCGCCCGGCGGCACTTCGGGCCGCGGCGGCGGCGCCACGAACAGCCGTCCCTGGGGGATGTCGGGGTCGCGCGGGCCGCCCCGTCCGCTGGGTCGTCCCGCCGGTGGAGCGCCGAAGGCCTGCCCTCCACCGCCGCCGAAGCCGCCCGTCAGGCTGACGCGGAGGACCGGCGCCTGGTTGAAGTAGATGGCCAGCTTGTCCGGATAGCCGTAGGCGACCGGGCTCTTCTTGTCGGCGAACACGGCGTTGACGACGCTCCCGCGCACTTGCAGCTCGCGCGTCTGCACGATGCTCACTCCGTTGATCAGGCCGTAGTCGATGGGAATCGACGCGTTGCCCGCGATCGTGATGAACAGCCCGCCGGCGTCGATGAATTTCTGCAAGTTCAGCAGGCCCTCCAGGCCGATGCCGCCGCGGATGTCGTCGGTCTGGTCGGGCGAGGTGCCGATATTCGGCGTCAGATCGCTCTTCTTCCACGGGATCGGATCGCCGCGCATCGGCATGCCGTTCACGATGCGCTGCGCGCTGCCCGACGTGGGACCGTACAGGATCACGTCGTAGCGCTCCCGCAGGTTCGAGGTTCGGCGCAGTACGTGGTCGGAGATGTAGTCGTAGGGAATCTGGAGCCGGTCGAACGCGATCCGGTACCAGCCTTCGTTTTGCGTGCTCAGCCAACTGTGCACCAGCGCGATGCGCGGCGTGGCCAGCTCGTGCATCGGCGGTTTGGGCAGCTCGGCCACGGCATGAATCGCCAGCCCCAGCTCGTCGGCCGCCTTTTGCAGCCGGGCGTACAATCCGGCGGCGTTCTTGATAAGAAACGAGCCGGCGGGGAAACTCTGGTCCTGCCACTTGAAGGCGTCCTCGGCGGCGAACACGGGCACATCCTTCAGGCGGAAGCGCAGAGTCGCCAGCGTATTGTCGGTGTTGTGGGCGATCAGGAACCCGGCCGCCGATTCCGGACCCTTCACGCCGCCCGGCGCTTTGGCCGGCGACTTCAGCGGCTGCATGGCGGCCTTCAGGATCGCCGTATCGGTGACGCGGATCGTCTTCACGTTGCGCAGCGCGCCGAGCGACCAGCCGGTGTCGTCGTACGGGCGCGGGTCGCTCGGGTTGAAGTACTGCGTGTCCAGCAGCATGTCCGCCATGCGGCTATAGGGCTGGTCCATGCGGATCACGAAGCTCGCCGCCGGCAGCTTCACCGGCTTTTCGACCTCCGCGTCCAGCCGGTGCACCTCGATGCCGTGAAGCTGGAGCAGGTTCACCAGGTCGGCGCACTCGGCCGGGCGGGGATCGTCGCCGGGAATCACCCACGCCGCGGGGCCTTCCTTCACGGCCTTCTCCACCGACCGCCGGCTCTTCAGCAGGAAGTTCTCCAGGAACTGCCGCCCATGGCTCGCCGTATAGTTCATGGCGAACAGCAGCGCGCTCTGCTGGAGGTTCACGTTGTTCCGCAGCGACCACTTCACCCGCGCCAGCGGCGGGTTCGGCCGGTACCAGGTGCGCGTGGTCTGCCCCTCGGGCACGGTGCGATCGCCGGTGTCGGCGCCGCGGCCGCCGTAGGTTTCGTAGAACCTCCCGATGGAGTTGTGCCCCTGCGCCGCGGTGATCATGTAGTTGGCCGCCCAGCCGTCGTAGAAACCGTGCGTCCACACGCCGGGCACGCCGCGCTTGGTCAGCTCCTCGATCTCGTGATACGCCAGCTTCTGCCACTCGTTCACCACGATCGGGTCCAGCCATGCGTTATACGGTCCCGTACCGGTCGAGGTGTACAGGAACGGCACCGACTCGTGCAGGTCGTGCAGCACCTGCGGGTGCCACTCGAGAAACGTCCGCACCACGATCCGGCTCAGCGCCAGCGAGAGCGCTATGCCGTCGCGATTGTTGTCGTGCGCCACGTACTTGCCCCAATAGATCAGCCCGGGCGCCACTTTGTTCGGATTGGCCTTGCGGTAGTTGTAGACGTCCACCTGGCGGTCGCGCCCGTCCACCTCCAGCGCTGGCGTGATCAGCACGATGGAATTCTTCCGGATGGTCTGGATGAAGGGCGACTCTTCGACCGCCAGCCGGTAGGCCAGCTCCATGAGCATCTCGGGCGAGCCGGTCTCCGGCGAATGAATGCTGCCCGAGGCCCAGTACATCGGCACTCCCTCGTCCAGCAGCACGCTGGCGTCCTTTTCGGTCAGCCCGCGCGGATCCGCAAGCTTGGCGGTGATTTCCTTGAGCCGCGCCAGCTTGCGCAGGTTGGCCTCGTCGGAGATGACCGCCAGCAGCGTTTCCCGGCCCTCCTCGGACTGGCCGTTGGAGATCACCTTCACGCGCGGCGAGGCCTTCTCCAGCGCCCGCAAATAGCGGTAGATGTCCTTCGTGTAGGTCAGCTTGTCGGGCGTGCCGATCACGTAGCCGAGCACTTTTTCCGGCGTCGGCACGGTGCGCGAAGCCGGCAGATGATCCACCAGCTCGGTCAGGAAGAACGGCTCGGTGGTATATTCCTTGATCTTGGCCGTGTAGCCGGCGTCGACCTGCTGTTGACCCAGGCAAAGACCGGCCGCCAGCGTCAGGGCGGCGACGAGAAGTATGCTGCGCAAGATCCACCTCCGGAATGGATGTCTTCGCTATGATAAGTCATTCCATGACCATGGTGACTCACCTGGAGTGCGGCCTCTGCGCCCGCCGGTTCGAGGCCGGGCGGGTGCATAACCTGTGCGAGTGCGGCGGACCGCTGCTGGTCCGCTATGACCTCGAGAAAACCCGGCGGAGCTGGAGCCGCGACTCGCTGGCCGAAGCGCCTTCCACCATGTGGCGCTACGCTCCCATGCTGCCCGTGAGCCGGCACTCCTCGATCGTCTCGCTCGGCGAGGGGTGGACCCCGATGGTGGCGGCTCGCCGCCTGGGCGAGCGACTGGGGGCCTCCGACGTGTGGGTGAAAGACGAAGGGATCAACCCCACCGGCTCGTTTAAGGCGCGCGGGCTTTCCTGCGCCGTCTCGATGGCCGTCGAGCTGGGCATCCGCAAGGTGGCCATTCCTTCCGCCGGCAACGCCGCCAGCGCCATGGCCGCCTACGCCGCCGCGGCCGGCCTGGAGGCGCACATCTTCATGCCGCGCGACGTGCCCCAGGCCAACTATGTCGAGTGCAAAGCGTTCGGCGCCCACGTGACGCTGGTCGACGGCCTGATCAGC
>Ga0247727_10008965_pt1 | contig 18343 bp, 21 predicted proteins | sample WisWelCaveWW1625_FD_202498 | JGI IMG/M metagenome (GOLD analysis project Ga0247727, IMG submission 202498) | Biofilm microbial communities from Wishing Well Cave, Virginia, United States - WW16-25 | ecosystem: Environmental > Aquatic > Deep subsurface > Groundwater > Cave microbial mat | place... | reverse complement strand
CCGACGATTGCGGGCAGGGTCCTGCCGTCGTCACTCGTTCCAGTTGACGGGCGACCAGCCCTAACGCGGACCCGCCACCGGTCAGAAACGCACCCACGAATCCATTCTCGGGACCCAGCAACTTTTCAGGTCCGTGAATTCTCGGGTCGGAGCCCCAGATTGCTTCCCGGGTCGGCATCGTTTCGGCAGGAATACGGAGCACATCAGTCGGCACCTCACCAAATTTCGGCTTGAAGCCCCCGCTGTTGTCAGCGGTAAGATCAAGGATCCCCTGCTTGCCATCCCTGGCCTGGGTCACGAACGCGGCCAGCCGCACCGGTCGCGACCCAGGCTCGATGACGAGAAACTGCTTAAGCCCGGTCAAATACGTCGTACCAAATGTGTATTTGCCGACGTGAGGGTTCAAGTCCGGATTATCAGGCGACCGCAGCGTAAATTCGAGGCCCTTGCCATCATTCACGAATATCTTAAGCCTCATGTCATCGTCGAATGTTATAATGTCAAGCTTGTCTCCGCCGGTGTCCTTGTTCGAAAGAACTCCGACCAATAGCGAGTTGATATTGCCTGCGCTTTCCAATGGAATGACATCATGGAAATTGCCGTCTCCGGAGTTTCGCAGGTAAAGGAGTTTTGCGGGCCGTAAACTAGGGCCCGCCTCCTCCCTAATGACTATATCATACTTGGCTTGTGGCCTAAATCTGTCGTCCGCCAGCATCAGTCCAGGCTTGAAATCGGGAAGGAATGTGTGGGCAGGCTCAGATGACTTGCGGAACTCCCCCTGTCCATTGTTGACGAGCACCCAGAGCACGCTCGGCGACCCGGGATCCTTCGGGATGCTTGCGATCGCGATATCGATCGGACTGCTAGGCCCCCGGAACCGGCCGGCCACCATCGAAACAGGCCTTTCGCCGCGCTTAAGGGCAAGCATCGATACTCCGCTGCCCTCTTTGAAATTGCCTTTGCCGTCTCCGAGGAATATCCGAAGGAACGGTGCGGGATTTAGTGGGTCAGGGGTGTCGATGATAACGACGTCGTCCCCCTTGGTATCATCGTTGAAGTTGCCTACCACAATGAGAGATGGGTTCTTGCCTAGGTTAACGTCGTCCGAAATCATCGGAGGGTCGAAACATCCGTTGCTACGGGTCAGTAGCGTGGTAAGAACGTATCGATGATCTCCACTAGGCGATCCTCGACTGCTTACGTAAACGAGATCCCGCTCATCAGGCTTCTTTTTGCCACCAGGCGTCTGGGTGTGGAAATTGCCCGATGCAAAAAGGCGCGCGTTGGGCTTTAGCTGCATGACGCCGACGCCGGTTCTCCGATCTGGGGTGGTGCACTCCAGGGCCGCTGCCCACCCCGACAAGCAGAGAGTGATGGCCCACACAACCGCTAGCCTGCGCATCATCTGTCTTCTCCATGCCGGTGGGGCGGTTGATCGCCCACGCCCATCCCAATCACTGCCAATCCAGCATTATCGCATCTGCATAGACCATGCGCCGCGCGCTGCCGGGAGCGTCACCTTTCCAGGCTTGGCCCGTCGGGGTTGCGTTGGGCCGAAACACCTCATACTCGCGCACGACAAGTCGTCTTTCTTTCGTTCCAGGGGATGCCGGCAAGAGCACATGGCCTACCCAAAGCTGCTCTTCCGTGGTCGGCTGTTCCGCGACCGGCCGCTCGGACGGTTGGGCCGGCACCCAGCCAAGGTCCCGGTCCCAGTCCTTGCGCGCAGCGTCACGCTCCTCGATGGTCAGCTCCCATTCGGTGCGATATGGAGGTTCTGCAGCGGCAACGCCTGCCGGTGCGGCCGACGCACCAAGGGCGCTCAATGTGATGCTGACTTTACGCCGGCGCGCCTGGGTAAGGCTACTAGCAACTCGACGCCACCCTCGCAGACCTGCGCCAGGAGCAGAGTACGTAAGGACCAACAGGCGACCGGGCGCAAGTTGGTGGAGTCCAGCATGGACCGAGTCGGAGAGGTGCAAGCCCTTCAATGAGTTTTCCTGATAGCGCGCAAGCACCAGCTGTCTGAAGGGAAAATAAGCGCTTCCCACCTTAAACGAGATATCGCTATACCAAAGTTTCTGCTGCGCATCGTAATGAACGTCGTAGGGATGTATTTTCCCATCGTACCACGAGCCTGGGGGCTGGGGCGTTGCCGCCCCGACATCCGGCTTGATCGGTTGCGGCGTGGCGGATGACGAGGCACGCAGCGGATCAAGCCCCCATTGGTTCCGATCCCGATCGACGTCCTCGACGACCGCCAGTTGCTCGCCGGCACCGGATGAATGCCAGGTGCTTCCAAGATAGACGCGCAGGCCGCCACCCCGACGCTCGCTTGTTACCCCCCCGCCGTCGCTCTTCGTGCTCCACCCAAAGGTCGGCACGATGTGGCTGATTTCAGGAGGTGCGGGTTTGGCTGAACTTCGAATGATCAGTTCCTTTTTAAATGTCGTGACGAGCTTTTCTGGGTCGCGCGTGATTTCTTCCGGAAAGTACTCTCGGTAGCGAGTTGTGGCGACGAGGCGGTAGGTAATCTTACGATGCTTTGTATCGCCGAATTCATGCCTCGCTAGGTATTTTTTATCCGTCGGCTTCATACGCTCAGACGGCGACTGGAGCTTCACAATTTTCGTATCGGGGTCGAACGACGCGACAGGGACAGTATTGCCGGTTGGCTCACTTGTGGTGGTGCCGCCAAGGTGAATTGGGACTTCGAAGACGTGGGTATTTATTGTTCGAGGTCCGTCCGGCTCTGGCTCCTGCCATTTTGCCAGGAGATCGAGCTTCGCCGTGCTCTCTGGATGAATCTTGAATGCGCCAGCCAAGTAAGCAACGGTGTCACCCGGGAATCTGATGGATTTGAACTCGATTTCTGACGATTCGATCGGCGGCTTCACGGGTCGCTGAACCGCATGAACCAGCGTCACCTTGCGTGCAGGTGTAAGCATCGCCAGCGCCCCATGCTGCGCCATATTGAGGAAATGATACTTGTCGTCCGATGGCGTGTTGTGACCGCTATCGATCTCCTGCTTGCTCCACCATGCATGCAGGCCAAGAAGCTCGACGTCCGTATTTGCTGGATAGGAGGCAATCCAGATCGGCCTCGTTTCCCCTGGCGCCAGACGCACCGTGAGGACACGTTGCGTCTTGTCCCACTCCGGCAAAAGGGGACGATCCTCGCGGGCCTCTTCCAGCCGCAACCGGAACGGTTCCCGGTCGGCGGGACCAAAATCGATCTTGGTCAGGGGTCCTAGAGCACTGATCGCCTCTATGTCGAGAACCTGGTCACCATCCCACGTGAGACTACCGGACTCGTCCAGCTGCCCGGTGGTGTTGCCCAGGACACCGGGCAAACCGAAAACAGCCGCACCACGTGCCAAGGGATCAGGCAGATAGGGAAGGCGCAGTTGCTCCTCGAAGTGCACTGTGTAGCCGGTTCCCATCCCGGATGCCTGAATAGGGACAAAGCGGATGCCGTTGGGAACGGTGGTGGCGACACCAGAGACGGGGTCCGTTACAACTACGTCCGGCAATGGCTCGCGACTGCCGGTATTGATATTCGTCACGTCCTTATCGTTGAGCGTCCCGTTCTCCTTCTTGCAGAGGTTGTAGTAGTGCCTCGGATTGCCGCCTGGGCCAAATGCGCCGTCCAGGAGCCCATGGGCTTCGACCATGGCGAGCGTCGCCTTCGGCGGTACGATGTGGCGCTCGCTCGTGCGGTTGCACTGTAAATTTCTGGCTGATCCTTCGGACTCCGGAGCTCCAGCTCCGCGGATGACCATGTTATCCAAGGCCTCTCCCGCCGAGAGTGCAGCCCTTGGCACCACCTCCGGTGCGCTAATCGGCTCGAACCGTCGATACCGGAAAAACTGAGGTCGATGCTCGAATAGAATAGGTAGGCGAAAACGATGGGCGGCCAACGCATCGAGAACCACATCGGCAGCGTCGAGGGATAGTCCGTTGCCTGCCAGGTCCACCGTCCGCGCCCGCACCTGGTACCAATCTCCATAACGGAGACGAGGAAGGCTAACCGGCGCCGGCTCAAAATGAATATCGAGCGCAGTCGAGCCGGCGGGGGCGACCGCTCCGGATTCTGGGGGAAGCAAAAGATCCGCTGGCTTGGCCGGCGGTGGCGCTGCGAGGCTCCACCCCTGCCAATGAAAGAGCGTCTCAGGAATGTACATGGTGTTTGGGTCAGGCGACGCCGCGCCGGTCGCCAGATTCTGCACAATAGCAGGTTGAATGAACCCCTCGTCAGTCGCCCGGGTGCACGCGGTCTCCGCAAAGACGAAAGTACCGATGCGCTTGTGCAGGGATAGCCACGAGCCGCCAGCCTCGAAGGCGAGATTGCGGGGGAAACGGCGGATATCAATGCGATAGCCGCGGGTCAGATCCTCGGCGTCAAACTCCGCAATCTTGCCGCTCTGCAAAGCAGCTTCGTGCACCTCAGCCTTGAAAGTATCGGCGACCAGGGCATGGGCTCGACCCGTTCGGACCAAGGAGATGCCGCTCGTCCTAAAGACCGGCGCGCCCACCTGCTTGCTCGTATCCACCGGGAGGCCACGCTCTTCCTCGACACGCCGTTCCTCGAGCACGATGGCTTTGACGGTATTCATCACCTTGAAGATCGCACCATCAATGTCGGTCTGAATAAGATCAAATCTGCTAGCTGTGGTCCCGTCGCCCCGAGGTATGGCCAAGTTGAGCAGACCGCCAACTGTTTCGAGATCGTGCGCTGGCGCCGCACGCTGCGCAGCCTGTGACGCCCCTCGCGGTGCTGCGACAAAGACCGGAAACGGAAGCGGAGCACCGGCGCTGCGGACATCGCAAATGTATCGTGTTGCCGGCGTGTAGACCTCACCAAGCTGTATAGAACCGGAAAATGTCAGCGCCGCTCTGACGCGCTTTGAAGGTTCTCCAAACAGCGATTGAAGGCGATCGTCATGGGAGATCTCCGCGTCAATCACCAAGCCCAGCCTGCGCAACAGATCAGGGTACTCACCTAAAGCCGAGAGTAGCGCATGAAACTCCTCTACGTCCGCCTCGCTTGGGTCTATCGTCTGTGCCGCGCCTTGCGACGGTGGTGGCCAGCGATGATGAAAGGCTGCGAACTGGGCGTACGCCGAGGCCGGATCAGACGTCTCGGGAACGAGCGCAACCGGATCATCGGCGCGCTTGGACAGCATGCCGGCAACCAAGTGCGCTTCTGCAAGTTTGCTCGAAAATGATATTTCAGAATGCCGCAGGAGGTTATCACCGATATTGCGGTGCAACTGGGCCCGCTCAGCAGGGGACAGCGCGCTCCAATCTCGCAAGCCATCGTCGATTATAAGGCGCCCGGTCGGGGGACCGGGCAAGAGCGCATTGTACAGGTCCCAAAAGGCATCTTTGAGCTCATTGCTCTGCGACACGCGATAAGGTGCTTTCTGCACAATATCGCCATATCCTCGATATAGCCTCGCCTCAATCTCACGTGGATCGTAGTAGCAGAAAGCCTCTCGTTCGACCTTTACCTCGTGTCCACGCACAATAGTTGATCTGCTGAACAGGGCGTTCCAAAAGGCTGAATCTGGTGACGGGTCTGTGACAATTGTCGTGCGCAGACTTACCGGCGCCAGTCCGTCCGCAACCACCATCACGCCAAGCTGAAGGTGGCGCAAAGTCGCCGGCCAGTCCACAAAGTTGGGAAATTGTCCAAGAGTGCCTGTCGTCTGGTCCGCGTCGGGACTGAGGCGCGGAGAAACAAAGAAGGACACCTTCAGGACGCGGGGACCAGCGCCTTGCTTGAACCCGTTCGGCAACACCGTCCATATGGTCTTCTGGCGTGGCATCTAACTCACCCCTGACAAAGCTCAGGCGAAAGCCCCGCAATAGCTCTCCCATTGGCGGTCGTTCATTGTGTTCTCAAAGCTCGGCAATGCGGGACTAGGAGAGCCGATGGTGCCAAGCGCCTCCGCCGCGGGTTCACCAAAGCCGGCGATGCGTCTTGACACCGAGAAATCCCGCCTCAAACTGAAAAAGGCAATGTGCACGCTAATAGAAACGTGGCCAGTGCCGTAGAGAACCTTTTGGTTGTCGTCGTATACCAAGGCGATACGTAATTCGATGGAGACTTCTATAAGACGAGCAACGACAACCCACCCGCAAAAGCGGAGGGTCCCAGCTACTGTCAAACTTCCGCTTCCGTCGACAAAGAGGTACATCCCCGCGAAAACCAATACGCCGCCGCGAACAATGCCCCCCAGATTGATCTGTACGATCGCACCGAACTCTATTGCGGCCTCGATCAGGACCGAGTTATCCGTACGCACCTCAAGGGCAAAGTACCCCGTGCCGCCATACATCGCGCAACTCACCAAGAATGGACGATTGCGCTCTGCAAGGGCAACCCGCACCGCAGCCGGCTTGCCCTCGAAGAAGGGCAGCGAAACCGAGGATAAGACCGCAATATTCTGGATGCTAAGTACCCCGAACGTGACCGATGGGATATCTATCCCGAAGCGAACGACAATACCGTCGGCCTGGAGGTGTATGGAGGGACCCTTGTTCAGGCTTTTGAACGGAATGAGCTCGGAGAGCTTCTTGATGAAGTCCAGTCCAGGCTCGAACCAGAAATCGCGTATGCCAACACTGACGTCGTTTTTTCTGTTAGCGCCGGATCGGAATTGAACATGGGCGAAGTCGAGTGTCAGCAAATTATCAAAAGTCAACAGGAAGTCTGTAAGTTTACCGTCGACCTCGAATACATCGGCGGTGTCGGCGCTTTTGGCGGTGTCGGCGCTTTTCTTGATCCGTCCCTTGAGAATGAGCTTGGTCTTGCCAGGGACCGCCTTTAGAGGCGCCGGAAGGTTGTCCTTTATCTTGGGCTTCCATAAGAAACGGGCTTCGGCGTAGGCACTCGACCTGATTATGGTCATTATGGGGCGCGTCGCAAACACGCCCACCTGCTCAATGACATCGAATAGCGTTTCGGGGCGGATGTCGCTTGGAACGTGGTCACGCGCGTCCTCGATCATTTTCCGGAGAGCGATGACGCCGAGCAGCTTGGAGTCGCCAATGAGCTTTCCGGGATCGATCGGTTGGTCATTCGCGAACTCGGTAGCGTCCGCGACGGGACCTCGCGTGCGGGACAGACCGTTCATGTTGCTGAAGTTCGGTGCGGCCAACCCGCCGGAACGCTGGGCTGGGACTGAAATGACGACCGCCGGGTGAAGGTCTGCAAAGACCTGGTTCGGGTTGTCGCCCTCAAACCCCTGCTCTTTGTATTTCGTGGCGAATTTGAAGGTCCGGAAGGGTTGCGTGCTGCTTGGTTCGGCGCGGGCCGCGCTTGCCGTTGCGGTGCTGACACCGCCAGGGACCGTGGCAAACAGCTCATCAATGGCAGGGATGCTGACGCTTGCGCTCACGATGAACGGCAAGAACGGAGGTTGCACCCGCCCAGTGACGGATAGCCTCTTAACGCCGAACTCGAATTGCCCTACGGTCAAGCTCGTATCGCCGCGGGCCAGCTTGTCATCCGCCAATGCTACGCGCTGCGGCTGCCCGAGCGTGGTGGTATTGTGGCTAGCGTAGGCGCGCAGCAAATCATCCAGCTTGGAGTCAACTGTGGAGTCGCTAACCGAGACGAACAGCACCTCGACATCGCACGTGATCTGATTGCCAGCGCTATCCGTTGCCAGGATGCTGGCTTTCGTCGGGGTGTGAGAGGAGAATGACCCTGCTAGAGATTGCAGAGCGAGGATCCTTATCCTCTTGAGCGGCATCTCCCGGCCTCGGAAGTCATAGGCGTGTTGCAGGTCATCATAGCTTTTCTCAACCTCCTCGATGAGGATGCGCTCCGTGTGCTGGAGCTCGGCGACTGGCACCGTGTCGGTCACCCAATGGACCTCGCGCTGGGCTGTTCTCTGTTTGGAAGCGCGATGCCCGAAAGGAAACAAGAATCCCTGCTCGACAGTGCGCATGAAGCGATCCCTTCCGATCACCGCTTCATGTTCCCAGGTACTCAGCTTTGTAGAGGCAGTCTTGGCCCAGCGGCTCTCTAGCCGCGCAGATGTTCCAAGCGCGGTCAGCATGAATTGCGACGCACCAATAAGGTGCGGCTCAGACAGCCTGACGGCGCATAGGCGGGCAATCTCGTGCCGTTGATCCGTACGCAAGGTTGTGTTCGGAAGCCTTTCGTCCCTATCGACGGCGGAGTTGTCGATGGCGCGGAAGAGGAGGGTCGGGTTCTGGCTTGGAATGGGCTTGACAATGCGAGTATGCCAAAGCGGCGTCCACGCAAGGCCGGTGGGAGTTGGGAGGGGCGTGAAGGGATGAGCCAATCGCACATTGGGCTGGGGGGCCAACAACACGCGGTTGGGGAACTCGATAAGCGTGGTCGGATCTGCAGTTGGGGGATCGCCCGAGGTGAGCGGCTGCAGGTCCGCGAGCCATTTTAGGATGGCTTCCAGCCTGAATTCGATAGGCTCCATCGCCTGTGGCACCTCGAAGGCGATGCGGCTGGGCGATGAGAGAACGGCGTCGTAAGGCAAGGTTCTAGAGCCGCCGGGGGCAAACTCCGCCTCGGTGATACTTTGAGGGGGGAAGCGCATCACCACGTAAGCAGGGCCAGAGCCGGCGCGCTTGAGCAACGGCTTGCTCGCGATCGCCGTATCAATGCTTAGGTTGAAGAATTCGAACTGGACATTGAACAGATCTCCCGGTCGCAATGCGTTTTCAAAGAAGTATGACATCTCCCCCTCGCGAAGCCACTGCCAGGGTCATGAGTGACGTCCGCTAGTCGGAAGCGCACAATATGCGCACTGGCCTCGGCGCATGAAAGCTAGCACGGCGGTGCAGCTGTGGCCATACAGTCGCGCCTCTCGCGCCTCGGGGCATTGGCTTCGTCTCTTTTTCGCACTCTTGCCCGAACGCGGCGGTACGGGCGACCGGCAGCCCTTGAACATGCCTATGCCTTTTGCTCCGGCGGTAACCCAAAGAACCTCGGCAGGGCAACGCTTTAGATTGCCGACCTGCGTCAGACCACCAACGGGTGCTTCCTCTTGATCTAACAGCGTTTTTCGGCTTCGAACCGGATCAAAGGGCATAGGTATGGCCCTTGAAGGATAAGCGGACCAATCCAGCACATCGTTCAGATCGAACCTGTCCGCGCTGCTCACGGGATCACGCATCAAACATCCCCTTGAACATCAAGTCCTCGAAATAGAGCATCCGCTCCACGATCAGCGGCTGCTTTCCGGCGGCCAGCACCAGCATCCGCAGCTTGCCGCACTGCGATGACCACACCGACGTCTGTTCCGCGGGCGGCAAAGGACCGAACGTATCGGTGGCTCTGCGCGAAGTACTTCGAGTCAATGGATTTTTCGGAGCTTGATCCGGAGACGCAGCGCGTGCGCCGACGCGTGCGAAGACCTTCGGCGATGCGCCGCTCGCGGCGCTGACACCGCATGCGATTGCCCTCTTCGTGATCGCAAGAAAGGATTGCCCGAGGCTGCAAGCGCGCGGCTCAAGGCGATCAGTCGGGTGTTCGATTGGGCCATGCGGCCGGAGAGTAACATCAAGGGAATCGCACAGAACCCCGTGAAAGTCGTTCAACGGCCGAAAGAGAACCGGGACGGCGGTTTTCATTCGTGGACCGTCGATGAGGTTGCGCAATTCGAGCAACGCCACCCAATCGGCACGAAGGCGACTGGCACTCGCGCTCTTTCTGTTCACAGGTCAGCGACGATCTGACGTTGTGCTGTTCGGCCGGCCGCAGCCGCCTGACAGGCGACCGCGAAGCAAATCCTCCTGGCGGGAGTGTGTCTTGGCAACGCAGTCCTTGCCCACGACCTCAACCGCCTCGACGGCGCCTCTGAAGTCGATGCGCTTGTCGAGGCGCTACATCGCCAGATTTCTGACCATGTTCAGCCGTCAGGGTTGGGCTGGCAGGCGATTGTCGTCAAGACGCATCCGCCGCTTCTACTCATCCCAGATGCCACCGGGCCCAACCTCCAAACCTTGAAGCACTATCCGGATATCGCCAGCCACTATGCCGAATTCTCGGACTGGCTGGACCGAGCACCTCGGAGGGGGTCTGTAAGGGGGGCAGCCTACTGGTCAAACATGCCCTTGAACATCGGATCCTCGAAGTACAGCATCCGCTCCACGATCAGCGGCTGCTGCCCGGCGGCCAGCACCAGCATCCGCCGCTTGCCGCGCTCGAAACCGCGCGCAAGTTCGTCGGTCTCCATCAGAGCCGCCTCGCGTAGGTCGTCCTGCATCGGACGCGCGCCGCCGAGGAGAGCGGAGGAGGAGGCGCCGGACACCCTGGTCAAGAGCATCGGCACGTCGCCGAGCTTGCCCCGGAGATAGCCCAGGGTTTCGAGGTCGTTGTTGGCGAAGGCGGTGATGACCCCGGAATTGGCGATGAAAGTCTCCCAGCCCTTGTCGTAGTGCCGCTTAATCTGGCCGAGGTTCTGCACGACGACCCAGAGTCTGACGGCGCTGCCGGCAAGCTGGCCGGCAGCAGCCTCCAGCTTCTCCATATGTTTCAGGACCGGGAACTCCTCCAGCAGGAGGAGCACGGCCTGGTCGCTGGTCGACTTGGTCGAATGGCGGGGCTCCAGTGCGCCGACGGCGAGGTTGATGATGACGCGCAGCCAACGATCGTGCGTGTCCATGTGGCGCGCCGGCAGGCATAGGAACACGCTCAAGGTTCCGGCCTTGAGGTCCTTCAGCCTGAAATCGCTCCGCTTCAGCACTTCACGCAGGGCAGGGGAGTCGAGGAACTGCGTCTGGGTGCGCGCCTCCGACAGCACCGACTCGCGCTCCTTCTCGGCCATGTCGAGGAAGGCCTGACCCTGGCCGCACACCACCCGCTCGAACTCGTCGCCAAGCCCCACCATCATCTTGAACAGCGCCAGCGCCGGCTGAAGCCCCTGCGCCTTAGCGGCCGCTGTCAGCGCCGGATGTGTCAGCATCAGCAGCTCGCGCACACTGACGAGATTGCGCCACTGCTGGTCGAGCCTCAGAACCAGCAGGATGAGCGCGCGCAGCAGAGCCCGTGCGGCCGAGGTCCAGTGCGGGTCGCCCTGGCCGCTATAGACCACCAGCGCCTGGGCAATGGCGCCCGCCTCGTCGATGACCTCCCGGCCCTTGGGGTCGAGCTCGTCAAGCGGATTGTAGTGCCCGGTCGGCCAGAGCCCGTTCTCGCCGAACGGGTCGAGCACCACGAGCTTGCCGAGCCTGGCGCGCTGGCGCCCGGCGATGCGCGCCAGCTCGCCCTTGGGGTCGATCGCCAGCACCGAGCCGCCGTAGAGCAGCAGGTTCGGGATGATGAGCGACGCGCCCTTGCCCCCGCGCGTGCCCGCGACCGTGAGCACGTGGCGGTCATCGCTCCAGCCGATGAGGCGCCCCTCGCGCCGGCCGAGCAGCAGCCCGGTGCCACCCCTGGCGTAGCCCCATTCCGGCCCCAGCTCCTCCGGCAGCGCCCACAGGTTCTCGGCGAGCTTGTCGCTCTCGCCCTTGACGCCGCGCCGCAGCTCCTTTCTCAGCGCCTTCTCGAACTCGCGGCCGTCCGCACTCATGGCCCGCTCTCTTGCCCCCCGCTCCGGTGCCTTCTGGCCCGCCGATGGATCTGCGGCTGGTTTTCCTGCGCCAACTTCTCCGCTCGCATCATGGCGCAGCGCGGGCCTGTTGCCCATAGCTTGCTCCCTTTCCCTGGGCGTCCGCAGCTCACCATCGCAGCCTGATAGTGCCCATCCTGCGCCCGGCGCCGGCACGGCTTTCGCCGCCCTTCGGGAACGCAAGCAGAATTTCGGCTCCCCCGCTGCACGGCTTCGCTGCGCTTCGCCGCTCCGCGGTCCCCCCAAAATTCAGCTTGGCGTTTGGCCGGCTGTGACCGGGCGCGGAGGGATGGGCACGAGGCAGCGAAAGCTGCGAACCAACCCAAGGAAAGGACATCCCATGAGCAACAACAAACCCACCTTCTACGCCTACGGCGAAGCGGACCGCGGCCGCAGGCAGCCCCAGCTGATCCGTATCGGCGCGGCCTGGGCCCACGACAAGGGCAGCGGCGTCGCGATCCAGGTCGACAGCCTGCCGCTCAACTTCAACGGGCGCATCGTGCTCTTTGAGCCCAAGGCCGACGGCAAGGGCGAGGGCCAGACCGGCGCCGACACCTTCGAAGGCGCAGACGCAGAGGAGGCCTAAATGAACCGCGGCACGCCAACTGCCGACACGAGGGCCGCGCAAGCGGCCCTCGCACGGCCTCCTGTCCCGGAGCTTGAATTCGACCGCTACCTCTTGGTCGACGACAGCGACGAGGACGCAACGCAGATCCTCACCGTCGTTTGCGAGAGCACCTGCCTCGCACGCGGCACAGCCCTGGAGGTGCAATCATGAGCAACACCCAAGACGACTGGATGGCCAGGCACGAAGCCGAGGCCAAGCGGCAAGCCAAGCGCCTGGCAGCCGCCAAGCCCCGTCTGCTCGCCGCGCTCAAAGCCAAACGCATCGCCTCCGTCACCGTTGAATATGACGGATCATGCGACGAAGGCCAGATCGGCGAGATCGCCGCCACCGGCCCCAACGGCAAGCCTGCGGCGCTCGAGGGCTCCGTCGTTCTCGATCTCGACGGCCAGCGGTGCAAGCACGGCCTCAGCCATGCCATCGAGGAGTTCACCTGGCAGCTCCTGCTCGCCTACCACGCCGGCTTCGAGATCAACGACGGCGGCTACGGCACCCTCACCATCGACGTCGCCAAGGGCACGATCATCCTCGATCACAATGACCGGTTCATCGACGCCACCAACACGCTGACGGAGGTGTGACATGGCCCATCCCTATCACCACGCCCTGTCCTCGGCCGCCAAGTGGGGCGGCACGGCGGACGACTACCTTCCCGTGCACAGCTGGTTCGACCAGTCGAAGCTGATCATTGCCGACTTCAGGCACCGGGCGCTGCGCCATCACGCAGAGGGCATATTCATGGCGGAGCATCGGTTCGGGACCACGCTCACCCTTTCCACGGGGCGCATCATCCCGGTCCGCTGGATCGGCGAGCAGCATGTGCGCGAGGACCTGGGCCGCATCCCGTCCTTTGCCGACTGGGCCCGCGCCATCCGCCCCGAGCCCTGGATGGGCCGGACCTCCAAGCTCGTGTTCGAGGACGCACCTCAGGCAGGTGCACCATGAGCACGACGCACGTTCCTGTCTCGCAAAGCGATCTGACCGAGCTCGAAGGCAAGCTCGGCGAGGACCACGGCCTCTGCCGGCGCATCCGCGATGCGCTCAGCGCGCTCGACGACCCGGGGCTGGCCCCGTACCGCGCCGCCGCGATCGAGCAATCGTCCGATGGTGAGCTCGAAATCGACCCAGGCGCCGTCGTCTCCAAGGGCGAGGATCATGGCGCCTACGTCATGGCGTGGCTCTGGGTCGGCGATGAAGACGCCGGCATCGAGACCGGAGGTGCGCCATGACCGGCCTCAAGAGCTTCCACGTTACGGTGTGGGACCACAGCCAATTCCGGGCGGCCGTGCGAGCCCACTCGCCGCTTGAGGCCCTTGAACGGGCCCGGCACCTCTACGCCGCCGCATCCGATCCCGAATGCGAGGGTTTCGAGCTCGTCGACAACCACGCCGACGATTGGGAGGTCTGCCCCGCACCGCGGCGCGGCCGCAAGGGAGGCCGTCCATGACCCGCGTCTGCGCCCCGCCACGCAAATCCTGGCTTCTCTGCAGCCTCGACGGGCTTCCCGGCCTCTTGGAAATCCAGCGCAACGACGCGCTCATGCTGGCCGCGACCGATGACGATGCGCTCCGCCATGCCCGCTCCGAGGCGCGGGCTGGCCGCCGCCACGCCGTGCGCGCCGTCGCTCTGCACCAGCGCGCCAAGGCGCGCTGCCGCGCCTACCGGTTCACGACAACCAGCAGCAATGGAGGCAGATCATGACGCATCCCACCAACGAGAAGCGGGCCGCATGGGCGCGCCTGGCGCTCGACACATTCCGCTCCCAGGTTGGCGACGACGATGACCGCACCCTCATCCTCGACCTCATCACAGATCTTGGCCATCTTGCTCAATCGCGCCGCATCGACTTTGTGAAGCTGGTTGCCCGCGCAGTCAGCGTCTGGGCCTACGAGCGCAAGCACCCCGATGGCGTCGGCGCCAGCCCGCAGGCCGCGATCGCCATCGCCGGACGCCAGCCCAAATACGCCTGGCGCCGGAAGGAGTGTGCGGCATGACGCTGCACGCTTCGCCCAGCCGCTTCCGGCCGGACGGCCGCGCGGCGCCGCTCCGCGCCGCCTTCGACTTCTATGTCACGCCGCCCGAAGGCACCGTGCATTCCTATCCGTAGAGCGGTTCGACGGCTCCATCTGGGAGCCTCCCTGCGGCGACGGCGCCATCGCCCGCGAGCTCATTGCCGCCGGCTACGATGTGGTGGCGACCGACATCGCCGACCGCGGGTATGGCACCGCCGGGGTCGATTTCCTGAAGGAGGCGCGGGCCCGCGCCAGGCACGTCGTCACCAATCCGCCTTACGGGCTCGGCCTTGCCGACCGCTTCATCGGCCATGCGCTGAAGCTCACCCGCGCTACCGGCGGCTCGGTCCCGTCCTGCTGGACCTGGCCTCGCTCTGCCACCCCAGGCGGCATGCCAAGTTCGTCAACACGCCGCCGGCGGCCATCTATGCCCTCGACAAGCTCGTATGCATGCCGAACGGCGTCTTCAACCGTGCCATCCAGCAGGCCGCGCACATGCGCTACTGCTGGGCCGTCTGGAAGCCCGGCCACACCGGCCGCCCCACCTTCTGGTGGCTCTCGACCGCCCCGTTCAGGGGTCGGGTCCAACCGCACTGGAGCGGCCTTGCATCGGCAGCGCCAGCCTCCCATTCCTCATTACTCCCCATAACTCCGAGCGGAGGCCATGACACATGCAACCACTGATCGAAATCCAGATGGAAAGCGAGGCGTTCCGCCAGGCGCCCGCCAGCGAGCTCGGCCGCATCCTCCGTCTCCTCGCCCGGCGCGTCGAGACCGAGGGCACCAACACCGCCGCATTGCGCGACAGCGACGGCAACACGGTCGGCTCCTTCCGCCTCATCGGCGAATAGCCTCGGACGGCGCACCGCGCTCCCCTCGGATACCCTCCGCCACGCCCCCCAGTCGCTTCGGCCTTCCGAAGTCAGCAGCGCCTCTTCATCCCCCTGACGGGTGGTGCTCGCGACGCTTAAGCCGCGGCCCGGTCGCCACAACGCGGCTGCATTCGGGTCCCCCGCGGCTCCGGCTGCGCCAACGCTCCCGGTCAGCCCGCCGCCCTTCGCGCATGACGCGGCCTTCAGCTCCTTCCTTCGTGCCCGTGCGCACGCTCGGGCGTCTCGCCTGAGGGCTCACCCCGTGCCGCCTTGGCTGCGGCCATCGCAGGCACGCCTGCTTGCGCGCCCAGCCTTCTATCTGCTGCTCGCGCTCGTCCCTTCACGGGCCCGGCAGGTGAGGAGCGTCGCTCGGGCTCTCCTTTCCGTGGCCGCCGCAGCTCTCCCATCGCAGCCTCCTGGTGCCCAGCCTGCGCCCGGCGCCGGCACGGCTGAAGCCGCCCTTCGGGAACGCAAGCAGAATTTTGGCTCCCCCGCTGCGCGGCTTCGCAAGCTTCGCCGCTCGCGGTCCCCCCAAAATTCAGCTTGCCGTTTGCCGGCTGGAGGCCGGGCGCAAAGGCGGGCACGAGGCAGCGAAAGCTGCGGACTTCAACAGAAAAGGAGCAATCCCATGAGCAACAAACCTTCCTACCTCGCCTACGCCGTGAAGGACCGCGGGCGCAAGCAGAAGTCGATCTGGACCCGCATCGGCGCCGCCTGGCCGCACGAGAAGGGCACCGGGCTCACCCTCCAGCTCGATACACTGCCGCTCGACGGGCGGGTCATGCTGATGGTGCCCAAGGCGGACGACAGGCCCGAGGACGCCCCGGCCGAGGCCGAGACCTTCGAAGGCGAAGCCAAGGAGGGCGTCTGATGACCCGCAGCAGCACGCCGACTGCCGACACGAGGGCCGCGCACGCGGCCCTCGCACGGCCCCCCAGCCCGGAGCTTGAGTTCGACGGCTACCTCTTGGTCGACGACAGCGACGAGGACGCCACGCAGATTCTCACCGTCGTTTGCGAGCGCACCTCGCTCGCGCGCGACCTATCCCAGGAGGTGCAATCATGACCGATCTCCCCCACTACCGCGTCGAGCTCACCCTCACCAGCCGCTATGCCATCGACCTGTTCGCCCGCGATGAAGTTCATGCCGAGCAGATGGCCGCCGCCATCTACGACCAGCGCGGCTCGACCGAGGACTTCGAGGCCGTCTCCGGCGCAACCCGCTTTAGCGCCAAGGAGGTGAAATCATGACCGCCACCGTCAAGTCCTTCCGCGAGACCTTCCACGCCATCGCGACCGTGGCGCCGCGCCAACGCGCGCAATCGCGCTGCCGCCCCAACCGCTTCACGACAACCAGCAACGATGGAGACAGATCATGACGCATTCCACCAACGAGCAGCGCGGCCGCTTGGCCGCCACCGCCCTCAAGGCTATCGCAAGGAAAGCCCCATGGTGCGATGAGCAGATGCTCATACTCGACCTCATCACCGACCTCGGGCACCTCGCGGCGTCGCGCAAGTACGACTTTGTGCGGATGGCCGCCAAGGCCGTCAGCGTATGGTTTCACGAGCACAAAAAAGTCCATGGCCGCCCCAGCCCCCAGGTCACTATCACGATCGCCGGACGCCGGCCCAAGTGCGCCTGGACGAAGGCCTACCTATGACCCCCTGGTGTCCCCTGGTGTCAGGTCATGTGCAACATCGCCTACGACGACCTTGCCCAATGCAAGCTGGATATCAAGACCCTTTCCCTCGCGGCCCCGTCCGCTTCTCCAATGGCCTCCGATGCCTAGCTTCGCATAGCAGCGCAAACGCTTGCGCTATCTTTCTGCTATCTTTTACCCGAGAGCCACAGGCCCGAGGGCAAAATTGCTAGCAATTTGCTAGCGGCGCGCACTTTCAAGCCTGATAGCCCTTCGTGCAATTGCAGGATAATTTCCCGCTCGGCGCTAGCAGCCAACGTTTTTATTCGCATGCTGCTGCTTTCTCATCATGCTAGCGTGACAGGATTTCCACTGGTATTCCTGCATGCGCTGCTCTCGTACGTCCTTATCGCATTCTCCATTCTTTTTCTCGGACTCACATTTTCCATAAAGCTATCAGTGATTGAACCAAAGCGACGTGATAAAAACACCAACAGAAGAAACAGGGGTAGCAAGCTGTGTTTTTGTCTGACGACAAAAACAGACTCGCTTGCCGGGGCTAGGCGGAGAACCGCCCCGGACCCCGAAGCACGCTGCGCTTTGGCTCACGAGTAACAGCGTATGGCACGGCCGCGACAGGAGGAGGTGAGGGATCAGCGGGTGAACTTCCGCCTGACGCTGGCGCAAGCGCTAGCGTTGCGCGAGCGCGCGGCGCGCGCTGGGCAGTCCGTGAGCGACTATGCGCGGGCTGCCGCCCTCGGCGGCCACCAGCCGCGCCGGGACCGTGTGCCACCGCCCTTCGCCATGGAGGCGGCGAGCTTCCACCAGATCCGCCTGCTGGGCGTGAACCTCAACCAGATCGCGCGGCGGCTCAACGCCCAGGACATGCCCGCCCCGCCGGTGCTGGCGCCGCTCCTAGCAGAAATCCGGGCCGCGCTCGGGAAGGCGCTGGGGGCACCATGATCCCCAACGTCAAGACCGGAGCCTCGTTCCGCGGCGCGCAGCTCTACTACCTGCATGACAAGCGCGGCGAGCACGAGCTGCTGCGGCTCTCGGACGGACGCGTCGGCTGGACCGAGGCGCGCAACACCGCCCACGATGGGGTTGACGAGGCATTCGCCGAGATGATCGCGACGTTCCGCGACCAGGACCACCTGAAGACCATGAGCGGGATCCGGCTGTCGGGCCGCCCCTGCGAGCAGCCCGTGATGACCATCTCGCTCTCCTGGCACCCGAGCGAGAAGCCCGGCAAGGAGGAGATGCTCAGGGCCGCCGACGGCTATCTCGCCCATATGGGATGGGACGAGCACCAGGCGGTCTATGTCTGCCATACGGATACCGCGCATCCGCATCTCCACATCATCCTCAACCGGGTGCATCCGGAAACGGGAAAGGTGCTGGACGACGCCTTCTCCAGGAACCGCACGCAGGAATGGGCGCACGCCTATGAGCAGGAGAGGGGGCGCATCTGGTGCGAGGAGCGGGTGGGGAAGGATTATGGCCGCCCCGACGGCAAGGAGCCCACCTCCCTGCCACATGAGCATGCCGTCGAGGGGCGGGAGGCGCTGCAGCGCTATGCCGATCTGG
>Ga0247727_10008964_pt1 | contig 18343 bp, 17 predicted proteins | sample WisWelCaveWW1625_FD_202498 | JGI IMG/M metagenome (GOLD analysis project Ga0247727, IMG submission 202498) | Biofilm microbial communities from Wishing Well Cave, Virginia, United States - WW16-25 | ecosystem: Environmental > Aquatic > Deep subsurface > Groundwater > Cave microbial mat | place... | reverse complement strand
CTACGTACTTGGGTAGAGAGGGTTGTTAAAGAGAAAAACTAAACTTCTGTTTTAAAAATCAAGACGACTTGAGGTTTTTACATATGCCTGTGGAAAAACCTTGTTGCAGGTTTCGTAATTCAAAGTAGGTTAGTTTTAATATGAATTGGTCTCGTACATCGGGGTTTGCTAGAATTTCCCGGACGACACTTTTATGTTTCCGTGAATTTTGCTCCAATATATTTTTTTTGGCGACAAGCTGACTGATTGGGATAATTTTTTGTCCCGTAACTTCCAAATAAAGTTCATCAATAGCTGCCTGCTTTTTGGGGCGGGGGATGGCCTTGCCCGTCCACCAGTTGTTGAACGCGACAAAAGAGACTCCCAATTTCTCGGCAAGTTTGGTTTGGGTAAGTCCAAGAATTTTCTGAATTATTTGGAGCTTTTGCTTTGGAGTCATAACATTAGCATCCTAGCAAACTTTATAAAGTTTTGCAATAAACTATTTTTTATAAAGTTGTGTAGTACTTAGTAGTCGGAGTACCAAGTCTGCTTATTCCTCTATTTTCGGTTTTTCGATAGAAAGGGTAGAAAGTTCAGGCGAGGTGCCGGCGATACGAAGGACGTCTTTATCTATTTTTTTTAGTTCTTTATTTGATGCGTTGTAATGGTTGACGACGGTGCCCAAGGCATTGCCAAGCTTATCATGGTATTCATCAAAGGATTTCAAATGTTTTCCCAAGTCTGTCACTTTTTTTATTATTTCTTTGGCCGATTCTTCTATTTGTAGAGCTTTGAGGCCTTGCAGGACTGTTTGTAGATACGCCAAAAATGAAGTAGGGGAAGTAATGATAACTTTATACTTTCCAGCCGCGCGCTGGATGAGGTTTTCGGAAGTGTCTTCTGTCGAGCCCACTTTGTTAATGAGCAGGTCGTAGTAGATGGCTTCATGCGGAATAAACATAAAAGCAAAGTCGGTGGTACCCCTGGTCGGCTGAACATACTTTGCGGTTTCTGTAATTCTATTTTTTAAGTCATTCACAAAAATTGTTTCTAACCGCCTTTTTTCTACCGGATCTCGTTCTTCCACCATCTTGTTGTAATTTTCGAGCGAGAATTTAGAATCTATCGGGATGATTTTATCTTTGACAAAGACCACCGCGTCCACGATGGTTTTGTCGGGGAACTCGTATTGCATCTGGTAGCTTCCGGGCGGGAGGACATTTTTTAAAACTGTCTCCAAATAATATTCGCCGAGTATGCCGCGTTGCTTCGGATTTTTTAAAATGTTTTCCAGGCTTTGCAACTGGTCGGCAAAAGAGATGACCTGCTTGTTGGTCTCGTCGAGTTTGGTAAGGCTTTCCGTCACGTCTTTTATTATTTTATTCGATTCGGTCGAATGGTAACGAAGGCTTTCATTTACTTGTTTTTGCGATTCGCCAAGTTTAATATCTACTGTTTTAATCAATTCACTTATTTGGGTCAGTAACAAAACTCCAGTATCGTCTTTTTCTTTCTTTTTGCCAAACACAAAATAGACGATGATTCCTCCCACTAAAATTACTATAATTGTGATTAAAATATTTTCCATTTATTTATTTAAATAATGTTTCAACGTATAAATCCAATCCTCATCTATCTGCTCGCTATCTATTTTCTGGGACAGGAGCCATTCCAGGTATCCACGATCGAATTTTAATATTTCCTCTATTTGTTTGCCGTTGTATTTGCCGAATTTTATGGATTTGAAGATCGACGGGTGAGAAGAAATTTCTATCATTTTCTGCAGTACTTTGTTTTCATATTCATCACTTAGTACTCCGACTACCAAGTCCAGATTTTCTGCCAATTTCTTTTTTAATCTTTCATATAATTTTTCCAAAACCAGTACGTCTCCCAAGGCATCGTGCGCCGTGGCGTCTATCTCTATGTCTAAAAGATAGCGCAGGTATTGCAGATTGTATTTTTCTATTTTTTCGTCGGGGTCCAGGAATCTCGCGAGTCGAAGCGTGCAGATGAAATTGGCTGGAATAATTCCCTCCTTTTTTATAATCATCAAATCAAAGGGCGCGTTGTGGGCGACTACGACAGTATCTTTGTTTTCCAGAAGTTTTTTGATTTTTTGGAAATCTTCACTCGCGCTAAAAGCCGGTCGACCTTCGACCATTTTGTTTGTGATGTGGTGCACGGCTGAGGCCTCAGGAGGGATTTTAACCGGAGGTTTATAAAGATTGACAAAGTTCTCGTCGTAACTCCCGCTTGAAGCGGGATAAATTTTGTAGGCCACCTGACACAGAAAATCCTTCTCCGTGTTGCCTGTGGTTTCTGTGTCAAAGAAGATAATTTTTCGCATAGTGTTATTTTACCACAATTTTGGTATACTCCATGGAGTTATCAGAATTCAAAAAATTCCGCATCTGCGCCCTCGGAGTCAAAAGGGCAGGGGACCCACACGATGCTTGAATTTTTTAATTCTGACAACTCCTAATTATGCTACACGAACAAATAAAAAACAAAATAAAGGAAGCGATGTTGGCGAAAGACAATGTAATGCTCGAGACTTTACGTTCGATGGTAGCGGGTTTTACAAATGAGCTGGTGGCGAAAGGAAGAAAGCCCAACGAAATTCTCTCCGACGAAGAAGCGCTAGCTGTGATAAATCGGCTCTCGAAACAAAGGAAAGATTCCATAGAACAATATAAAAAAGGCAATAGGCAGGATTTGGTGGACGAAGAGTCCGCGCAGCTTACAATACTCGAAACTTACCTGCCGAAATTGATGGATCGAAATGAGATAGAAGCGATTGCGAAAAAGAAAAAGGAAGAACTCGGTATAAATGACGGAACAAAAAAGGGGATGCTAATGCAGGCGCTCATGAAAGATTTGAAAGGCAAGGCAGATGGGGCAGTAGTGAAAGAAATAGTTGACGGTCTTTTCTAATATGCACACTGTAGAGATTCTAAACAACTTGGTGGGGAATCACGAGATATTGGCTTATTTCGTTATTTTTCTCGGACTCATTTTCGAAGGAGAAATCGTTGTTATCACTACCGGTGTGCTCTCTTATGTCGGAGCTTTAGATTTTTCCACTTCGCTTTTGTTTGTGCTCGCCGGTGGATTGGTCAAGACTTTTGGCGGGTACTATCTGGGCGGATGGCTTCATAAAAAATACAATCACCATCATTTTTTCCAATACCTTGAAAGACGGGTATTGTACTTTATGCCCAGATTCATAGAAAAACCTTTTTGGTCTATTTTTATTTCAAAATTTATTATAGGAGTGAATTATCTGGTTGTTATCTTTTCGGGTTACAAAAAGATTGATTTTAAAACTTACCTAAAAGCGGAAATACTGTCCACCATTATTTGGGCGCCACTACTTTTGTCTTTAGGATTCTTTTTCAGCCAGACCGCTCTTTCCCTGACCAAAGAGATAGGTAAATTCTCGCTCATTATTTTTGCCCTGATTGTGATATTCTTGTTTTTTGATAAACTGGCCGCTACCGGTTATAGACTTTTTCAATATGTTAAAAATTTCAACCATATAGCGGAACAATAAAAAAGATGAGTAAAAAATTAATTACACATAATGGATCTTTTCATACCGACGACGTGTTCGCGGCAGCTGTGCTTGTTTTAGTGTTAGAAACAAGAAATGAGAGTTTTGAAATAAGTCGTTCTCGCGATCCGCGAGTTATCGAAGAAGGGAACTACGTTTTTGATGTGGGTGGAATTTACGATCAAGAGAAGAATAGATTTGATCATCATCAAAAAGAGGGAGCCGGTAGTAGAACAAATGGAATCCCTTATTCATCTTTTGGACTTATTTGGGAAAAATTTGGAGCGGAAGTTTGCGGAGATAAAAAAGTAGCTGACTTGATAGACGACAAACTCGTCGCCCCCGTCGATGCATGGGATAATGGTTTTGATTTAGTTGAAAACAAATACAAAATTTCACCTTATTGTATACAACACGCTTTTTTCGCAATGATGCCGACATGGAAAGAGGAAGATTCAAATAAAGACAAAATGTTTTTGAAAAGTGTCTCCATAGCCCGCGAGATTTTATCTCGTGAAATTATGCAGGCGCAGGATGCTATCTTTGCGGAAGAAAAAGTTATAGAAATTTATAAAAATACCAAAGACAAAAGAATAATCGTTTTAGACAAACACTACCCATGTGAGTATATTCTGAACGATTTTCCGGAGCCTCTTTTTACTGTTTATCCGAGAGAAAGTGATAGCACTTGGGGGGTAAAAGCAGTAAGGGAAGACCCTAAAACTTTCAAAAACAGAAAAGATTTTCCCAAATCCTGGGGCGGACTTCGAGATGAAGAACTTGTAAATATTACAGGAGTCGCAGATGCAGTGTTTTGTCACAAGGGTCTTTTCTTAGCGGTAGCAAAATCAAAAGAAGGAGCGATAAAATTAGCCGAGCTGGCACTGAATCTTTTGTAAAAAATAACCCCCAACACATTGTGTTGGGGGGAACAGAGGACGACAAGGAAGGGCTAGGTGCCCCATCCGTTATCGTCCTCCTTCTCGTCGTCGTTGGGCCCTGTTATCCGCTTGGGCTTGACTGGACGCATTTTTTTTCTCCTTTCTCCGCTCTCGCAAGACGACATTGTCTTTTGAGGCGATATTTGTGTTCTAAATTTTAGAAACCAAATACCGCCCCAAAAAACTTACAAAGAACAAATTCACACAAAAGAACAAAAACCAGTCTTCTAGAAGACTGGTTTTTGAGTTGTAAGTTATATTTTGAGAGAGTTTTTACAGCGCAAACATCAGCCTTCTAAATTGTGGGCTGATAATAATCGAATAAAAGTTGTTTGCTCGCGAAAACTTATTCACGTTTGGTATGGTATCATATTTTCTATAAAAGTAAAGAACGAGTTGGGGATAACCATTTTTCTTAACTTTCTGGCATATGCTGAGATCTTATGTAAGTTTAAGTTTGGTTATTATTAATAATAAATAAATAAATAATTCATGCTATTATATTCTTATGGCATTCATCGATGAAATAAAAATATACGCGGAGGCAGGCAAGGGAGGCGATGGGGTAGTCAGATGGCGACAGGAAAAATTTGTGCCTAGGGGTGGGCCTGCGGGAGGCGACGGAGGTCGCGGGGGTGATTTCTATGCGAGAAGCGTGAGGGATGTACATATACTTTCAAAATACAAAGCCAAAAAAAGTTTTAGCGCTCAAAAAGGAGAAGACGGCGGCAAAAAAAGTTTGCACGGCAAGAAAGGCGACGATTTTGTTTTAGAATTACCGGTCGGCTCCATCATCACCGACTTGGATACCGATGAAAGGTGGCAGCTACTAGAAGAAGGTGAAAAAGTTTTACTTTTGAAAGGCGGGTATGGCGGGTATGGCAACGAGCATTTTAAAAGCTCTACGAACACATCTCCGAAAGAATGGAGGTCTGGAAAAGAAGGAGAGCATGGAAATTTTCACATTGAACTAGAGCTTTTTGCCGATATTGGGTTGGTCGGCTTGCCGAACGCTGGCAAGTCTTCACTGTTGAATGCTCTTACGAACGCAGATGCAAAAGTGGGAGATTACGCCTTCACTACCTTAGACCCCAATCTCGGAGACTTTTACGGATATACTATTGCCGACATTCCAGGTCTCATAGAAGGCGCAAACCAAGGAAAAGGGTTGGGGGTAAAATTTCTGCGGCATATAAAACGTACCAAGATGATAGCGCATTTAGTATCATTCGAGAATCTATCAAAAGGCGCGACCGGCATGATGAAAGTTTACAAAGAGATCCGCAAGGAGCTTGAAAAATATGATAAAAATTTGGGTTTAGAAAAAGATGGATTATCGTTTAAAGATGAAATTATTATTCTTACCAAAGCTGATTTTGTGGATGACAAAAAGATTATAGAAAGAGAAAAAAATAAATTTAAAAAACTCGAAAAGGAAGTTTTTTCTCTCTCTTTGTTTGATGATAAAATGATCAAAGAATTAAACGATGGTTTAGTGAAAATTCTAAAGAAAAAGGTATAATAAAGTAATACTATGGAGAACAAATATTATTATACAGTCGGTTTGGAAGTTCACGCGGAACTCAAGACACAGACCAAGATGTTTTGCGCTTGCAAGAACGATCCAGACGAAGAGAAACCCAATGTGAATATTTGTCCTGTCTGCATGGCGCATCCGGGGACATTGCCGGTAATCAACAAGAAGGCGATAGAAAGCGTGGTGAAAGTCGGGCTTGCTTTAGACGGAAAAATCGCGGATTTCACGGAATTTGACCGCAAGAATTATTTTTATCCTGACATTCCAAAAGGTTTTCAAATTTCTCAATACAAATATCCGATAGTTTCGGGTGGACATCTCGCAGGTTTTGATGTGACTCGTGTGCATCTTGAAGAAGATACGGGCAACAATAAACACGACAGAGGCGATTATTCTCTGGTAGATTTCGACCGCGCGGGCGTTCCTCTAATGGAGCTTGTCACGGAGCCTCACACTTTCGAAGATATCGAAAGCGCTGCCAAGGGAGCTTCCAACTTCGCCAAGGAATTTCAGTTGGCGTTGTGGTATCTCAGTGTATCGGATGCAAATATGGAAAAAGGAGAAATGCGGGTGGAAGCGAATATTTCGATCTCAAACGATTCTAAAAAACTAGGCACAAAAGTAGAAGTGAAAAATTTGAATTCCTTCAAGAGTGTTGAGAAAGCTATAAAGTTCGAACTCGACAGGATGACGCAACTTTTCGAAGAAGGCAAAGTAGATGAAATAATACAAGAAACGAGAGGTTTTGACGAGGCAAAGCAGAAGACATTTTCACAAAGAAAAAAAGAATCAAGTCATGATTACAGATATTTTCCGGAACCAGACTTGCCAAAATTGAAACTACATGAGGTTTTCGATTTAGAGAAAATGAAAAAAGATTTGCCGGAATTGCCGGAAGCCAAAAGATTGAGGTATAAAAACGACTTTGGAATCAAAAACGAAGATATAGAAGTTTATATGGGTGACCTTAGCTTGGCGATGTGGTTTGAAGAAGTTACTAAAGAACTATCTGATAAGAATAAGATCAAAACAGCTTCAAATTATGTGATTTCCGACTATATTGGACTCCAAAAATCCAACTTGGAGGCCAGGCCTCCAAGTGTGAGGAATTTTGTTGAATTGGTTAACTTATTTGTGGAAGGTAAAATTTCTTCTCGCGTAGCGAAAGATATTTTAGCAATGATTGTGATAAATGATGAATCACCGTTTAAAATAGCAACAGAGAAGAATCTGTTTCAGAGTAATAACGAAGGTGAATTAAAAGTAATAGTAGAGAAAACGATTAAAGAAAACCCTGAGGTTGTAGCTACTTACAAAGGGGGCAAAGAAAATGCGATAATGTCTTTAGTTGGGACAATAATCAAAGAAAGCAAAGGTAGCGCAAATCCGGGATTGGTTGTGAAAATTTTAAAAGATTTACTTAAATAAATTGAAAACTTTACACGAATACATAAAAGAAGCAGAAGAAAAAAAGGTAGCCATCGGGCACTTTAATATTTCAAATTTGGAAGGGCTCCATGGCGTGTATAATGCAGCCAAGAGATTGAATGTTCCAGTTATTATTGGTCTTTCAGAGGGGGAGGAAGATTTCGTCGGCAAAAACGAAGCGGTGGCGATGATAAAGGCGCTCAGAGCGAAAGATGATTTTCCTATTTTTCTAAATGCGGACCATCATTATAGTTTTGAGAGGGTAAAAGCATCCATCGATGCGGGCTTCGACGCTGTGATACTTGACGGCGCGAATTTAAGTTTCGAAGAAAATGCAAAAATAACAAAACAATGCGTGAATTATGCGAAAAGCACAGGACAGAACGTGCTTGTAGAAGCGGAACTCGGATACATTGGTTCAGGTTCAAATATAAAAGAAAATGTTCCTGAAGGCGCAGGAATAAAAACCGAACCTGAAGAAGCAAAAAGATTTGTAGAAATGACGGGTGTAGATATGCTTGCGCCTTCCGTCGGTAGTATTCACGGCTTGATAAAAAGCGGCAAGCCTCATATAGACGGGGAACTTGTGGCAAAAATTAGGAAAGCAGCCGGAGTGCCGCTGGTACTTCACGGCGGTTCAGGATTACGGGATGAAGATTTCACTAACGCCATCGTGTCCGGGATTTCTATAATTCACATAAGCACGGAGATACGTCTAGCGTATGGTGAAGCGCTTAAAAAATCTTTGGCAGATAATCCGAATGAAACCACGCCTTATAAAATATTACAGCCAGCTGTTTTGGCGATAGAGAGAGTGGTAGAAGAACGGCTGAAACTTTTTAATAATTTTTAAACACCTGCCTGCCGATAGGCAAGAAACAATGTCTTCGCAAATTTTAAATGCAATAAGAAATTTCCTAAATATGATCTCAATTTTTTTCGAATAAATTTTTTAATGCCAGAAAACAAAACTCCAAAATTCGATGCGCTTATAGGTAAAATTTTAGATGAGCTCCAGCCTCATTCTAGAGTTTGTCTTGTTTGCAAGAATAATTTTGAGATTGAGAAGGAGGATATTGTTTTTTTAAAAATGTTTAGAGTGCCTGCGCCCAAGCTTTGTCCCAATTGTCGTCAGAGACGCAGACTTTCTTTTGCAAATTATTCCAACATTTATAAACGAAAATGCGACGTACCGGGTCACACAGATGTGATGATTTCTCCTGTGGCTCCGGTGATGCCCTGGGTTACTTATGATTATGAGACATATTATGGAGACACCTGGAATCCGATTTCCTACGGCAGAGATGCGAATTCCGGTGAATCTTTTTTTAATCAATTTTTAGATTTATTAAAAGTTATTCCCCAGCCAGGCACCCGTAGAGGCGAAAATTCTATAAATTGCGATTATAGTTTCTACGGCAAGGACATGAAGGATTGTTATTACGTCTTTGGAGGCAGGAGGTCAGAAGATGTGATGTTTAGTTCTTCGATTTATGACCCGAGACATGTTTTTGACACATATTTTGTTCGAAAGGTAGATACTGTTTTCGATAATATCAGAACCACGGATTCTTTCAATATTAAACACGGTTATTTCTCTTCCAATTGCATTGATTGTGATTTTATTTTTGATTGCCGCAATTGTCAAAATTGTTTCGGTTGTGTTAATTTACGGAATAAAAATTATTGTTGGGAGAATGTTCAACTTTCCAAGGAGGAATACCAAAAAAGAAAAGATGGTGTCGACTTGGGGAGCATGAGAGTAAGTAAAGAGTACAAAGATAAATTTTGGAACCTTGTAAAAGAAAACCCGATAAGGGCTTCCAGAATTTTTCAATCGCAAAATGTTTCTGGCGATGACATTATACGTTCAAATAATTGCCAAAATTGTCTACAACTTGAAGGATGCGATAATTTAAGGAACGTAGCCTTCTCAATCATAAATTTGAAAGATTCAATGGATGTGGGTTTCTCAGGCGGAGCAGAGCGTATATATGAAGGTCAAAACACCAGCACAAAGTCTTCAAATGTAAAATTTTCTTTCTCTATCAGAGAATCCAGAGATTGCGAGTATGTCATGACTTGCAAAAATTGCTCTAATTGTTTTGGGTGTGTCGGTTTGAAAAACGCCTCTTACATGATATTTAACAAAAGATATTCTCCGGAAGAATATTGGAAAATATTAGACAAAGTAAAGACAAAAATGCTTCAAGACGAGGAGTACGGGGAATTTTTTCCGATGTCTTTTTCTCCCATAGCCTACAACAGTTCTTTTGCCAATGTTATTTATCCGATGACTGAGGAAGAAGCAAAAGAGCAGAGACTTTATTGGCAGGCAGACTCTGATGTTGATACTAGAGGTCTAAAAACTATTTTGGCTGATGAATTGCCGGACGATGTTTCTTCGGTCGGTGGCGAAATATGCGACATAGTCATCATAGGGGAAGTATCGAAAAAACCTTTCAGGATAACGCAAAGAGAGCTTGATTTTTATAAACAAAACAAAATTCCTCTACCCACAGACACTCCGCATGCTCGCATGATTGATCGCTTGAAAATTTTAAATAATTTCAAGATTCAAAAAGGAAAATGTTTTGCTTGCGGGAAAGAGATCGAATCATCTTACAATACATCTGACGGATACAAACCGCACTGCGAAGTGTGTTATCAAAAGGAGGTTTTATAAGGTATAATTGTATGATGAAAAAAATTCTAAAATTTGGCGGAACGTCAGTGGGTAATGCCGAAAGAATAAGGACTGTGGTTTCTATTGTAAAGAAGGTAGCAAAGGCCGATCAAATATTTGTGGTCATATCAGCTTTTCAAGGAGTGACGGATCAGTTAATCTTACTGGTCAAAAAAGCCGGAAGTGGAGAAGATTTTCAAGGAGGCTTGCTTTCGTTAAAACAAAAGCATTTGAGTATAATCTCAGAGCTTTTCAAAAATGGCAAAGAGAAAAAAGATATTTCTGTTTGGGTTGAAGGAAAATTTCAAGAGCTTTTGAGTTTACTTTCGGGTATTTCCTTATTGAAAGATTCTTCACAAAAAGCTTTCGATGCAGTGATATGTTTTGGAGAGATTATATCTTGCTCCATCATCACATCTTATGGAAAGTCTGTAGGTGCATTTTTATATTTTGTAGATACCAGAGAATTAGTTTCTACTGATTCGAACTTTGGCAATGCGAAAGTTGATTTTATAAAAACCAATAAGGCCATAGTAGACTTTTTTGCTTCCAGGAAGAAAGGTATTCCTGTCATTACCGGTTTTATAGGACGCTCTCCCGACCTATCTACAACTACGCTCGGCCGAAGTGGCTCTGATTACTCTGCTTCTATTTTGGGTGCTGCCCTCAAGGTGGATCTCATCGAGATTTGGACAAATGTGGATGGGATTTTGACTACTGATCCTAAAGTTGTAAAAGAAGCTTTCGTTTTACCAAGGATCAGTTATGAAGAGGCGATGGAGCTTTCACATTTTGGTGCAAAAATAATTCATCCGCAGACCGTCCAGCCAGCAGTAGTTTTAAGTATACCACTCTTGATAAAAAATACTTTGAATCCAAAAGCCTCAGGCACTCTTATATCTCACGAAACCACAAATCATAGTGTGGTGATAAAAGGCATTGCAGCTATTGATGAATGCGCACTGATTACCATAAAAGGTAGTTTTATGGTAGGCGTTGTCGGTGCTTCTATGAGGGTCTTCAAAGCCATTGCTTCAAAGGGTGTGAATGTTATTCTGATTTCTCAAGGTTCCTCTGAATACACCATTTGTCTTGGGGTTAAAAACAAAGATTTGTCTTCAGCCCTTTCTGGATTGGAAGAAGAATTCCAAAATGAACTGCTATTAAAATCAATCTCATTTTTTACAAAGGAAAATCAATCTATCGTGGCAGTGGTCGGAGATGAGATGGCTGGCAGACCTGGAATCGCGGGGAAACTTTTTTCTACCTTAGGTAAACATGAGATAAATATTTCAGCTATTGCTCAAGGAGCGAGTGAGCGAAACATTTCTTTTGTAATAAATGATGCAGATAAAATAAAAGCTATCAGGGTGATTCACGAAGCTTTCTATGCTGTAAACAAGATAATAAATATTTTTATAGTAGGTACAGGCCATATAGGAAAAAGTCTGCTCAAAAAGATGAGCGAACAAAAATCATTTCTAGCTAAAAACAAGTCCATAGAGTTTCGAATCGTCGCACTTGCAAATAGTAAAAAGTTTATATGGAATGTAGATGGTATAAATCTTACAGAATGGGAAAGCGAGATTGAAAATAGAGGAGAAGAGATGCATATAAAAGATTTTATTGCAAAGATGTTGGAGCTTGATCTGGTACGTGGTGTCTTTGTGGATTGTACTGGGAGTGTCGAAGTGGCAGAAAGTTACGCGGATATTTTAGCAAAAAGGTTTTCAATTGTTACTCCAAACAAAAAAGCAAATTCTGGCACAATGTCGTATTACAAAAAACTTCGCCAAATATCAAAAGAACACAACACCAATTTTCTTTATGAGACTACCGTTGGAGCAGGTTTACCAGTAATAAATACTCTAAATGATCTGCTTATGATGGGAGATAAAATTTTAAAGATAGAAGCTGTGTTATCTGGAACGCTTAATTATATTTTTAATAATTTTGGCAGCAAGAAAAGCTTCAGCGCTCTTGTAAAAGACGCTAAAGATTTGGGGTATACCGAACCTGACCCACGCGATGATCTGTCGGGTGCGGATGTCGCGCGTAAGATTTTGATTTTAGGTAGGGAGATGGGACTTTCGCTTGAAATGAAAGATGTGAGGGTAGAGAGCCTGATATCAATGAAATCTAAAAAGGCAAAAAGCGTACTGGATTTTTTTGTTGAATTAAAAAAGGAAGACAAAGATTTTGAAAAATTAAGAAAGTCTGCGAATGCCAAAAATCAAGTTTTGAGGTATGTGGCTACTCTTGAAAAAGGCAAGGCAAGAATAGGCCTAAGGGCGGTTAGTCGCGAGCATCCACTTTACAACATGTCTGGGAGTGACAATGTAATCTCTTTTACGACAAAGAGATACAACAAAACTCCGCTAGTAATAAAGGGCCCGGGAGCGGGGGCAGATGTTACTTCGGCTGGGGTGTTGGTGGATATTATTAAATTAGCTGATAGGATATAATATTAAAATTATGAATTCAAAAAACAAGACAAAAAAAAGATATAAAGTCGGCATATTGGGTGCTACGGGAATGGTGGGGCAAAGGCTTATCTTGCTGTTGGTAAACCATCCCTGGTTTGAAGTGGTTTGTTTTGCCGCTTCTGACAGATCGGCTGGCAAAACATATAAGGAAGCCGTTAAAGAAAAGTGGTCGCATAAAGGACCTATACCAAATACTATAAGCAAACAAAAAGTATTTTCCATCGAAAAAGATATGGAAATTATCGCGCAGAAAGTTGATTTTGTTTTTTGTGCCATAGACGCGGATAAAAATTTTATCCAAAATCTTGAAGAGCAATACGCTTCTTTGGGACTTCCTGTAATTTCCAATAATTCTGCCCATAGATGGACGGAGGATGTGCCGATGATTACGCCGGAAGTGAATCCACAACACCTTGAGATGATTTCGATTCAAAAGAAAAATCACGGTTTTACTTCTGGTTTCATTGTTGTAAAGCCGAATTGTTCCATTCAGTCCTATGTTCCGTTGCTTCACGCTTGGAAAAATTTCGGTCCGCGACAAGTTATCGTTTCTACATATCAAGCAATTTCCGGTGCGAGCAAGACTTTCGAAACTTGGCCGGAGATGGTGGACAATGTCATACCTTACATAGGAGGTGAAGAAGAAAAGTCTGAAAAAGAACCCGCAAAAGTTTTAGGAGAAATAAAAGGAGGCAGATTTGTTTTAGCAAGAATTCCAAAGATTTCGGCTAGCTGTATCAGGGTACCTGCCTCGGATGGCCATATGGCAACCGTCAACATAAGATTCAAAAAAAATGTTTCAAAAGAGCAATTAATCAAGGCCGTGAAGAATTTCAAAAATCCGTTAGATAAATTAAATCTGCCATCTGCTCCAAAACCTTTCATTACTTATTTTGAGGAAGACAATCGGCCACAAACACGACTCGACAGAGACTTGCATGCCGGTATGGGTATCAGCGTTGGACGGATAAGAAAAGATTCTATTTTGGATTGGAAATGTGTCGCGCTTTCGCATAATACTATCCGGGGCGCAGCAGGCGGGGGTATTTTGACTGCTGAGTTATTGGTAAAAAAAGGGTATATAAAAAAGAGACAGAAATAGATGAAACTTTCTAGACAAAAGTTTAATGAATTATTGAAGGAGAATAAGTTAGTTTTGAGTCTAGTTGGTATATCTAATATTGGCAAAACCTTTTGGTCAAAAAAACTTGCTCGATTTAATTTTAAACATTTCAGTTGTGATGATCTGATTGAAGAAAAGTTAGCTCCGGAGCTTAAAAAACTTGGGTACTCTGGCATTGCTGATGTCTCGCATTGGATGGGTCAACCTTATCACAGACGATTCCAAAAGAACCAGGAAAAATATTTAACTATTGAAAATAAGGTAATGAAAGTTTTTTTAATGAATCTAAAAGACATAAAAAAATACAATGTTGTTATTGATACCACTGGCAGCGTCGTACATTGTGGAAGTAGTCTCCTTAGAGAACTAAGGAGAAGAACCTTAATAGTTTATATAGAAGCAACTTCTACCATGAAAGAAGAAATGTTCAAGCGTTATATAAAAGACCCCAAACCAGTTGTTTTTGGAAATATCTTTATGCCTAAAAAAGGGGAGACTAAAGAACAAACATTGGAAAGATGTTATAGGAAACTATTTACTAAACGAGCATTATTGTATAATAAATGCGCAGACGTTATAATCCCTTATGAGGTTGTTAGAGAGGCAAGTGTTAAGAGTTTTATTTCTCTTATAAGACAATCTTTATAAAAAATACCTATTGTGAAATTTCACAGCACAAACAACATAGAAAGAAAAAGATATGGTTTAAAAGAATCTGTGCTGGCGGGGCTTGCTCCTGATGGCGGTTTGTTTATGCCTGACAAGTTACCTCAGATGAATAGTTCTTTTTTTGAAGATATAAACACAAAAACTTTTCAAGAGATTTCTTTTGAGGTAGTAAAAACCTTAATGGGTGAAGATGTACCTGAAGATGTTTTAAAAAAGATAGTAGAAGAATCTTTTAATTTTGAGGTACCTTTAAAAAAATTAGACGAAGGGGTTCATGTTTTAGAACTTTATCATGGACCAACTTTTGCATTTAAAGACTTTGCTGCTCGTTTTATGGCTCGTGAGATGTCTTATTTTTTGAAAGATAGTAAAAAGGAAACCACTATATTGGTCGCTACATCTGGCGACACTGGAAGCGCGGTAGCTAGCGCATTTTTTGAAGTGCCGAATATCAAAGTTATTATACTTTACCCAAGCGGACAAGTTAGCGACTTACAAGAAAAACAACTCACTACTTATGGCAGCAATATTTCTGCTCTTGAAATAAAAGGTACCTTTGACGATTGTCAAAGATTGGCAAAAACGGCATTTATGGATAAAGACATAAACACTATCTACACTCTTGGATCTGCTAATTCTATAAATATCATGCGTCTTTTGCCTCAAACTCTCTACTATTTTTATGCTTATGCTCAATTAAAAGCGCAAGGCATAACAAATAATATAGTTTTTTCAGTGCCGAGTGGAAATTTCGGCAATCTAGTGGCCGGGGTGATTGCGAAAAAAATGGGTTTGCCTATTACTAGGTTTATAGTTTCAGGCAATGTAAATAATCACTTAAATTCATTTTTAAAAACTGGAACATTTGTACCAGAAACTTCAAGGCAAACTATTTCCAATGCTATGGACGTAGGCAATCCGAGCAATTTTGCTAGATTATTGGAGCTTTATGATAGGGATCCTGAAACAATGGGCAAAGATTTAACAAATTACGTTTTTACAGATGACGAAACCAAGCAAGCGATAAAAGAAGTTTATGATAAATATGGGTACGTTATGGATCCCCATGGAGCAGTTGGGTATTTAGGATTAAAAAAATTTCAACAAGAGTTTAATGCTCCATCGAATGGTATTTTTATAGAAACTGCTCATCCTGTCAAATTCCGTGAAATTATAGAGCCTATCATAAATAGATCAATAGAAATGCCTACGGAGCTTGAAGAATTTTTAAAAAGAGAGAAAGAATCTACTCTTCTTTCGGCGAACTTTGATGATTTTAAAAAATATATGTTAGAGAAGAATTCTAAGTAATAAATGCTATAATAGGTAAATGCTTTTAGGTCTTAAAGAGCAAATAAGAAAATTCTTCAAAGGAGAAGTTGAAGATGATGAAGAAGTACTTTTAAAATATTCGCGCGATGCGAGTATTTTTGAAGTTCGACCGAAGCTGGTGCTTTTTCCTCTCGATTCGGAAGATGTAAAAAATCTAGTGAGGTGGGTTTCGGAAAATAAAGATAAATACAAAGATGATGAACTAAATAGAGACTGGAAAAATCTTTCCATCACTTGCCGGTGCGCTGGCACTGACATGTCGGGTGGGGCTATTGGAGAATCTTTGATATTAGATTTTACGAGGCATATGAATAAGTTAGTGGGTTGGAATCGGGTTGTAAAAAATTCCTCCGGCTTGACCCTCCCCGGAGTACCGGGTGGGACCCACACCGTTCAGAATTCTTTACAACCCGATTCCATTACTGTGCAACCTGGAATGTTTTATCGAGATTTTGAAAAAATAACCCTGGAAAAGGGACTCATCTTGCCTTGCTATACTGCCTCAAAAAGCATAAATGCCATGGGTGGAATGTTTGGCAATAATTCTGCCGGAGAGCGAACTCTCAAATATGGACAAACCGAAAATTATATTTTAGAAACAAAAGTGATTCTCATTGATGGCAATGAATACATTATTAAACCGCTCACCCACGACGAATTGGCAAGAAAAATTTCACAACCAAATCTAGAAGGAGAGATTTATAAAAATATCTACAATTTGATAAATCAAAACAAAGAAGAAATAAAACAAGCAAAACCGAATGTACACAAAAATTCCGCTGGCTATTATATTTGGAACGTTTTTAATGATAAAGTTTTTGATCTAAATAAACTTCTTGTCGGTTCGCAGGGGACTTTGGGTATCGCTACGGAAATAACTTTCAAACTGGTGTCAAATACTGAACACTCCAAACTAGTGGTTATTTTTTTGAATGATTTAGAGCCCTTGGGTCGTCTGGTGGATGAAATATTGGAATTTAAGCCGGAAACCTTGGAATCGTACGATGATAAGACCATGAAACTCGCAGTCAGATTTTTTCCTGATTTCTTGAAAAATAGGGGACTGGCAGGAATAATTAAATTTATGTGGAGTTTTTTGCCGGAGCTAAAAATGATGCTCACTGGCGGTTTCCCTAAATTAATTCTTTTGGCGGAATTTGCCGGAGAGGATGAAGCGATGGTAGATAAAAAATGCGTGGTGTTGAAACAAAGACTGGAAGGTTTTGAATTAAAAATTCATAGCACTAAATCAGAAACGGAAGCGGGTAAGTATTGGGACATCAGGCGCGAAAGCTTCGCCCTTCTCCGCAAACACGTGAAAGGCCTCCACACCGCTCCTTTCATAGACGACATCATCGTCCGGCCGGAATTTTTGCCAAAATTTATTCCTGAACTTAACGCTATTTTAAAAAAATATAAATTAATTTACACCATAGCCGGCCACGCAGGTGACGGCAATTTTCATATCATCCCTTTGATGAATTTCTCGCGTCCCGATACGGCAACAATAATTATGGAGTTAGGAGAAGCAGTTTATGACCTAGTAATAAAGTATCATGGCTCGATTACAGCTGAACACAACGATGGCATTGTTCGTACTCCTTATCTGGAAAAGATGTATGGGAGAGACGTAGTTGTAATTTTCAAACAAATCAAGCAGATTTTTGATCCGAAATATATTTTCAATCCGGGCAAAAAAATACCTGGAGAAAATGGTGCTGGCACTAAGGAATATCTGGCCACACATATAGCATTAGAACATAAAGCTGACCATAAAGTTTAAGTTTATGGATCCACGTTTTTCGTTTTCGTGTTTGCTTTTTTATTTTTTTTATATATAATGGTGAACATGTTTACAATTAATGCTAAAAGAAGAGACCAAGGTATTGACTTAGATGTCATAAGAAAGGAAGGCGAATTGCCGGCTGTTTTCTATGGAACGGGCAAAGCCTCTACTTCCATTACTATTCCGACTGCCGCATTCAAAAAGTTATGGAGGGAAGCAGGAGAATCTTCGACTATTAAAATTTCGCTTGAGAAAGACAACGTTGATGCTCTGATTCATGAAGTACAAGTCCATCCTGTCACGAGCGAACCTATACACGTTGATTTTTTAGTTGTGGATATGAATAAAAAAATCAAGGTTAAAGTGCCACTTGAGTTTGAAGGTATTTCAGACGCTGTCAAAAATGGGTTGGGCAATCTCGTTAAAGTACTTTTCGAAATAGAGATCGAGGCTTTGCCTAAAGATCTTCCGCATGATATAGCAGTCGATATTTCGAAACTGAAGACCCTGGAAAACAACATCGTGGTTTCAGATATAAAATTACCTAACGGAGTCGTGGCTATTACTGGTGCGAACGAGGTAGTGGCCTCGATCGTTGCTCAGGTGGAAGAAAAAGAAGAAGTTGTTGCTCCAGTTGATCTGTCTGCAATCGAAGTTGAAAAGAAAGGTAAGAAAGAAGAAGAGGGAGAGACTAAATCCGCCGAAGGCGGATCGCCCGACGCTTCTACTGAAGCGTCTAGGGAAAAATCAGAGAAAAAATAGACGGAAAAATAGTTCTAAATATGCTAAAAAAGTTTTTTATAAAACTTTTCGCACG
>Ga0247727_10008963_pt1 | contig 18343 bp, 20 predicted proteins | sample WisWelCaveWW1625_FD_202498 | JGI IMG/M metagenome (GOLD analysis project Ga0247727, IMG submission 202498) | Biofilm microbial communities from Wishing Well Cave, Virginia, United States - WW16-25 | ecosystem: Environmental > Aquatic > Deep subsurface > Groundwater > Cave microbial mat | place... | reverse complement strand
TGAGCAGATGGTGCAAGGTGACCGGCGCGCCGAATGCCTCTTCGATCTGGAAGCCCTCGAGGTAGCGGTTCACGTCGGCGTGCAGGTCGAGCTTGCCATGTGCCACGAGCTGCATCGCGGCGGTTGCGGTGACGAGCTTCGAGATCGACGCCACGCGCACGAGCGTACGTTCGGGGTCCATCGCGCGACCCGTCTCGACGTCGGCGACGCCCCAGCCCTTCGCGAACAGCAGCTGGCCGTCGCGCACCACGGAGAGCACGAGCCCCGGCACGTGATAGGCCTCGAGCAGGGCGGGCACAGCGCCGTCGAAGAAAGCCTCCACCTCGCGCGGATCGCTCGGGCCGGACGCGGACTGCGCGACGGCGGCCGGGGCGACGGCGAGTAGAGCGGCGATGCAAAAGCTGCGCCCCCTCATCGCGTCGCCGCCAGCGCCGACGTCGCGGCCAGCTCCGCCGCGCGCCGCGCCATGTCCAGCACCACTTGACCGAACGAAGCCATCTTCGGGTTGTCCGCCCCTCCCTGCACATAGCGCGCGTAGCCGCCCTCGAGCACGCAGGCCATCTTGAAGCGCGCGAGCACGATGTAGTAATCGATCGCGTCGAGCGCGAGGCCGGAGCGCTGTGCGTAGCGCTGCATCAGGTCTGCCCGGCTCTGCATTCCGCTGTAGTCGAAGTAGAGCCCTTGTGAGCGGTCACCCCCGGGACCGGACCGCCCGCGGTCCTCGTCGGGATCGGGCCAGCCCATCAGTACCCAGCCGAGGTCGAGCAGCGGGTCGCCGACGGTGGACATCTCCCAGTCCACGACCGCCGCCATCCGGGCCGGCGCACCGTGCTGGAACATCACGTTCGCGAACTGGTAGTCGCCGTGGAGGATGCCGGGCCGAAAGGACCGCGGCGTGTGCGCGGCCAGCCAGGCGGCGGCCGGCTCGACCCCCGGCAGCTCGCGGAACTGGAAGCTCGCGAGGTGCGCGAGCCAACGATCGACCTGGCGCTCGAGGAAGCCCGCGGGCTTGCCGAAGCCCTCGAGGCCGCCGGCACGCCAGTCCACCCGCGAGAGGCTTGCGATCGCGTCCACCAGCCCGTCGCCGAGGCCGCGCTTGGCCGCGGCATCCGAGCAGAAGGGCTCCGGCAGCGGCCCCATCGGTGTCCACCCCTCGACCCAGTCCATCACGTAGAAGCAGGCGCCCTGCACCGAGACGTCCTCGCACACACCGAGCAGGCGTGCGTGCGGTACGTCGCTGTCGCGCAGCGCCGCCAGTACGCGCGCCTCGCGCAGCATGGTCTCGTTGCGGCCCTTCGGCACGAGCCGAGGTGGGCGGCGCAGCGCCATGTGAGCCCCGCCGCGGCGGATCTCGAAGATCTCGTTCGAGGCGCCGCCGCTGACGAAGCGCGCCGTCAGCTGCTCGCCCTGCCCCGGCAGGCCCTTCGCGTCCATCCAGCGCGCGAGCCGCCCTTCGTCCACCAGCCCCGCGACGCGTTCCGCTTCGCTCATCTCGCCCTCCGACTCGGCGCCCATGGTACTCTGGCCCGCCGGAGGAGACGCCATGGCCTGGGACTTCGAGACGGAGCCCGAATTTCAGCGCGAGCTCGACTGGATGGACGCCTTCGTGCGGGACGAGATCGAGCCGCTCGACCTGGTGCTCGGCAATCCCTACGACGTGAACGACACGCGCGCGCGGACGATCGTGAAGCCGCTGAAGCAACGCGTCCGAGAGCGCGGCCTCTGGGCCTGCCACCTCGGCCCCGAGCTCGGCGGCCTCGGCTACGGCCAGCTGAAGCTCGCGCTGATGAACGAGATCCTCGGCCGCTCGCGCTGGGCGCCGCTGATCTTCGGCTGCCAGGCGCCCGACTCGGGCAACGCCGAGATCCTCGCGCACTACGGCTCTCCCGCGCAGAAGGCGCGCTTCCTCGCCCCGCTGCTCGAGGGCGAGATCCACTCTTGCTATTCGATGACCGAGCCGCACGCGGGCGCTGACCCGACGGCCTTCAAGACGCGCGCCACCCGCGACGGCGATCACTACGTGATCCGCGGTGAGAAGTGGTTCTCGTCCAACGCGCGCTGGTCCGAGTTCCTGATCGTGATGGCGGTGACGAACCCCGAGGTGAGCGCCTACCAGGGCATGTCGATGCTGATCGTGCCCACCGATACGCCCGGCATCGAGATCGTCCGCAACGTCGGCCTCGGCATGGAGCACCGGGACGACGCCAGCCACGCCTACATCCGTTACAACGACGTGCGCGTGCCGGCGGATCACCTGCTCGGCAAGGAGGGCTCGGCCTTCGTGATCGCGCAGACGCGGCTCGGCGGCGGGCGCATCCACCACGCCATGCGCACCGTGGCGCAGCTGCGCAAGGCCTTCGACATGATGTGCGAGCGAGCATTGTCGCGGGAGACGCAGGGCGAGAAGCTGGCCGAGAAGCAGATGGTGCAGGAGCGCATCGCCGACTCGTGGATCGAGATCGAGCAGTTCCGGCTGCTGGTGCTGCGCACGGCCTGGCTGATCGACAAGTACAAGGACTACAAGCGCACGCGCAAGGACATCGCCGCGATCAAGGTGGCGATGCCGAAGGTGCTGCACGACGTGGCGCAGCGCGCCATGCACCTGCACGGAGCGCTCGGCGTCTCGGACGAGATGCCGTTCATGGGTCTCTTGCTCGCCGCCGAGGTGATGGGCATCGCGGACGGCCCCACCGAGGTGCACAAGGTGACGGTCGCGCGGCAGGTGCTGCGCGACTACAAGCCGTCGGACGGGCTCTGGCCGACGGAGCACCTGCCGACGAAGCGCGCCGCCGCGCGCGAGCGCCTCGCGCACCTGCTCGAGGGTGAGGTCGGGAACCTGTGAGTGCGCTGCGACGAGTGGCCGCGACCGTAGGCGCGCTGCTGACGGCGGGCGCCGCCCACGCGGCGGACCTCACGCCCGGCGCGAGGGCGCCCGATTTCGCGCTGGCGGGCTCCGACGGCCACACGCATCGACTCGCCGACTACGTCGGCAAGCAAGGCGTCGTGCTGGCCTGGTTCCCGAAGGCCTTCACCCCCGGTTGAACCGAGGAGCTGAAGGCGCTGCGTGACAGCGCCCCTGCCCTCGCGGCCTACGAGGCCGCCGTCTTCATGGTCAGCCTCGACACGCCGGAGAAGAACAAGGAGTTCGCCGACAGCCTCGGCGCGAAGCACGTGCTGCTGTCGGATCCCTCGGGCGAGGCCGCGAAGGCCTATGGCGTGGCGGGCTTCGCGGGCCTGTTCGCCAAGCGCTGGACGTTCTACGTCGACAAGGACGGCGTGATCCGCGAGATCGACCGGAGCGTATCGACGGCGAGCGCCGGGCAGGACATCGCGCGGAAGCTCGGCGAACTCGGCTTCGCGAAGCGTGCGCCCTAGCGCCGCTGGAAGTTCGGCTTGCGCTTCTGCGCGAAGGCCAGCGGGCCCTCCTTCGCGTCCTGGCTCGCGAACACGGCCTGGCCGTAGTCCCATTCGTGGCGCAGCGCCTGGTCGAGCTCCATGCCGTCGCACTCGTGCAGCGTGCGCGTGATGGCCTCGACCGCGAGCGGGCCGTTCGCACAGATCACGTCCGCGATCTCGCGCGCCTTCGCGAGCGCCTGGCCGTCGGGGACGACGTGGCCGATCAGCCCGCAGGCGAGCGCCTCGCGGGCCGTGAGATGCTTGCCCGTGAGCAGGATCTCGGCGGCGTGCGTGTACGGGATCTGGCGCGGCAGGCGCACCACCGAGCCGCCCATCGGGTAGAGCGACCAGCGCGCCTCGGAGACGCCGAAGCGTGCGCTCTCCCCGGCCACACGGATCTCCATCGCCTGCAGGATCTCCGTGCCGCCCGCGATCGCGACGCCTTCGACCGCGGCGATGATCGGCTTCTTGGGCCGGTAGTGGCGAAACAACGCCTTGTAGACGATGTCGGGGTCTGCCTTCATACGCGCCTGCACGTCGGTCTCGTCGGCGTCGGCCGCGTCGCCCGACATCGCGCGCAGGTCGGCGCCCGAGCAGAAGTTGCCGCCCGCGCCCGTCACCAGGATGCAGCGGATGTCCGGATCGCGAGATGCCTCTTCGTAGGCGTCGTACATGCGGATCAGCATCGCCCCCGACAGCGCATTCATCCGCTTCGGGCGATTCATGGTGATGGTCAGCAGATGACCTTCGCGCTCCACGATCGCATCGGGCATAGCCACTCCTCTCGAGCCGGGAACGTAAACCTGGGTAAACCTGGGGGACGGTCCATTTTGTAAAGTTGCGCGCTGGGGCCGGACTGAACCAAGTGTGGCGGGTAGCCTAGAACCGCACCCCTCGGTCCCCAAGTGGTGGCATGTGCCGCGTGAACCTCGGCGCGACGCCCCCGGCGTTGCGCACCACGTCTGGTGCCGCGGCATCGACGGGCGGGCGATCTTTCTCGAAGACGAGGACCGCACGGACCTGCTCCATCGCCTCGGGCGGATCCTCCCCGAGAGCGGCATGCGGTGCTTCGCGTGGGCCCTGATGTCGAACCACACCCACTTCGTGGTGGAGACGGGCCCGGTGCCACTGTCCACGGTGTTCAAGCGGGTGAACACCGGCTTCGCGCAGCGCTTCAACCGGCGGAGCGAACGCCGAGGCTATCTGTTCCAGAACCGCTTCGGCTCGCGGCCCATCACCGACGACGCGGACCTGATGGTCGTGATCGCCTACGTCCTCAGAAACCCGCTCGATGCGGGCCTGGCCCGCGACCTGCGAGATCTCGAGCGCTACCCGTGGAGCAGCTACGGAGCTGTCACCGGGCAGCGCGATCCGTTGCCGTTCGAGTGCGTCCGATCCACCCTTCTGGCCTTCGCCGACGAGCCGGCCCTCGCGCGTGACCGCTTGCGACAGTGGATCGCGCGAGCGCCGGCGCCCGCCCCGTCCCTCGACGATCTGATCCGAGCTGCGTGCCGATCGCACGGCCTCCCCGAGCGGGATCTGAGGACGGGGCGCAGGACGCAGGCCGCGGCCCGCGCACGCCTCGAGGTCTGCCGGAGGGCCAACGCCGAGCTGGGATTGCGCCCGAGCACCGTGGCGAGGGCGCTCGGCGTTACACGCGCCGCCGTCTGCCAAGCGCTGCAGCGCCTCGAGCCTCCGCAGGTTTACAAAGAGGACCGTCCCCCAGCTAAGCGGCGGTGCTGGTGCGGAGCTTGGCGAGGGCGCGGGACTCGAGCTGGCGGGCGCGCTCGCGGGAGAGGCCGAGGCGCTCGCCGATCTCCTGGAGCGTGTGCTCGTCGCCGCCGTCGAGGCCGAAGCGCCAGGTGAGGATGCTGCGCTCGCGGTCGTCGAGGCGCGAGAGCCCCTGCCGGGCCTGGTCGGCCAGCCGGGCGCGCTCGATCTCGTCGAGCGCCGAGGGTGCGTCCGGGTCCGACAGCACCTCCTCGAGCCGGCGCGGCCGCAGCGAGTCCCGCCCGGACACCTCGGCGTCGAGGCTCATCATCTCCGGCGCGAGCGCGGCCAGCTCCTCGGCCTCGGCAGGCGTGATTCCCATCGCCTCCGCGATCTCCGTACTGGTGGGCTCGCCTTCGTGCTCGAGCCGCAGCCGGCCACGCGCCTGTGCGTAGGCGCGCAGCGCGTCGTGCTGGTGGCTCGGCAGACGAATCGTGCGCGAGTGGTTCTGGATGGCGCGGATCAGCGCCTGCCGGATCCACCACACCGCGTAGGTCGAGAACTTGTGGCCGCGCCGCCAGTCGAACTTCTCGACCGCGCGGATCAGACCCGCGTTGCCTTCCTGGATCAGGTCCGAGAACGCGAAGCCCGAGCCGCGGAAGTCTTTCGCCACGGACACCACGAGCTTCAGGTTGTGCCAGACGAAGCGGTTCTTGCGCTCCATCATGGCTTCGTGGGCACGCTCCACCTCGTCCATGCGCGCCTCGAAGGCGGCCGCCGGCAGCCCGACTTCGCGCTCGAGCTCCGCGCGCTGACTGCGCGCACGCTGCAGAGAGGCCACTACCAGCAGGCCGCGCCGCTCGCGCAGCCGCGCGAACAGGCGACGCTGCAGCTCGAGCGAGAGCTGCGCCTCGTAGAGATCCCTCGCGACGCGCGCGTCCGCGCGCTCGCAGGCGACGCCCGTCAGCGTCGGCCGCCGTCCCAGCGCGCGCTCCACCCGGGCCAGCGCGCGGTCGAGCTTCTCGCCCGCCTCCGCCTCGCCGTCACCGAAGGCTTCGGAGAGCTTGCGCGTCGCGAGGCCGGTGTTGCGCCGGCGGCGCCAACGCGCCACGACCTCCTGCGCGATCCACGGGATCTGGTAGAGCGCCTCCTGGAAGAGTCGCGTCGCCTCCTCGAGCTCCTTCGCGGCGAGCATCTGCTCCTCCCGCGACAGCGTCGGGATGTGCGCGATGTCGGCGAAGTACGCAACGAGCGGCTCCGCCGAGGCGCCGGGGGAGAGCCTCCCCCCACCCGTGGCGGGCAGTCGCTGCGAGCTCGATTCGTTGCTCATCTACAGGTTCCTTGTCGGGCGCTCGGCTGAGCCAGGAAGTGACACCGGCCACCGCTCTGCGGTGCCGACCCGAGGCCGGCCCCCGTCCCGCGTGCTGCTTCCGACGTCGCATCCGAGTACGTATCGGCCGGCGGCGGAAGGCGAAGCACTGCGCACCGCGCGCGAAGCGGGCAACCCATCTCGGCCATACGCAGTTGGACGCCACAGCGGGCCGGAAGGGTTCACGAGGAAACGTCCGCCACCGAGAGGAGATCCCCGCGGGGGCCTCGCAGGGCGTCCCCTACTTCTTGGGAGCTCCCGAGGAAGCGAAGCGCCATCACCTGGAGGCCTTCGGGGCGAAGCCAGGTCGCCTCGCCGCTTCGGCCTTCCCGCACGAGGCTTCCGCCATCCATGTCGTGCGAGAGCAGCACGCCGCGCGTCAGTGACGGCGTGCATCGCGATAGACTGCGCCGCATGTCGAGCCTCCCCCCGGTCCGATATCAGCTCGAGTATCCGTACACGCGCACCACGGGCCCGATCGTGGGCGCGTTCCTGACGGCGCTGCGCGACGGCAAGCTGCTCGGCATTCGCTGCGGCAGCCGCGTGCTGTGCCCGCCGCTCGAGTACGACCCCGCCTCGGGCGAGACGCTCGCGCCGGACTTCGTCGAGGTCGGCCCCGGCGGCACGATCCTCTCGTGGACGTGGATCGCGGAGCCGTCGCGCAAGCACCCCTTCGCGAAGCCCTTCGCCTTCGCGCTGATCCGTCCCGACGGCGCGGACACGGCGATCTGCCACGCCGTTGCGGCCTCGGGCCCCGAGGCGCTCCACACGGGCGGCCGCGTGCGCACGCAATATCGCGCCGAGCGGCGCGGCGCGATCACCGACCTCTACTTCGCGCCCGAAGCCGAGGCCGAGTCGCAGTACATCCCGCCCGGCAAGGGCGCCGTCGAGATGACCGAGCACCTGATCTCGCTCGAGTTCAGCGAGCCGCTCTCGCCGCATCGCGAGCGTTACGCGCGGGCGCTGCTCGACGGCAAGTTCATCGGTCAGCGCAGCCCCGCCTCGGGCAAGGTGTATCTGCCGAGCAAGGGCTACGACCCGATCGAGCGCGTGCAGATGAGCGAGCGCGACGACGTCGTGGTCGCCGACACCGGCACGGTGGTCGCGTACACGGTGATCACGCCCGTGCAGTACTACGGGCAGAAGGAGACCGAGCCGTACATTCGCGCCTCGGTCCTGCTCGACGGCGCGGACCAGCCGCTCGGCCAGCAGGACATCCGCACGATCCCGCTCGCCGAGTTCCGCTCCGGGCTGCGCGTACGCGCGGTATGGAAGTCGAGGGCGGAGCGCTCGGTGGTCGACGTGGACAACCGCTGGGGCGGCACCGGCGCCGTGATCGAGCGCTGGGAGCCGACCGGCGAGCCCGACGTGTCCTTCGAGAAGATCCGAGAGCACAACTGGTAGTGCCCGAAGAGATCGCCATCGTCGCCGTCGCACAGACGCCTGCGCGGCGCCGCTACGCCGACAGCGAGCCGTCCATGCTGATGGAGCTGACCAATCGGCTGCTCGCGGAGACCGGCCTGCCGCGTTCGGCGGTGGACTTCACGATCGCCGGCTCGTGCGACTACCTGTCGGGGCTGCCCTTCGCATTCGTCTCCAATGTGGACGGCTTCGGCGCCTGGCCGCCGGTCTACGAGTCTCACCTCGAGATGGACGGCGCGTGGGCGCTGTTCGAGGCCTGGGTGCGGCTCCAGATGGGCGACATCGACATCGCCCTGGTGGCCGGCTCGGGCAAGAGCTCGCCCGGCAGCCCGCGCGAGATCTTCCCGCTCCAGACCGACCCCTACGTCGCGGCGCCGCTCGGCCTCGACCCGGTCTCGGTCGCGGGCCTCCAGGCGCGCGCGCTGCTCGACGCCGGCCTCGCCACGGAGCGCGACTTCGCCGAGGTGGTATCGCGCAGCCGGCGCAGCGGACTCTCGAACCCGAACGCGCAGGTGAAGAAGGACGTCGCGGTCGATGCGCTGCTGAAAGAGCCCTACTACGCGAGCCCACTGCGCAAGCACGACCTGCCGCCGATCTCCGACGGCGCCGCGGCCGTGCTGATCGCGCGCGGCAAGCGCGCACGCGAGCTGACGAAGCGGCCGGTCTGGATCCGTGGCATCGACCACCGCATCGACTCGCACCACCTGGGACTGCGTGACCTGACCGACTCGCCCTCCTGCCGGATCGCCGCCAAAGGGGTGGACCTCCACGGCGGCCCGATCGACGTGGCCGAGCTGTGCGTGCGCTACAGCCCCGAGGAGATCGTGCTGCGACGCGCGCTCGAGCTGGCGCCTGGGACGCAGATCAACCCGTCGGGCGGACCCCTGTGCGGGCATCCGGTCATGGCGACCGGCCTCGTGCGCGTGATCGAGGTGGCGCAGCGCATCCGCGAGGGCAGCGCGCGGCGCGGCGTCGCGCACGCCGCCAGCGGCCCGGCGCTCCAACAGAACCTGCTCTGCGTCCTCGAGGCTTCCTGATGGCCGAGCGCTGCGCCGTCGTCGGCATCGGACAGACCCAGTACGCGCGCCGGCGCTCGGACGTCTCGCTCGAAGGGCTCGTGCGCGAGGCCGCGCTGCGCGCGCTCGAGGACGCCGAGCTCGGCTTCGAGGATCTCGACGCGATCGTGATCGGCAAGGCCCCGGACGCGCTCGAAGGCGTGATGATGCCCGAGCTGTCGCTGTGCGACGCGCTCGGCGCGGTCGGCAAGCCGATCCACCGCGTGCATACCGCGGGCTCGGTGGGCGCCTCCACCGCGATCAGCGCCGCGACGCTGGTCGAGAGCGGCCGCTACCAGACGGTGCTCACGCTCGGCTACGAGAAGCAGAGCGAGGGCAACGCCACCTGGGCGCTCGGCGGCGGGCGCAGCGGCAGCCAGGGCGCGGGCGGCTCCTTCGCGCCGTGGATTCGGAACTACATCCAGCGCTCGGGCGCGCCCGAGCACATCGGCTGGAAGGTGGCGGTGAAGGATCGCCTGAACGCCTGCAACAACCCCTACGCCCACCTGCACATGCCCGACATCACGATCGAGAAGGTGAAGGAGTCTCCGCTGCTCTGGGATCCGCTCCACTTCCTCGAGTCGTGTCCGTCGTCCGACGGTGCAGCGGCGATGGTGCTGACGAACGCCGCCGGTGCGAAGCGAGCGCCGCGCCCGCCGGCCTGGGTGATCGCGCACGCCAAGCGCACGGAGTTCTCGCAGTTCCCCGGCCGCGACACCGTGAAGCCGGTCGCCGGCGTGGACTGCGCCAAGGCGCTCTACCAGAAGGCCGGCATCACGGACCCGCGCCGGCAGATCGACGTGGCCGAGCTGTACGTGCCCTTCTCGTGGTACGAGCCGATGTGGCTCGAAGGCCATCTGATCTGCGACGAGAACGAAGGCTGGAAGATGACCGACGCCGGCGAGACCGAGATGGGCGGCGCCTTCCCGGTGAACCCGTCGGGCGGCGTGCTGTCGTCGAACGCGATCGGCGCCTCCGGCATGATCCGGTGCCTCGAGGCCGCGAGTCAGGTACGGGGCACGGCGGGCGGCTGCCAGATCGATGGCGCCAAGGTCGCGCTCGGCCACGCCTATGGCGGCGCGGCGCAGTACTTCGCGATGTGGATCGTCGCGAGCGAGCCGGAGCCGAAGTACCGCTGATCAGCGCGCGCGGCGCAGCGCCAGGCCTGCGAGCGCCGCAGCCAGCAACGCGGCGCTGCCGGGCTCCGGCACGATCGTGCCGAGCTGGCCGCGCACCGCGCCCGTGATGTGCTGCTCGTTGTGGACGTTCACGTAGAAGTCGCCCGGGGTCGTGTTGATCAGCGCGGCGTTGGCCGACGTCGTGGTGACGCTGCTGATCAGGGTGCCCGCCCCCCCGCTCGTCACGACGCCTAGACCCACGAAGACGCCGACGGTCACGCCCGGCGGCGCATTGGGCCCGTGGATGTGCATGTTGGTGGGGGGGGCGATGTTCGCGTAGCTGAGGCTCCAGGAGATCAGTCCGCTCACGTCGTCGATCGTCAGCGTGCCGCTCGCGGTGCCGTCCAGATCCGCGTCCGGATCCTCCTGCAGCCCGTCCAGCGAGAGGGAGTAGGTCACGGTGAGCGCAGCCGCAGGCCCCGCAGCAATGACCAGCAGGAGTGCGGCGACAGCGGAACCCGCGAGCGCTCGGCGCATGTGTGCCCCTTACCCCCCTGTAGTAGTGGCACGAGGACGCCCGAAGTGGCGCGGCGGCCGCGCCGCGCGCCAGAATGCAGCCATGAGCACGCCGAAGCGCATTCTGCTCTGGCTGATGGCCGCTGCCTACGCACTGGCCGGCTTCAATCACCTTGCCAACCCGGGGTTCTACCTCGCCATCATCCCCCCGCAGCTTCCCAGCCCCGAGTGGCTGAACCTGGCTGCGGGGCTCGCCGAGATCGTGCTCGGGGTCTTCCTGCTCGAGGCACGCACGCGCGTCTTCGCCGCGTGGGGCGTCGTGGCCCTCTTGATCGCCGTGTTCCCGGCCAACCTGTACGCGGCCGCGCAGAATTATGGCCCGCCCGAGATGACGCCGGGCACCGGCAACGCCGCATTGAACTACGCGCGGTTGCCGCTGCAGCTGCTCTTGATCGTCTGGGCCTGGTGGTACACGCGACCAGATCGAGGCGACGGAACGCGCTGAATCCAGGGGCGCGCGTGGTAGATTGGCCGCGTGGGTGCGGGTCGAGAGGAGTGGACGCTGGAGACTCCATGCGCTGCTGCTGCTCGCTCGCTCTCGCTGCCGTTCTCGCCCTCACCTACACCCCCGCCTTCGCCGGCATCAGCTCCGGTGGTCCCGGGGGCGGCGCGAGCGGCGTCCGCGCGAAGGTGCACCTCGGAGCCGAGGGTGATCTCGACGGCACCGGCACCGCCAAGCTCTCGCTCGACCCGCGCCGCGGAGCGATCTGCTTCGAGATCGAGGTGAAGGACATCGATCCGGTCGTCGCGGTGCACATCCACGCGGGCGAGGCCGGGCTGTCCAACGAAGACCTGGTGCTCGCCGATCTCGACTTCGCGAACCAGGGGCTCGCGGGTTGCGCCCGGGCAGGCCGTCATCTGGTGGAGTCGATCCTCGACAACTTGGACTCGCGGAGCGACCCCCTGCAGTTCTATCTGCACGTGCACAGCGCGGGCTTCTCGACGGGAGCGCTGCGCGGGCAGATCGAACGCGACTGAGCGAACCGCTCGATCCTAATCGTCGTAGCGCTTGCGCTCCTGCTTCTGGTGGTCGCGCAAGTCCTCTTTCTCTTCCTTCTGCCCGTGCTCGAGGGCACGCTTCTCCTGGTGCTGCTCGTGGCGGTCGTCGCGGTCCCACTGATCCGCCTGCTTCAGCTCCTGGCGCTCGTCGCGCTGCTCGTGCCGCAGCTCGCGATCCTCCGCCTGCTGCTGCTGCTCGAGCGCGCGCTGCTCGCGCTCCTGGTGGCGCTCGAGCGGAGTCTCGTGGCCGCCATGGCCGTGGGGATAGGGCTGGCCGTAGTACGGGCCGTTTCGGTAGGTCCGGTCGTCGTCGTAGCGATCGCGCCCGTCGCGGTTCGTGGCACAGCCGAAGGCCAGGCTCAGGCCGGCGAAGCAGAGGGCAAGAAAGGCGTGGCGCTCGAGCACCTGCCGAGGCTAGCTCCCCAGCAGCGGTCCGCCCGAGGTTGCTAGGGTGGCGCGCGCTTTGCTGGGGGGACCATGGGCCGCGGTGTCGCGTTCGCGCTGGAAGGCGTCCACCGCAGCTATCGCAGCGAGGCCGGAGGTGAGGTCGCCGCGCTCGCCGGCATCGACCTCGTGGTGGAGGAGAGCAGCTTCGTGGCGCTGCTCGGCCCCTCCGGCTGCGGCAAGTCCACGCTGCTGCGCCTCGTCGCAGGACTGGATCGGCCCGAGCGCGGCGTGGTCGAGAGCGGCGGCGCCCGGCTCGCGATGGTCTTCCAAGATGCGCATCTGCTGCCTTGGCGCGACGTGCGAGCGAACGTCGCGCTGCCGCTCGAGCTGCTCGGCCAGCCAGCCGCGGCGCGGCGCACGCGCGCCGAAGCGGCGATCGCGCAGGTCGGCCTCGCCGACGCCGCGCGCCGCTACCCGGCCGAGCTGTCGGGCGGGATGCGCATGCGCGCCTCGCTTGCGCGCGCGCTGGTGACCGAGCCGCGCTTGCTGCTCCTCGACGAGCCCTTCGCGGCGCTCGACGAGCTGACGCGCCAGGCCCTCGACGACGAGCTGCGACGTCTCTGGCGCGAGGCGGGGCTGACTGTGTTGTTCGTGACGCACTCGATCGCGGAGGCCGCCTACCTGGCCGAGCGCGTGGTCGTGCTCTCGCGCCGGCCCGCGCGCATCGTGCTGGATCACACCCTCGGACTGCCGGCCGAGCGCAGCGTCGCACTGCGCGCCGAGCCCAGCTTCGCCCGCGAGCTGGGCGTGCTCCAGGAAGCGCTGCGGCGCGGGGCAGAGCCGTCGTGAAGCGCAATGCCTCGAGAGAGATTGCGCCGCCCCTCGCCACCTTCGGCATCGGAATCGTTCTGGCCGAGCTCGCGATCCGTGGGCTCGACGTCTCGCCGCTGATCCTGCCGCGCCCCTCCGCGGTGCTCGCGGCCGCGACCTCCGAAGCCGGCCCGCTGCTCGCCGCGCTCGGCGCCACGGCGCGCGCAGTGCTCGCGGGCCTGTTGCTGTCCAGCTCGATCGGCGTCGCGGCAGCCGTCGCGCTCGCCTCGTCGCCCTTGATGAAACGCGCCTTCTACCCCTACGCAATCTTCTTCCAGATCGTGCCGATCGTGGCGATCGCCCCGCTGCTCGTGATCTGGTTCGGCTACGGCCCGCGCGCCGTAGTGGCCGCCGCGGCGGTGGTCTCCGTCTTCCCCGTCATCGCGAATACGCTGGCGGGACTGCTCTCGGTGGATCCCGCCCTGGCCGACCTGTTCCGGCTGCACGGCGCGAGCCGCCTCGCCACGCTCTGGAAGCTGCGGCTGCCCTGGGCCCTGCCCTACGTGCTGACGGGCCTGCGCATCGCCGCGGGCCTGGCGGTGATCGGCGCCATCGTCGGCGAATTCGTGGGCGGCGGCGGCCTCGGCGTCGTCGTGCTCGGCGCGATGCGCCAGCAGCGCACCGACCTGGTGTTCGCGGCGATCGGCTACGCCTCGCTGCTCGGCCTCGCGCTGTTCGGCGCCGTCGGCTTCGCGAGCCGGCTGGCGCTGCGTCACTGGCACGCCTCGGAGACGAATCGATGAGACGGATCGCGAGCGCGCTGCTGGCGCTCGGGCTCGCAGGCTGCGCGCGCGAGCCGGAGGCGAAGCTCGAGCTCGCCCTCAACTGGAAGCCGGAGCCCGAGTTCGGGGGCATCTTCGAGGCCGAGCGCACCTCTGCCTTCGCCGCGCGCGGCCTCGCCGTCGAGCGCACCGGCGGGCCGGGGGCGCCGGTGGTGCAGATGGTGACCGCGAAGCAGGTGAGCTTCGGCATCGCCAGCGCCGACGAGGTGGTGCTCGCACGCGACCGCGGCAGCGACATCGTGGCGATCTTCGCCACCTACCAGACCTCTCCGCAGGGCCTCATGACCCACGCCGCGCGCGGACTCGCGTCCCTCGAGGCGCTCTTCGCCGCCGGCGGCACGCTCGCCGTCGAGCCTGGCCTGCCCTACGTGAAGTTCCTGGAGCGTCGCTACGGCTTCGGCGCGCTCGTGGTGGTGCCGTACTCGTACAGCATCGGGCCCTTCCTCAGCGATCCGCTGCTCACGCAGCAGGTATTCGTGACGGCCGAGCCGATCGCGGCGCGGCGCGCCGCGGCCGATCCGCAGGTCTTCCTGGTCGCCGACTCCGGCTACAACCCATACACCGCGGTGGTGATCACGCACGGCGAGACGCTGCGCACGGACGCAGCGCGCGCCGCTCGCTTCGTCGCCGCGCTGCGCGTAGGCTGGCAGAGCTACCTCGCCGACCCGGGGCCGGCCAACACGCTGATGGCGCCGCTGAATCCCGAGATGGACGCCGAGGCCTTCCGCCTCGCGGCCGAGGCGCAGCAGCCGCTGATCGAAGTCCCGGGCGGCGCCGTCGGCAGCATGCGCGCGGAGCGCTGGGCGGAGCTGGCCGGCCAGCTGAAGGAGCTCGGCCTGGTGAAGGAGGCGCTGCCCGCGGACGCCTACTTCGCGAACCTGCCGGGCGGCTGAGCTCTACTCGACCACCTGCGTCGAGCGGATCTCGAGGTCGAGGTCGGCATCCTCGTCTTCCACCGTCGCGGTCCAGACCAGCTCGCCCGGGACGGACGGCATGACCACGACGCTCGAGGAGTACGTGCCTCCCGGCTTGCCGCTGTAGATCGAAGCGGTCTCGTCGAACAGCGTCGCGCCGCCCTGCGTCCCGACGATGCGGACCGAGACCATCCCACTCGAGGACCCGGCGTTGCGAGCCTTGAGCTTCAGGGTCGCGGGCTTTCCCTTCGACAGCCGGACGCGCCCGGGGCCCTGGAGCCTCTGGATGTCGAAGTCGAGCGGCGCACGGCAGCCGTCGATGTCTGCGGCGCAGATCAGCCCCGGCCGGCAGACCGGCAGCACGGTGCCGACGCACGCCCCGCCCTCGCAGGTCTCGATCCCGTTGCAGAACACACCGTCGTCGCACTCCGCCGTACTGGAGCAGGCGGAGCAGCGGTCCCGCTCTTCGTCGCACAAACCGCCGGCGCACGTCGTGGCTCCGTGCTGGCACTGGCCGTCCTGGCAGAGATCGTTGGTGCAGAACAGGCCGTCGTCACATTGGGCGGAAGAGAGGCACTCGAAGCAGGTTTCTGCGTCCGGGTTGCAGTAGCTACCGGCACACGTCGGTGGGCCGTACCGGCACAGGCCGTCGTCGCAAACCTCGCTGGTGCAGAACAGGGCATCGTTGCAGTCGGCCGACACGGAGCACTCTGGAACCACGGGTGGCGGCACGCAGGCGCCTTCGACCTCGTTGCAGAGCACGCCGACGAGCGCGGTCAGGGCTTCGATCTCGAAGTCCACGAGGTGTGACGAAGGAGCCCCGCTGTCCGGATCGATGCGGACCAGGAAGCCATCCGCCGCGCCCGGGCTCGACTGGCCGACACCCACGAAGATCGTTCCGTCGCCGACGACGCCGATGTGTGCGCCCGGCTGGGGCGCCACGGCGGGCGCCAAGACGGTCTGGTCGCCGGTCACGACGTCGACGCGCACGACGCTGCCGTCTTGCAACCCGACCACGTTGCCGCTCGGCTCGACCGCGATCTCGGTCGCGAAACCCGCCCCGGCCACCACGCTGCGGGAGCCATTCAGGAGATCGACCCGCTCCACGGACTCGTCCTCGGTCAGTGCGAAGACCTCGCCGGCGGGCCCCGTCTTCACGTCGATGAAGTCACCCCGGCTGACGAGCTTGAAGTCTCCGAGCAGTACCCGGTAGCGCTGGAGATAGCCTGCGCCGGCGAACAGGATGTCCCCATGGGCTTCGAGCGCGTACACCAGGATGGGAGGCAGGATGGAGGCGGGCGGCTGCCCGTTCGCGTCGAGGTAGTGCACGCGGCCGGAAAGCGTGGCCTGGGCGGCAACACTGCCGTCGAGGCCGGCGCCGATGCGCGGGAAGTTTCCCCCGACGAAGTCGCCGAACAGCCCCCGAGAGACTCCGCTGCTCGGGTCGAGCGCGCGGACCTCGGTTCTCTTCGCAATCGCAGCGACTGGTAATGGCCACCAGCAAATCGTTCGGCCCGACTGCCGACGCGGCCGACAGGCCGGGCGCGACCAGCAGTGCGGCGCAGCTCGCGATCACCAGGCGCTCCAGCAACAGGCGGCCTCCGCCGAGGCGCCACCCTGAGCCCGCCGCGTCTGGAAGTCAAGCGACGGTCAGAGCGGCTCGAGCTCGTCGCGCCCCCGGGCGATAGGCGAACGCGCTCACCACGCCGGCAGGGTCGAAGAAATGCAGCCCGAGGCGACCCACGCCACACACGCGAGTGCCAGCACCGCTTCGAATCTCACGCCTTCCCGCTCAGCGCCGGATTGAAGTAGCCGAAGCGCAGGCGAGGGAACCGGCGCGCGAGCGTCGCGCGCAGCCAGCGCATGCCGCGGCCCTTGCCGAGCGCGTCCGGCGGCAGCGTGGCCCGATACAGCTCGGGGTCGATGTTCAGGTTGCGCAGCTGGAGCATGTGGAGGCCCGTGTCGTCGATCAGCTCGGAGAGCGCGTCGAGCTCCTCCTCGGTGTCGGTGACGCCGGGGAAGCAGAGCAGGTTCACCGAGGCGTGCCGGCCGCTCTGCACCACGGCGCGAAGGCTCTCGCTCACGTCGGCGAAGGCGTAGCCGCGCGGCTGGTAGTAGGCGGCGTACACGTCCGGCCGCGGCGAGTTCAGGCTGGCGCGGATCGAGTCGAGGCCGGCCGCGCAGAGCGCGCGCACCACGTCCGGCTTGCTGGCGTTGCTGTTCAAGTGGACGGTGCCGTGCTGGGTCTCGGCGCGGATGCGCCGCACCGCGTCCAGGAGCGCGTCCGCGAACAGCAGCGGCTCGCCCTCGCAGCCCTGGCCGAAGCTCACCACGCCGGCGCGGACGCGCGACAGGTGCGAGAGCGCCACGCCGGCGAGCTCCGCGCCGCTCGGCGGCTTCGCGAGCCGGTCGTGGCTGGCACGGAAGGCGCCGTCTGGCTGGAGCGAGATGCAGCCGACGCACTGCGCGTTGCAGGCGCTGCTCGAGGGCAGCGGCGCCTCGTGGCGGCCCAGGAAGAAATTCTGCGCCGCACGGCAGCCGTAGCTCTGTGCGCACTTCTCGAGCTGGCGCGCGACGCGGTTGCGCGGCAGCTCGGCGCGTCGCGCCGCGATGCCGCGGCCGATGCGCTCCGCGTCGAAGCGCCAGGGATCCTGGCGTGGGTCGTCGTCCGCGCGAAAGGCGCTGGTCCAGTAGACGCCGTCCGCGAAGCCCACCGCCGAGTACGCGAAGGTCGGCAGCGCGGGCGCCTCCGGGCGGCGCTGCCACACCGCGTTGTGGCACGCGGTGTGCGCGGGCGCGAGGAAGGCGACCACCGCGCGCGCCTCGCCGCCGAGCCATTCGTCGACGAGCACGGGGCCGCCGCGGCCGAGACCGATCGGCGCGCGGCCCGGCAGCGCGAACAGATCGCTGCCGCGGGGCAGCGGGATCCACTCCTTGCGCGGGATCGGCTCGGGCCCCGCGCCGCGCTCACCCGCCATACGCAGCGTCGCGTGGTCGTAGACGCGACCCTCGGCATCCGCCACGAGCAGGCGCACCGGCTCGTGCGGCACGGGCGTTGCCGTCTGGGTGCCTCTGGCTCGCGTGCTCGTCATGGGCTCCAGCGGGCTGCGCAACCTCGGCGAGGTGCGCGGGTTGGATGCGCTCGGGACGCGGAATCTAACCAATGACCCGGAGGACACGAGGATGAACGCCAAGCTCGGATTCTGGACCTCGCTCGCGGCCGCAACCCTGCTCGCAGCGGCAGCGGGTGCGCAGGAGATCGATCCGCCGGACGTGACGCACGAAGAGGGCGAGCTGGAAGAGCTGCTCGAGGATCCGGTGGACGCGCCGCACGTGAACACGGCGCTGGTGTTCTCGAGCCTCGCCGACGTGGAGCTGCGCGTAGTGTGCCGCGCGCGCAACGCGCAGGGCGAGGCGGTCGGCCACGCCGGCGTGCGTGTGCCGGCGCACGGCGTGCGCTTCCTGCTCGCCTCGGACTTCTCCGGCGGCGCGCCCTTCCTCGGCCAGGTGCGCTGCCTGTCGCCCCGGGGCATCCGCGGCAGCGGCTTCGCGCGCAGCGCGAACGGCGTGACCGACGTGCCCTCGCCCGAGCACAAGGCCGCGCGCGGGCACCTGATCCACTTCCCCGTAGTGGCAACGCGCTAGTCGTCAACCTAGGGGACGGTCCTTTTTCGATACTTGCCCGAGCAAGTATCGAAAAAGGACCGTCCCCTTCGTTACGCGGCTACGCTGCGGCGCGTGTTTG
>Ga0247727_10008962_pt1 | contig 18345 bp, 21 predicted proteins | sample WisWelCaveWW1625_FD_202498 | JGI IMG/M metagenome (GOLD analysis project Ga0247727, IMG submission 202498) | Biofilm microbial communities from Wishing Well Cave, Virginia, United States - WW16-25 | ecosystem: Environmental > Aquatic > Deep subsurface > Groundwater > Cave microbial mat | place... | reverse complement strand
GATGAACCCGGTCTTCTTCCCGGAATCCAGCGTGACGCTGGCTTCTTCGAAGATGACGCGCGGGCCGAACCGCTTGCCGATGTCTCTAAGTTGGAGAATGGCGGGCATAAGAGCTGTTAGCTTAAGGTGAGCCGGCGGTTGCGTCAAGCCGTTGATAATGCGCGCGGGCGCTCCCGCTCTGCGTGTTACTGAGGCATGTGTACGATGAGGCAGCGGTCAGCGTCGTGTCCTGCGCACTCTCAGAGATACTTGTCGGATCGTTGAATCAGTGTTGTTGTCTCGTCGCCACTGCTCCAAATAGGTTGTTCGCCGGATGGGATGATCTGATCATCACCGATGGACATTTCTGTTTTCAGCGGTAGTATGATGTTGCTGGTGTAGCTGCAGGACTCAACTGCGCGGTAGGCGTTTCTTCTCAGCGGGGTGCGGGATGGAGCAGGATCGTAGACGGCATCAGCGTTCCAACGCCAGTTTTCTGGTGACTTGCTGTGTGCGGGAGCCGATCGAGGTGGTGATCGCCGCCGGTAGCAAGGAGTCGAGCGCGTTGATGAAAGATATCGGCGAGGGGGGAGTGGCGGTGGTGGTGCCGCACGATATTCCGTCGGGCGCGGTTGTCCATCTCGCCTTTACCTTGATCGACGCGAATGCTCACGGTGACGATCGGGACCGGGCGATCAGTGCGGTGGGGTGCGTCGTCAACACCGCTCCGGCGAGCAAGGGGGAGCGTCGACTGGGCGTCCTCTTTACCTATATCGATGATGAGGATCGGTCGGCTATCCGACGGTACGTGCAGGCGCATCTGAGCAACCGGTAGCGCGTTCCTCCCTCAGTTCCTTTCTAAGCTCCAGCCTGCTATGAGTTTCTTCGGTGTTGCTGTAGGCCGGTCTCTGTTTTCTCTGACCAACGGTTGCTTTTACTAAGTCGCGGGCCGACACCTTCCAGTTGTGCTGTGCGTCTAATAGAGCGAGTGGGGAGATGGGACGTACACAACCTGATACTTTAGGAGGGCGGTCTGATGGAGAGATTGTCGAGCGGGCTTGGGGCGAGTGTGTTGGCGGTGGTTGCGGGTCTCACGTTGTCGGCGTGCGCAACGGCTGGTGAGCGTGGCGCGTCCGCCGCGACCGGCGGGGCGTTACTGGGGACGGCGGCTGGCGCCGGGCTCGGGGCGATCATCGGCCACCAATCCGGCGAGACGGGGAAGGGCGCCGCGCTGGGCGCCGGCATCGGGGCGTTGGGCGGATATGTCATCGGCAACGAGCAGGATAAATCGAGGATGAATGACGAGTTGCTAGTGGCACAGGCACAGGCGTCGTCGGCGAGCTACGCGGCCAATACCGTGGTGGTGAACGTGACGAACAGCAACGGCTCGGTGACGCCGGTCACGCTGCAACGCCATGGGAATCTCTACGTTGGTCCGAGGGGAGAGCAGTATGTCAGCATGCCGACCGAGTCCCAGCTGCGCTCGGTCTATGGTTTCTAAATGCGCTTCCGTGTGTATCGGAACAAGAGGCGCATTTACCCTGAGCGGAGTCGAAGGGTACTCCTCGTCGCATTCCCAGCGAGCGGAGCGTGTGTTTTGGAGCGGTGTGGTGTGTGAAAAGGAGGGTGCGGAGATGGTACGCGTGACGCGGAGATGGATGGGGTGGTTGGCAGTGTTTGTCGGTGCGTTGTTGTTGCTGCCAGCGGGGGAGGCGATGGCCGGAGCGCCATGCGGAGAGACGTACGGTTACCCAGGCTATCACAACAGAGCTGTGAGGCGGTTTCCATCGGGCTATAATACGCTTGTCGTGAGCGGGTCGCGGGGGAGTCATCACCGGCATCGTGACGTGGGGTATCGGCACACACCGTTTCGGAATATGGTGGTGCACCGGCCGCGTGTGAGGAAAGTGGTGGTGGCGCCTTCAGTATGCTCGACGACGTTGATCTCCGGTCCGGTCGCGGAGAGCGTCGTGATCAACGTGCCGAACGCGAACGGGAGTTTTACACCGGTGACGCTTCGCAAGGACGGGGGAGCGTACATCGGGCCGCGAGGCGAATACTACTATCAGCAACCGACGGTCGAGCAGTTACGATCAGTGTATGGGTTGGAACAGGGATAACGCGCGTTCGCAGAGCGTGAGTTACTCGTCCACGGAGCTGCTCGTTCAGGGCAGCTCCGTGGGTTGTCGTCTACGCATCGCGGCTCGGTGGCTGCGGGGTCGATCCGATGAGCGATGACACCGACATCGTTCAACGCATCCTCGCCGGAGATCATCAGGCCTATGCGGTGCTCGTGCGCAAGTACGAGGCCAGCGTTCGCGGCTGCTGTCTGGGGATGCTCCCGAATCCATCGGATGCGGATGACGCGGCGCAGGAGGTGTTCATCAAGGCCTACCACGCGCTCGGTTCCTTCCGCGGCGATGCCGCGTTCTCCACATGGCTGTATCGCATTGCCGCCAACCACTGCCGGGATTTGCTGAGACGATCGGCGCGCCATCAGACGGAGTCGTGGGATGCGTTGCTCGAGCAGCAGGGGGATCGGATCGAGGCGTTGTTGTCAACGCCGCCCGATGTGGAGATCCCGATGGAGCAGACGGAGTTGATGCGGCGGGTGTTCGCCTGCCTCCCCGAGCAGTACCGGACGATCCTGATTCTGCGCGAGGTGGATGGGCTGAGCTATCAAGAGTTGGCGGAGACGTTGGCGTGTTCGTTGGATGCGGTCAAGGGGCGGTTGAAGCGGGCTCGGCAGGAGCTGGCGGATCGGTTGCGACACATTTCACGGGCACCGAGCGTCTAACCACGTAGAGGGCGATGATGGATCATCAGGCTATTCGAGAGCAATTGCTGGCAATGCACGATGCGGAGTTGTCCGAGGTGGAACGCTCGGAGATCGTCAGGCATCTTGATCGGTGTGCCGAGTGCCGACAGATCGCGAGCCGCTGGACATCGACGCGCAAGGCGCTCGCCAGCGCATTGAGGACGGGCGACTCGGAGGCGTTTGTCGGGCGCGTGATGCGTGGCATCGAACCATCGACAAGTGCAACGGCTGCGCGTGAGCCGTCGGGACTCCGCCGTCTGGTCGGTCGGTGGAGGTTGCCCGGGTGGCTGATGCCGGAGTTGGGCGTCGGATTGGCCGCGTTGCTGTTTGTGCTGGTGGTGCCGCAATCGCCGGCCGCAAGCGTGTCGACCGAGGCGATCTTGCTGGCCGAAGTGCCGGAGGAATCGCGGTGGGTGTATGCAGCGGAAGCTCCCCACGTGGGGGCTGTGTTAGAGGTTGGATTGGAGGAGATATGAAACTCGTCTGGAAGCAGATCACCGTGGCTATCGTGGTTGGATTTTTGTTGGGAGGAGCGTTCGGCACCTGGCATGCTCGGACGCAACTGTCACCGCGCTTCGGATGGTGGAAGATGAAGCACGGAGACGGCACGATGCGGCAGCGGATGCTGGAGCGTTTCAGCCGCGAGCTCAACCTAACGCCCGAGCAGCAGACGCAGGTGGGAGCGATCTTCGGCGCCGCCCGCGAGCAGATGCTGGGGCTGCGCTCCGAGATGCGTCCTCGGTTTGATGCGTTGCGTCAGTCGACCGATGAGTCGATCCGGCAGCTCCTGACACCCGAGCAGCAGGCGAAGTTTGAGCAACTGAAGGCGGCGCGTCAGTGCGCTCGAGAAGGGGGCGGCTGGTGGGGCCGCGGCCATGGAGGACCTTCCACCGATGATAAGGCGATGTGAAACAGTATGATTTGTGATTGGGTAGTCGAAAAGGGACTGCCCCTTTTCGATAGTTAAAGTCTGGGCTCCTGCCGTACAATGGCCGGGACGATATCCGGCTCCTCGCGTAGAAGTCCCATCGTCAGCACTCGTCGTGTTCTGAGGGTTTGTTAAAGCGCAGTAACGGATAGTGAGGGGAAGTGGTCTTGCGCGAAGCCGCTTTCTGTGTGGGAGGCGGAAGGGCGTTCTTGCGGAGTGGTGTAGAGGTCTGTTGTCGAGGAGGGGGAACAATGAAGCGAACGTTTATCGTAGGATTGCTAGTGAGCAGCGTGTTACTGGTGACCGGTGTCGCACGGGCGCAGGATCCGGTCAAGGTGGGGCCGAACATCTACACGGTCAAATTCGAGAATGACCGGGTGCGCGTCTCAGAGATTCGCTTCAAGCCAGGGGATTCCATTCCGATGCATGAGCACCCCGATCACTTCGTGTATGTCCTCACTGCCGGCACGCTTCAGCTGAGCTATCCGGACGGCGGGACGTCGGATCTCGTAGGTGTTCCAGGCCAGGTGATGTGGGTTCCGGCAGAGTCGCACGCGGCCGTCAACACCGGCTCTGGTGAGTTTGCCGCCGTGGTCGTGGAGCTGAAGCCGCTACCGATATACAGCGACACCAAGTAAGCGAAACCTCGTTCTCTCGCGAGGAGCATCTGAGAGCGGTTCACCGCCTTGTGGTCGACGGTAGGAAGTCGATCACAAGGCGGCCCGCCGTTAGTGCCTGGCGCGTGGCGTTTCTCCGGGTACGGGCAACAGACGACCGATCGGTGAGGTGATGATAGGCGAACGGTCGACAATGCTCACGATTGGGCATTCGACGCGGACGAGCGATGAGCTGATCCGGCTGCTGCAGACGCACGGGGTGCAGCGGTTGGTGGATGTCCGGACGATCCCGTTCGACTAAGGAGCATATAATGACACCGAGGACTCATGATTCGAGTGCTACAGAGCTGGGATGAGATCGGAGAAGCCGTATCGTCGCTGGAGCGGTCAGAGTTGCCGCTTCACGGTTGTGTGCAAAAGAATTGGGATCACGCCCTGTTGCGTGATTTGTTGAGTCGACGCGATCGCTCTTCCACTGTGGTGGATCTCGGGTATGGGGAAGGTCACACGCTGCGGCTGCTTAGCGCGCTGGGCTTTTGCAATCTCCACGGCGTCGACATGCGCAACAATTGGAAACTGCGTCTCGGCCAGCTCCGATGGATGTGGCGGCATCGCTCGCCGAGGCCTCCATTCAGACTGCATACCGGAGACTTTACCAAGACGTCATTCCGGGATAGCTCTGTTGATGTTGCGGTGAGCATATCGGCTATTGAGCACGGTGTTGACCTGAGCGTCTTCCTCAAGGAGGTTCGAAGGATACTGGTTCCTCGAGGATGCTTGTTTGTGACGACCGATTATTGGGAGGAAGGCGTTCGGATAGATCCATCGCTCAGGGCCTTCGGCGTTCCGTGGAAGGTTTTCTCGCGAGACGACATTGCGGCGCTCCTGCGTTTGGCCGAGGAGAATGGATTGGTCCTTCAGGAGCAGGTATCGATCACTCCATGCGCCAAGCGAACCGTCCACTGGCAGAAGGCCGATTATACCTCTATCGCGTTGGCGCTTGAGCGATCAAGCGAGGCAAGATCGGGCGGCAAGGTGAGTCTTGGGTGCGCTCGAGAGGGTGTCGTTAGTAGATGACGGTGGTTATGGATTGCGCGCCGGTCTTCTTGCGCTTCGTCGTGTGATGGTGTCCCACACAGCATCCTATTTGATTGAGGAGTGATCGCTCACATCGCTGGCGCGCTTGATCGGTTCATTCATCAGGCGGTGTGTGTTGAGAAAGCGCGCCGTGGCCTCTGCGGTGACTTTGTGTCCGTAGGGCGTCAGATGCTCATCGATGGAATAGTAGAGTAAGGAAACATCCTTCTGGGAGAAGCTCTCAGAGAGATCCAATCGTGGGATATTATGTCTTCGGCAGACGTCGTCGAGCATCCGAGCTTCATCGAGGGCTCTACGTCTTCGACCGGAATCTCTTCCTGCCGAGGAGGCGGACAGCTCGCCCTTGCGCGGAATGATCAGCATGGCGGTGGTCCATCCGACACTCTCGGTATAGGAAAAGAGTTCGTCGAGCAGCGCCTCGGTCAATTGCAAACCGTATGCGAAGGAATCGCCAGGGATGGTGTTTGCGAGAGGTCTCCGGTCGTTCTGTTCGGCCGCAATGATCAGGCGTGCTCGAAGGAGACTCAGCAATTGGGAATGCTGCGTCAACACGCGGTAGAAAGGTACATAGCGAGTCGCGCGGATGAGGCGTGAGACATTCGGCTCACGATCGGCTGAGTGCGTGACTGCCCCTGCCTCATCGGTCAGTCGGAATGGCGATTTGTACACGTTGTCGGCTAGATCATCGTCCTTGAAGTATTGGATGAGCACGAGGTCCGGGTGATAGGCGGGCGCTTGGTGTTTGAGACATAAGAGCTCCTGCGCCGTCCCCCACCCGGGAACTCCCCAATTCAGCACTTCGTGAGACATTCCATCCTCGGATTGATTGAGCGTATCCTCCAGCTGCTGCAAGAAGGTCTCATGTTGTTCGACGCCGACGCCCCACGAGAACGAATCGCCCAGACCAATGATTCTGACGGTGTTCGCTGGCTTGCGCAGGGCGCGCTCTCTGTCTCGAAAGCCCAACGAGTTGAGCTGGAACGCGTGCGAGAATTCAGGTTCTTTCCAGTAACCTCCAAGTCGGGGAATCGTGGTTCGTCCGTAAAGCGGATCAGCCTGGTACATGGCGGGTCTGATCGGCTGGGGGTTGCATAGGCGAACGGCTATTTCAGATAGGCCGAGCGCGAGGAGGATGGCGCTCACCGAAGTGAGCAGATGTCTGAGTATAGACGGGATTCTCATCGTTGACTCGCGGTGTTGTCGTGTCTAATGCCGCGCCTGATTATTTGACGAGAGGAGCGTCGAAGGCAAGCGGGTTTATTCCGTGAGTGTTTGAGCGGTGAAGAGCATTCATGTCCTGTTGCGACGGCGTTGTCTTTGTCGATTGCCGGAGAGTATAATTCGTTCCGTGAGCAGCTCGAGATTGCGGCGGTTGTCCATCGGCACTGCGTGCGATGTTCCGAAATCAACCGAGTTCTGATGCGGAGCGAACGCCCGGTAACCGAGAGGTTGGCAACGATTCCACTTCGAGACGAAGACATTACTCGATCGCGCAACATGAGTTCGGGCGCGATGAATGCGGGCAACCAGCAAGGCGTTAGTCTGCGCTCGCCGATCGATCGCAACCCTCTTCGCTCAACTCCCGGAGACATCTTCCGAGCGCTCTCCCCGCAGCTGCGTCTCGTCATCGCTTCGACGCTCCCTCCGACCCGGTGCGGGATCGCGGACTACACACATCTTCTAGCAACCAGTCTCCGCCGTCTGTTTGGACGCGCTCCGGAGTTCATCGAGCTGCAGAAGCCAAATATCGACAATCCGATCTGGTATTGGCGAAAGAACGAGACGCGTCCTATCGATGTGATGCATATTCAACATGAGTACGGCCTGTTCGGTTCGACCGGCTTGCTTGAGCGGCTGCAACGGTTCCGGTTCGTTCGCGATATGACTGACTGGATCAAGGGATGCCCCGGGCTCAAGTCGCTTGCATACTTTCTCTACTACATCATCCCCTCGATCAACACCGTGATCATGGTCTCTGGAGCGCGACGCAGATCCGGTGCCTGTGTGGTGCTCACTATGCACACGGTCATGCCCGAGGACCGAGGGTGGCCGTGCTTTCTCTTCGAGCAGCTCGTGGCCCGATCTGTGGATAAAGTGATCGTGCATACGCGGGCCGCCAAACGATCGCTGGTGAAACGAGGCCTCGCCGCAGCGCATATCGCTCACATCCCGCACGGAGTATCTCAACAGCTAATCGGATCCGTCCCCGTGGTTTGCCCCGCACAACTGCAAGGCAAGCCAATCATCATGATGTTTGGGTTCATCGCGAAATATAAAAATCACGCAGCCGTTATTCAAGCGCTGTCAGATCTCGATCCATCAACGGGGCTCTGGATCGCCGGCACCCATCATGACCGTTTTGGGGCGTCCTACCACGCCTCGCTCAGACGGCTGGCACATCGGCTCCGGCTTTCCGACCGCGTCGTGTTTGGCGGTTACATTCCTCATGAGGAAATCCCAGGCACGCTGGAGTTCGCGGACATCGTGGTGTTCCCGTATGCGGAAGTCACGCAATCCGGCGCGCTGCAGCTCGCGCTGGCTTGCCGGAGGGTTATCCTCTGCTCAGACCTTGAGCCGTTTGAGGATTTGCGACGACGGTACGGTTGTCTGGAGACATTCCGCCTCAACGATCCAGCGGATCTCCGGTTCAAGCTCGCGCGGCTGCTCTCGGATCAGGCGCTCCGGGTGAGACTTCTGGCCGGAGGCGCCCGATATTTGGAGAGTCACTCGTGGGATCGCGTGGCGGAGCGGACTGAAAGGCTCTATGCGAACGTAGCTCGTCGTCCGGCCACGCGCGCCGTCGAGCCATTCATGGTCGGAGCCGGCCTTCACGTGCAGCAAACTGCTGTTGGATCCGGTCCATGACGACATTATTTGACCATTGGGGCTTGCTGTGGAGGTTTGTCGAATGCGACATCAAGATCCGCTACAAACAAGCCGTGCTCGGCGCTCTTTGGGCGGTTGTGTCTCCGCTCGCGATGTTGCTCATCGTGACGGTCGTCTTCTCCCGCTATGCTCAATCCGATCTCGGTAGAGTCCCGTATCCTATCTACGCCTACTGTGGGATCTCGTTGTGGAGTTTCTTCTCCAGTGCTCTAGCCATGGCGTGCACATCATTGGTCGACAGCCGGGACTTGATCACGGCAGTATATTTTCGCCGGGAAATCCTTCCCTTCTCCAAAATCGGGTCGCGCTTTCTGGATTTTGCCGTTGGTTCGCTGCTGCTACTTCTGCTCATGCAATGGTACAAGATTCCACTGTCCCCGCACGTGCTCCTTGCTCCGGCGATCTTGTGTTGTCAGCTCATGGTGATGGCTGGCTTCGCCCTCCTTCTTGCAGCCGGACAACTCTTCTTCCGCGACGTCAAGCTGCTGTTCGACGTTGCGATCCTTCTCTGGCTATTCGCCACGCCGGTGTTTTATCCGCTCACGGCGCTTGCGCCTCATTTTCGCTGGCTGGCTCTGCTCAATCCTCTTACTCCGATCATTGAGTCCTACCGGTCACTGCTGATCTATGGTCAATTACCATCGACACTGCTCGTGGGGCTGTCGCTTGCTTACGGGCTGGGCATCTACGGACTCGGACTGACGGTGTTTAGGAAACTCGATCCACTCTTGGCCGAATATGTGTGACCTGCGCACTGATGGTTCATTTGGGATTCTGTCGCCTCTAGTGAGGTTCGACCATGTGTGGAAGGGATTCATACTTCATCACGAACGGGTTGCCAGATTGCCGGACGTTCTTTCCGGGCTTCTGAGGCGGAGTCGCTCAAAAGACGTATTTTGGGCGCTTCGAGACGTCTCCTTCACGGTACATGGTGGTGAAGCTCTTGGTATCCTCGGACCAAACGGCGCTGGGAAAAGCACGATCCTGGGATTGATCGCACAGGTGATCCGCTCGAATCGCGGCACGGTCCATGTCATCGGCAAAGTTGCGCCGCTCATCGCCAGCGGACCAGGGTTCCATGGCGAACTCACGGCCCATGAAAATATCTATCTCTTGGGGAATATCCTTGGTGTGAGCAATGAGCACGTCGATCAGGCATACGACTCAATTGTCCGAATGACCGGGTTTGAACGGTTCATCGACACGCCGTTGAAGCGATTTTCTCCGGGGATGCGGCTCCGCTTGAGTTTTGCGATCGCGGCGCATGCTACGCCAGACATCTTTCTTGTCGACGACGTGCTGGCTGCCGGTGATGCCGCATTCCAAGACCTGTGCGTCGAGACGCTCTTGGACCTCAAGGCCCGCGGCGTGGCCATCATCGTGGTGTCGCACAACGTGAGCACGCTTGAGCGCGTGTGTGACCGAGGCCTGCTGCTCCGCAGCGGCCGTGTCGAGGCCAGCGGTCCTCTCGAGGAGTTGAGCGCTCAGTATCGCTGGTCGAATCTGCCGGTTGGGGTGTGAGCATGCGCCTCACTCAGCGAATCTCCTCGTCACGACTGTTGGTCGCCGGCGCGGCCATCGGCATCCTGACCCTCGGCGCTCTGTTGCGTTTCTACCGCATTGGGCGCCAGGATCTCTGGTACGACGAAACCTACAGTGTCTTTCTCATCAATCATTTTGACCAGCTCCGGTACGATTATCATCCTCCGCTCTATTATGCGCTTCTGCAGCTCTGGTCCTGGTTGGTTGGGGACGGGGAGGCGCAACTGAGAGCGTTGTCGGCCGTGGGATCTTTATGCGCGGTGGCGGTCACCGGAGCGCTGGCGGGATCGATCGGCGGACGCTCCCTCGGCCTGCTCAGCGCTGCGCTTGTCGCGTGCTCCCCCGTTCAGATCTGGTATGCGCAGGAAGTGAGGAGTTATGCGTGGCTGACTGCGTTTATCGGATTGGTGTTGCTGAGCATTGCCAGACGCGCAGACCATCCCAACTCCTTGTGCTGGCGAGCGGCGTTTATCGGCGCATGTCTCGCAGCGATCTACACGTCGTACGCGACCGTGTTCTTCTTGGCTGCCATACCGCTGCTGCTTGTCGCCGGCTCATACCGAGCGCAATGGTTTCAGATCCTCTCCGATCTCACGGTCGTCGGACTGGGCTGCCTCCCGCTCTTGTCCCTTGCGTCTTCACAGACGTGGCAGTTTGCCGGGGGATTCTGGATCCCTCCGGTAGATCCTCAGCGCGTGCTTCAATCCTTGCAAGATCTGATGATCGGTTATGAAACGAAAGGCACATGGGCGGTTCCCGTGCTGCTCGGCGTGTTTATCGTCGGACTCGCTCGATGGTGGCGTACGAATCGGGCAGCCGCCGTCCTGCTCGCGCTCGGCTCGTTGGGGCCGATGATCGCGTGTGCGGTGTTCTCGCGTTGGCACCCGCTCTACCTCACGAGACAACTCTTGCCGGCGGCGCTGGTATTCTGGATCGTCATCGCATCGGTGATGATGTGGGCGCGCACGAGGAGGGTTAGCCATCTGTCGCTCATCGCCATGACGATCCTGTGCTTGGCCACCGGTTTGCGGCATCAGTTTCTCGACGTCCTTCCACGTGCGAAGCCACCGTTCAAACCTGTGTTCGCATTCATCCAGGAGCGATGGGCACCAGGGGATACGCTCATTCATGCCAACGCCGTCACCGTGTTCCCGGCATTCTATTATGGCGAGACATTGGAGCCATACATTCGGCTATGGTGGTCTCCAACGGAACAGGATCAGCGCATGATTGCCAGCCAGTGGACACCCTCAGCACATCAGTGGGCTGACCGGAGGATCTCTGGGATGGCTGAGCTTGGGCAGTCAGCCGGCGGCCGCTTCTGGGTCTTGTACGGATCGGAGGACCGTGCCGGCACGCTGGACGCGCATGCGAACGCCGTTCAGTCGTGGTTTCGGAAACAGCAGGATCCCGAGCTGGCCGTCCGTGTCGAAGACATTTTCATTGAGCGATACGCTGCCTTACAATCAGCAAATGATGCTTCGGGAGAAACTGGCAAGTGACGACGAAGGAGCCTCGGTACGTTTGCCGGTGCATAAGCCGTCTGCCTTGTTCACGATCGGGCATTCGACGCGGACGAGCGACGAGCTGATCCGGCTGCTGCAGACACACGGCGTGCAGCGGTTGGTGGATGTCCGGACGATCCCGCGTTCCCGCTACACACCGCAGTTTAACCTCGAGACGCTCCCGCAGTCGCTCGCTGGTGCCGGCATCGGCTACACGCATCTCAAAGGTCTGGGTGGGCTGCGTCGCCCGCGCGCCGACTCGACCAACACCGGCTGGCGCAACACCAGCTTCCGCGGCTATGCCGACTACATGCAGACGCCGGAGTTTGAGGCGCACTTGCAGACGCTCCTCCAGCTCGCTAGCGCCGCGGAGTGTCAGGTACCGGGTACCGAAGGGGCGGGTTGAGTGCGCGGGCGCGCTCGTGTGAACCCGGAAGGTTACCCGACGGTGGTGAGCTCGTCCCACTGCGTGGTGTAGCGGGGGGAGCGGTGGTCGAAGCGGTATTGTGTCCCAAGTAGCAGGTCCTTTCCTTCCAGTGACCCGTCTCTCTACCAAACGCTTGAATAGATAGTGTTTGTGTGGTAATTAGTTAGTAGTTGATTAGTAGTTTGTATGACACTGATATTTGTGCAAGGTGCTGTCAATGAGCGAGTTATTCAGTAGATACCTTCTCAACTACTACACGAATGAGGAAGTTGGGTACCGACTTCCTCCTGACATCAAGCTGGACGCGTTCTGGCCTGAGCTGGTGAGGTTTCGCCAAGCAAAGGCAGAGTTTTTGCCGTTTAAGGACCAGGCCGGAAAACCTTTCTGGTTTGTCCTGACTCCTACACTTCAGGAGTATCTGCACCAGGTGGACTCGCGCGGGAAGGATTCGCTCTACAGCGTGGTGAAAGCGGAGATCCAGGCGGAGCTCACCGAACAGGCGCTTGTTGAAGAGGCGATGTTTTCGAGCGTCATTGAGGGGGCCTTCTCGACCATCGCGCGTGCCCGGGAGCTGATCGTGGAAGGCAAGGCGCCTCGGGATACCAGCGATCAGATGGTGGCGAACAACGGCCGCGTCATGCGCTATGTGCTGGAGCAGCGGGAAGCGTCCTGTTCTCTTGCGTTGATGCACGCGATCCAGCGCATGGTGACGGAGAAGACGCTGGAGCATGAAGCAGACGCCGGCCGGTTTCGCGAGGGACCCGTGTATGTGGTGAATCAGCGTCGCCAGACCATCTACGAAGCTCCACCCGCTGACACCGTGCAGCCCTCGATGGAGGCGCTGATCTTGTGGATCAACGGGGGCGCGCAGCAGCCGTTCGTCCATCCGATCCTCAGGGCTGCCGTCATCCATACGTATCTGGTGTATGTGCATCCCTACGTTGATGGGAACGGCCGGACGGCCCGGGCGATGTTCTACTGGTATCTTCTCAAGCACCGCTACGAGTTCTTTCGCTACTTCTCCATCTCCTCGATTATTCAGGAGACGCGGGAACGCTACTACAAAGTCCTCAAAGATATGGAGGACCACGACGCCGATGCGACCTACGTGCTTCTCTACATGGCTGAGTCTGTCGTGCGCGCCATCGAGGTGATTCTTCAGCGGATCACCGAGCGCTACCGCAGGGACATTCTGTTTGCGAACATTCGTGAGCGGCACATCATCTTGAATGAGCGACAGACCCGGTTCCTGAAGTACCTCACGCTCTCCAAGGAGCAGCGGGGCGCGATCGCCAAGTACCAGAAAGATTTCAAGGTCGTCTACGAGACGGCCCGCCGGGATCTCGCGCAGTTGGAGGCCCTTGGCATTCTGGCAAAGGGCAAACACGGTCGCCAGTTTATCTATACCTTAGCCCCTGCTTTTCTGACGACGGGGGCGAGTCAACAGTTACCGTAAACGCTGCGATACAGCCTGCATCGTCACGAACGGTGGCGTAACGGTTCGGGAGATTCGGCAGTTGGTCAGCGAAGGGGAGTGGTGAGGGATGGGGCATTTTGTGGGCGGGCTGGTGTTTAGTCTCATCGGGATGGCGGCGTTTATGTACGGCAAGCGGCTCCCGAGCATCCAGGCGATGCTCATCGGTGTGCCGCTCATGACGTACTCGTACATGGTGCCCAGCGTGGTGGGGGTGTACGCGGTGGGTGTGGTGCTGACGGCCGCGCTGTTCGTCTTCCGCGACTAGCGTCGCGTGGGGTCTGACCTCGGGTGTGTGGAGTGTGCAAGATGTGCTGGAGTCGTTGGTGCGTCGGGTGCCGCTTTGGGAGTCCTGTGCGGCGCGGGCTTGACGGGTTCGTTTCGGCGTGATAGGTTTGTTTAGTAGATTAAACGATCGTTTACCATACTAAACAATCTAATGCGATTCTCTCAGCCGCTCGATCAGATTCTTGGTAACGCCTCCAAAGTGCGCATTCTGCGCTTCCTCTGCCGTAAGGGCGGCGAGTGGAGCGGACGCCGCATCGCCGCAGAGCTGGGCCTGAATCCCGTCACGGCGCATGCGGCCCTCCGCGCGTTGCACCTGGCGACGGTGCTGGAGTTTCGCAAGGTGGGAAACAGCTTCGTGTATTCGCTGCGTGACGACCACTATCTGGTTCGGCAGGTGTTGCGGCCGCTGTTTGAGCAGGAAGCACAGACCCTAGAGCATCTGCGGCAGCGGCTGACGGAGCAGTTCATCGCCAAGGTGAGGGGAGACATCGTGACGGTCGCCCTCTACGGGAGCGTGGCGCGTGGCCAGGAGCGTCCCACCAGCGACTTGGATCTTGTGGTGCTGGTGGTGTCCGAGCGAGCCAAGGCGCCGGTGCGTGCCGCGCTGGATCGCGCGTGGGAGTCGGTGGTCAAGGAGTTCGGCAATCCGCTGGCAGCGTATGTCAGTACTGTCTCGGAGGCGCGACAGAAGTACCGGCGAGGATTGCCGCTCTGGCAGAATATCCTCGCTCACCACCAGCCGGTGTGGGGGCAGTCGTTGAAGGAGGCGCTGGGCGATGGTACGGCGTGAACGCACGCGGCGCGTCGAGCGAACGGCGGCGGCCGGCTATCTCAAGAAGGCGGATGAATTCTTCGCGTCGATGCAGCAGGCGATGCAAACCGGACATTGGAACGCCGCCGGCTTGAACGCTGTGCACTGCGCGATCTCTGCCTGTGACGCCGTGCTCGTCTACTACACCGAGCAGCGTTCTGCCAGCCCTAATCATGAGACGGCGGCGTATCTCCTAGCGTCTTTGGTCAAGGTGCCGGAAGCCAAGCCAAAAGCCGAGACACTGCATCGCATCCTCCAAGAGAAGCATTTGATCGAGTATGAGGACCGCGCGTTCACGGCCCGCGAGGCGGCCGAACTCGCCAAGCTGACCGAACGGTTCTATCTGTGGGCGAAGGGGATTGTTGAGTGATAGCGATATGAGGCGCGCGAGGAGCGGGAAAGGTGGGGCGGAGCGGCCGATCGGGACAACTGACGCGGGTGACGGATCGACTCCCAGCGTCGCATCAGCTGGTGGTGCCGGAACGGATAGTCGGACGCACTCGACGCCGTGTGCCGAAGGAGCGTGTTGCGGCGGAAGGCAAAGGCGTATCCGATGAGTGAGGGGAAGGTATTTACGGAGTTCGGGATCAATCGGTTCACGTTGCGGAATCGGCTGGGGGTGGCGCCGATGACGCGGATGTCGTCGCCGTCGGATAGCATCCCGCGCAAGGACGTGCTGGAGCTGTTGGTACGGCGGGCGCAGCACGGCGCAGCGATCGTCTACACCGAAGCGATCGTGACCGACTACGAGAGCGCGCAGGGGTATCCGCGGCAGGCGCGGCTCCTGACGCAGCGGCAGATCGAGGCGTGGCGGCCGGTGGTGCGGGCGATCCAGGAGGCCGGCGCGGTGGCGATGATGCAGATGTTTCACTGTGGGCGGATCGCGTGGCCGGAGGTGAACCCTGCCGGACGGACGATCGCGCCGAGCGCTCTGGCGTCGACAAGGCCGAATCGCTTCACGGGGCAGCCGTACCCGGTGCCGGACGCCATGGGTCAGTTCGACATCGAGCACGTGATCCAGGGGTTCGTCGAGACGGCGAAGGGTGCGCTCGCCGCCGGATTCGACGGCGTCGAGATCCACGGAGCGCACGGCTATCTCATCAGCGAGTTCCTCTCCGCGTATTCGAACCATCGGACGGACGGCTACGGTGGCCCCGTCAACCGCCGCTATCGCTTCGCCCACGAAGTGGTCCAGGCGGTACGCGCCGTCGTGCCGCACGACCGACTCCTGACGTTTCGCATCTCCAACTGGTCGGCCGCCGATCCGGATATCTCGCTCTTTGAGACCGCGAAGGAATGGCAGGCGATCATCCGCTGGCTCGCGCAGGACGGGCTCGACGCCATCTCCGTCTCGACGCAGGGCTACGCGCAGCCGGCCTTCGGCACCGGGCAGCGTCTGGCGCAGCTGACGCGTGAGGCGACGCCGCTGCCGATCCTCATCTGCGGCGGCATCCACAACCAGGCGACGGCAGAGGATGCGCTCGCCGACGCCGATGTCGCGCTCAGCGCCAAGTCGATCCTCCTCAATCCCGACTGGATCGAGGATGTTCGGCAGGGGAAACCACTCAAGCCGCGCACGCCCGAAGAGTCGCTCGTCGCCTACACCGACACGCCGCTCCCCTGATCGATTCTCCGACGCGGAGCATAACCTTCAGCGGTCGCTGAGATCCGCTCAGGGCTACATTTGCTCTCCCTTCAGAAAGTGCGCAAGGAACGCAAAGATTGTCCGTTCGGCTGTCTGGAGGTGGGTATACTTATTGAGTGACACAACAGCAAGTCTCGCGAAGGGATGGTTCGATGAGCAATCCGAATCCGTGCGTGTTGGTGGTGGACGATAGCCCGACGGTGCAGCAGCAACTGGCCGCGGAGCTGCAGACGCTCGGCTTCCGGGTGATCACGACAGACTGCGCAGAGACGGGGCTGGAGCTGCTGATCAACCACTCGTTTGACCTTGCGCTCGTCGACTACCAGCTGCCCGGGCACGACGGGCTCTGGCTCATCGAGCAGGCCCGCGCGAAGCTCTACACTCTTCCATGCATGCTGCTGACGGTGCATCGCAACGTCGAGGTGGCGGTGACCGCCACGCAGCTCGGCGCGCCATATGTGCTCAAGCCGCTCAAAGAGGGTGAGCTGTGGATCGCGATCCAGCAAGCCCACGCCTTCCAGAAACTCTACCAGCAGCGGGTCGAAGCCGCCGCTGGTTGACGTTCGACGTTTCCTCGGTGGTTTCCTGAAATTGCCTGTGCCGTCGCGTTCAACCCTCCTTCGCCTTGGGCAGGACAGGGAGGTGAAGCAGAATACGGCTTCGGAGCGGTTCCGCCCCACGGGCCTACCCGTGGGGCTCCACTTAGTGCCCGTCTGACTGCAGCGAGGGGATACGATCCGGCAACGCGTAGCCCATGCGCCGCAGCGGGTGGAGCAGCCGTTGGAACGCCTCCTCCGGCGTCTTCCCTTCGGTGAGATTCTCCAGACAAATGGCGGCGTAGCCCTGACGATTGCGGATCTTGAAGATCGTGATTTGGTCGACGCTGACCGACTTGAACGATGCTGTCTCTTGCATGCGTTCCTCCATCCGATGGAATTCCGTTCGCCTTTCTAGCGGCAGCATTGTAGCATACGCCTTTACGTGCGGCGGCAACTGAGATAAGGCGACTTTTGACATTCGACCGTTGACTCTTGACTGAAGGTCGAAAGTCGAAGGTCGAGAGTCATAGGTCAGGCGTCGAGGATCGCGGTCGCATTTACTTGAGCCTGTAGTTTGAGTCTGTTCTTCAAGTGTGACTCGTAGCTCGAGTCTCGCGGCTCGGGTCGCATTTCCTTGTCGCTTGAGTCTTGTGTCCGATTGTGAAGCGACTCGCTACTCGTAGCTCGCGGCTCGTAGTTTGGGTTTGAGGTATGGTAGTGAACGCGCCGTTTCCGTGGCTGGGACATCTGATCGAAGTGGCGTCGCTGGGGCTGTTCGGCTGGTGCTGGACTGAAGCGCGGCGGCTGCGCACGGGTCTGCACGCGGAGCTGCTCGTCGCGGTGGTCTACGGCTGCCTGCTCGAGATCATGGATATGTGGATCTTCGGCTCGTATCATTATGGCTCGCTGACGTGGTGGTGGGTCGGGCACGTGCCGCTCTACATTCCGCTGCTCTGGGCGACGATCATCCACTCATCGATGGCGATGTCCGACCGCGTGGGGCTGCCGTGGTGGGCGCGGCCGTTTCTCGACGGGTTGCTGGCGGTGCTGATCGATCTGGCGGTCGACGCGATCGCGATCCGGCTGGGGCTCTGGAGCTGGCGGATCCGGCTGGACGAGGGATGGTTCGGCGTACCGGCGGGGAATCTCTGCGCGTGGATGTGGGTGGCGGCATGGTACGGGGCGGTGACGCGGCTGGTGCGGGAGCGGATGGTTCGGCGCATTGGCCAACCAGTGTGGCAGGGCCTGTCGTCATCGGGACTCCACCGTCCTCACGGTGAACCCCAACCATCACTCTGCGCTGGTGCCGTAGCGTCCGAGGCATCCACGGAGTTACCGAGACGTTGGGGAAGCGGCATGGTGTGGGTTTGGGGTTCCCGCCGCTCCGGGCGGTGGAGTTCCTCCCCTCCGACGCCACCCGCCACACTGGTTGGCTATGCTTGGTGGTACAGGTTGCTGATCCCGCCGATCGCGTACGCCGGACTGTTCGCGTCGCTCGTTGGGATGGGGGCGGTGGGGCGATGGCTTGGGCTGGAGACGCCGGACGAGCGGCTGGCGATATTTGCGGCGCATGTGGCGGCGTTCGTGGCGATCGTCTGGTGGGGAAGTCGCCGCCGTGAAGCGTCGACGGTGGCATCGATGGAGGCGACGCCGATGCTGTCGAGTTTCGTCTGGAACCGGTGGCTGATGCACGGGAGCTTTCTGGCGTTGCTGGCGTGTGCGCCGGCGATCCGGCAGGTGCGCGGGTTGGCGCTGGTCTCGGTGGGCGCTCTCGTGATAGAGTGGTAC
>Ga0247727_10008961_pt1 | contig 18347 bp, 22 predicted proteins | sample WisWelCaveWW1625_FD_202498 | JGI IMG/M metagenome (GOLD analysis project Ga0247727, IMG submission 202498) | Biofilm microbial communities from Wishing Well Cave, Virginia, United States - WW16-25 | ecosystem: Environmental > Aquatic > Deep subsurface > Groundwater > Cave microbial mat | place... | reverse complement strand
TGGCAAGATGGTCGCGCTGCGCGGCACCGAGATCGAGGCCGTTCCGATCGAGGACGCCGTCAACAAGCTCAAGACCGTGTCGGCGGGTTATTACGACATGGCGCGCACCTTTTTTGGCTGAGGAGGAACTAGGATGGATATCGCAAAGCATTTTCATGACAGCATCGCACTGAAGCAGGAGCTTCTCAAGACCCTCATCCCGACGATCGAACAGATCGCGCAGAAGCTGGCCGCTTGCCTCAAAGCGGGCAACAAGATCATCTTCTTCGGAAACGGCGGTTCGGCCAGCGACAGCCAGCATCTGGCCGCCGAGTTCGTCGGCCGTTATGAGAAAGAGCGCCGCGCACTGCCAGCCATCTCGCTCACGGTCGACACGTCGGCGTTGACGGCCATCGGCAACGACTACGGGTTTGAACGCGTCTTCGAGCGCCAGCTGGAAGCGCTGGGCCGCAAGGGCGACGTCGCGTTCGCGATCTCGACCAGCGGCAATTCCAAGAATGTGATCGCCGCCGTCAAGCGCGCCAAAGAGATCGGCGTCTACACCGTCGGGTTTCTCGGCAACACCGGCGGTGAGCTTAAGAGCCTTGTGGACCTGCCGGTCGTGATCCCTTCTAAAAAAACCTCACGCATCCAGGAATCGCATATCCTGATCGGGCACATCCTGTGTGAATGCGTGGACGAGCTGATCGAACAGGGATGAGACGCAGAAAAGTCGTTTTTACGAACGGCTGCTTCGATATCCTGCATAAAGGCCATATCGCCTATCTTCAAAAAGCGAAGAAGCTCGGCGACCTTCTGGTGGTCGGCATGAACTCGGATGCCTCGGTCAAACGATTGAAGGGTAAGGGCCGCCCGGTCAATTCGCAGAAAGACCGTGCCCTCGTGCTTTCAGCGCTCCGCTGCGTGGACCGCGTCGTGCTTTTTTCGGAAGACACGCCTGAAAAACTCATCCGTAAGATCCGCCCCGATGTTCTCGTGAAGGGCGGGGATTGGAAGAAAAAAGACGTCGTGGGAGCCCCTTTTGTGGAGTCTTATGGCGGGAAGGTGTGGCTCCTTCCATACATCAAGGGTTTTTCGACCACCGAAATTTTGGCGAAGATCCAGAAGCTTTGACCGGGAAGAGAAGTCTTTACAGGATCCTTGACGCCAATTTCAACCGCGCTCGGGAAGGTCTTCGCGTTGCGGAGGAGACCGTGCGTTTTGGGATGGACTCGGCCGCGTTGCAGCGCGGCTTCAAACGCTGCCGTCATTCGGTGCGGCGCGTTCTGGGCAGGCTGGATGCGGGGGAGTTGCTGCGCTCGCGTCGCTCAGGGAGTGACGTGGGCCGTAAGCCGTCCACTCTAGAAAATGCACGCCGTGACCTGGCGGATGTCTTCACAGCGAATGTGCAGCGTGCCAAGGAGTCGCTGCGGGCGCTTGAAGAATTCTCGAAGCTTGTCGATGTGCGCGCTGCGAAAGAACTGAAAGGGATCCGTTTCCGTGTCTACACACTTGAGAAGAGAGCGCTGCCGAAACTGGAGGCTTTACGTGATCACTTGTCCGGAAGGACTGGGCGGGCGGGATCCGGAAAGCCTCGTGGAGGAGGCCGTACGCGGCGGCGCGGACGTCGTGCAGCTGCGCGACAAGAACGCGGATGACCGCACGCTGCTGCGGCAGGCAAAGTCTCTTTTGAGCCTCACGCGCCGCTTGGGCGTGCCGCTCATCGTGAACGACCGTGTGGCGGTCGCCAAAGAGGCTCAAGCGGACGGCGTGCATCTGGGTCAGGAGGATGGCTCCTTGGACCACGCCCGGTCTGTTTTGGGAGAAGAGGCGCTGATAGGCCGCTCGACGCACAGCCCTGAGCAGGCCATGCAGGCCGCGCGGGAAGGGTTTGATTATATAGGCATCGGTCCCGTTTATCCGACGCCCACGAAAGCCGGCAGGCAGGCTGTCGGGCTGGACCTCGTCCGTTTTGCGGCGCAAAGCCTGACCCTTCCCTTCGTCGCGATCGGGGGCATTGACGAAACGAATCTGGGCCGGGTGCTTGAAGCGGGCGCCGAGCGAGTGGCGGTCGTCCGTGCGGTGATGGCCCGGAAGGACCCCCGCGAGGCCGCGGCGAGATTGCGGGCCATCATAAAAGAACACCTTATAAAGGAACCGCGATGACAAAAGGCGGAGGGGTCCTGGCGGTAGGCTCCATGGCGCTGGACACGGTCAAGACGCCTTTCGGCAGTGTCCGCGATGCTTTGGGCGGTTCGGTGTCCTATTTCAGCGCCAGCGCGCGTTTTTTTACGCCAGTCTCGGTGGTAGCGGTGGTCGGTTCAGATTTTCCGGCCCGTCATCTGGCGCTTTTCAAACGGTTGGGGGTCGACACAACGGGCATTCAGCGTGTCCAGGGAGGTCGGACGTTCCGCTGGCAGGGTGTTTACAGCTATGACCTGAACAACCCGCGGACGCTGAAGACCGAACTCAACGTCTTCGAGAAATTCCGGCCGCAGCTTTCCGAGGCCAATCGGCGTAAACGCGTCGTTTTTCTGGCAAATATCGACCCGGATATCCAGCATTCCGTCCTGAGCCAGGTCCGCAACCCCGTGTTTACGGCGTGCGACACAATGAACTTTTGGATCGAGAACAAGCGCCCGTCCCTTCTCAGGCTCTTAAAAAAGGTCGACGTGTTCCTTTGCAACGATGCGGAGGCTCGGGAACTTTCAGGCGAGCACAACCTCATTCACGCCGCCCGCTGGGCTCTTTCGCGGGGGCTGAAATTACTGGTGATCAAAAAAGGCGAGCATGGGGTCGTGTGTTTCTCCAAACAGGGTGTGTTCACGGTGCCGGCCTATCTGCTCGAAAAGGTCTTCGACCCCACGGGCGCCGGTGATACGTTCGCTGGCGGCTTTATCGGGTCGCTGGCCCGTGGCGGCCGGTTGGATCTTTCGCGCGTGCGCCGCGCGGTCATCTACGGCAGCGTGATGGCTTCCTATAATGTGGAGAGTTTCAGTCTGAACCGCCTGGCGGCCCTCAAACGCGCCGACATTGAAAGACGATTTCGTCATTTCCGAGAGCTCACAAGATTTTGAAATTTGCGGGCGTAGTATAATGGTAGTATGCGAGCTTCCCAAGCTTGAGACGCGAGTTCGATTCTCGTCGCCCGCTCCAATTAGTGGTCTCGATTCTCCGCCACAAAACGCAGGCGGATTCGTCCACAAGGCGTTTTGTGGACGGATTCGCCAACGCCTTGTGGCGAACCATCACCCGCTCGAAAAACAAGATTGTGGTAAGAGCATTCCCTGGACACAAGAGCGCTAGAGAAGCCCTGTGAGTAAAGTCAAGATTTTCTTACGGTTTTTTAACATTTTCTTCATAATCATTTTGACGGGTTGCGCGGGGCAGAGGTATCATAAGGCCGTTGCTCCAGTGACGTCCGCTCAGGCGCCCCTGCCGGTGTTTGCCTGGCCGATCGAGGGGGGCCGCAGGGTCGGGCGGTTTGGCGGCCGCGAAGAAGGCGTCACGCTGAAAGGGGTCGTGCTCGAGGGTTCGGAAGGGCAGGAAGTACGTTCGGCTTCTGACGGAAACGTCGTGTATGCGGACGAAAGTATGCGTGGTTACGGAAGGACGCTGATCGTCGAACACGCGAACGGCTATTCAAGCGTGTATGCCAGGATATCGGATATTTTTGTCAGCGTCGGGGACCGGGTAAGGAAGGGCCAGCCGCTGGCGCGCGTCGGCCGCGGCGGCAAAGGTTCGGAGCCCCAAGTTTATTTTGAAGTGCGTCAGAACAGCAAGCCGGTCGATCCCGAGCTGGTGCTGAGATAAAATTTCTAATTTTTTCGCGAAGACCATAAAGGGCGTCTATGTTCAGTGACCCGGTCGTCGGGGAGCATTTCTTCGGCAGGCAGGAGATCGTCGACCTGCTCGTCAAGCGTGCCAGTGCGCTCAAATCTGGCTACCGTCAGAATGTCGCCATCATCGGCCATCAACAGCTGGGCAAGACTTCCATCCTGCGCCAGTTCCTGTATGTTTTTCAGGACCCGCAGATCCTTCCGATCTATGTCGAGATCAAATTCCAGGCGCTCGATTATTTCATCGACCAGTTTGTGCGTTCGTTGTTGTATCAGTTCCTAGTGCGCCACTCGCCGGCTGACCCCACCGATCCGCTTTCGACTCTGGCCGAGAAAGCACAGCCCTTCATTCCCAAGACCGTCGCGCGTATCGGCGAGATCGCGCAGCTTTTGAAACAGCGCCACGCCGAAGAGGCTTACGTCAAACTTTTTGAGCTCACCCACGCGCTGAAGGAGGAAGCGGGCCTGAACACGATCGTGATACTGGATGAATTCCACCGCCTGGGCGAGTTCGGTATCCGCAACGCCTTCTCAGATTTTGGCAAACGCATCATGGTCCAGAAGGACACGATGTATGTTCTTTCCAGCTCTTCGTTCTCACAGAGCAAGAAGATCCTGGCCGAAAAACTGCACCTTTTGTTCGGCCATTTCGAGCGCGTGTATCTGGAGGCCTTCGATTTTGAGACGTCCTTTCAGTTCATCCGGCAGAAGATGAGCCCGTTGGAAGTGCCCGCCGCGATCCAGAGTTTTCTCGTCTCATTGACCGACGGCCACCCGTTCCAGCTGGAGAACCTTGTCTCGCGCCTTCGTGAGATAGGCCTCGCAAAAGGGGAGACTCAGGTCGGACGCTCCAGCACGGCCGAGGCCTGCACAAAGTTGTTCTATGAGTCCCAGGGCGTCCTCAACCAATACTTCTCCAAGCTCCTCTCGCCTTGGACGCAGGCGGATTCGCGCGGAAATCACGTGCTGATCCTGACGCAGATCGCCAACGGGCGCAACCGCCTGAAGGATATCGCACAGAGCATCAACCGCGGCCTGCGCGAGACCTCTTCGCAGCTGGAGCAGCTGATCGAGCACGAGCTCGTGATCAAGAACGGGGTTTTCTACCGTTTTCATAACAAGACATTCCGTTTTTGGCTCCGCGAAGTCTACCAGAAGAAGGAGCTTTCTCTTCTGGGGACCAACGCCAAGAGCGAAGGTTTCGTCCAGCGGATGATGGAGATGATGCAGGAAGAAGAAGAGCTGCACTCCACCGATGTCTCGCTGAGGCTCATCGGTCTCTTGAGCGAATTTAAGAATGACATCGTCGAGCTGGGCGAGAAAAAGCGCAAATTGCCCCATTTTTCAGAGTTCCTGAGGCCGCCTGCGTCACCGGTGACCGAAGGCGAGCTCTCTTCCAGACGCATCATCGCACGCGGGCATGGACGCTGCTGGGTCTGCAAGGTCACCGAAGAGAGGGCCACCGAACGGGAAGTGCTCCAGCTGGTCCGGAGCGCGACCGAGCGCAAGAGCAGCCACACGAAAGTCCTTATGGCGCTGCAAGGTCTGGATGAGAACGCAAAATTACTGGCAAAAGAAAAAGGAGTGTTGACCCTCGGCCTTTCCAGCATCAATCTCTTGATGGACCTGTACAGCAAGTCTCCCATCATCCAAAGCCCGGCTTCTCCCCAGAGCGCCTGACATGAGCCCCGCATCGCGCCAAGGGATTTTTCGCACCCTCTTAGAAAAAGAGGAAAAAAAGTCTTTGGCGTCTTATGCAGCCAAAAGCGGTGAAAGCCGCGGCCGCGCACATCCGGAAAAAGAGCACCCCTATCGCACCGCCTTCCAACGCGACCGCGACCGCATCATCCATAGCACCGCCTTCCGCCGCATGGAGTACAAGACCCAGGTATTCGTGAACCACGAGGGAGACTATTACCGCACGCGGCTCACGCATTCTCTCGAGGCGAGCCAGGTGTCGCGCGTGATCGCCAAAGTGCTCCGCTTAAACAGCGACCTCGTCGAGACCATCACGCTCGCGCATGACCTGGGCCATACCCCTTTCGGGCACGCGGGCGAGGACGAACTGCGCGAGCTTATGGCCGAACACGGCGGCTTCGACCATAACCTGCAGAGCCTTCGCGTCGTGGATTATTTGGAAGAGATGTATCCGGATTTTAGAGGACTCAATCTGACCTACGAGACCCGCGTGGGGCTGTTCAAGCACCCGGAACTTGTCCGGGAGGCCGAAAGGCGGGGGATGGGCACGTTCCATCATTTTTTGTCTCCGTCGCTGGAGTCGCAGGCGGTCGATAGTGCGGATGAGATCGCCTATGACAACCACGACCTGGATGACGGTCTTACTTCGGGCCTTCTGAAAGAATCTGAGCTGGACTCGATCGCCCTCTGGCGTGAGGTCAAGACCCGTGCGGGGGCCCGCTCGATCAAGGACCCGAATATCCGAAAATTCCAGATCATCCGAGGTCTGATCAATCTGGAGGTAACGGACCTGGTGCAGGAGTCGTTGAAGAACATCAAAAAATTCGGGATCCGACGGCCGCAGGACGCCATGGCGCTGGAGCGGTTTGTAGTGGGATTCAGTCCGGAACTTGAGAAAAAAAGAGTGGAGCTTCGCACGTTCCTGAAGAACAAGCTGTACCGTCATTACCGGGTGGTCCGCATGAGCGACAAGGCGCGCCGGTTCCTACGGGCGCTGTTCGAGGTCTATCTGTCCAAGCCGGAACAACTGCCGCCCGGCAGCCAAAAGAGGCTCAAGGCCGACGGCGAGCACCGTGTGGTCTGTGATTACCTGGCCGGCATGACCGACCGATACGCGCAAGACGAATACCGGCGGTTCTTTGAGCCGTTCGAAAGAGTCTAGGAGACCCGCCATCGCCAACGACCGGGAATTGCTTGAAAGACTGAAAAAGGAAGCGGGGCTGCGGAGACTCAAGGATGCGTTCCAGTCGCAGTTCGCGGACGGGCTGTGGTGTCTGGTGCCCAAGAGCGGCGCGGGGCCCAAACAGCAGAAGATGTGGATGGAGTTTTCGTCCCAGATCTGGAGCGACGCACGCTCACAGCAGACCGCGCGCATGCGAAAGATCTATTCAGCCGTCCAACGCCGCGGACGGGGGGCGGGGGAGGCTTTTCATCTCCTGTTGCCTGACAGCACACGTATCGTCTCCTCCCCGATCTGGTTCCAGGACCGGCTGTTCGGCCATCTGGCCGTTGCGGAGATGAAGGGCCCGCTGACCAAAGGTGTTTTCTCGCCCTTCGCGCTGAGCGTGAAATTGCTGGCCGATAATCTCTGGAAGACCGAGGAGTTGAGCCGGTTATCAGCCACGATCCGCCCGCGCGCGATCGCTCTATCGACCGTGCACACAGTGCATCGCATCATCAACTCGACCCTGAATCTCGAGGAGTTGGTCTCGCGACTTGCGCACCTGACCGCGCAGGTGTTGCGCGTGCAGCGCTGCGCGCTCTTCTTGATCGACAAAGGTCCCAAAAAGAATTGGCTCGCCTGCAAAGCGCTGGTCGGTTACCCCAAGAGGAACCATCAGGAGGTCGGGATGCGTATCGGCCAGGGTCTGGAGGGGCGCGTCGCGCGCACGGCTGACATCCAGCTGCGTAAGAAGGTCCTGTGCGTCCCGCTCATCGACGAGGACCTGATCGGCGTGGTCACCGTGAGCGGCAAAAAGGACAAAAAAGATTTCAATCATTTCGACCTTGAGATCATGACGACCCTGGCGGAGGAGGCCGTGATCGCCATCAAGAACGCGCAGTTGTATGAAGAGCAGCGTCGAGTGACGCTTAACACCATCCAGTCACTGGCGGTCGTCCTGGGCAGCCGTCTTCCGAACCAGTCGCTGATGTCTCCCGACGCTTTCGCGGACCTGGCGTTGGAGACGGCCGGTCTTCTGGGGCTTCGCGAGGACCAGTTGCAGGCTCTTCGGTACGCGGCTCTTTTAAAGGAGACGACGAAGATCGGCATCCCGGAGGAGATCCTGAAAAAGACGACCAAGCTCACAGGCGAGGAACGGCTGGAATTGCAGCGTCACACGATCCACGGTGCGAAGATCGTGCAAAATTTTGAAAGCCTGAAGAGTGTGGCGCCCATCATCCTGTATTCGCGTGAAAAATTCGACGGAACCGGATACCCCGAGGGTCTCAAGGGCGAGGATATCCCCATCGGGGCGCGTATTTTGGCCGTGATGAACGCGTTTGAAGCCATTGTCATCGGCCGTCCTTATCGAGGCCGCGCCCCTCAAGAAGAGGCGTTGTCCGAGTTGGTGCGGAACAGCGGTTCACAGTTCGACCCCCGTGTCGTGGACGCCTTCGTGAAGACCCTGCGCAAGGAAAATGCCCCCAAACGGCAAAAAAGTGCCGCAGGGCTCTGACTCCAGCAGACGCTCGCTCGGGCGGCTGTTGATAGCGGCTCTTCTGGTTTCACCCCTGCTTCTTGGGGCTGTTTTTTTTCCGAACCCGCTCACGGATGCCCTTGTCTCAGTGACCGCGACCGCGACTTTGAATAAGCCCGTCCGCGTTCATGGGGCCCATCTCGAGTTCCCTCCTTCCGGCCAGCGGACGTACTTCCGCGTGAGAGAGATCGATCTTTTGCCCTTGTGCGGCGCTCCCGATTCAACCTTGTCCGTTTTTGTAAAACGCCACCGGCTCGAGGACTGGCTTCGGCTGCGCGATTCTCGATGGGTCCTGACCCGTGCAGAGGACAGGCTCACTTTGAGGCTTTTGAAGGCCCGGGCAGGGGAGGCCTCGATCCAAGCCGGGCTCCGTTTTGAGAGGAAGCGCTTGACCAGGGCCGCTGCGGCGATCTGGCTGCCGAAGGCCGTCTGGAGTCGTTTCCCGGACCTTGTTGAAAGGCGCTTCTCCCGGGACGCGCAGGGGAGGCGCCTATTCAAGCTGACCTGGAACGACGGACGCTGGAGGTTGTGGGGTCGTTCGGCGCCCGTGCTTGAAGCCAGTTGGCGCTAAGGGTATACTAGCCCGCCTATGACCGACGAGCCCAAATCCAAAGAGACGCAATCAGAACTATTCGAACAGTTCTCATCGACCGCCGCTCCCAGGGCCGATCGCTTCCCCAACGTCTCGCGCACGCAAAAACCCATCCTATTCAGCACGAATACCGAGCAGCTGCTGATGGCCGGCATCCTTTTTATCCTGGCGCTTTGCGGTGTATTCTTCCTGGGGGTCCTGCGAGGAAAAGCGCTTTCAAGTGGACGGGAAGAGTCTCCCGCTGCGGTCAGCCAGCCCAGACCAAAGGCCGTGCCTGTCCCCGCAGTGGTGGCGACACCGGTGCAGCCGAGCAAGGCCCCGCCAGCGAGTGCCGGACCGGTGTCTGCGCCCGAGGTCTCCTCCAAGATCTACACGATCCAGATCGTGACGCATCGAAAAAAAGAATTGGCCGAAGCGGAGATGAATGGATTGCGCGCGAAGGGATTTTATAGTTTTATCATCCCCAGCAAAGAGTATTTTCAGGTTTGTGTGGGGCAGTTTGCCTCCAAGGAAGAGGCGAAGGGGGACCTGGATCGGTTCAAGGCCAAATTCAAGGATTCTTACATCAGGCGTCGCTGACCGAGGCTTCGCCAAGTAATGAGTGTTCTGGAAGCCCTAGATTTGAGCCGGCTGCAAGACGCGACGACGAGGCATAGTAGTGACTATGTCGAGGAGGAGCAACGCCGCAGACGGCCAAATATAGGGCTTCCCAAAAGGGCTGGTCGATTTTTGGCTGCGACTGCGTCACTCGTCGTCTGCATAGTCACAACTATGCTTCCTCCTCGTTCCTTGTCTCGCCCAAAAATCGACACAGCCAGAACATTCATTACTTGGCGAAGCCTCGGTTGGTGTGGTAAAATTCCAGACTCAATTTAAGGGGGTTTCATGTCGATTCATTCCAGTCTGCGTTCCAGCTCAAAAGGCAAAAAACACCGCTCCGTGCTCAAGCGCTACGAGCGCATGAAGGTGCTTCATGACAAGAATCTTTGGAGCGATGAAAAATCGGTGCTCGGCCTGCCCAAAGTCAAGATGCAGCGCATCAAAGTGAAGAAGGAAAAAGCGGCAGCACCGGATGCGGCTGCAGGCGCAGCAGCCCCCGCCGCAGGCGCAGTAGCACCAGCCAAGGGCGCAGCAGCCCCGCCCGCCAAAGGCGGCGCAGCCCCAAAGGCTGAAAAAAAGTAACGTGATCACGTTCGACGAGTTTAAAAAAGTCGAACTGAAAACCGCCAAGATCCTCGATGCTCAGGATATCCCGGGCGCGGACAGGATCTGGAAGCTGACGGTCGATATCGGCGGCGAAAAAAAAGAGATCGTGGCCGGCATCAAGCAGTTCTACACGCGCGAGGCGCTTGTCGGCCGTAGCGTCGTCGTCGTGAACAACCTGACCCCCAGCGTGATCCGCGGTGTCGAATCGCATGGCATGCTGCTGGTAGCCAAGGACGGCACGACGCTTTCGCTGCTGACCGTCGACAAGGACATGCCGCCCGGAAGCATCGTCGGCTGATGCGGACGGTCCGGGTCCGTCTTAAAGAGCGCTCGTATCCCATCTTGATCGGCCCGGGGCTTCTTTCCGACTTCGGACGCCACTTAAAAGCGACCGGCCTCTCCGGCCGCTACCTGGTCCTCGTTTCCCAGAAACCTGTGTGGTTCCATCATGGGAAGTCCGTGCAGGAAGCGCTCCTGAGAGAGGGTTTTGAATCAGCCCTTTTTCTGACGCCCACCGCTAAAAGTTCGGAAGCATCCAAGACCCAAGCTGTTTGGGCTCGCCTGATCAAATACTTGGCCGCCAAAGACGGGAAGAACCGCCCGTTGGCCGTGGTGGCTGTCGGCGGCGGGGTCATAGGGGATCTGGCGGGATTTGCGGCGGCCGTCTATCGTCGCGGCATCCCTTATGTGCAGGTCCCCACGACGCTGACGGCGCAGGTCGATTCGGCCATCGGTGGAAAGACCGCGGTCGATCTGCCGCAGGGCAAGAATCTCCTGGGGACCATCTATCAACCCTCACTGGTCGTTTGTGACACCTCGACCTTAGCCAGCCTTCCCGAAAGGAACTGGAGCGACGGCTTTGCGGAGGTCATCAAGTACGGCGTAATCCGCCACCCGGCTCTTTTTGCGCTTTTGGAGAAGCACGGATTGGACGGTGTCAGGGACCACTCGAAGCTCATGGAGAAGATCGTCGAGCGCTGTGCGAAGATCAAGGCCGGCGTGGTCGCCGCCGATGAATTCGACAAGGCGGGTGTGCGGATCGTCCTGAATTTTGGACACACGGTCGGGCATGCGATCGAAGCCGTTTCACAGTATTCGCACGCCTACACGCACGGCGAGGCGGTGGGCATCGGGATGCTGGTCGCCGCCGACATCGCGAGGGAAATGGGCGTTCTGAAAGACCCGCTGCTGCCTGAGCGGCTGGAAAGCACGTTGATCAAATTCCGTCTGCCGGTCTACACAAAAGGTCTTTCCACGGAGGCGGTGGTGCGGGCGGTGGGCTATGACAAAAAATCTCTGCAGAAAAAAAACCGCTTTGTGCTCCCTGTCCGGATGGGGAGGACTCAAGTGGTGCCGGACGTGCCCGAGGCGGTCCTGTCCGCTTCCATCGAAAGAAGAAAAGGCTGACTTAGTGTTATTCGACGGTCAGCGTCAGTTTCTGGCCGTTCAGAGCCAGCGTGACCGCTTCCTGCGAGATGCTTTCCACGACGGCATCCCCGATCTTCTCACCCAGTTTTAAGACCAAGCCATTGATCAGGCAATAGGATTCCGCTGTCGAAAAAACGACACCTGTCAATCGGTAGGTGCCGGGCCGCGTGGTCCGCAGAGCCGGCATCGTGCGGGGGGCGGGAGGAGGGGCGACGGGCAGAGGCGCCTCCTCGATGGCAAACTGCGAGTGGGCGGGCCCGCCTTCACCGCGTGAGGCTGTTGAGCTTTTGAAAAGAAGCGGGACCAGCACGGGACCCGCCGCCAAAAAACATACCAAAAGCAAGAACAGAGGCCCCCAGCCGCCGGAAGCTTTTCTTCGGTGCAACTCGACCTCAGGACGAACCGCTTTCCGGTCGGGGTTTGTGATGGGGTGATTCACCTTTTTCAAGGCCTCGTGGATGATGCTCATGCGGGAACTCCCTCCAGTTCTAAAATGGACCGTTTGATGATCGCCTCGGAAATATCCCTTTCTTCCTGCACAAAACCGGCCAGCAGTGCTTTGTTGCAGACCATATTGATGAGCCGTGGGATGCCTTTCGAGTATTGGTAGATGGCGGCGACGGCCTCACGGCCGAAGAGAGGGGCACTGCCATTGGCGCCCGCCAGGGCCAGGCGGTGCCGGATGTATTGGCCGACTTCGTCCTGGTTCAGAGCTTCGATGTGATAGCGGACCGCGATCCGTTGTCTGAGTTGGCGCAGGTTAGGCAAATTGAGCTTGTCGCGCAGCTCAGGCTGGCCGACCAGGACGATCTGCAGCAGCTTTTCGTTCTCTGATTCCAAATTGGACAGCATGCGGACCTGCTCCAGCAGCTTTGTGCTCAGGTTCTGCGCCTCGTCGATGATCAGCACCACGTTGTTGTCGAGGGCCAGTTGATCGATCAGAAACCGGTTGAGGACCGAGAACAGGGCCCCCTTGCCCCTTTGGGTCGTCTTGATACCGAAGTCCTCCACGATGGTCTGCATCAGAAGGGACTCCGAAAGGTTCGAATTGAAGATGAAGGCGGTCTTGGTCTTGTCGTCGAGCTGGTTCAAAAGAGCCCGGCAGATCGTGGTTTTACCGGTGCCGACCTCTCCCGTGATCTCAATAAAACCGACCCTTTCCCGGATGCCATACGTCAAATGAGCCAGTGCCTCGCGGTGACGTTTGGAAAGGAACAAAAAAGAGGGGTTGCTCGTGATCGAGAAGGGTTTTTGCGTTAACGCAAAGTAGGTCTCGTACATGGCTTGCAGTCATTCTAACAGCGTTTGGAGGGGTTGCAAATATTTTTTTGACATCGACGCACACCTGTTCAAGGAATGGGTTTGACAGGGAGGGGGTGATTCGTTACACTAATCGCACAACGGGAGGATAGGGATGAAAAAAGTGTTTTGGCAAGCCGTGGCGGTACAAGGTGTTGCGATATTTTTAGCCGCCGCTTCCGTTTGTTTTGCCCAGGACGCCTTCTCAAAATTGGGCCGCGGGGTCGCCAACGCGCTGACCGGCTGGATAGAGCTGCCGAAGAACGTCTATGATACGAGCGTCGAGGATAACGCGCTGACCGGCATGACCCTGGGTCTGGCCAAAGGCGCCGGCATGATGCTGGTCCGCACGGGGGCCGGGATCTACGAGATCGCGACATTCCCATTCGAACTCCCCAAAGACTACGAACCCCTGCTCGAACCCGAATACGTCTTTTAACCAGATTTAACTAGTTTATTATTTGCTTGACTGTAACGGACTAGTTTGGTTGAATAGACTTCCTTTTGGAGGGGCCCATGCAAAAAAATCTTCTTCAGGCGAGCGAAGCGGAGAGCGTAGACAAAGCGCTGACCACCGAGGATGCCTGTGAATTCCTGAGTATCAGCCGGCAGACGCTTTACAAACTGGTGAAAGCCAAAAAAGTTCCCGGCCGTAAAGTCGGCGACAATTATCGATTCCTCAAAAGCGACCTGATCCGCTACTTCAAGAATGATTAAGATGCCCCCCGAGCGCCGCAGCGAGCCCAAGCCGTCCGACCGTCGCCGCTTCATGCGCTTTCAGACGCCGGTCGACCTGGAATTTCGCACGCTTACCCTGAACCCCATTTTTGGAAAGTCGCTTGCCAAAGACTTGAGCCGCGAAGGCATGCGGGTGGGTCTGAAGCAGAGCATTCCCACCGGCACGCCGATCGAAGTCTGCGTGAACGTGCCAGGGGATAACCTGCCGGTGTTCGCCACGGGCCGGGTGGCCTGGGCCGACGGCCTGGAGGCGGGGATACGACTCACAAAGATCAGCCAAAACGACCGCATGCGTGTTTTGGAATACGTCTACCGTGAATGGCTCAAGTCCACCAAGAGATTGGCTGAAGCACGGGCCGAGTGAACAAAAAAGGAGTGAAGATCTGATGGCCGAAGAAACGAAAGCCCCCGCCACCGCGGAAGCGCCGGCAAAGGTAAAAAAGAAGAAGACGCGTCCCACGAATTGCGCCCAGTCCAACAAGCGCATCCGCCGCAAGGATTGGTACTACCGGGACGGGAAATATTTCGCCAACAAGCAGTGCTTCAAATTGCACGCCGCCGCCGAGGCAGAAAAAGCGACCAAAGCGGACGAGGCAGCTAAGACAGCCAAAGCCGCCGCTGCGGCAGCGCCCGCGGCCGAAGCAGAGGCCAAGCCGGCGGGGGAATGAAGACCCCCAAACCGATCCTCGATCGCCGCCGCTCGGTACGTGTCTACGAGTCGGTGCCTTTCAAGATCGGGCATGCCGACTACGAGGCGCAGGCCGAGACGGTCAATATCAGCGCGCATGGGGCGCTGTGCATCGTCCATAAGAACATCCCTCTGATGACCCAGCTGGCCGTGGCTCTCACACTGCCGGCCTCGGGTTCCTCCAAGCGCTCCAAGACGATCCGCCTAAAAGGCGTGGTCGTCCGTCGCGACAAAGACCCCGATTCGGATCGTTATTTCCTAGCCATCTTTTTCTCCGACATCAAGGCGGAGGACGAGGAGACCCTTCACCGGTTCATCGAGGGCCGCCTTTCCACCAGCAAACAAGGCTGATGGAATCCCCGCTCCAACCCGACGCTGGCAGTCGTTTCCAAAAAATAGACAAAGTCGTCCTCCTTGCCCAGTGTCCGCTCTTTTCACGTCTGAGCCAGTGGGAATTGCGTTCCATCAGCCAGATGATGAGGCTGGTCGAGTACAAAAAGGATGAGATCGTCTATCAAGAGGGCGGTGAGGGCGAACGGTTTTATGTGATCGTCTCAGGCCGGTTCGAGGCCTATGTCACTTCCGCCGGCAAAAAGCGCGTGCTCGCCTATCTGAGGCGCGGCGACTATTTCGGCGAGATGTCTCTATTGACCGACCAACCCCATTCAGCCACGATACACGCCCTGTCTGATTCGCTCGTGCTGGAGATCAAGAAGGACGGTTTTAAGAAATTCATTGAGCACAACGCGACGATCTCGCTGGAACTGTCGCGCCGTCTCAGCTCGCGTCTGAAAGTCACCGATCCGCAGTCCCGCGCGCTGTTCAAAAGCGACGTACTTTCTATTTACGGAGGGCTTTCACGTTCCCAGCGCGAACAGTTCTCTATCAATCTGGCCGCCTGTGTGATGGCTGAAACTCACCAGCGCACGGTCCTGTTGGACCTGGAATCTTCCGAGTCGGATACCGGTGCCGAGGGACAGGCCAAGCGCATCCCGCTGAAGGACCTTCAAAACGCCGAGAGTTGGACGTCCGAAGACCTCAGAAAAGTCCTGACACGCCACCGCGCCGGTTTCGACTGCCTGTTCGCCAGCTACGATCCGGGCGACGCGGCGGCCCTCGATGTCATGGCCTCCATCCTGAACCACCTGGCCATCGACTACCGTTTCATCCTGGTCGACCTGAGCGCCGATCTGGACGAGCTGGACCTTCGTGCCGTCTCGCAGTCCGACGCTCTTTTCGTTGTGACCGATAGCCACCTGAACAGTCTGACCGAAGCCAAGGAAGCGATCCGCCAGATCGAGCGCACGCTGTCCTTCCCCGAGGAGAAGATCTCGGTCGTCGTGCAAGAGGTGGTGTTCGGGGCACACACGACGGCGGCTCTGCGGACCGAAATGTTCGGAAAAAAAAGATATTTTTCTCTGCCGCTTCCTCCGGCTGCCCAAGGGGCCGTTGAAGAAGATCAGCCGCTGGTGACCGAGATGCCCGACAGCGAGTACTCGCGCACGGTGCGGTATATGTCGCGTTATCTTTCCGGGAATCTCGTGGGCATCGCGCTGGGCAGCGGCGCCGCTCTGGGCCTGGCGCATATCGGTGTGCTGAAAGTGCTTGAGCGTGAGAAGATCCCCATCGACATCGTGGCCGGCTCGAGCATCGGGGCGCTCATCGGTTCCCTGTATGCGGTGGGTCTCAGCGCCGCCGAGATCGAAAAAGCGGCCACCCAGATCAATCTCCGGGTCCTGTTCGGCAGGCTCATCGATATCAGTCTTTTTCCAGTGCGCGGTTTGATGCACGGCCGGCAGGTCATGCGCCATTTTCGCAAGCATCTGGGTTCCAAGACGTTCGACCAGTGCCGTATCCCGCTTAAGATCACCGGCGCAAACCTCACGACCCGGCAGGGGTTGGTTTTCGACACGGGTTCGGTGTCCGAGGCGGTGCGGACCTCCATCGCGATCCCGGCCCTGATCAAGCCCGTCATCAGGGGGCTGGATGTCATCGTGGACGGAGGTATTTTAAACCCCCTGCCGATACATGCGCTTCAGCAATCAGGCGCCAACAAGATCATCGCCGTGAATGTGTTTCCGACGACCAAGGACATGCTGGAGAGGCGCCTCATGCGGGAAGAGATCGAGGATAAAGAAAAGTCCGAAGCGCGTGAAAAAGGATTTTTTTCCCAGGGGCTTTACTGGTGGAGCCGCTCGGTACGCGGGATTTTTTCTCCCAACCTTTTTGACATCCTCATGAACACGATCCAGGCCATGGAGGCCGAGATCGCGGAGGTCGAGGGTGAAAGCGCCGACGTCCTGGTGCGTCCGGTCCTGCCCGCCGCAAGCTGGGTGGAGTTTTTTAGGCCGGAAAAATTCATCCGACGCGGCGAAGAGGAAGCGCTGAAGATGCTTCCGAAGATAAAAGCGCTTGTGTCGCAGCAGAATGTCTGATAGAAATGAATAAAATAGTCAAAAGAGGAGCGGATGGCCGATAAAGAGATCGTCATTGTCGAGGGCGTTCGCACGCCTCATGGGGCACTGGGCGGCGCCTTCCGGGACATTCCGGCTCAAAAACTAGGTGAAACCGCTCTGCGCGCGCTTTTGGCGCGGACAAAACTGGACCCTTCCAAGATCGACGAGGTGATCTTCGGTTGCGTCGGCCAGTCATCCGATGCGCCCAACATCGCGCGGGTGATAGCGCTGCTCTCCGGTGTGCCGAAGACCGTGCCCGGCTACACCGTCGCCCGCAACTGCGCCTCCGGCATCCAGTCGCTTGTGAACGGCTGTCAGAGCATCCTTTCAGGCGACGCCGATGTTCAGGTCGTCGGCGGCACGGAATCCATGTCCAGCCAGCCTTACCTTTCGCGGGATATGCGATTTGGCAAGCGCCTGCGTAATTCCGAGATGGTTGATTCACTCTGGGAAGGGCTGACGGATCCCATCTGCGGACAGTTGATGGGACGCACGGCCGAGAACCTCGTCGAGGAATTCAACATCAGCCGCGCTGAACAGGACCAGTATGCCGTCGCGAGTCATCAGCGCGCTTTTCGCGCCGGCCGTGAAGGTAAATTCAAGGAAGAGATCGCGCCCGTCACGGTACAAAAAAAGGCTGCTGGCAAACCGATGCCTCCCGAGATCGTCTCGCAGGATGAAGGCCCCAATCCGGCGCTCAATGAGCAGATGCTTGCTCTGTATCCGACCACTTTTAAAGAAAATGGCTCTGTCACGCCCGGCAACGCCTGCGGCATCGCCGACGGCGCCGCGGCGCTTCTCCTCATGTCCCGCCGGAAGGCGGATGAGCTCGGCTTCAAGCAGGTGCTCGGAACGGTGCGCTCGTACGCCTTTGGAGGAGTGGAACCCGCGCGCATGGGCATCGGTCCCACTGTGGCGATCCCGTTGGCGCTCAAAAAAGCAGGGCTTACGCTGAAAGACATCCAGCTTATCGAGCTCAACGAGGCGTTTGCCGCGCAGGTCATCGCCTGTGAAAAGGTCCTGAGTCTCGACCGGACCCTCATGAACGTGAACGGCGGCTCGATCGCCATTGGGCACCCGGTCGGCACCACAGGCACCCGTATCGTCCTGACTCTCCTGCACGAGATGAAGAGGCGCAGCCTGAGATATGGCCTGGCCTCGCTGTGCGTGGGCGGCGGACAGGGCGCAGCCGTCGTCCTCGAAAGGAAATAATTTGTATATCTACAAGGCGGCCGTGGTCGGTGGCGGCGCCATGGGAGCGGGCATCGCCCAGGCGATCAGCTATTCCGGTCTTCCGGTCGTCCTGCGCGAGGTGAACGACGAGTTGGCTCAAAAGGCGTTGGCGGCGGTCCGCAAGGTCTACCAGGGGCGCGTCGACAAAGGCAAGATGTCCGCCTCCGAGATGGAATCCAAGATGGCATTGGTCACGGTCACCACGGATCTCTCGGCCTTGAAAGACGTCGACCTGGTGATCGAAGCCGTTCCGGAAAAGATGGAGATAAAAAAGAAGGTCTTTCAGGAGTTGGATGCGGTGCTGCCCGAGCAGGCCATCCTGGCCAGCAACACGTCGGCTTTGTCTATCAGCGCGCTGGGCGCGGCCACCAAGAGACCTGACAAAGTCGTCGGCATCCACTTTTTCTTTCCGGCGCATGTCATGAAGCTCATCGAGGTGATCCCCGGCCTGGCGACTTCCGAAGAAACGATCGCGGATTCCGTGGCTTTTTG
>Ga0247727_10008960_pt1 | contig 18347 bp, 13 predicted proteins | sample WisWelCaveWW1625_FD_202498 | JGI IMG/M metagenome (GOLD analysis project Ga0247727, IMG submission 202498) | Biofilm microbial communities from Wishing Well Cave, Virginia, United States - WW16-25 | ecosystem: Environmental > Aquatic > Deep subsurface > Groundwater > Cave microbial mat | place... | reverse complement strand
CACCGCCGATCGCGGCACGGTGCACTCGGCCAACGAGATCCGCGCGATGGTCGGTTCCACCGAGCGTGGCTTCGGCAAGGGCGTCGAACCGCAGAAGAAGATCGACTTCTTCAAGACCGGCCGCCTCGACAAGATGTTCCGCGAGCGCATGAAGCGCATCCTCGACGCCGGCGTCCTGGGCAAGGGTTGGAGCGAGGTGCCGGCGCGCCTGGACCGCATCAAGGACACCTGGATCGAGGACCTGCTGATCAGCCAGCCGGAATTCCTCATGCAGGCCGGCTACACGCCCGACGCGGCCGAGGCCGTGCTCGCCGATCCCTCGGCGCGTGCCCGCGTTTCACCGCTCAGCCGCCTGGCCATCCACCGCTACGTACAGGCGGAGCAGCGGAGGTTGGGAGCGCGCGGCCTGGATCTGGCGATCTTCGACGACGACGCCTACCTCCACAAGGCCCGCGAGTACCTGAAGAAGGGGATGGACGACGACCAGGTACGCCTCGACGCGCGCAAGTGGATCTTCCAATCGTACGCGGACCACGAACTCGGCCACAACATGGGCCTGCGCCACAACTTCGAAGGCTCGATCGATCCGGTCAACTACTTCCCGCAGTACTGGCAGCTGCGCGCCCTGGACGGCACGATGCGGCCGCGCTACGCCGATCCGGTGACCACCGAGGAGCGCGAGCAGGGCATCCTCGAGTACCAGTACTCGTCGGTCATGGACTACACCGCGCGCTATGCGGGGGACATCCACGGGCTGGGCCGCTACGACCGGGCCGCGCTGGCGTTCGGCTGGGGCGGGCTCATCGAGGCGTTCCAACCGCCGGCGCAGGACTGCGGCCGGCTGGGGCTCATCCAGCTGTTCTCCGCCTACAGCTGGCCGGCGCCCATCGTCAGCGTGGACGAGGGCGGCGCGATCCACTACACGCACTTCCCCGGCATCGTGAGGGGGGGCGGCAGCGCGACGCAGGCGATCGGCGCGCTCGAGGAGCGGGTGATCGGCCTCTACGACGGTCAGGCGGCGGAGGACGTAGGCTTGGATCCGGTCAACGCACCGGTCATGAAGCGCATCTGCTCGCTCTACACGCCGACCGATGCGGTCTGCCAGCAGCAGGACTGCGAGACCGACGCCGACTGCGACGACGGCATTCCCGGCGGCCGGGAGACCTGCGACAAGCTCACCAAGCGCTGCGGCGGAGGCGAGTTCAAGGACCGCGATGGCGACGGCGTGTTCGAGGCGGCCGACAACGACGAGTGCGACGACCTGGAAATCGACGGCTTTTTGGCGACCTCCGACGAGGGCACCAACTACATCCAGCTTCGCGTGCCGTACCGCTTCTGCTCGGACGAGTTCGCCGGATCGGGCACGACCTGCCGCCGCTTCGATCAGGGTGCCGACGTGTTCGAGAGCACCGAGAACGACATCAGCACGTACGAGAACTACTACCTGTTCAACAACTGGAAGCGCGACCGCTGGGGCTGGATGCCCAACTACACCCGCTCTTACGACGCGTTCATCTACGACCGCTACTACGACCCGATGGCGACGATGCTCAAGTACTACGTGCTGTTCCGCACCATCCTCGACGACTACGGCTCCGATGAGGAGCTGGACAACCTGTTCGGCGACTTGAACGGCTTCGGCTTCTTCACCGCGGCCGCCGTCAACGGCTTCCGCACCATGGGCAAGTACATCAGCATGCCCGAGGCCGGGACCTACACCATCTACGAGGTCGAAGGATCGACCGGGCCGACGCAGATGTGGCGCCCGTGCAGCGAGGACGTCGATGGGGCGTGCGGGGTCGATACCGATCTGCCGGTGCTGGACATCCTGCAGGGCCGTTACCTCTCCACCACCTGGGACTTCGACTCGGAGGAATGCGGCTACGAGTGGTACAACTGCCAGAAGCGGGTGGGCATCATGGTCGACAAGGCCATGGCGCTCTGGGTGCTGGCCGACGCGACCAGCTACTTCCTCGGGCGCGATACGGCGGTGGACTCCCGGCTCTACTCGATCAACCACTACAAGGCCTTCAAGCCGCAGCTGCTCGAGCTGTTCGGCTCGATCTTGACGGGCGACCTGCCCGTGCTGGCGCCGCACTACGACGGGCCGACCACCGACGGCAGCGCCGTGGTCCCGTTCGACTGGTCGTTCGTCAACGACTCGGCGACCGGCGATCCCATCGATCCGCAGATCGGCTTCCAGGTGCAGCTCTTCGCCAGCATCTACTCGATGGCCCTGTTCCCCTCGATCTTCGAGCAGTCCTACATGGACTACGCGCGCATCTTCGCGGAGGGCAGCGGCGGCTCCGACATCATCGACATCCCGCCGGGCGAGCGCGTCGAGTTCTACGCCCCGGATCGCGGCACGACCTACGTCGCCTGGAACTCGCCGCCCATCGACAAGGAGATGATCGACCCCGAGAGCGCGGAGCCGTTCACCAAGACCTACCGCACCGCGGTCGGCGCGCGCATGATCGCCCGGGCGCAGCAGCTCTACGACAAGTGGCAGGCGACGCCGGACGACTCGCTCGCCGAGCGCGAGTACACCCTGTACATCGACAACCTGGACCTGATCCGATCGCTTTCCGCCACCTTTGCCTACGCCAATCCGGGCGAGTAGCCCGGCACCTCCGATCGCCCCTTGACACCCCTCCGGCTCGTCGGAAACGACGGGCCGGAGCCCCCTTCCGGCAAACTTGACAACCCCCTGGCCGAGGGGTTGAATCCGCCCATAACGTGGAAAAAAGTGGGAAAAGAGGGGACAAGAGGGGGGATGGTTTCCTCTTCCTGGGGACGCACGCCCACACGCTGGACGCCAAGGGGCGCGTCAGCCTGCCGGCCCGGTTCCGCCAGGCGCTCGATGATGGCCGCCTGATCCTGACCACCAACGTGGATTCGCACGGTCGCTGCCTGGTGGCCTATCCGGTGGCGGCCTGGGAGCGGTTCCTGCAGCGCGTCGCCGATCTGCCGCAATTCGACGAGAACGTAATCCGGCTCAAGCGCCTGTACGTCGCGGGCGCGGCCGACTGCGCCATCGACTCGCTGGGAAGGATCTTGGTTCCACCGACGCTGCGCGAGCACGCTTCGCTGGGCCGCGAGGTGATCTGGGCCGGGATGGGCCGGCAGATCGAGCTCTGGGCGAAGGCGCGCTGGTCGGCGCTGCGCCCGGACGGCTCGCTGGCGCGACGCCTCGCCAAGCTGGGTCTATGACCGCGACGACGCACGTTCCGGTGATGCTCGAGGAGGCCGCCGGGATGCTGCGCCCGCGCAAGGGAGGGCTGTACTGCGACGCCACCCTCGGAGGGGGGGGGCACGCCGAGCGCGTGCTGGAGCTCTGCGGGCCGGACGGGCGCCTGGTGGGCATCGAGCGCGATCCCGAGGCACTGGCGCGCGCGAGGCGGCGCCTGCTGCCGTTCGGCGACAGGGTCCGGCTGGTGCAAGGGAACTACGCCGAAGCCGAGACGCTGCTGCGGCGCCTTCAATGCGTCCCGGTCGACGGGTTTCTTCTCGACCTCGGTCTCTCCAGCGACCAGCTTGGCGACCCCGAGCGCGGCTTCGGCTTCAGCCGCTCCGGGCCGCTGGACATGCGCTTCGATCGCACCCGCGAGGGGACTGCGGCCGATTTGATCTCGTGCCTTGCCGAGGCGGATCTGGCGAACCTGCTGGCCCGCTGGGGTGAGCAGCCGGCGGCCCGGAGAGTGGCGCGCGCCATCCACGAGGCCGCGCAGGCGGGCCGCCTGGGGAGCACCTCGGACCTGGCCGCCGTGGTCGCACGCTCCGCTCCCCGACGCGGCCGCGTCCATCCGGCCACGCGCGTGTTCCAGGCGCTGCGCATCGCGGTCAACGATGAGCTCGGGGCGCTGGGGGCCTTCCTGCGCGGCTTCCACGAGCTGCTCCGGCCCGGCGGGCGGATCGTCGTGATCGCGTTCCACTCGCTGGAGGACCGGCTGGTCAAGCAGCGCCTCCGCGAGCTGGCGCGGCCGTTCGAGGGTGGCCCCGTGGTGACGCTGTTGACGCGCCGCCCGCTCCGGCCGAGCGATACCGAGGTGCGCGCCAACCCGCGCGCCCGCAGCGCCCGACTCCGCGCGGCCGAACGTGTCGCGCAGGTGCTCGCATGAAGCCGCGCCGCCGGGTGAAAGTGCTGGTCGGCGCGATCACCTTGGTCGTGGCGGGCGCGCTGGTGCACACTTGGATTCGCCTACGCGCGCTGGACTTGGGATACGCGATTGCGGAGGAGAGCCGGCGGCTGGACGATCTGGTGAAGGTCGAGCGCCGTCTCCGCGTGGAGGTCGCCTTTCTCAAGGCTCCGGCGCGCATCGAGCTGGAGGCGCAGCGTCTGGGCATGCGCGTGCCGGACGCGAGCGTGGTGCGGCGCGTACGCCTGCGCGACGAGGGCGCGTCTCGTCGCCGGCGGAGCGTCCGATGATCCCGCGTTGGGCGCGCGTGCGCATGCTGGTGATCGCCAGCGTGCTCGGGCTGGCGCTTCTCGGCAGCGGCTATCGCGCCTGGGACCTGCAGGTGCGCCGCCACCCGGACTTCCTGGCCATGGCCGAGGAGCAGTACCTCAAGCAGGTCGAGCTGCCGCCTAGCCGGGGATCGATCGTCGATCGCAACGGCGAGCCCCTGGCCGTGAGCGTCGAGGTGGATTCGGTCTACGCCGATCCGCGTGAGATCAAGGACTTTCCCACGACGGCGGAGAAGCTCGCGCGCCTGCTTCACCTGGAGAAGCGCAAGCTGCGCGAGAAGATCGCCAAGGGCCGGCGTTTCGTGTGGGTCAAGCGTCGGGTCGACCCCACCGAGTCCCGGCGTGTCCGTGAGGCCGCGATTCCCGGCGTCCATCTGGTGAAGGAGACCCGGCGCTTCTACCCGGGGCGCGAGCTGGCGGCCGCCACGCTCGGCCACACCAACATCGATTCCGAAGGAATCGAGGGGCTGGAGCTGGCGCTCGACGAAATCCTGCGCGGCACGCGGCGCCTGGCGACGGGGCTGCGCGACGCGCGTGGTCGCGAGCTGCTCGTCGGCGGCGCCATGGACACCGCCTCGGCGTCAGGTCGCGACGTCGTGCTCACGCTGGATCGACGGATCCAGCACATCGCCGATCAGGTGCTGGCCGCGGCCGTCGGCGAGCACCACGCCAAGAGTGGCGTGGCGCTGTTCACCGATCCAGCCTCTGGCGAGGTGCTCGCGCTGTCCAGCTTCCCCGTGTACAACCCGAACGACCCGCAGAAGTCGCGTCCCCACGAGCGGCGTAATCATGCGATCAACGACCTGTTCGAGCCGGGATCGACCATGAAGGCCTTCTCCATCGCCGCGGCGCTGGAGCGCGGGATCGTTCGCGAGAGCGATCGGTTCCATTGCGAGTTCGGCGCCTATGCGGTCGGCGAGTACGTGATCCACGATCACGACAGGAACGGGTGGCTCGACGTCGTCGGCATCATGCAGCACTCGAGCAACATCGGCGTCGCCAAGATCGCACGCCGTCTGGGGAGGGAGGCGTTGCACGAAGCCCTGGGCCGCTTCGGCTTCGGCCGGCGCACCGGCATCGAGGCGCCCGGTGAGCGCGCCGGCGTGCTGAGGCCTCTGGCACGCTGGTCGGAGGTGGGTCTGGCCAACATCGCCTTCGGGCAAGGCATCTCCGTGTCGGCCGTGCAACTCGCCGCGGCGTTAGGGGCGATCGCGGACCACGGCCGCCTGCACTCCCTGCGGTTGGTCCGGCAGATCCGGGACGGCCAGGGGAACCTAGTGTTCCACGAACGCCCCGAGCCGGTCCAGGCGATCTCACCGGGCACCGCGCGACGCGTCGTGGCCTTGCTCACCGCCGCGACGGAACCCGAAGGCACCGGAGCCCTGGCGGCGATGCCGGGCTACGCCGTGGCGGGCAAGACGGGGACGGCGCAGAAGGTCGATCCGGTGACCGGCACGTACTCCTCGGACGCGTTCGTGTCGTCGTTCATCGGCTTCGTTCCCGCCGAGGCGCCACGCTTGCTCGGCGTGGTGGTGATCGACGAGCCGGGCGGGAAGCTGCACTACGGCGGCCAGGTCGCCGCTCCGGTCTTCCGAGCCATCGTTTCCGAGGCCCTGCGGGTGATGGGTGTCGCCCCGCGTTCCGGCGCCACCGTTGGAGCGGTCGGGGTCGTGCCGCCCCCGCGGGTCGCGGCCACGCGGCCTGCCGATGCCGACGGCGCCAGGGGAGACGGCTTCGTCGCGCTGCGCGAAGCCGAGCCCCGCGTCGCCGCGTCGGGCGAGTCGGACGTTCCCGACTTCACCGGGTTGAGCCTGGCCGAGGCGCTCGAGGTCGCGTACCGCCTCGGCCTGCGTCCGGTGCTGGTCGGATCGGGGCGAGCCGTCGGACAGAGCCCGGGCCCCGGACCGGCGCCCGCCGGGGCCGCGGTCCGTATCGTCTTTGCGCCACCGGGATGAGCATGCGCCTCAAAGATCTCCTGCACGGCGTGGCCATCCTCGACGTGCGTGGCGAGCCGGACGTCGCCGTGAGCGAGGTCCGCGACGATTCGCGCGCCGTCCTGCCCGGCGACCTCTTCGTCGCCATGTCCGGGCTCAAGGCCGATGGGCGTTCCTTCGTCGCGCAGGCGGCCGAACGGGGAGCGGTCGCCGCGCTGGTAGAGGGTGCGGGTGACGCGCCCTTTCCCGGGACGCTCGTCCGTGTGGCGGATGCCCGTCTGGCGCTGGCCCGGATCGCCGCCAACCGCTACGGCCGGCCGGCGGACTCGTTGACCGTCGTCGGCGTGACCGGAACGAACGGCAAGACCACGACCACGTACCTGGTCGAATCCCTCCTGAGCCGCGCGGGCCGATCCGTGGGCGTGGTGGGGACGGTCAACACCCGCTTCGCCGGCCGCGCGTTGCCGTCACTCTACACCACGCCCACGCCGCTGCACCTTCACGCCGTGCTGGCCGCCATGGTCGAGGCCGCTGTTTCGCTGGCCGTGCTCGAGGTCAGCTCGCACGCCCTCGAGCTGGGGCGCGTCGAAGGGCTGTCGTTTCGCGCCGCGGCGTTCACCAACCTGACGCAGGACCATCTGGACCTGCACGGGTCGATGGACCGCTACTTCGCCGCCAAGGCGCGACTGTTCGAGCGCCACCTGGCCGAGGATGGGACGGCGGTGGTCTGCGTGGATTCCGACGCGGGGCGGACGTTGGCGGGCCGCTGCCGGAGCCGGGTCCTCCGCGTTTCCACGCGCGACGAGCGCGCGGACCTGCGCGCGCGCGCCAGGCAGTTGAGCATCGGCGGCATGGACGTCGCGATCGAGACGCCGGTAGGCGCGATCGATCTGCGCTCGTCGCTGATCGGCGAGCACAACCTAGAGAACCTGGCGGTGGCCGCCGGCCTCGGGTGCGCCCTGGGGATCGACGTCGAGACCATCGGCCCCGGGCTGGCCGCGCTTGCTTCGGTGCCCGGCCGACTCGAGCGTATCGAGAGCCCGCAGCCGTTCGCCGTGCTGGTCGACTACGCGCATACCCCCGACGCGCTCGATCGGGCGATCGCGGCGTTGCGCCCGCTCTGCCAATCGCGCCTGCGCGTGGTGTTCGGCTGTGGAGGCGACCGCGATCGCAAGAAACGTCCGCTGATGGGCGAGGCGGTCGCGCGTGGCGCAGATCTGGCCTACGTGACGTCGGATAATCCGCGCAGCGAAGCGCCCGACGCCATCATCGCCATGGTCCTGGACGGGATGCGCGCGGTCGCCGGCGCCGCGCCGCCGCGGACCATCCCCGACCGGCGCCAGGCCATCCGTGCGGCGGTCGCCGACGCGAGTCCGGGAGACATCGTCCTCATCGCCGGGAAGGGGCACGAAACGACCCAGATCCTCGGCGAGAAGCGGATCCATTTCGACGATCGCGAGGAGGCGCGGGCCGCCCTGGAGGAGCGCGGATGATCGGCATGGACCTCGTGCTGCGCGCGACCTCCGGACGGCTGCTCGAGCGCGCCGGCGCGGCCCTCCTGGCCACGGCGGTGCGCACCGACAGCCGCGCGGTGCAGCCCGGCGATCTGTTCGTGGCGCTGCGCGGGGAGCGTTTCGACGGCCACGATTTCGTGGAGCAGGCGCGCGCGTCCGGCGCGGTGGCTGCGCTGGTGTCGCGCGAAGTGCGGGGCACGCCGTTGCCGCAGGTAGTGGTGGCCGACACCCTCAAGGCGCTCGGGGATCTGGCTCGCACCTGGCGAGAGCGCTTCTCGATCCCGGTCATCGCCGTGACCGGCTCGAACGGCAAGACGACCACCAAGGACATGTGCGCGGCCATCCTCGGCGAGCTGGGGCCGGTGCTCGCCACCGCAGGAAACCTCAACAACGAGATCGGCCTGCCGCTCACCCTGCTGGGCCTCGCCGAGCACCATCGCTTCGCGGTACTCGAGGCGGCCATGCGCGGACCGGGCGAGATCGCAGCGCTCGGCGCCATCGCCCAACCGGACGTCGCCGTGATCACCAACGTCGCGGCCGCGCATCTGGGACGGCTCGGATCGCTCGAGGCCATCGCCCGCGCCAAGGGCGAGCTTTTCTCCGCGCTGCGGCCGGGCGGGCGCGCGGTGTATCCCTCCGATGAGCCGTTGCTCGAGGCGGAGGCCGCGCGGCTCGGGGCCGAGGCTCGATGGCGCTTCGGAGCGACGCCGGGCGACGCGGTGCGCATCGAGCGCGCCGAGCCCGACGGCGCGGGAACCCTGGTACGCCTGCGCGTGGGCGACGAAAGCGTCGACATGAGGCTGCCCCTGCCCGGGAGCCATAACGTGCGCAATGCCGCCGCCGCGGCGGCCGCCGCGCTCGCCGTGGGCGCCCGGCCCGCCGCGATCGCCGCCGGCCTGTCGCGGGTGCGGACCGCGCCGCATCGCTCGCGCATCGAGGACATCGCCGGCCGGGTGATCTTCGATGACTGCTACAACGCCAACCCACAGTCCATGGCGGCCGCGCTGCGGGCGGCGGCCGGCCTGCGCGCCGGTGCGCGCCTGGTCGCCGTGCTCGGGGACATGCGCGAGTTGGGTGACGACGCTCCGGCATTGCATGCCGAACTGGGCCGGGCCGCCGCCGCCGCCGGAGTGGCGGCGCTGATCGGCGTGGGACCCCTCTCGCGGCAAACCGTGACGGCCGCCGGCGCTTCGGGCGTGCCGCGTGTCTGGCACGTCGAGGACGCCCAACGCGCCGCGGACCGGGTGGGCGCCGAGGCGCGACCGGGGGACGTCATCCTGGTCAAGGCCTCGCGGGCGATGGAGCTGGAGCGTGTGATCGACGCGCTGCGCGCGCTCTGGAGCGGCTCGCGGGGGGAGGGGTAGTGCATGCTGTACCTCTTCCTGTGGTCGCTGCGCGGCGAGGCGTCCTGGCTCCGCGTGGTCGGCTACCCGTCGACGCGCATCATCGCCGCGGCGCTGACCTCGCTGATGCTGTCGCTGCTGCTCGGCCCATCGTTCATCCGCCTGCTGCAGAGCTGGCAGATCGGCCAGCCGGTGCGCGACGACGGCCCGCAGACGCACCAGGTCAAGGCGGGTACGCCGACCATGGGCGGAGCGTTGATCCTGTTCGCGTGCCTGCTGGCCACGCTGCTCTGGGCGGACCTGCGCAACGGCTTCATCTGGATCGCCTTGGGCGTGACCGCCGGCTACGGGGCGATCGGGTTCGCGGACGACTACCTCAAGCTGCGGCGGCGCAGCCCCAAGGGCCTGCCGGGTACGATCAAGCTCGCGCTGCAGACGGCCATCGCCCTGGCCGCCGCCCTCTACCTCTTCGACAGCGGTCTGTACGACGCCCGCATGAACCTGCGCCTGGCGCTGCCGCTGCTGGATTTCTACCGCTACCCGATGGGGTTGCCGCACTGGGTGTTCGTGGCCTTCGCCGTGCTCGTGCTGGTGGGAAGCTCGAACGCGGTGAATCTCACCGACGGCCTGGACGGCCTCGCCATCGGTCCGTGCATCATCAGCGCCTTCACCTTCGTGGCGCTGGCCTATGCCGAGGGGACCGTGCTGCGCGGCTTCAACATCGCGCGCTACCTGCGTGTGCCGCACCTCCAGGGCGTCGCCGAGCTGGCCATCTTCTGCGGCTCGATGGCGACCGCCGGCGTGGGCTTCCTGTGGTTCAACTCCTACCCGGCTTCCATCTTCATGGGCGACGTCGGTTCGTTGGCGCTGGGCGGTGGCTTGGGCGCGGTGGCGCTGCTCACCAAGAACGAGCTGGTCTGGGCGATCCTGGGCGGGATCTTCGTGGTCGAGGCGCTGAGCGTCATGGTCCAGGTGGCATCGTTCAAGCTCACCGGCCGGCGCATCTTCCGTATGGCGCCGCTGCACCATCACTACGAGCTCAAAGGCTGGGACGAGCCCAAGATCGTCGTTCGCGCATGGATCGTCTCGTTCATCCTGGCTCTGCTCGCGCTGGCGACACTGAAGCTGCGATGACACTGGCGAAGAAAAGCGCGCTGGTCGTGGGACTGGGCCGCTCGGGCCTGGCGGCCGCCCGTCTGCTGCTGCGCCAGGGGGCGTCGGTGACCGTGACCGATCGCAAGAGCGAGGAGGAGCTCGGCGCGGCGGCCACGGCGCTCGGACCCGAGGTGCGCCTGGAGCTGGGCGGGCACCGGGCGCGGAGCTTCCGGGACGCCGACCTGATCGTGCTCAGCCCGGGAGTGCCGCCGCTGCCCGAGCTTGACGAGGCGCGCGGCGAGATCCTCGGTGAGTTCGAGCTGGCTTGCCGACTGCTCCGGGCGCCGATGGTGGCCGTGACCGGGACCAACGGCAAGTCGACGACCACGTCGCTCATCGGCGAGATGCTCGGCCTTCTCGGCCGGCCGCTCTTCGTGGGCGGCAACCTGGGTACGCCGCTGTGCGAAGCGGTGGGCGGCCCGGCCGACCGCCCGGAGGGCATCGTCGTCGCCGAGGTGTCGAGCTTCCAGCTCGAGACGGTCGGCCGCTACCACGCGCACGTCGCCCTGCTCCTCAACGTGAGCCCCGACCACCTCGATCGCTACGCCGATCAGGAAGCGTACGCGCGCACCAAGGCGCGCGTCTTCTCGAATCAGACGCCGGCGGATTTCGCGATCGTGCGAGAGGATCTCGTGGAGCTTTGCCGGACGGCGGCGCGTCCCTTGCGCTTCGGTTCTTCGCCCGGCGCGGACGCGCGGCTCGACGGCGGATCGATCGTGCTTCATGGCCTGCGCCTGGATGCTTCGGGATTGCCGCTGGTCGGGCGGCACAACCTGGAGAACCTGGCGGCGTCGCTGCTGGCCGCCGGCTGCATGGGAATCGCGGCGGCCGACGCGATGGAGGTGGCGCGCGCTTTCCAACCCCTGCCGCATCGCATGGAGCGCGTGGCCGAAACCCGGGGCGTGGCCTACTACGACGACTCCAAGGCGACCAACGTGGGCGCCGTCGCCCGCTCGCTGGAGGGTTTTCCGCGGCCGGTCGTACTGATCGCCGGCGGTCGCGACAAGGGCGGAAGCTACCAGCCACTCCGCGCCGCGGTGGCCAAGGTCGCGCGGGCCGCCGTGTTGATCGGTGAGGCCAGGCCGCTGATCGCGTCCGCTCTGCAAGGGGCCGTTCCCGTCGAGCTGGCCGAGGACATGGCCGACGCGGTCCGCCGCGCGGCGGCCCTCGCCCTGCCGGGGGACGCGGTCGTCCTCTCGCCGGCCTGCTCCAGCTACGACATGTTCAAGAACTACGAGGAGCGCGGCCGGGCGTTTCGTGCCGCGGTGGAGGCGCTGCCGTGAGACTCCCGGCAGCACGGCGGCACGACGTGTGGCTGCTCGGCGCGCTGCTGGCCCTGGCCGGGTGCGGGCTGGTGCTCGTCTACAGCTCGAGCGCCGTGTTCGCCGAGCAGCGCCATCACGACGCCGCCTACTTCCTGAAGCGGCACGCCGTGGTTCTCGCGATGGGGCTGACCGCCCTGGCTCTGGGCGCGTACCTCGACTTCACCGTCTGGCGTCGCCTGTCGGCCCCGTTGCTGATGGGGAGCCTCGTCCTCCTCGGCTGTACCGCGGTTCCCGCGCTGGCCGCGCGCGTCGGCGGCGCGTCGCGCTGGATCCACGTGGGCCCCTTGACGTTCCAGCCCTCCGAGCTGGCCAAGTTCGCGCTCCTGGTGTACCTGGCGGCGTTCCTGGCGCGGCGCATCGAGCAGGCCGCGCGCGGGGATCGCCCGCCCATCGGCCTGCAGAGCGCGCTCGGCTTCGTCGGCCCGGCGGTGGTCGTGCTCGTGCTCGTCGGGCTGGTGCTGCGGCAGCCGGACCTGGGGACCGCCGCGCTGATGATTGCGGTCGCGCTGCTCGTGCTCTTCGCCGCGGGCATCCGCAAAGGGTACCTCCTGGCGGGCCTGCTGATCGCGGCGCCGATCGGCTGGCTGCTGATCGTCAAGACGCCCTGGCGGCTCAAGCGCCTGCTCGCCTTCGTCGATCCCTGGGCGCACCGGCACGACGTCGGCTACCAGGTGAGCGAATCGCTGATCAGCGTCGGCTCCGGCGGCATCTGGGGGCAGGGGCTCGGGGACGGTAAGCAGAAGCTGTTCTTCCTGCCCGAGGCGCACACCGACTTCATCCTGGCAATCGTCGGCGAGGAGCTCGGCCTGGTCGGGCTGGCGGCGGTGATCCTGCTGTTCGGGGTGGTGCTCTGGCGCGGGATTCGCGCGGCCTTGCGCGCGCGCGACGCGTTCGGAGCGTACCTGGCGCTGGGCATCACCTGCATGATGGTGCTGGGCGCGCTGATCCACACCGGGGTCACGCTCGGCCTGCTCCCCACCAAGGGCATCACCCTGCCGCTGGTCAGCTACGGTGGATCGTCGCTGCTGATAACCCTGCTCGGCGCGGGCGTGCTGCTCAACATCGCCACCGGAGCGCCCGAGCCGCCGCGCCTGCGCGTCGAGCGCGGCGCGTCCGGGAACCGTCGCGTGCTGAGCGAAAGGGTGGAAGGTTGAGCGACATGCGGCTGCTCATCGCGGCTGGCGGCACCGGCGGGCACATCTTCCCCGGGCTGGCGATCGCCGACGAGCTGCGCGTCCAGGAGCCGGACAGCCCCGTGCTCTTCGTGGGCACGAGCGCCGGTCTGGAAGCCCGGCTCGTCCCGGCGCATGGCTACACGCTGGAGGTCATCGGGGTGTCGGCGCTGCGCCGGGTGGGACCCGTGGCGCTGCTGCGCAGCCTGCTGCGCCTGCCCCTGGCGCTCGTGCAGTCGGTGCGCATCGTCCGGCGTTTCCGTCCCGATGTGGTGGTCGGAGTGGGCGGATACGCCTCCGGTCCGGTGGTGCTCGCGGCCGCGCTGCTCGGGCGCCCGACGCTGCTCGCCGAGCCCAACTCGGTGCCCGGCTTCACCAATCGCGTGCTCGGCCGCTTTGCGCGCGTCGTCTGCGTGGCCTTCGAATCCGCGGGTCGGGCGTTCTCCCGCGGCAAGGTCCGCCTCACCGGCAACCCGGTGCGCCGGTCCGTCGGCGTGCGCGCCGCGCCGGCCGCCTCCTCGGGCGCGTCCCGCCGCCTGCTGGTGATGGGTGGAAGCCAGGGAGCGCGCGGGCTCAACCGCCTGGTGTGCGACGCCTTGCTGCTGCTGGCCCGCCGATCCATCCCGTTGCGCGTGACCCACCAGGCCGGCGCGGCCGACCTGGACGCGCTGCGCGCGCGCTACGCCGAGTCCGGTCTCGACGTGGAGGTGAGCGCGTTCATCGACGACGTGGCGGCCGCCTATCGCGACGCGGATCTGGTGCTGGCGCGAGCCGGCGCCACGACCATCGCCGAGCTGCAGGTGGCCGGCCGTCCCGCCGTGCTCGTGCCCTATCCGTTCGCCGTCGACGATCACCAGTGGCACAACGCGCGCCCGCTGGCGGAGGCCGGCGCGGCCCTGGCCATCCGCGAGCAGGAGGTCTCGGCCGCCGAGCTGGCCGATCGGTTGGGCGGCCTGCTGGCCGATCCCGCCCGCCTCGAGGCGATGGGCCGCGCGATGGCGGCGCTGGCGCGGCCCGACGCCGCGGCGCGGATACTCGACGAGTGCCGCAAGGTGGCCCGATGCGCCTAGGCCGCGTGAAGAGCGTGCACTTCGTGGGTATCGGGGGCATCGGCATGAGCGGCATCGCCGAGGTGCTGCTGACGCTGGGCTACGAGGTGTCGGGAAGCGATCTGCGAACCACCGAGACCACCCGTCGCCTCGAGAAGCTCGGAGGCCGCCTCCACATCGGCCACGACGCCGCCCACCTGGGCGCGGCCGACGTGGTCGTCGTTTCCAGCGCCGTGCGCGGGCAGAACCCGGAGATCGACGCGGCGCGCGCCCGCGGCGTCCCGGTGATCCCGCGCGCCGAGATGCTCGCCGAGCTGATGCGCATGAAGTACGGCGTGGCGGTGGCGGGCTCGCACGGCAAGACCACGACCACGTCGCTGGTGGCCCACGTGCTGGGCCATGCCGGGCTGGACCCGACGGTGGTCATCGGCGGCAAGGTCAACGCCCTGGGAGCGGGCGCCCGCCTCGGGCAGGGCGACTATCTGGTGGCGGAAGCCGACGAGAGCGACGGGACGTTCCTGCACCTGTCTCCGACCATCGCGGTGGTGACCAACATCGACGCGGAGCACCTGGATCACTACGGCAGCTTCGCGGCCTTGCGTGCGGCGTTCGTGCAATTCGTCGAGCGGGTGCCCTTCTGGGGGCTCGCCGTGCTCTGTGTGGACCACCCCGTGGTGCGGGCGATGCAGCCGCACCTGGAACGCCGCCACACGAGCTACGGCATCGGCGAGGACGCTTCGTTCTCCGCCAAACGCATCCGCCACGACGGGCTCGAGACGCGATTCGACGTCGTGCGCGACGGCAGCACGCTGGGCGAGGCGCTGCTGCGCATGCCGGGCGTGCACAACGTGCAGAACGCCCTGGCCGCATTCGCCGTCGCGGACGAGCTGGAGGTGCCCTTCGGAGTGGCGCGCGACTCGCTGGCCGAGTTCGCCGGCGTGGAGCGCCGCTTCACCGTGCGCGGCCAGCGGCGCGGCGTGATCGTGGTCGACGACTACGGGCACCACCCCGAGGAGATCCGCGCCACCCTCTTGGCGGCGCGGGCGGCGTTCTCGCGGCGTGTCGTCGTCGCCTTCCAGCCGCACCGTTTCACGCGCACGCGCGATCTCTGGCCCGAGTTCGTTCGTGTCTTGCGCGAGCCCGACGTGGTGGCGCTGCTGCCCATCTATCCGGCCGGCGAGCCGCCCATCCCGGGCATCGACTCGGTTCGGCTGGCCGCGGCGGTCCGCGAGGCCGGCCATCCCCAGGTCGAGTTCGTTGCCCGCGAGCAGCTGCTCGACTGGCTGGTCGCGCAGGCGCGCGAAGGGGACGTGGTCATCACCCTGGGCGCGGGCGATGTCGGGCACGCGGGTGTGGACCTGCTGGGGAGGCTCGGTGAAACGTGAGGCGCTTCAGCGATCCCTTCGTGGGCCGGTCCGCTTCGACGAGCCGATGGCTCGACACACCACGCTTCGCGTCGGGGGCCCGGCGGACGCGTGGGTCGAGCCGCTCGATGTCGACGATCTGCGCGCGCTGGCCGCGTACTGCCACGACTCGGCGACCCCCTGGTACGCGCTGGGGATCGGCTCGAACCTGCTGTGCCTGGACGGCGGCATTCGGGGGATCGTGGTGTCGACGCGGCGCATGGATCGAATCGAGCGCATCGCACCGGCCACGCTGCGCACTGGAGGAGGTCTTTCCACCGCTCGGCTGCTCGCCGCGACGCTCGAGATGGGCCTCTCCGGGCTGGAGTTTCTCGCCGGCGTGCCGGGAACCGTCGGTGGAGGGCTGGTCATGAACGCGGGAACCTACCTGGGCGAGTTCAAGGACGTGACCAGGGCCGTCGGGACGGTGACGCGCCGGGGCGACTGCGTGGAGCGGACGGCGGCTGAATGCGGCTTCGCCTACCGCACGTCCTCGATCCCCCGGGACGAGATCGTGGCGTGGGGGACGTTCACCTTGCGCGATCGTCCGCGCGACGAAATGGAGCGCGACGTCCGTGAGCTTCGTGGCCGACGGCGCGCGCGCGAGCCCAAGGGGCTGCCCAACGCCGGCTCGTTCTTCAAGAACCCGCCCGGCGACTTCGCCGGTCGCCTGATCGAGCTGGCCGGGTTGAAGGGGCGAAGCGTCGGCGGTGCGCAGATCTCCCCGGTGCACGCCAACTGGTTCGTCAACACCGGCGGCGCCTGCGCGGGCGATTTCCTGGCGTTGGCGGAGATTGCGCGTCGAGACGTCAGGGAGAGCTCCGGGATCGACCTGGAGCTGGAGGTCCAGATCGTGGGCGACGGGTCGCCGGCGGAGGCCCGATGATGCGGGCCTGTCGGGCCAAGTCGGCCCTCTTCCGAGGATCCTCCAACCGCCGCGTACGCCGGCCCGGACGGGACGGGAGCGCGCTGGTCGAGGGAGGGCGCTCCGCGGCGGGGCTGCTGCGGGCGCTGCTGCGTCCGCTGCTGTTCCTCGGCGTGGCCGCGGCGCTCGCCGTGGGTGGCGCGCGCGCCTATCGCTGGCTGACCAGCGCGCCCCATTTCATGGTCCGGACCATCCACGTCGAGGGTGCCGCACGGGTGACGGCCGACGAGGTGAGGCGGCGGATCGGTCTGGAGCCGGCCACCAACATCTTCCGGGTACGGACGCAGGAGGTGGTGCGCGACGTCGAGTCGCATCCCTGGGTGAAAAGCGCCACCGCGCGCCGCGAGCTTCCCGACGCGCTGCGCGTCGAGGTCACCGAGCACCAGCCCAGGGTGGCCGTGCTGATGGGCCATCTGTACCTGGCCGACGCCGACGGGCGGCTGTTCAAGCGTGCCCTTCCCGGAGAGGCCAAGGACCTCCCGGTGGTGACCGGGCTGGACCGGGTGACCTACCTGGAGGATCGGCAGCGCGCCGAGGGACGGATTCGTGAGGCGCTGCACGCGCTCGACGCCTATCGGCGCCCCGGACGTCCCAGGCTCTCGGAGATCAGCCTCGATTCGGGGGGGGGGCTGACACTCTATACCTACACGGGCGCCACCCAGATCCGCGTGGGCACGACGCCCCTGGCCGATGCGTTCGGCCGGCTGGACCTGGTGCTCGCCGCGCTCGGGCCGGATCTGCCTCGGGCGCGGACCATCCACCTGGACGGAGCTTCGCAGCGCGTGGCCGTCCGGCTCAGCGCGGAGCCGGAACCGTCCGCGCCGAGCGCGGACGAATCGATGAGGTGATCATGCCAAGACGTGAAGAGATCATCGTCGGACTGGACATCGGCACCACCAAGGTGGCGGCCATCGTCGGGGCGGTCAACGGCACCGAGGTCGAGATCATCGGCCTGGGTACGGCGCCCTCGCGCGGTCTCAACCGCGGGGTGGTGGTCAACATCGACGCGACCGTCGCGTCGATCCAACGCGCCATCAAGGAGGCGGCCGAGATGGCGGGCTGCGAGATCACCACCGTGTACGCCGGCATCGCCGGAAACCACATCCGCGGCCAGAACAGCCAGGGGATGGAGGCGGTGCGCGGCAAGGAGGTGCGCGACGAGGACGTGGCCCGCGTCATCCAGAAGGCCAAGGCCGTGCCCATCCCGATGGACCGCGAGATCATCCACGTGCTGCCCCAGGAGTTCGTGGTGGATCAGCAGGACGGCATCCGCGAGCCGGTGGGCATGGCCGGCGTGCGCCTCGAGGTCAAGGCGCACATCGTCACCGCCGCGGTGTCCAGCGCCCAGAACATCGTCAAGTGCTGCAACCGCTGCGGCCTGGACGTGGCCGAGCTGGTGCTCCAGCCCATGGCCAGCGCCATGGCGGTGCTCGACGACAACGAGCGCGAGCTGGGCGTGGCGCTCATCGACATCGGCGGCGGTACCACCGACATGACCATCTACGTCGACGGCTCGGTCGTGCACACCGCGGTGCTCGGCGTCGCGGGCAACCACGTCACGCAGGACATCGCCAAGATGCTCTGCACCCCGCGTTTGGACGCCGAGCGGCTCAAGGCCGGCGCGGGCTGCGCGCTGAGCTCGATGGCCCATCGCGACGAGACCATCGACGTCCCCAGCGTGGGCGGTCGGGCGCCGCAGGTGCTACCGCGCTGGCGGCTCGCCGAGATCATCGAGGCGCGGATCACCGAGCTGTACGAGCTGTGCGACACGGTGCTCGAACGAGCCGGGCTGCGCGAACTGTTGGGGGCCGGGGCGGTGATCACCGGCGGCACCAGCCTGGTCGAGGGCATCGAGGAGCTGGGCGTGCAGGTCATGCGCATGCCGGTGCGGCGTGGCGTGCCGCGGGGTGTGGGTGAGCTGGGCGAGCTGGTGCGTAGCCCCGTCTACGCCACCGGCGTGGGCCTGGTGCTCTATGGCGCCCGGCAGGGTGGGGCGCGGGCGGCGGCGGGCGACGCGCGCGCCTATCGGCGCGTGCGCGAGCGGATGCGCGATTGGCTCAAG
>Ga0247727_10008959_pt1 | contig 18352 bp, 13 predicted proteins | sample WisWelCaveWW1625_FD_202498 | JGI IMG/M metagenome (GOLD analysis project Ga0247727, IMG submission 202498) | Biofilm microbial communities from Wishing Well Cave, Virginia, United States - WW16-25 | ecosystem: Environmental > Aquatic > Deep subsurface > Groundwater > Cave microbial mat | place... | reverse complement strand
CCTGCTCGTAGGTGCGATGGGCCTCCTCGTCCCGCCCGTCCAGGTGGGCCTGCCAGGCCTGGATGAGGAGACGCTCCTTGGCTCCCGTCTTGTCACTGTTGGCCATCGCGGCCTGTACGTGCCGCTTCGCTTGCCGCTTCCCTTCCGCGGCGTCCACGCTCGCGACCTCGACGGCCTGGGCGAGGGCGAGGTGGGCGAGCGCAAACCCCGGGTCTGCCTCCACGGCCGCGCGGTACTCGGCAACGGCCTGCTCGGATGCAGGGCGGTAGGAAATCGACGTGGACCGTGGGGCCCGATCCTCCAGCTCCTGTCCGCGGAAGTAGTGCTCGTAGGCCTCCAGGTTGGTGGTGACGGCCGCGGCAAGCGCGACGCGCGAGGCTGCCACTTCGGACGGTGCCTCGCGCAGCTCCGCCCGCGTCCGCTCGGAGAGTTTGTCGATGAGGCCAACGACCCCCTTCTTCCCCGTCACCTGCTCCCGCACGGTGAACAGGTACTCGTCCCGCTGCGGGTCGGAGGCCCGCATCTCGATCACGTAAAGATCGTCCAGCTTGCGCACCGACGCGAGCAGGAGGGCCCGGGCCCCGGCGCGCTTGCCGATCTCTCGGGCCAACCGCTCGTCGATGCGCTCCGCCTTCTCTTCCCCCATCGCGCTGAGGTGATCCCACATGCGGCTGCGCGTGAGCACGCGCAGCTTCTTCGACTGCTCCAGCGAGGTGATCAGCAGGCCCGAGAGGCCGTCGAGTTGGGGGTCGCCGGTCTGGTTGGCGAAGTCGGCGACGGCGACGGTGGTGCGCCCGTCCGGCCCGGGCTGCCGGTGGGACAATAAGGAAAGCGCGAGCGCGACCACGCTCGTCCCCGCGAGCAGGATTGCGACGACCGTGGTCGCCCGGATGCGCAGCCGCAGCCTCCCCTCGTCGCGCGCGAGCCGCAGCGGCGCCGCCGGGCCGTCCGCACCGCCCTCGATCTCGGGGAGGATCTCCGCGGCGTCCGGGAAGCGCCGCGCCGGGTCCTTCGCCAGGCAGCGTGCGACGAGGGCCTGCAGCGACGCCGGGACGTGCCCGGGCAGCGGTGGCGGCTCGTCGTGGAGGATGGCGTGGTTGGTCTCGCCCTTGGTCGCGCGCGCGAAGGCGCGGCGCCCCGTAAGCAGTTCATACAGGATGGCCCCGAAGCTGAAGACGTCGGAACGCGCCTCCACCGGATCACCGCGCACCTGCTCCGGCGACATGTACCCGACGGTGCCCATGAACGCGCCCGTCGCGGTGTGCGGCGTCACCGCCGAGTCTTCGTGGACTCCGTCGGGCGCGAGCAGCTTGGCGATGCCGAAGTCGAGGATCTTGAGCCGCCCGTCGTCGGTCACGAAGAGGTTCTCGGGCTTCAGGTCGCGGTGCACGATCCGCTTCTGGTGCGCCGCTGCCAGGCCCTGCGCGAGCTGCCGCGCGACCTCGAGCGCCTCCTCCAACGGGAGCGGCCCGACCGACAGGCGCTCTCGCAACGTTGCGCCGTGCAGGAACTCCGAGACGATGTAGTGGGTGTCGCCCTCGGCCGCGATGTCGTGCACGTCCAGGATGTTCGGGTGGGCCAGCGAGCCAGCGGCGCGGGCCTCCTGCTCAAAGCGGCGCAGGCCGTGCTCGTCGGCGCGGCCCGGCTCGATCACCTTGATCGCCACCTCGCGGCCGAGCTTGCGATCTCGCGCGAGGAAGATACGGCCCATCCCGCCGCGGCCGATCTCCTTCTCGACTACGTAGCGATCGCCCAGGTGCGGCAGATCCTCCCGTTCGCGCGCCGCGGAACGGTCGTCGGTCTTCGTCTCGGCCATCGGCCCGGCCCCAGCGCCACGTTCCGACGCCCTTCTCGCAGCGCTCCTCAAGCTGAACTTGAACCGCGAGTCCGCGAAGCAATTCGGACAACCCCTACCTTTCTATGGGCAATCATATACTTGACCCGAGGTCGCGGAGCCAGTCGAGCGCGGGCCAACTCCACGACTGACTCGGTGAACTCGCCCGGATGATTCACGCCGGCATGTCGAGCACCTGAAAGGGTGGTGGACGTTCGCCGTTGAGTGGAGGCAGGCCGTTCCAGATGAGGACGTCGGGGCACAGGTCGGCGCCGTTGGGCCATGCGATGGAGCCTCCCTCGGCGCGAACCTGCTCGAACACCCCGCGATCGTTCCGAATGGGCTCGAAGACCGGGCCGGTCAACAAGCGCGCCACATCCCGCTCGATCAGCGAGTCGTCGCTCAGCGTCAGCCGCAAGCGGAACCCGCCCGCCGGCGAGACGTTCTTGATGCGCAGCAGAGCCATCGGGCACCTCACGGGGACGGCGCCGCCGAAGGATTTCTCCGTCCAACCACAGCCGCGTAGAGCGACTCCGGCGAGAGGTCTGCGCCGCCAGGCCAGGTGATGGTGCCGCTCTCTGGATCGACGCGCACCTGCGTGAAGAGCGCTGGATCCTTGAGCGCAGCAAAGACTCCGTCGAACGGTACCATGTCGGCCACGTCCACGATCCCGTCCGCGCCATCGGAAAAACGCAAGCGCAGGCGATAGTCGCCTACGCACTCGACGAAGACGACGTCCTTCCAGGGCAGGGCCATGTTCACTCCAGCGGTTCGATGGGCACGAGCGGCAGCCGCTTCCGCGCCCGCTCCCAATCTTCCCTCAACTCGGACAGGTGGAGCGAGGCCCACTCCACGACGAGGCCACGGACGCGAGCGGGCAGATTGCCGTGCAGTTAGAATGGGACGAGCTTGGCCTCGTCGTAGGTCCCCTGGTAGGCGAGCCGTCCATCGAGCGTCATGCGCACACCATAAGCGGGCTGCCTCCCAATGCTGCCGAGCCCGATCCGCAGAGTCGCGGGCACGTCGCCAGCAGCATCGTATGAGCCGAGCGGAATGTTACCTCGGAGGATCTCGACCCGCTGAACGAGCGGACCGCGCCTCGTACACGATGGGCTGATCTGGAACTGCACCCGGTCTGCGCTGAGCGTCGCTTGTTCGACGAACAGCCAGTCTCCGAAGTGCAAGTTGAACCGCGTGCTCACGACGATCTTCGATCCCCACATCGCTCTTGTGGACGGATCGAGCAGACTCCAGAGGGTCTCGTATTCCGCTTGCGTCCTGCACCCGACCAGCCGCAGACAGTCTGCAAGAGCGAGTCGGTCTGGAACGGCGGCCTCCGCATGGCGGCTGTAGATGATGGTGTCGCGTTCGCCGCTCTCGAACCATGAGTCGTGGTACACCTTTTTCCAAGGGATAGCTGCGAGGAACTTCGCATCTCCCCCGATTCGCGCGCCCCGTTTGCCAAGGTTCCCGTCACTGAAGACCGTGTCCGTGCGGGTGAGAACATCGTAGGCGTCGAGCAAGAACACGATGGGCACGGGGCACTTCGATCCGTACTGGTAGGCATCAGCAGGTCGAAAGCCCTCGGTCGAGAACTGCGTCGGAGAGCGAGGACGGAAGTACATCCTCACGTGCTCCTTCCATTTGTCCTCGGTTCCGGCAATCACCGACTGGCTGGCGGCGTCATAGGCCAGCGCGCCTTCCTTGGTGGCCAGCGATCGCGAACGTAGCTCTCCGCATTGAAGGATTGCAGCAGCCGACTCGATAGGGTCCGTACGGAACAGGAACTTCGGCCACCAGCTTCGAGCTGCGCCGAGCCACTGTTCCCCAGCAAGCGCATCCAGGTGCGAGCGTATCGCGGGCGCGTCGGCCTTGCGCGCGGTGGTCATGCCGATCGCGCGAGGGGCCGTTCCGGTGCCTCGACCGACGCGCTGGCGGATGCCCCGAATAGCTGCAGCGCCAACTGTTCCTTCGGAAGGTTCTTTGCTGTGGGCTGCGCGATCTTCACGGGCCTGAGGTACGGGAGCAGCGCCATGATGGGCATGATGTGCTGAGCAACGAGGTCCAGGTGCTCAGGCATCGTGTGCGGCACGCAGAAGCCATAAGTCCGGATGCTCTGCCAGAGAGCGAGGAGAGCCTCCTGCGGGATGAACATCAAGTCGGGAGCGAGACGCTTCACGAGCCAGGACTTGGGGGAGACCTTTGTAGCTAGCCTCTCGAAGATCCCCGCGAGCCAGCCTTTGCCGTTGCCCAGCTGGATCCGAAGTCCTGGACTTGGCGGGTTGGCGGTGGTGACGCGGAAGTGATCGACCCCTTCCCACACGGCGAGCGATCGCCCGTCGCCGATTGCGGCAGTGAGGTCGTTCCAAGCTTCGCCAAAAGCGAGCGCTCGGGGTTCGCTGCGGAGCCACTCGCTCACCTGCTCGATCTGTTTGTGCTCCGGCGCAGCAACCGTCTGGTCCGCCGCGTAGACGAAAATGTCGACGGGGAGCTTGTCGAGGTACGCCTCCATGAGAGGTTGAACAGTCCTCTCCCAGTCCAATTCTCCGTTACCGCAACCGAGCCTGGGGAACGCTATGCTGGTGATCCCCTGCGCTGTGTAGCTCGCGACGAACTTCCGAAGACCAGCCTCGATGTACTCGGGCTTCGACGGTTTCCGCCAGTTCTCCTTGGTGGGGAAGTTCAAGACCCACTTGTGCGGTGTCTTGTACAACCAGAGGTTGCCGATCTTCAGTTGCCCGCCCTCACACAGCGTTTGGTACTGCCTGAACATCTCGGGGTAGACCTGCTTGAATCGAAGCGCGATCCCCTTCCCCATTACCCCGACCGTGTTGACCGTGTTCACGAGCACCTTTGCGGGTGACGAGAAGAGGTCGCCGGTCACGTAGCAGATCATCGCTTCCCCTTGCGCACACAGGGCGGCGCAGTCTAGCCGAGACGCGAATCGGCGGCCAACCGCCGAACTTCGGTCCTACATCATCTCCCCATAAGCAAGTAGCGATCCAGCGCTCGTCGCCTCGACCGCTTCTGAGATTTGCGCGGAGACTCGGACGCTCAAGGTCCCATTCTGGTACCGGGGGGTCCCAGAATGGATCTGGCAAAAAGGTTGCCGCGCCAGCGTAGCCGCCCTCAAGCAGGCTGGGCTACGCGCCCTACTGGTCGCCCAGCCCCGCGAGGTCCGCGAGCCTCTTCGGCTGGAGTTGGCCGAACTCGGTCTGCAGCACCTTCTGGTAGACCCACGGCTTGCCGGTCAGGGCGGTCGCGTTCTCGCACCAGAGCTTGGCGGCAGCGTCCTTGTACTTGACCTCCGCTGTCTCGGCGCCCTTCGTCTCGATCAGGTGTTACGAGGCGGCTTGATTGACGGCCTCCCCATCCGCCTCGTTGGTGGCCATCGCCAGGAGTGGGATGTGCCGCTGCATCGTCGGGGATGGGCGGAGACGGCTCACGTCTCGAGCAGGTCCTCGATCGCTGCCAGGAGCAGGTTGGCGCCGGCGAGTGCATCGGCAGCGGTGTGGTCGTAGGGCGTGGTGTCCATGCGCTCGGCGAGGGAGGGGTCGCGCACCAGCCCGGCCGCGTCGGGGCAGAGCGCGATCAGGTGGCGCCGCAGGGTGAGGACCGTGCGGCGGCAGCGGCGAGCCTGGGCGCGCACCGGCTTCGGCCAAGGCAGCGGTGGTCGGTCATTCATCTGGTTCTCCGAGGACGGTGGCGCGCCCATCGCGCGCAGTGGCAGGCCGCAGGCCGCGCGCCACGCGCGGCGATGGCCATCAGCGCGCGCGGCGTCTCGACGCGCACGCCCGTTGATGGCCAGGGATTACTCGACGCCGGGATTAGTCGGCGCTGGTGATTTCAGCGTCGAGGATGCGAGCGAGCGAGTCGCGCTCGACCAGCTTCTTCTTGCGCCGTGCGGCCTCGCGCAGGGCGGCGGTGGCGAGGCGGTCGATGTCGCGCAGAGCGCCGGAAGCTGCCTCGTGGAGCAGAGCGGTGGCGTCGGAGGCAAACAGCTCGCGCTCGCAGCCGGCGCGAGCGAGGCGCAGCCGCAGGTACTCGGCGGTGTCCTCCGGCTTGAGCGCGTCGATGGCGAGCCGTCTGCCGAGGCGCGAGTAGAGCGAGCGGTTGCGGCGCAGGCCGAGGCGACCATCCAGTTCCGGGAGCCCGACCAGGACCAGCGAGAGCAGCGCCTTCGAGTCCCATTGGTAATTGAGCAGGATATGCAGGTGGTCGAGCACGTCCTGGTGGAGCAGGTGCGCCTCGTCGAGGAGGAAGACCGGGTGCACGCGCTCCCGACCGAGGTCCTCGACGTGGCTGGAGACGGCGTAGAAGACGGCCGCGGCGGTGGCCGAGGGAGTAAGCCCGAGCGCGAGGCAGAGCTGGCGGTAGAAGTCGCGGCGGCCGAGCGTCGCGTTGTGGCAATAGGTGAGGCGGAAGCCGGCATTTGGTAATCGAGTGCGCAAAGCCCGCAGCACGCAGGTCTTGCCGACGCCAGGATCGCCGACCAGCATCACCGACGTGCGCTCGCACACCGCCTCGCAAAGCTCCTCGACCAGCCCTTCTTTGGAGGCGGGCAGCCAGAGATCCTTGTCGGAGATCTCCTTGGAGAAAGGCGATTCAGTCATTCCATAATGGCTGAGCCAAGCGGGTATCATTGCTCACCTCGGCGCGGCTTTCGGCCGGCGGCCCTGTCGAGCAGCGCTCCGGCGGGATCGAAGTGCGGCCCCTCGCCGCTCGCCTGAGATGCGCTCTTGCGTGGTGGGCGCTTGCGGCTGGAGTTCTTCACCGCATCCACTGGGTGGAGGTCGAAGCGGCGGCCTTCCACCTCTACCCAGGGCGCCTCGTCGCGATCGACCAGGCAGCGGCAGAGAGTCACCAGCCGGCCGGCGAGGTGGCCTGCATCGAGCTCGTAGATCTTGCCGCTGCTCGAGACGGTGGTGTCCCGGCGCACGCGAGTGCGGCTGCGGGTGGTGAGCGCCTCGCGCAGCTTCGCCTCGTCGAGCTGGTCGGCCGCGGGCGGCACCGACTGGAAGACAGAGGCCGGGGATTTGCCCATGAGAGAGGCGTGCGGAGCGATATGGTAATGCGCGTCCAGATATGCCCAGAGACGGACGTTGACGTCGTGGAGCGAGGAGACCGAGCCGAGATGGTCGAGGCATCCCTCGCGCAGCGTCCGCCAGAAGCGCTCCATCTTTCCGCGCGCGGGCGCATCGTAAGGCCGCGCGTGGATCAGCGTCACACCGAGTCGGGCACAGGCGACGGCGAGCGTCTCGCCTCGATACGTCGACCCGTTATCCAGATAGAGCGATTGCGGCGGCCCGTGCCGGCGCAGCGCGCGCACCATCAGGCCGAGCATGTCCACCTCGCGCTCGGCGTGGTGTGCCTCCAGCGCGACGATATAGCGAGAGGCGTCGTCGAGCATTCCGTGGATCCGCAGCGGCCGGAGCTTCCCGTCGATGGTGAGCGACGGCCCATAACAGACGTCGCCGTGCCACAAAGCTCCGGGCCGCTCGGCTTCCCAGCGCAGCCGCGTGTGCTTCCCGGTGCCGTCGCGCAGCCCGATCCGGTCGAGCCCCAGCTCGGCAAAGAGCCGGCGCACCGTCGTCGCCGAGAGCGCTTTCTCGTCGAGCCGGCCGTCGGCCACCAGCGTCCGCAGGATCAGCGGCACCGAGGCCGACGGGTGCTCGCGGCGGATGCCGATGATGAGCTGGCGCTGCTCCGCCGCCAGACCGCGGGCGCGGCCCTTGTCCTTGCGCGCGCGCGGCTGCAGGCCGGCGAGCCCGCGCTTTCGATATGCGTAATACCAGCGCTCCAGCGTCGGCAGGCTATAGCGACGCGTTGCCTTGGCGCGCGGCGGGCGCAGCCGCTGCTGGCTCAGCAAGAGCAGCGCCGCCCGGAGTTGGCCGCGGTCCATCTGCGCCTGCGTCAGCGCGCCGACCACCCCGTGGCGGAAGACCGCCACCGACTCCGCGTACGACTTCGGGGAAAGGTTCTCCATCGGTGCCCTCTCTGCCCGCCCCGAGATGGGGCTGCGGCGGAGGGCACCGTGCCCGGCGGCGCTGCCGCCGAGGAGGGACCTTGTCGGGTGGGTGCTTTTGACCTCGTCTATTCGAATCGTTGGCCATCAAGAGGCGCGCGCGGCGCCGTGAAATGCCTGCACCTCGATCGGCGGCGGCTCGGGCGAGGGTAGCGCCAGCGCCGCGAGGGTCGTCGCCGCCCGCTCCGCGAGGCGCCGCGCAGTCCAAGTCGGCGGCGCAGGCCGTACGCTGCGCAAGAGCCCCCGCGAGCGAATCGCCTTCACCCAGCGCAACAGCGTCGGCCACCGGCGCGCGCTCGTGCCCCACCTTGCCCACGGGCTTACCCGCTCGCGCACCATTGCCGCCGCCAGCCCCAGCACGCCAAAGAGCGCCAGCGCCCACCCGATCGCCGACGCCGAGTACAGCCGCTGCGTCAGCATCTCCCGCGGCCCCACCGTGCAGAGCGCCTTGCAGATCTTGCAGCGATAGCGCCGCACGAAGAGTTCGCACAGCGCCGGTGCCTGATCGGGCGAGGCCGGCCCGCGCACCTGGCGCTCGCGCCGCCCGTGGCCGTGCAGCACCACCTTGCCGCCCAGCGGGTGACTCGCCCTCTTGCAGCCCGGACAGCGCTTCGGCCTCACCCGCCCCACCGCCGGCTCCGTTGCCACCCATTCCTTGACGGAAACTTCGCTTCGTACGATTTCTCTTCTGCTCTGTGTCCTCAAGAAGTTCCCTACACGGAGCACGACCTGGAGCGTGCGTCACCACGCTCCAGGTCACCTTCCCTCGCTCGATCGCGATCGTGCCGGCGACTCGCCGATGCTCCGCCTCGCGCTCTTCGCTACCTCAGCGCGGGCGGCTCGCAAGTAGAAACCGGCTGCTTGAGGGCGTGGCACGGCGCGGGATTCGTGTCACCACCGGAGAGCTGGATCTATTTCGCCGCCGACGCCTTCATGCAGCGCGCCTCGTAACACCAGCAGAGCGCCGTCGCCGACGTGATGAGCGGACGGAACTTGGTTATTCAGGGACCACCAGGAACGGGTAAGTCGCAGACGATTACCAACATCATCGCAGCAGCCTTGGGCGAGGGGAAGTCAGTACTCTTCGTGGCCGAAAAGATGGCCGCGCTCGAGGTTGTCAAGAAGAGACTCGACGCCGTGGGCCTTGGCGACTTTTGCCTAGAACTGCATTCGCACAAGACGCGGAAGTCCGAAGTCCTAAAGGCGCTTCGCTCGAGGCTCGACAAAAGGCCGCCCATGGTGGTGCAGGGAGCAGTTGATGCGGCCATCGCGGAGCGCGCGCAAGCGCAAGCCAAGCTGAACCACTATGTCCAGCGGATGAACGAACCGGCCGGAGACACCGGCTTGACCGTTCATGCTCTGCTGTCAGGTAGTTGCGCGCGCGACTCCGCGTTCGTCCACTTGCCGCCGGCGTTGTCGTCCGCACGACTTCCCAACCCTCTTCTGCTAACTCCTCACAAACGGGCAGACCTCGGAGAACTGGCGCTCGCGCTGGAGGATGAGCAGTATCGGATTGCGCCATATGGCACGTGGACCGAACAACCCTGGCGAGGCGTGCAGAATCGTGACCTCGCGCGACACCAACGCGGCGAGACTCTCGACTCGATTCGCCGCTGGCGTGGGGCGCTGTTCGAGGCCCAGTCAATTGTGGCTCGATTCTGCGAAACGACCGGCACGCAACCGGTTGAATCGATCACGGCAATCGAACGCCTCGTCGAACCATTGCCTAGAATCGAGAAACCCTCAGACGCTGTCCTACTACCTCTCCTTGTCGCGACCGTGGACGAGGCCGAAAGGGGGGCTCTGCGAACCTTCGCCGAAACAGTTCTTCGGCGGTCACGGATTCGCGCATCGATCGCTGACCACACCGACGCCGAGGCTGCGCTAGCAATCGATGGCGGCCGGTTGGCGCGGGTCGCGAAGACCGCCTCAGAGTTGGGACTGGACGAATTCGATCGTTCTCACGTCGATCGTATTTCCGTCCAAGCGCGCGGCGAGGCTCAGACTACGGGTGCCTATCTTGAGTTGGCAGAGGAACTGGCCCGCCGCCTTGGGATGCAGCTGTTGAAACCGCGAGCACTCAGCGCTCTGTGCGCGTGCGTCCAGATCACTTCACGGTTTCCACGCCATCTGCTCATGATGCGTGAAACATCGGTGATCTCCGAGGCAAGTGCCCGCGTCCTTCGCGACGCAGCCCAACAGAGTGCCCATATTGAGCGAGAGGGTACCGAACTCGCCCAGGCATTTGCGTTATCTCTGGTTCCGGCTGCCGCCACGTTGCGCGACGCAGAGCGCATCGTCAGAGGCGGCGCTGGGATCTGGTCGTGGCTGTTCAATAGGCGGTATCGACACGCGATCCAACTTCATCGCAGCGTCCTGCGCGCCCCCAGCAGGATGGCGGCTCGCATAGTGGCGGACAACCTGGGGCAGCTAGCGGCACACTATGAAGCGAGGGCCGCTTTCGAGTGTGACGGTGAAATCAGAGCCGCCTGCGGCGGCCACTTCCAGGGATTCACCACTAGACTGGATGATCTCGTTGCGGTATCCGAATGGGCTGCTCGTATCCGCGCCGCCACAATCGCACATTCTACCATTCGTTCGTTCTTCCTTGCCGGTCCGATCGAGCAGGTGGATGCGATCCTAGCGTTGGCGAGCGACTCGGCCTTCGCCGGCCTGTGCGAATGCACAACGCGAGACAAATCTATTGAGCAACAACATGCGGACGCCAAACGAAGGGCTGATGAACTCGAGGGACTGGCAGCAGATCTGGCCATGATCGGATTTCGGAAAGGCCTTTCCCTCGAGCGTCTTTCTGCCGTGCGAACTCAGATAGCAGACTACCACAAGACCGACAAACAACTCGCAACTCTGAAGCGCGCCAAGGAGATCCTCGCAGCCACCACGCCGACCGATGTGTCGCCGGACCGCGTACTCGAAACGGTTCGTTATGCCGATCACCTTTTTCATTTAGACTTGGCAGGAGATGTCGCTCGGTGGCTCTTGCGCAATTGCTCTGCTGGTTCCTTCGACACACTTCGCATGATGCACCAGGACGCATCGAACGCTCTCGATGAAGTCGAGGCAGCTCTTGCGTCGGTTCAGTCATCGTTGCAACTCGTCCCTGCGGAATGGTGTGGCGCCCACACATTCAAGGACGCCTCCGTCGCGACACTGCTCGCGAGGATCGATCGCGCCATGGCGTGCCCTGACGCTCTTGACCCTCTCGTGTCCTTTCTGAGGGTCGAGGAAAATGCGGGGGAGAATGGCCTTGACCCCGTTCTTCGGGCGTTCCGCCAAGGCGGACACGACTATCGGGAACTCAGGCTAGCATTCGATGCCGTGTTTTTTCGCAGCGCCGCAGAGGCCCTGCTCCACAATGATCAATGGCTGAGGAGCCATTCGGGACAGACGCACGAGGCTGTGCGTCGACGCTTCCAACAACTCGACCGGCAAGTCATGAAGCTCGGGCAACAAGCGCTCGCAGCCCGGCTGATGCAGCGGACCGTCCCTGAGGGCAATGGCAAAGGTCCCAGAGGGACCTGGACCGAATGTGCCCTGATCCAGCATCAAATATCGCTGCAGAGGCGGCATGCGTCGCTCCGATCCCTTCTCGATCGGGCGGGCAATGCAATCAGGGCCCTGAAGCCGTGTTTCATGATGAGCCCCATGTCGGTGGCTCAGTATCTTGCGCCCGGGCATTCGCGATTCGACCTCGTGGTGATGGACGAAGCATCGCAGATGCGCCCGGAGGATGCTCTTGGGGCAATTGCCCGAGCCTCGCAGGTTGTCGTTGTCGGTGATCCGGAGCAACTCCCTCCGACGACGTTCTTCGAGAAGCAGGACTCAGAGGACATGGACGACGCGGAAGGCGAGGAGTTGGGCGTTGACGGCCAGGAATCGATTCTGGACTTGGCGAAGAGCAGCTTTGGACCTATTCGGTTGTTGAATTGGCACTATCGGTCGCGGCACGCAGGGCTCATCGCGTTTTCGAACCGTCACTTCTACGGTAACCGTCTGGTTGTCTTCCCATCACCGCGAGAGGACGATCCGATGCACGGCGTGAAACTCGTCAACGTGCAAGGCACCTATTCTCACGGGCGCAATGAAATCGAGGCAGATGCGATCGTCGAGGCCGTCCTTGAGTTCGTACAGCACAAGCCGGACTGGTCGCTTGCGATCGTGGCGATGAACAGTGCTCAGCGAGAGCTAATCGCCGAGAAAGTCGACGCAGCGTTTGCCGCGGACCCTACGGCGGAGGCCTACCGCTCCTCTTGGGCGGATGGGATGGAGCCGCTCGTCGTGAAGAACTTGGAGAACGTGCAAGGCGATGAGCGCGATGCAGTCTTCATTTCCACCGTCTACGGGCCGGACGAGGCGGGCACGTTTGCGCAGCGGTTCGGTCCAATCAACCTGCAGATGGGGCACCGGCGCCTGAATGTTCTCTTCACTCGCGCCAAGCACACGCTTCGGGTCTTTACATCCATGTCGCCAGAGTCGATAAGGGCCGACGGCGCTAGCAGGGGAGTCGGAGTGCTTCGCGAGTTCTTGATCTACGCACGTGATGGTCACACACCCGACCAGGGGCCAACGGCTGGTGAGCCGGAGAATGACTTCGAGCGGTGGTTTGTAGAGCGACTCACGGCGCGCGGCCACGATGTCGTCCCGCAGTTTGGGGTGGCCGGCTACAGGATTGACTTGGCCATTCGCCATCCGAGTAAGCCGGGTTCGTTCATCCTTGGCGTCGAGTGTGACGGGGCGACCTATCACGGGAGCCGCGCGGCGCGGGACCGGGACCGACTGCGCCAGGAAGTGCTTGAGAGGCTGGGGTGGCATCTGCATCGCGTCTGGTCCACTGACTGGTTCCGGAATCCAGAGCGCGAACTGGAGATCATCTTGGAGAAGGTCAAGCGGTTGCAACTGGAGTAAGCTCGATTAACTCGGCCATTACACACGTTCTGTTCTTGGCTGCTTTGGCTGTAAGCGTTCACCCAGCAGGCAGCGAGTTGAGGCAGGAGCGACTCCGCTGGACGCCGGAGAGCGTGAGCCTCCGAGGCGTGCGTGAGGTAGTCGAGCACGTGGCGGCCCTGCTGCTTGAGAGTGGTGACGGTGGAGAGGATGCGCTCGACGAAGCGGCTGCCGTTGGAGCTGTCGGTGCCGAAGCTGCCCTTGCGCCAGAGGACTGCCGGACGGATGGCGCGCTCGGCAGCGTTGTTGGTTGGCTCGATGCCCGCGTTGTCGACGAAGGTCCAGAGGTAGTTCCGCTGGTCGACGATCTCGCGGGCCATGCCGGCAGTCTTGGGCTCGGCGTGCACCCGTGCCTCTCGAAGCAGACGGAGGATCCGCCTTTCGAAGGGCCCCATGCGACGCTGGAAGGTCTTGCGCGAGAGAGTCTTGTCCCGCACGCGGTGCCAGAGCTCGAACATGCAGCGGGCCGTGGCGAGGAGTTTCTGGCCGAGGACGGCACCGCGTCCGCCTCGATCGAGGAATCCTTGGAAATCGCGCAGCAGGTGCGCCCAGCAGAGCTGGCGCAAGTCGGCCCACTCGTAAGCGCTCCAGCGGTCGACGACGATGAAGCCGCCCAAACCCTCGCCCAGCATCTCTTTGATTACGCGGGCGCCGCGGCTCTTGGCGATTTGGAAGACGGTGACCAGGGCGGTGGTCGCGGTCCACAGCCAGGCGCGGCTCTTGGCCTCTCGCCAGCCGGTCTCGTCCGCGTGGACCACCGGCTGGTGGCGCACGAAGTCGCGCGCCTCCTCGACCGGGGCGGCCAGCGCCTCGCTCACCTGTCGCTCGACGTTGCTCACCGAGCCAAGCGACAGCTCGACGCCGAGCACGTCTGAGAGCAGCTCCTGCGTCACGCGTTTGCTCAACCGGTAGCGGCCGGCGCAGAGCGCCACCACAGCACGCAGCCGGTGGCCGAATGCGCCGCTGGGCACCAAAGCGGGAAGGATGGCCTCGGTCACGTGTCCGCAGCACTCGCAGAACTGTCCGTGCAGCCGGTGCTCGGTGACCTGCGCCTGGACCCGCGGCATCTCGGTGACCTGGTGCCGGGCGGGCTCGCCGACCTCCGTGCGCATCTCGCTCGGTAGCGGCGCCTTGCACTCTTCGCAGATCGTCGGCCAGTGGTCCTCGAACTGGTCCACCCGCTCGGGCGGCAACAGCTCCCGCCGGCTCGGCTCGTGCCCTGGCTGCCCGCCTCGCTTCCGTCCGCTGCTCTCACCGCTCGGCCGCCCCGTCCCTGGCGGATCGGACGACGGCGGCTTCGACGAATTTCGCGAGTTCTGCCCCACCCGCGCTTCCAGCTCCGAGATCCGCTTCTTCGCTGCCACCAGCTCCGTCAGCGCCTCTTCCAGGCGCCTCGTCAGCTCCGCGATCAGCGCGTCTTGCTCCGCGATCTGCGCGTCTCGGGGGTCCGCCAGCGGCACATGAAGCGTAGATCCTACTTTGCTGCGCTTGTCGATCCCCCTGGGGCTGAACGCTTACCTTTGGCTTATGCTCTAACCTGATATGGAACGACCGTTGTCAATGCCTCCTTCGCGGCGGTGGTCCGGTCGAGGGGCCGAAGGCGACGGACGAGGCAGGGCGCTTCGACGACGAGTCACTCTGATATTCGCGGATTGCGCCGGCGAGCCGGCGTAGCGCCGCATGACAGTGGTTCGTCGGGAGTGAGCGCGGTCTTAGGTCGCGAGTCGACGGATACCTCCGCCGTCGCAAGGTTAGGGCGCGCGTTCTCCTGTTCGTGCCTGCGTTCATCCGCCGCCTTCGGCTCCTCGGCCTTGCTGTTGGTTAGCCCCTCATGCAGCCTTCGACAGCTCGGCCATCGCGCTCCAGATAAAGCCCCGCCAACTCGCGGGCCACTGCGATCGCCGCCTTGTTGTTCGGCTTCCCCCGCTCGATCAGCCGGCGGAAGCGGCGGCACAGCCGCTGCTGCGCCTTGTCCGCGATGGCGATCGCCCTGGGAGGCTGCCCCTGGCGCCGCCGGCGCAGCGTCTCGCCGATGCCGGGTGGATGGCGGTAGTGCCACGCGCTTTCGACGAGCACGCGCCGCACGTGGCTGTTGCCTGCCTTGGTGATACTTCCCCGGCGCGTCCTGTCCGAGCTGGAATGCTCCTTGGGCACGAGCCCGAGGTACGCGATCAACTCGCGAGGCGAGCCGAAGCGGCGGAAGTCGTGCAACTCGGCGACCAGGGTCATCGCCGTGATCGTGTCGATGCCACGGAAGCAACGCAGCCATCCGACCGGCGCGCGGTACGGCTCCTCCGTCGCCAGCGTTGCGATCCGCTCGTCGAGCGCCTTGATGCGCTCCTCGACCTGCGTGATCGCGAGCAGGTAATCCTCGTAGACCGCCTGGTCGGCGACCCGCTCGAAACGGATGCTGCGCAGCCATTCGCGATGCGCCCGCGTCCACGCCCTCTTGCCGACGCCGAAGACCAGGCCGCGCCGCAGCAGCATCTTGAGCAGCCGGTGGCGGCAGCGCGCGACATCCTCGACTGCGTCTTCGCGGCAGCGGCACAGGTCGCGCGCGGCTTCTTCGTCCTCGCTGGGTGGGTGCACCTCCGTCAGCAGCCCGGCGCGCGAGATCTCGGCGAGCTTCCGCGCGTCGCGCCGATCGGTCTTGATGTGCTCGCCCGGCTTCACCGGGATGAGCGACGGCGCGACGACCTCACACACGATGCCGGCGTCCATCAGTTGCCGTTGCAGCGTGTAGCCGCACGGCCCCGCCTCGTAGCAGCAGCGGACCTCGCCCGACGCTTCTCGCTCGAGCTTGCGGGCCAGCCGCTTCACTGCAGCCCGCTCGTTGGGCACCTCCCACTCGACGGCCTGGCGCCGCCCCGGCAACAGCTGCGCAACGCTGATCGATCTCTTGTGGGCGTCGAGGCCCACCCAAGTGATACTTTTCGTCACGACCGGCTCCCTTCGTATGCGGCTCTGACGCCGCCTCGGCGTTAACCCGCGACCTTACGATCGCGAGCCGGTCGTTCCATGTTGTCTTAGAGGCGCGCTGCAAGTGCGTGAGTACAGTTCCTGCCGCCTCATCACGCCGGGATGACCCGTGGCAATGAAACGAATCTCCTACTGAGCCCCGCGACCTGCTCCAGCCGATGGCCGTACTCGTCCGCTTCCGGAACCTGCCCGACCTTGATCGGCGGCATCCCGTCGTAGGTCTGGCCGTCGAGGTCGCGACCGGTCTTGCCCTTCCGCACGCCGCCCCACTGCTTGAAGAAGAAAGGCACGCCCCCGCGCTGGCACTGGTCGCGGATGGACCCCGCCCAGGCCGCTTCCCTCCGAGTACCCATCCCGGGATGGTTGTCGCGCGCCTGCCCCCGTCGTGGAGCCCCAACGAAATCGCGTCTCGGGTCGTGCGAGCCATTGCGGACGCGAGCGAGGCTCTCGGGGGCGCCATTACCATCATCGAGGCATCGCGGATTCGCATCTTCGGATCGAGTGCTCCGGGTCCCAAGTAGCTCCCTTCCCAGGGTCAAGTGGGCCCGAAGATTCCCCGTCTACTCCGTGCTGGCGATGAAGGTCGCGATCGCCTGCAGCAGCGCCTTGCGCGGAAACGGATTCACCCTCTTGCTCTTCAAGTCGAACGCGGTGGGGAACGCGAGGCCCCAGTGGTCCTGGCCGAGCACGCCCATGTAATAAGCGGCGTGATCGGGTTGCCGCGGGTTGAGCTTCTTGTTCAGCGCAGGCCAGAAGCGCGCGCGCTGCACCGGCACCTGGCCGTCGTTGAGCTCCATCCGGGTGCGCTGCACGATGTCGTAATAGTTGGTGCGCAGCGAGAGGAAATCGACCGAGCTCGCCAACACCACCGCCGGGTCTTTGGCCAGCCTGTTGACGCCGCGCTTGTCGAAGTGGGGGTCGCGGCGGCGCTCCTTGCGGGCGGCGTCGGGCATGGTGGCCGAGATCGAATAGAGCTTCAGGTGCGCGGGCAAGGTGTGCTTGGACCACCACTCGAGCCGGTGCGGGGTGGTCATGACCAAACCGCCGTCGAGGAACTTGCCGACCATGATGCGGAAGCGCGCCATGTTCTCGAAGTGGGTGACGAGCGTCTTGCCGGTGAGCAACTCCTCGGCGGGCGCGATGATGTTGTACTGGTCGTAGAGGATGTGCTTGACGAGCCCGAACGTCGAGCGAAGGTTGGGGATCCCGGTCTTGATCGATTCGAGCGCCAACCCCGGGTCGGGGCGAGGCGCGTGCAGCGCCGCGGCGGCCATCTCCAGCGCCGCCCTGGTCCACGCCGCATAGTTGCGCTTCAGCTTGGAGAACATCTTCTTGCGATAGTCGTTGCCGAGGCGCGGGGGCGGCGGCTCGCTGACGTACTCGAGCTTGAGCGCCAGCTTCCGGAGGATGGCCGCCAGCCGGTGGGTGGGCGTTCCCGCGAGGTCGGCCGCGTCCGCCACCGGAGTGCCGTAGACGACGCCTGCGTGCGAGATGACGCCGGCGATGCGCGGGCCCCAGGCGACGCGCGGCTTGCCGCCTTCGACCGCATTGGCGGCGACCGCCAGTTCGAGCGCCACGTCCACGCTGCGTGAATAGCCGAGCAGATAGAACTTCTCCGGCGCGCCGATGATGTTGAAGAGCTTGCCCAGCCGTCTCAAGTAGGTCTGGGTGTTGTCCTCGATCGAGCCAAAAGTCTCGAGCGAGAAGAAGAGGGGCTTGAGGAAGACGGCCTTGACCAGCGGCTTGCCACCGGGCCCGTCGAAGCTGGCCACCGAGAGCAGCTCGGTGAGCGGGTGGTTCACCTTCTCCATTCGACGCAGCGAATAGACGATATCCTCCTTGTCGGCCGGGTTGGCGTGCTGCGCGAAGGCCTTCTGCCAGCCGAGCGCGAAGGCCGATTTCTGCTGCGCGAAGAACTCCTCGAAGGGGACGTACTTGATGAACTCGCCGAAGATGCCGGGCAGCACCACGATGGTGACCGGCCCCTTGGCCTTCAGCGGCGCCGCCGGATCCTCGAACGGCTCGAAGGGTTGCTTGAGCCCCTCGGTGTAGAGCTGGCTCGGGCGATACTTGCGGAACAGGTCGTCGAGCGGCCCGAGCGCCCCCTCGCGGCTGCCGGCGAAGGCCGACGCCGGCGGCGACTCCAGCTCCGCGGGTGGCAGATAGACGAGCTTCTGGGCGTCGGCCAGGGGCATGCCCTGCGCCACGAGGTAGCTCAGGAAGATGCGGCGGAACTCCTTGGGGCCTTGTGCGCGGGCGGCCGGAGCGCAGAGGGCGAAGGCGAGGAGCACGAGACGGGCTGGGCGCATCGCGGCCTCCCAAGTTTCACCGATAGCGTGAGCGTCTTGACCATCATTCCAGTCATTCCCCGGCGGAGGCAAGCGCGCCTCCAGTCCCGCGCCCCTCGCGCGAGTTCACCCCCGGTCCCGGTGACCTGTAGAGTGGGGGCAGCGATCCTCCCCGGAGCGACCCATGAAGGCACTACCCCTCGCGGCGCTCTTGCCCTGCTTCGCGACCCTCGCGGCCGGCGCCGCCCCCAAGCACAAGGC
>Ga0247727_10008958_pt1 | contig 18352 bp, 19 predicted proteins | sample WisWelCaveWW1625_FD_202498 | JGI IMG/M metagenome (GOLD analysis project Ga0247727, IMG submission 202498) | Biofilm microbial communities from Wishing Well Cave, Virginia, United States - WW16-25 | ecosystem: Environmental > Aquatic > Deep subsurface > Groundwater > Cave microbial mat | place... | reverse complement strand
GAGGATCGAATGTGGAGCCCTCACACCTGGTCGAACGGCTACGGGCTGCTCGCGAACCTGCACGCTGCACTCGCGTTCTCGACGTGCCCCTACCTCGAGTTCCCGTTCGATCCGCCGTCCTGGTCGGCGGAGCGGCGAGACTGGCTCCTGCCCGTGACCATCGAGATCGCCGAAGACGGAACGATCGGACCGCCCGAGGGTCCGGGCCTCGGTGTCGTCCCCGACTTCGACGCGCTCGAGCAGTACAGAATCGGCTGATGCGCATCCGCGCTGCAGTTCTGCGCCACCCGAGCCAGTCCGTCGAGATCGAGGAGGTCGAGCTCGATCCGCCCAAGGCACGCGAAGTCCTGGTGCGCGTCGCCGCTGCAGGCGTCTGCCACTCCGACGTCCGCCACGCCGACGGCGACCTCGGGCCGGGTCGTTGGCCGACGGTGATGGGACACGAAGGCGCCGGTGTCGTCGAGTCGGTCGGGGAAGGCGTCACGCACGTCTCCCCAGGCGACCACGTCGCGTTTTGCTTCGTACCGGCGTGCCGCGCGTGCCGCTACTGCCTCGCAGGCAAGCCGAATCTCTGCGAGGCCGTCGCCGAGCACGGCGCCCGCGGGATGCTCATGGACGGGACCAGCCGGCTTCGCCTCCTCGACGGCACCACGCTCCAGCACGGACTGCGAACGGCGTGCTTCGCCGAACGGACGGTCGTCGCGGCGGGAGGTGCCGTGCGGATTCCCGCGGAGCTGCCCCTGTGGCAGGCAGCCTTGCTCGGCTGCGGAGTCGTCACCGGTCTCGGGGCGGTGCGGAACGTTGCGCGGGTCAAGCCAGGCGAATCCGTCGCCGTGTTCGGCTGTGGCGGCGTCGGCCTGCAGGTGATCGCAGGCGCTCGGCTTGCCGGCGCGAACCCGATCATCGCCGTCGACCGCGTGCGGGAGAAGCTCGAGCTCGCGCGCGCCCAGGGTGCCACGCACGCGGTCGACGCCGCGGAGGAGGATAGACCGGTGAGCGCCGTCCGCCGGCTCACCGAGGGCGGGGTCGACTACGCGTTCGAGGTGATCGGCACACCCGAGACGATCAGGTTGGCATGGGGTGCGATCCGGCCCGGCGGCACCGCCGTCGTGGTGGGCCTGGTACCGGAGGGTGTCGAGGCAACGGTGCCGGCGATCGAGTTCCTTTCCGACAAGTCGCTCAGGGGCACGTACTACGGATCCGGCGATCCCGCCGCCGAGCTCCCCGGGCTGGCCGCGCTCGCGCTGGCCGGCGACCTCGACCTCGAGGGCGTCGTCAGCCACGTCGACGACCTTGACGGCGTCGAAGCCGCTCTCGATCGCCTCCGCCGCGGCGAAGGCGCGCGTACAGTGCTACTCGTCGACGCCGAGCTGGCCGGGCGCCCCCTGAGCTGACAAGGAGCCTCACATGACCACCCTGACCGAACTCGAGGCCCCCGAGGCGCGCGACGCGCGCCGCCTCGCAGAAGAGCTCGACATCCGCACCAAGGCGTTCGTCGATGGCGAGTACGTCGACGCCGCGAGCGGCGAGACGTTCGCGCGGATCAACCCCGCGACCGGGATCGAGATCGCACGGGTCGCAGCCTGCGACACGGAAGACGTCGACCGCGCCGTCCGCGGAGCCCGCGCCGCATTCGACTCCGGCGTATGGCGCAACGCCAGCCCGAAGCAGCGCAAGAAGGTGCTGCTGCGCCTGGCAGCGCTCATGGAAGAACATGCGGACGAGCTCGCGCTGCTCGAGACGCTCGACATGGGCAAGCCCATCCGTGACGCGCGGCGCGTCGACATCCCTCTCGCAGCCGAGTGCATCGCGTATTACGGCGAGGCGGTCGACAAGGTGTACGACGAGGTCGCGCCCACCCCCGAGTCGAGCGTGGTGATGATCCTGAGAGAGCCGCTCGGCGTCATCGGCGCCGTGGTGCCCTGGAACTTCCCAACGCTGATGGCCACGTGGAAGCTCGGCCCCGCGCTGGCGACGGGCAACAGCGTCGTCCTGAAGCCCGCCGAGCAGTCGCCCCTGACCGCGATCCGGCTCGCCGAACTCGGCGCCGAGGCTGGGCTCCCGGCGGGGGTGCTCCAGGTTCTCCCTGGGTTCGGCGAGACGGCCGGCCAGGCGCTCGGCCGTCACATGGACGTCGACATGATCGCGTTCACGGGCTCGACGGAGGTCGGCAAGTACTTCCTGCGTTACTCCGGCGAGTCGAACATGAAGAGGCTCGCGCTCGAGTGTGGAGGGAAGTCGCCGTTCGTCGTCTTCCCCGACTGCGACGACCTCGACGCCGCCGCAACGGCCGCAGCCTGGGGTGTCTTCTACAACCAGGGCGAGGTGTGCAACGCCGCGTCGCGGCTGCTCGTCCACGAGGACATCAAGGACGCGCTGCTCGAGCGTATCGTCGGCGTCGCAGAGCGCATCCGCCCAGGCGATCCGCTCGACCCGAAGACGAGAATGGGTGCGATCGTCGACGAGACCCAGCTCGACCGCGTGCTCGGGTACATCGACACCGGCAAGGAGGAAGGAGCCACGCTACACCTCGGCGGCTCGCGCGTGCTCGAGGAGACAGGCGGCTACTTCGTGGAGCCGACGATCTTCGACACCGTGTCGAACAACATGCGAATCGCCCGAGAGGAGATCTTCGGGCCGGTGCTCTCCGCGATCACGTTCACGGACGAGGACGAGGCGATCCGGATCGCGAACGACACCGTGTACGGGCTTGCGGCGGCCGTGTGGACGAGCGACGTCAACCGGGCGCACCGCGCCGCCCGGGCTATTCGCGCGGGTGTCGTGTGGGTCAACACCTTCGACGCAGGCGACATCACGTCCCCGTTCGGCGGCTTCAAGCAGTCCGGCTTCGGCCGAGACAAGTCCATTCATGCACTGGAGAAGTTCACCGACCGGAAGGCTGTCTGGATCCAGCTCACGTAAGAGCGGGACCAGAGCTCGCCCGGCGCGGGTGTCTTCTACGAGCCGAGCGGAGGCACAGTCGCCTGCGCCGGCAGTCGCTCCGGATCCGGATCTTCACCAGCCGGAAAGTGACCCTTACCGGGCCACGGAGAAAGGAGCAGCAGGATCCGCGAGGACTGGAGCGCGCGCAGGCTCCGGGTTTCGCCAGGAGCAAAGGTGAGCAGGGTGCCGGCGTCGCACTCGACGCCATGGCCCTCCATCTCGAGACCGACCTTTCCGGCGACCACCTCGACGACGGCCGACTCGTGCAATCGGTGATCGCCGAGCTCGTCGCCCGCGTTCAGGTCGATGAGGATTGCCCGGCACTCGGGGCGCGAGAAAAGGACGCGCGGCTCGCGTTTTCCGGTCGCTGCGATCGACGGGAGGTGCCAGCGTTCCACGCCGCCCAACGTACCACTGGAAGCGCAGCGCTGAGGCGATTCGTCAACTCCAGCGCTGCAGCCGATTGACGGTAAGGAAGCCAGCCGCTACAAGCACGCTGTGAGGCGTCTCGTCATCCTTGCCTTGGCCGTCATGGTCCACGCGACACCGGCCGCCGCGTCAGCCGAGGACTGGTGGTTCAAGACGCCCGGCGAAGCGGCCTACTGCCGGTTCGAGCTCCGCAACTGGTTGTGCATAACGCCGAACGACGGGTTCTGGATCCGCCTCACACACGTCTATGACAGCGGTGACGTCGACGTCAGGAAGGGGTACTCCGACCGCTTCCGGGGATACCGCGATCCAGCGGTGCGGGTGCTCGGCTTCGGCCGCGTGCAACACTCGAGCGACGCCGAGGTGATCACATGCTGGAGCCGCCGGACCGGCCTCACCTGCAAGCACTACGGGGGCCTCTCCTTCTGGCTCGGCCGGTACCGCGGCTATCGCATCTTCTACGACGCTCCCGGCTTCCCTCCGAACGTGCGCCCGCTGTTCCAGACCGGCCAGGGGATCCGTTGTGGGATCGACGGAGACACCTTCACCCCGGAAAACCCGCTTCTCCGGTGCTGGCGGCCTGCCGACGGGCTCGTACTCGTAATCCGCCACAACGATGGCGGACGGCGCGGCGGCCATTACCGCGACGAGAAGGCAATCGGCTTCCGCCCGCCCGGGTTTCCTTTGCTCTCCCGCGACCGCGCGTTCGTGTGGCGGTGCCGCAAGGTCACCGCACTCTTTGCTGAGAGGTGCTCCACGAGTGCGGGCACACCTGTCTTGACCTGTACCAGCACTCGCGCGCGGCTGACGTGCTTGAACCGAAACGGGCACGGCTTCTGGGTGAGCGCGCGCAGCTTCTACACCGTCTGAGCCTGCGCGCAGGCTGTCCGATCGCCGCCTACTGCATGAGTTCGAGCAGCCTGAACATCGGTAGGTACATGGAGATGATGATCACGCGAAGCCGCGACGCCGTTATGTAACTCAGCATAATGTATGTGGGCATAGCGAAAACGAGTTCGAGGCCATCCCCACGCTTCCGGGTTCACCGTCGGCGGAGACCGATCCCTGCGACTCGTATGTACTTGTGCATAATGTAACTGTGCATAAAAACGTCGCGACGAACCCCTTCACGTTCGGTGATCTCGCTCTCGATGAGGCCTTCACTGACCGTGAGGACGAGCTCCGTGAGCTCGTCTCGGACATGCGGAACGGGCAGAACGTCCTCGTGTATGCGCCCCGACGCTATGGAAAGTCGTCCCTTGTGCTGAGGGCGGCGCAGGAGGCGATGCGGCAGAAGGCACTGGTCGGCTACTGCGACCTGATGAAGACTCCCACGAAAGAGCGGTTCGCTGCGGCCCTGGCCAGGACGATTTACGCGGATATCGCCTCGCCCGTCGATCAGGCGTTCGAGCGGGCTGCAGAGCTCTTCCGTGGCCTGCGCGTACGGCCGACGATGGAGGTCGATCCGAGCGACGGGACCCTGCGCTTCAGCTTCCAGGCCGGCCGCCGCAAGGCCGACATCGACGACACGATCGAGAGATTGCTCGAGCTACTTCATGAGCTTTCTGCCGAACGCAAGCGCCGAGTCGTCATCGTGTTCGACGAGTTCCAGGAGATCCTCGCGCTCGACAAACAGTTCCCGAACCTCATGCGCGCGGTCTTCCAGGCCCAGCCAGAGGTGAGCCACGTCTACCTGGGCAGCAAGCGGCACATCCTCGAACGCATCTTCAACGACAAGAACGAGCCTTTCTGGCGCAGCGCCAAGCAGCTCGAGATCGGCATGATCCCGCCGACCGAGTTCGCGCGTTTCATCCGCGAGTGCTTCGCGGCGTCCGGCAAGGGCATTACGGACGAGGCTCTTGAGCGACTGCTTGGAGCGACCGGAGGGCACCCGTACGGAACGCAGGAGCTGGCCTACTTTGTGTGGGAGCTGGTTCCCGCTGGCGTTGAAGCATCGGCGGCAGAGGTCGAAGAGGCGCTCACGAGGGTCCTTCGCTCCGAGCACAATCACTTCGCGCGGTTGTGGGACGATGCTCCGCATCCGCAACGACTTCTCATGCTCGCCATCGCTGATGAACCGACCAGGAGCGTGTACTCCTCCGATTACCACTCCCGACACGAGCTCCCGGCCGCTCCGACCCTGCAAACTGGACTCGTCGGACTGGCGAAGAAGGAGATCGTCGGACGAAACAGTGACGGTGAGTACTGCGTGATCGAGCCGTTTTTCGCCGAGTGGCTCCGACGCGAACAGCTCGACGACCGCATCCGGCGGTAGCTCCGGACGCACAAGAGCTCGGCGCCCGCACAAGAAATCACAGCCCGAGCGTGCGACAAGCGTCCGCCGCCATTCGGCGAAAGGACGGCTAGGCCGCTACTGCACGAGCTCGAGCAGCTTGAACATCGGCAGGTACATGGCGATGACGATGATGCCGACGATCATGCCGACGCCGATCATCATCAGCGGCTCGACGATCGAGGTGAGAGAGGCGATCGAGGTGTCGACCTCGTCCTCGTAGAAGTCGGCAACCTTGTCGAGCATCTTCTCGAGCTCGCCGGTCTCCTCCCCGATCTTGACCATCTGGGAGACGAGGGGCGGAAAGACGGGATCCTCGATTAGCGGCTGGGCGATGGGGACGCCCTGGTGCACCTTCGCGCGAACATCTGCCAGAGCCGACTCGACGACCCAGTTGCCCGCGGTCTGGCCGGAGATCTCGAGCGCCTTGATGATGTCCACGCCGGCTGCGACCAGGGTCGCGAGCGTGCGCGAGAAGCGCGCGATCGTCACCTTCAGGACGACTTTGCCGATGCCGGCCGGGCAGCGCAGCTTGAAGCGATCCCACACCTGGCGCCCGGCGGGTGTCTTCTTCCAGCGCCGGAAGCCGTACACCGAGCCGCCCATGAAGGGGAAGAGGATGAACCAGTAGCCGCGCACGATGTCGGAGGCGGTGACGACGATCTTCGTCAGGAAGGGGAGATCGCCGCCGAGGTCGGCGAAGATGTTCTCGAAGACCGGGACGAGGAACAGGAGCATCCCGATCAGGACGAGGACCGCGAAGGTCAGAACGACGAGCGGGTACACCATCGCGCCCTTCACGCGGCGCTTGATCTTCATCTCCTTCTCGATCTGCACGGCCACGCGGTCCAAGACCTTGTCGAGGATCCCGGCCGCCTCGCCCGCCTCGACCATGGAGACGTAGAGGCGGTCGAACACCTTCGGGTGCCGGGCGAGGGCCTGCGAGAGGAGCATGCCCCCCTCGACGTCGGCGCGCACCTCGCGGATCACGGCCGCGAGCGCCGTGTCGTCGGACTGCTCCTCCAGGATGACGAGCGACTGCACGACCGAGAGGCCGGCGTCGATCATGGTCGCGAACTGGCGCGAGAAGACCTGCAGTGAGCGCGGCTTGATCTTCTTTCGCTTCTTCTGCGTTGCGCCCCTGGCGCCGAGCTCCGACAGCGCGACCGGGCGTAGGCCCTTCTGGCGCAGGAGCTCGCGCGCCGCACCCATGTCGGGCGCCGTAATCTGGCCGGCCGACTCGGCTCCGAGCGCGTTGATAGCGCTGTATGCGAACGCGGCCATACGCTGGGGCTATCGGCAGTCCCCACGAGGATCTTGAGACTGACCAGCTGGCGCAAGACCGCGATTCGCTAGCGCGAGTCCCCTTGCTGGTTGATGCTGGGGGAACCTCCCGTTTTCCCAGACCCCTTTCCCCTGGTCCGCTTTGCGGACAAGGCGCTCCGCCCCTTCCCTAAAAGGCGGCCGCTTCGCGGCCGCTGCGCTCCTGTTTTTACACCGCGATCAGAAGTCAGTGCCGGCCGTCGAGACGACGCGCACAAGCACGGTCGTCGACCCGGCCTTGCGTAAGACAACCGTGACCTGCTTCACGGGTGCGCCGCCCGTCGGTGTCGTCCAGACGATGTACGTGTCAACGCGGTAGGAGCGCCCGTCGGGACCGGTCACGGTCTGCGAGGGAGTACACGCAGCGGTGAGTGGGCTGCACGTCTGGCTCACCTGCGAGGCCGAGTATGCGGCGTCGGACTGGTACGTCGAATCGGTTGCGGCCAGGGAGGTGGTGTCGAGGAAGATCGAGGCGAAGGCGAGCGCCCGGTAGCGCTCGATCTGCTGATCCGCGAGAGCCGAGCCGGTCGAGGACTCGGCGGAGCGTCGGAGCGTGATCATGCCCGACTGAAGCGCGAGCAGGATCCCGAGCAGCCCGATGTTGATGATCACGATCGCCGCGAGCATCTCGATCAGCGCGAAGCCCTGCTGGCTGCGGAGACGAGAGAGCATTACGGCTTCGGTTTCGCGGGCTCGAGGGATTCGCCGCTGCCGACCGCGACGAGGACGACGCGATAGCGAGCGCCGGTGGTCGTGTTCACGAGGACGAGCGGCTTGCCCACCTTGAGCTTCGCCGTCCTGGCACCGCTCGCATACGCGCCGCCCGCGATTCCGATGACCGCCGTCTTCGCGTCCGGCTGCTCGGCGACAAGCACGAAGACGGGATCGGACGCGGGGAAGGCGGCCCCCGCCTCGAGCGCCTGACGAGAGCCGTTCACGGAGATGATCGTCACCGCCGCTGTGCTGCCCACGGTGAAGGCCTTGGGGGGCGTCTTCGCCGTCTCCTGCTTGGCTGGACCCCCGCTTCCCGCCTCTGCGACCGAGTCAGCGGCCACGACCTGCTGGACGAACGGATCCTTGAGCGAGAACACGCTGAAGGAGCTCAGCTTCCCCGGAGCCGCCTCCAAGCGGCGGTCGGTGTCGACGAGGGCGACGTTGGTCGCACGCGGCAGCGCGGCGCCGGTCGGATCGGCTGCGACCGTCGTCTCCTCGGCGGGACCCGCCGCAGGCGACGGGGAGCCACCGAGCAGTTTCGGGAGCTGGAAGGCGAGAAGCCCCAGCAGGAGAATCCCACCGACCACGAGGAAGATCTTCTGCTTGCGCTCACGCGCGGCGCGCTCTGGAGTCATCAGGGAGTCGCTCCTTGCGCGGTGGCGCCCGAGGCGGGCTCCACGACCGGGGTGGGCGCGCTCGGCGGCACGATCGGCCCGTCGTAGTAGTACGCATTCAGGGTGATGGTCCCGTTGAGGACCGGGAAACCGGCGCCGTTGGACTCGGAAAGCTCGACGCTCTGCACGGTGAACAGGCGTCCGGTGGCGCGGAGCTTGCCGCGGCGAACAGTGACGAGCCGCCGCGTGCCGGTGAGAAAGCGTGTGATCTCGCGGTACGACCCTTCGACAACGACCGTAACGACAATCAGGGTCGCGCCTTCGACGAGGGCGTTCGGGTCAGGCTCCTTGGGCGTGATCGAGCCTAGCGTGACACCGCTCGAACGCGCGAGGCGGTCGAGCTCGAGTACCAGTCCGGGCTGGTCTGCGCTCGAGGGCATGGCCTTCGCGAGCCGGAACACGTCAGCGACGGTGGCAGCTCCTTTCGACGGACGGTTCGCACTGAGCTGCGCCTGCGCCAGCTTCAGCTCGGCCGCGGCGATGTCCCCGGTCAAGCGTGCGGCCTCGGACCGCTTGGGCGCGACAACGAGGAACCACACGGCGAGCGTGTAGACGAGCACGCCAGCTGCCACCAGTGCGAGGAGGACCCGCGGGGACAGCGCATCGACACGTGCCTTCACGACGAGCTCCCGGTGCGAAGCGTCGCGGCGATGGTGAACGTCACGACGACCTTTTCCTTCTCTTTCCTCTTGGTCGTCTCGGCGCCCGCCTTGTCCGCCTCGGGCTCCACGCGGGCGCTCGCCGTGAGCCGGACGTTCTCGAGAGATGGGATGACCGCGAGGCGCGCGAGAACCCTTGCGACCGACTGGTGCGAGTACGTCGCACCCTGGATTGTTACGCCTTGCGTCGCGGGCGAGGCGGCGCGTGCCCCAGCCGGCGTGGCGCCCTTAGGAGCAGTGCTCACCGGGGCGGAAGCCACGATCCCGGTCAACCATGCGTCCTCCGGGAGCACGAACGAGAGCTCACGGAAGAGGCGGTCGAACGATATTCGCGTCGACAGCGCAGACGCGAGCGCGGCCACACGGTCAGTGCGCTCCTGGACGAGAACGGCTTGGCTCACGGCAGGACGCTCATCGCCCGGCAGGAGGTCGATCGCAGCCTCGACCGCGGCAAGCTCCGCGCGGCGCTCGCCGGCAGCTCCGGCTGCCGAGAACGAGAGTACGACGGCCGCGGCCGTGACGGCGGCGACGCCGCCTGCGGCGCTGAGGAGCGGGATGCGCGCCCCCACGGAGCGCGTGCGCTCGGCATCGCGGGGTAGAAGGTTGACTGCGCGCATGCGTAGGCCTAGTCCTCGATCCCGAGACCAATTGCGACCGCGACCGAGCCGTGCTGGACGTCGTAGGCAACCTTGGGGCCGACCTTCACGCGCTTGAACGGGTCGCCAAGCCGGACCGGAACGCCGACGAGCTGTCCGACGGCTTCCTTGAGGCCCTCCATATGTGCCGTGCCGCCACTCAGGACGATCTCCCCGATCCCGAGCGCTCCAGGCTGCGCCTGGTAGAAGTGGAGTGATGCGACGAGCTCGCGCGCAAACGCGTCGAGAGCGCGTTGCACAGCGGCGCGCGCTTTTGCGACCTGCTGCGACGAGAGGCCCTCGACTTCAGTCTCTTGTGCGATCGAAAGCTGGCGCTTGATCGCCTCGACCTCGCTCGGCGCGCGGTCGAGCTCGCGCGCGATCGCGACGTTGAGCGACCAGCCGCCCCAGTCGAGGACACGGGTGAACTCGCAGAAGCGGCCGGTGGATACGGCCATGGTCGTGCGGTCATGTCCGATGCCGACGGCGACGAGGGCGCCCGCCGCGGGGTCGCGGTCGGCCGGGGCCTCGAGCGAGCGCAGAAGGGCAAACGCCTCGAGGTCGATGCCGACGACCTGCAGTCCGGCACCTCGACACGCCTGGAGGTAGCGGTCGACGACCTCGCGGTACGCGACGACGAGCAAGATCCGGTTGACCGAAGTCCCGTCCTCGCGAGCTTCGTCGTCCAGGACGACGTAGTCGAGAACGGCCTGGTCGAGCGGGATGGGTAGCACTTCCTCGGCCCGGAAGCGGATCGCGTTCTCGAGCTGCTGTGGATCGGTGACTCCTTCGATCTCGAACACGCGGACTCCGATGCGATTGTTCGCCAGCCCGAGCCGGACACCGCGCTTCGGAAGCTTGTGGAGCTCGAAGAACCGCTTGAGCGCCTCGCCGAGCGCATCGGGATCCCGGATCTCGCCGGAGACGACGAGCCCTGGCTCGAGCGGCTCGCGGAAGACCTCGACGAGCTCGGGCGCTCCGTTGTTGACGATGTGGGCGGCAGCGATCTGCGACGCGCCGATCTTGAGCCCGACGAGCCGCTTCTCACGCTTGCCCTTCGGGCTCTCCTTGCCCTTCGAGCTCTTCTCGCCCTTCGAACTCCTTTTGCCCTTCGAGCTCCTCTTGGCGCCCCGCTCGGCCGGCTCATCGTGTCGCTGCCGCAGCGCCAGACGGCGCCGCCTCTCCGGCTCGGACGGGCCCGAGGCGATCGTATCCACCTCGGACGCGTCCAGCTCGGAGTCGGCTTCGAGCACCACCTCGACGGCGGGGTCCTGGTCGACGGCGGGGTCATGGTCGACGGCCGAGTCCTGGTTGAATGAGGGGTCATCGTCGAGGGAAAGGTCGTCGTCGACGGAAACATCCTCGTTGACCGAGAGCTCCGCGTCGACGGAAAGGTCATCGGCGACGGGAAGATCCTCGTCGACGGGAAGCTCCGCATCGACGGAAAGATCCTCGTCGACGTCCTCGTCGACGGAGTCCTCGCTCTCCTCGCGCGGAGGGCCGCTGGGATGCCCATAGGCGGCGAGTCGGTCGAGCACGAGCGCATCGATGTCTTCGTCGGGATCAACACCCGAGCCGGATTCGTCGTCTTCGATCTCGCGCCGGAAGTCGTCGTCCATCACGCGCTCCCGGCGATTCGCAGCCCGGATGGAGGCCCGCCCGGCTCGGCCGACGCGAAGGAGACCGAGACGCCGCTCCGCTCGAGCATTCCGATGAGCTGGTCCTTGCGACTCGAGACGGCGAGCGCGGCGTCCGGGGTCACGACATGCTTGCGAATGAGCTCGGCGAGGCCGTGTTCCATGGTCTGCATACCGCGCTGCGTGCTCGTCTGCATGACCGAATAGATCTGCTCGACCTTGCCCTGGCGAATCAGGTTCCGAACCGCGTCGTCAGGGAAGAGGATCTCGAGGCAGGCGACTCGTCCGAGGCCGTCCGACGTTGGCAGGAGCGTCTGCGTGACGACACCCTGCAACGTGTTCGCGAGCTGCATGCGCACCTGCTCCTGCTGGGCCGGCGGGAAGACGTCGATCACGCGGTCGATCGTGCTCGGAGCGCTCTGCGTGTGCAGGGTCGCGAGTACCAGGTGCCCGGTCTCGGCCGCGGTGAGCGCGGTCGAGATCGTCTCGAGGTCGCGCATCTCGCCGAGGAGGATCACGTCTGGGTCCTGACGCAACGCCGCTCGAAGCCCGTCAGCGAAGCTGTCGGCGTCGGTGCCGATCTCGCGCTGGGTCACGACGCAGCGCTTATGCCGGTGAATGAACTCGATGGGATCCTCGATCGTGAGGATGTGGTGCGGCTTGACGCGGTTGATCTCGTCGACCATCGAGGCCAGCGTCGTCGACTTACCCGAGCCGGTCGGCCCGGTGACGAGGACAAGCCCGCGCGGCTTCATCGCGAGCTCGCGCAGCGACGGCGGCAAGCCCAGCTCCTCGAGCGTGCGGAGCTCCTCTGGAATGTGCCGGAACGCCGCCGCTATCGAGCCGCGCTGAAAGTGCACGTTGACACGGAACCGTGCGAGACCGGGAACGCCGTGGGAGAAGTCGAGCTGGCGACTCACCTCGAGCTGCTTCTGCTGCTCGGTTGAGAGGATGCGGTAGAGAAGGGCGCGGGTGACGTCTGGCTTGAGCTTCTCCGTCTCCGCGAGTGGGGTGAGATCGCCGTGCACGCGCACCGTCGGGGGAGCGCCCGGCACGAGATGCAGGTCGGAGGCGCTCGCCTCTGCGGCGCGCGCGAGCAGGTCGTCGATCGAGGTCGGCGCAGCGTCCATGGACATTTGGCGTATCGGCAGCGTTTGCCTCGGCCTTGAGCAGGCGCTGGCGGGCAGCAGCGCGGGCTCCGGCTCCCCCGCGCCTCACCCTCCAAATCACCCAATTTGGGGTATGCGCTCCCGAACCGCGCGCCGATGTCTCCAGAGCATCCGCCCCCCACCCCTCTACTGCGGACTGCGGAAGGAGTTGCGGCAATGTTCAAGCGGATTCGCACCCGCCTCGACGGGAACACCGACCAGGGTTTCACCCTGATCGAGCTCCTCGTCGTGATCATCATCATCGGCATCCTGCTCGCGATCGCGGTCCCGTCCTATCTCGGGTTCCGTGACCGGGCAGCCAACAACGCGATGAAGGCGAACCTGCGGGCGGCGCTGCCGTCGGCGGAGGCCTATTACGCGGACAACGGCACCTACGTCGGCATGACAGTGGCAGCTCTCACCCTGATCGACTCGGGCGTCTCTCCGTCGTTGACGGTTCCGGCAGCTGCTGCCGCGAGCTACTGCCTCGCGGACACCGACGGCTCCCATCCTTGGAGCGTCGCAGGCCCCGGTCCCTCCAGCGCGGACTACAAGAACAACCTGACCTGCGCGTAAGCCCAGGTTCGGGACTGATTGACGGGAAGAGGCGCGGGAGACCGCGCCTCTTCTTCTTAGAACCAGCGCGTACCTGACTTCACTCCCAACTCAACCTCATCAAGACGCCTGGAGCCGATGCCGATATGGGAACCGTGAGCGTTACTCTCAGCCCACCCATCCGCGTGCTCGCCCTCGTCGGGGCGCTTGCGGCAACGGGTCTCGCGGCCTTCGTCTTCGTCCTCGGGCGCGGCGCTTCCGAGAGCGAGCTGAGCGCGCCGACGACGCCCGTGACGCCGGTGACGAAGCCTTCGGCGCAGGCGAATCCACCGGCGAAGCCGTCGCGGACGCCAACGGTGAAGCCCAGGGTCGTCATTACGAAAAGCGGTTTTCCGGTCGCTATCGATCGCGCGCTTCGGAGGCGCGGCGTTGTCGTGGTCGCGATCTTCATGCCGGGCGCGGCCGTCGACGCGGTCGTGCGTGCCGAAGCACGCGCTGCAGCCGCTCGCTCGCGCGCCGGGTACGTGCCGATCAGCGCTCTCAACGAGCGCCTCGTCGGTTCACTGGTCGCGAAGACGGGCGTCCTCCCCGATCCGGCCGTCCTCGTCATCAAGCGCCCGGGAGTCGTCACAGCGATGCTCAGCGTGACCGACCGCGAGACGATCGCGCAGGCCGTCGCCCAGGCTCGGCGATGAGCGAGGCTACGGCTCAAACGGGGTCGGGCCACGAGCTCTACGTGAGGCATGCTCGCGTCGACGGCCGCTCGGTCGCCTTGCTACGTGCGATCGACGAGGGTCACAGCTGTATCGTCGAGGCCGAGGTGTGGCCGAACGGCTCCACAGCCGAGCCGGTGCGCCCGGACCCGTACACGTTCGCGAGCCCCATCGAGGCGACTCGGTTCGTGACGCATGCAGTCGAGGCGTTCATCGCGCTCGGCTGCGAAGTCGGCGCCTCCTGATGGGGTCAGGTCTTCCATGTTCCACAAGGTCGTGGAACATGGAAGACCTGACCCCTACGGTTCTCGCGGCGGGACGGACGAACAGCTACATCAGCGGCAGCGAAGCTGCCGCGCTTTAGGGATGTTCGCGCGACCGAATCTGCACCCGCAGATTCCGGTCTTGCGCTAAGACAGGATGCGGGCGAGCTCTTCGAGCGACGTGAGCCCGGAGGCGACCTTCTCCATGCCGTCGTCCCACATCGACCGCATGCCATTCTCGGTGGCCGCCCGCGCGATCTCGTCGCGGCTCGCGTGTTGAACGGCGAGCGCGGCGATCTCCTCGGACATCCGCAGGAACTGGAAGACGCCTATTCGGCCCTTGTATCCGGTGTGGTTGCAGCGCGGGCAGCCCTTCTTGCGATAGAAGACGGCCCCATCGAGGACGCGCTGCACATCCGCTGACATGCGGACCTCCTTGAGCTCCACGTCCGTGGGCTGATAGGCCTCGCAACAGTGCGTGCAGAGCTTGCGAGCGAGTCGCTGCGCGAGGACCGCGGACACCGCCGCACCGGTGAGGAAGGGCTCGACGCCCATCTCTCCGAGCCGCGTGATGGTCGAGGGCGCGTCGTTCGTATGCAGCGTGGAGAGCACGAAGTGGCCCGTGAGCGCCGCCTCGATCGAGATCTTGGCCGTCTCCACGTCGCGGATCTCACCGACCATGACGACGTCGGGATCAGAACGCAGGATCGAGCGGAGCGAGGTAGCGAACGTAAGCCCCGCGCGCACGTTGATCTGCACCTGGTTGACTCCGGCGAGGCGGTACTCGACCGGGTCCTCGACGGTGATGATGTTGATCTCGGGTCGGTTGATCTGCGCAAGGCAGCCGTAGAGCGTCGTCGACTTGCCCGATCCTGTCGGGCCCGTGACAAGGAGCGCTCCGGTAGGCAGGCGCACGATCCGCTCGAGATCCGCCCGCATCGCGTCCGACAACCCGAGCTCGATGCTGGTCGGCGGCTTGCGGGACTTGTCGAGGAGGCGCATGACAACCTTCTCGCCCTCGACCGTCGGGAGCGTCGCGACACGGATGTCGAGCGTCCGGCCGACAGCGGACGCAGCAAGAGTGAGCCGACCATCCTGGGGTTTGCGGCGCTCGGCGATGTCAAGCTTGGCGAGCACCTTGATCCGCGTGGTCACGCCCGCAGCCATCTTCTTGGGGATGCGCTGGACCTCGCGTAGCACGCCGTCCACCCTGAACCGAACGACGAGCGCGTCCTCGTGCGCTTCGAAGTGCACGTCGGAGGCGTTCTCCTCCGCCGCCTGAAAGATGAGGGTGTTGACGAGGCGCACAAGGGGGCCGTCAGAGATCCCGTCGTCGACATCGAGGTCGTCGCCCTCGTCGTCGCTCTCGTCGAGCTCGACGACGACGGAGCCGACGGCATCGGCCGTTCGCACGAGTCGCTGCAGCTCGGCGAGGATGTCGTCGCGCGAGGCGACGCCGAGATCGAGCGAGTGCTTGGTCGCAAGGCGGAGCTCGTCGATCGCGTGGAGGTTCCCGGGATCCGCAACAGCTACCTTCAGCATGTCTTCCTCGAGCGCGTACGGGATCGCGACAGCCCGCTCGAGAGTCTGCACCGGAATGAGCTGCGAGGCGGCCACTGCGACACCCACGCTCGCGAGGTCGACGATCGGCAGGTGATGGCGCACCGCGAGCATCCGGGCGACGCCGTCAGACGTCGCGACACCCTCGTCGATCAGCGCCTGCGTCACGGGCGTGCCGTTGGCCGTGCGTCCCCGGACGAGGGCCAGCGCATCGGGTCCGACGAGCGCAGTGTGGCCGAGGAGGTCGAGGACCAGCTCGGCCGTCTCGTCGACGCCGAACGGCGTCGCCAGCTGCCTGGCAGGCTGGGCGACCTCCGTTTCCGAAGCCTCGTTGTCCTCGACAGTCGTTTCGCGCGTGATCTTCATCGGCGATCCCTCGAAGGGGTTATCGGCACACGTCAGCCGCCGCTTGACGACTCACCCTGGTCAGAACAGCCCGAGGTACCCGTCGAGGATCGGCTCGCCGAGGAAGAGCGCGACCACCGCTCCGAGCGAGAGGAACGGCACGAGCGGGACGCCCATCTTCCTGGCGGCAACCCCGTGCCGGCTGACGAGGACCGCGGCAGGGACGAGTGCGGCGAAGAGCCCCAGCATCAGGGCAACGGAGACCGACGCGCCAAGCACGCCCCCGAGGAGGAGAGCGAGCTTGACGTCTCCCATCCCGAGACCCTTCGGGTACGCGAGCACGACGACAAACAGAAACCCGGCTGCCAGGAGCGCGGAGACGATCCATTCCGGGCTCGGGTCGATCGCGGTATGGAGGACGAGAGCCGCCGCCGCCGCCGGAAGGACGATCCGATTCGGGACGATCCGAAGCTGGATGTCGATCGCGGACAGAGTGACCAGAACGGCGCAGAAGCCGGCTGCGAGAGCAGCCTTGGGAGTCGGCCCGAAGGCGGCGACGCACGCGACGATGAGCGCGGCCGCCACGACCTCGACGAGCGGATAGAGGGGTGAGATCGGCGCGTCGCAGTGGCGACAGCGCCCTTTCAGGAGAAGGTAGGAGAGCACAGGGATGTTGTCCCGCCAGAGGATCTCGTGCGAGCAGCTCCCGCAAGAGGAAGGAGGGCGAAAGAGCGATCGTCGCGCCGGCACACGCGCGACGACGACGTTGAGGAAGCTCCCGAGCGCGAGCGCCGGGGCGAGGACAAAGGCGGCGGCAGCGACGTTCACGGGCGGACCTATCCCGAGTAGCTCCCCTGGACGGGATCGACGCTGACGACGGTCTGTGTGGCAGCCGGCATGCCCTGCATGTACTCGATCGGGAACGGCGGCGCGTGGATGAGCGACGAGTTGTCGATCGTGGCACTGCGGGTGATCACCGGACCCCAGATCGTCGTGTTGTTGTCCAAGTCGAAGTCGTTCACGACGAACAACGCGCCCTGGAAGGTGACGTGGTTGCCGATATCTCCGCCAACCGCAGCACCCGACGTCGCGGAGATGAGAGACCCCGCGACGAAGACGAGCAGATCGATGCGTGGATCCCACGTCGCGTCGCACGCCGGCACGCCGCAGATATCCGCGTTGTTCTTGATCCGCACCTGACCGGACGCGTAGATGACCGCCCGCCCGTCGTACTGGATCTGGTTGAGGTTCGACCACGTGAGGTGCGCGTCGAAGTAGATGACGCCCTTGATGGTCAGCGTCCCCGGTGAGCCCGGCTGCCACGCGATCTGCGCAACGACGTTGCCCGAGCCGTCGAGCTTCGTGCAGTTATAGGCCGAAGCCGGGGTCAGGTCGATCTCGCCGCGACTCACATTGAGGGTCGAGTCGTTGTCGAAGCCGCCCGGGAACGATCCACTCGAGCAGCTCGACTGCGGCCCGAGGTTGGCATTCGTGTACCAGTACGGCAAATTTGGGGTCGGCTTCGCGATCACGGGCGGGTTGGTCCCGATCGCCCCGGCGTACACGTGGCTCGGCGGGCCGCAGGCTACGGGACTTCCGCTGTAGTGGCATGCACCGGTTGCGGCGAACTCGTCGATCGGGTTGCCCGCGCTCCCGATCTGCGCGCTGTTCGAGACGTAGAGGCTTCCGAGAAGATGGACCGCCGGGCTGTCGATCTGCGAGTTGTTCGTCAGACAGAGGTTGCCGCGCACGTAAATCGCGACGTCCATCGCGACGCTGTTGCCCATGGTGATGCAGCCGGACGGCTGGTCGACGAAGAGGTAGTTCCACGGGCGCATGTCTGGGACCGTGGACGCAGTGACCGCGGCTTGCGCGCTAACGGTGCGAACGACGCTCGCCGCGTTCGGGCCTGACGGGTTCGCGACCGTTCCGGTGCCGGTGAGCGTCCAGGTGGTGCCCGAGAGCACGCCAACGTACGTCAGCGTGCCCGTCGGAAGGGTGACCGCGGTCGACGGAACCGAGGTTGGGGAATACGGATCGGCCGCGGTCTCGAGTTGGGAGAACGCGTAGCTCAGACCTGTCTCCGCGAGCCCGTACGCCTTCTGGTCGGCCTGCACTCGGCGCGCGGAGCCCTGGTTCATGGTGACGTACGTGAAGATTCCGGCCGCGAGCGCCGAGAGGATCACCATGACGCCGAGCGCGAAGGGCAGCGCGAGGCCGCGCTCGTCGTCGAGCGCGCGCCGCACCGCATGTAGGGGAGATTCGAGCACCGCAGCTCCTTCGGAAAAACCTTCCGCAGTGAAGGTCAGGCCGAGTGTTGTCGCATCCCCCGTCGTGGGGAGTCCCATCACGCGCATGGTCACGTGCGGGTCGAGTTGCGGAGGACGATGTCGTCGGTGAGACGGTAGTCCGGAAGGCCGCTCGCGGGTCTCGAGTTCACCGGCAGCGTCACCGAAAGGAC
>Ga0247727_10008957_pt1 | contig 18353 bp, 20 predicted proteins | sample WisWelCaveWW1625_FD_202498 | JGI IMG/M metagenome (GOLD analysis project Ga0247727, IMG submission 202498) | Biofilm microbial communities from Wishing Well Cave, Virginia, United States - WW16-25 | ecosystem: Environmental > Aquatic > Deep subsurface > Groundwater > Cave microbial mat | place... | reverse complement strand
GACCTTGCTTTGAACCATCCTGAAGCGTTCAACGCAGTGGTTGCGGCAGTAAAATAATTGAGCAAATCAATTTCATAAAAGGAATCGGAAGCAATTTCGGTTCCTTTTTTATTTTTGAAAAGATGCCCTTTCAAAGAATACACACCATATTGCTATCAATCATTTGTCTGCTCTTTATTGTGCTCTATTCTATTCTTTCATTTAACAACCGATTACCTTATGAAGATTACATTTTAATTTCCGTGACAAAAGAAGTGGGATCCATCAAGGCGATGATGAATATCTATTATGCTTATTGTGCAAGATGGTCAGCACACACTCTGGCTTTTTGCTTTTCTCAATTTTATGAAAATAAAATTTTTCTTGCTGCTTTTAATCTTATTTCTTTCTCAATTCTTATTACATCCTTTTTTCTTCTCATCAAAAAAATACTCAATGGCATTTATTTTTTTCATATAAACAATAAATTTTTACTCCTCTATTCTATTCTTCTTACCTGTTGTCTCTTTTTTTCAAGTTATGATATCGGACAAACTTGGTTCTGGTACATGGTAAACTGGGTGTATGTTTGGAGCATTATCGCTGGAAATTTTTTGCTCTGGATTCTACTTCACGAGAAATTAAAACTATCACACATCCCTTTTATAATAATATTGACTGCATACATCGCAGGTGCGGCTGAATCTTATTCAACAATCTATATCCTCTTCCTTCTCACCATGTTCATTATAAAGAAAAAAAATATTGCATGCATTTTTACCGAAAAAATTGCACCGCATTCACTTCTTATCTCTCTTACTCTTCTTGTATTATTCTACATGATTACGATTTTTTCTCCAGGTACGTGGGGGAGAATAGATGGGCTCACCCACGCAACTTTCATTCAACATTGTATAATGGTGATGAAAGCATACGGAATTGTAATTTTAAAACTGACTCCGAAACTTATTCCGTATCTGATTCTTTTCGGATTACCATGGATGATTCTCGGACAAACAATATCATCAAACAATAAAATTGAAATAAAGAAAATACTCCCGTCATTCATTAAAAGCATTTTATTAATCGGAAGTTTGATTCTGATTCTGATTCTTCCTGCATCATGGATTTTATATGACCTTCCTCCTGCTCGTGCGCTTTCACAGATATCATTACTCCTATCAGTTTATACTTCATGTTTTTTCTTTTATATCGGCCATAAAATTCAAATTACGAAAAAGATTATTGATCGAATTATTTTTTTTTCATCTACTGCATCGGTATGTGTTCTGTGTTTCCATATTATGAATCAACATTCCATCACCAGCAATTTTTCAAATGAATATGATAAAAGAATTGAATATGTAACGAAAAAAAATAATTCCGGAAGAAAAAATACTGCTTTTATTGATCCTCTTCCCGCTTCAAGCATGATTTATAGCGATGAATTATCGACAGATTCTCTCTCCAATATTTTTTTTGAAAAGGTATATGGTTTGAATTTCCATCTTGCTGTGAAAAGCGAGGATCAACACAAAAAATAATTTTATATATTTTATTTTTCGCTGCTCCTCTGCTATGAATTTAGTCAAAGGGATTCCACATAATTACTAACCTGATTTATTTGTATTGGAATCCAATTTTTTATTAGTTGTATTTCTTGTTCAAAATTATTGTTGTCATAAAATAATTCAGCGTCAACAGGCCACCTGTTCTCATTTTTTGCTACATGTATTTTAAAATACCTGTAATCCTTTTCAACCATTGATATGATATTCTCTGAGGTTAATACACCGGATTTGACAAGTGCAGCAAATCGATGTTTAAGTTTTGTCTTGTATATGTGCGATTGAAGTAATCTATTCAATAGCGTATTTGCCTGAACATCTATAATTCCCGGAGAATGCGGTTCATTGTCCCCGTCTCTTCCAAACGAATGATCATAATCCCAAGGAACAATTTCAAACAAAGCATTAATCTCACGCTTATACAAATAAAAATTTTTGCGGGTACCATCAGCATTATGTGTGATAAGCAATAAAATATGCCAGTCAACAATATTATCTAAATTAAAATATGTATGAATTCCTTTTGATTCACTATAAAATACAGAATCCGGTGATGTCTTAATAAAGCATCGCAATTTTTCTAAATAATCCGTTTTGTTCAATTCAAAAAGCCTAGGATGTTTTTGATGATGAATGTCTCCTTTGATATATGGATTACTGGTTGAAAAAATATCAGGATCTATAAAAACAGGTGGTTCTTTAAAAATGTATGCATTCGTATCAGATTTATTAATTTCCAATCTTTTACAATCCATGCGTTCAGTTAAAATATATAGTCCCCAATATTGAAAATTTCTGTACACTTCAACATATCTGCATGTAGGAGTTATATTTTTTATATTAAAAGACCGAAATAGATCATACGAAAGTTTGTTCCTGATAAATGATTTGTCAATATAGGATGCGCCCAGTATCCAATCATCATCGCTTTTTAAACCAGCAAGCGAATGTTTTTTTGACAGTTCAATTGTGAAATTACGCTTCGGAAAATCTTCAGACCACCCACCTCTGGATTTAATGCGTATTTTATCTAAATAGATGTGGTATATTTTAGAGATATTGCTTACATAGGAAAGATATCTGATACCCTTTTTTCTGAATGGTTCATATCGAATAGAATACAAATATATTTTAGGGAGCGTACCCGGATATAGTTGAAAAATCTGATAAAAATAAAAAACACATGCAAAAACAATAACCAAAATACTTATTAATGCTGTTTTTAAAAAACGGGATAAATACTTTTTCAATGAATTATATTTTGAAATATACGCTTACTCTATAAGTAAAAATACATAAACATTAATATAGTCATGCAAGTATTGTAACTTTGCGTAATGAAAAGATTTATTTCACATCTTCTAATGATAATTATACCGACATGTATTGCGTCTTGCCAGAACGACACATCTCAATCAACACAAAATAATTTAACCATGAAAGAAGATTCCTCTAAAATCAATAAAAGCAAAGAAGAATGGAAAAAGAAATTAACTCCTGAACAGTACGGCATCACCTGCGAAGGAGGAACTGAGCCTGCATTTTCTGGCAAGTACTGGAATAACCACGAAAAGGGGATGTACAAATGCGTTCGATGCGGTAACATGCTTTTCAGTTCTGACACTAAATACGATTCAGGAAGCGGCTGGCCAAGTTTTTACAAGGCGGAAAAAGATTCAAGCGTTGCAGAGAAAAAAGATACTTCTTATGGAATGACTCGCACAGAAGTCATCTGCAACAAATGCGGAGCCCACCTCGGGCATGTGTTTGATGATGGACCCAATCCAACCGGCTTGCGCTATTGCATTAACTCAGGCGCTTTAGATTTTAATCAGAAAAAAGAAGAGGAGAAAAAATAATTATTTCTTATTTCCCGCAGTACGTGGCGCGTGCAATCCCTCATAGAATTGATAAACATAAACGACAAGTTCTAATATATTTTCATCTTTGTCAAAAGTAAATTTTGACTTTACATTTCCCTTTCTATCGTATCGCATCTGATAAATTCTGTATAACTGGTTATTGGAAACATAGTGGTGCAATTCGATGTTATTTCCTTTTTCATCATATTTATAAACCCACTTCTGATACACATTTCCATAAGGGTCATATTCTTTTTTCTCAGTCACATTTTGATTCCCATCATAGACAAATTGCCATTTATGAGATATATTCCCGTTAATGTCGTAATAAATTTCTTCTGTTTTGTTTTGCTGGGCGTCATACGCATAAATCCATTTCTGGTTTTTTCCCTTCTTATATTCTGATTTACGTTCAACTTTCCCATTATCCGAAGAAGTATAATTCCATTTTTCGTAAATAATTTCATCAGCCGCTCCTCCCATTTTCTTTATTTCATTCCCATTCTCATCAAATAAATACTGGCAGGAATAATTTGGATTCCCTTTTGAATCATAGTAAATTTCTTCCGTGCGGTTTCCATTTCTGTCAAAACGTTCGAAGCAAGTTTTCTTTCCTTTTTTCTCTTGCACACCTTTTGGATAAAGAAATGTCCAGCCATAAGCCATCCAAACTTTATTTTCCTTGAAGATATTTAACTTCTGTGGCTTGGAATAATCTTCATTATAAATTTGTGCCGATGAAAAATGCGAAAGAGGAATGAGCAAAGAAAAAAGAAGAAACACAGCGGTAAATATTTTTTTCATTTTTGAAAAGATTTTCAAAGGTAGGGCAAGCAGAGATTTTTGTAATACTTTAGCAGGGAATATTTCAACAATGGTTTGTTAATCACAAAAGATGCTGTTAAAATTAAATTCTGAACATCCTGAAGAAAGCAAAATCAGGTTTATTACTGAATGCTTAAACGATGATGGCGTAATCATTTATCCTACCGACACTGTTTATGGAATAGGATGCCATATTCACAAGCCAAAAGCAATTGAAAAAATCTGCCGTATAAAAGGGATTAAAGTGGAGAAATCAAATTTCTCATTCATCTTTTACGACCTTAGCCATCTTTCTGATTTCACAAAACCCGTGGATAATTCTACTTATAAAATAATGCGAAAGGCATTGCCTGGTCCGTTCACATTCATACTTCATGCGAGCAGTGAGATACCAAAAATTTTCAGAAGCCGAAAAAAAACAATCGGCATTCGTGTGCCTGATAATGCTATTTCCAGAGAGATTGTAAAAGAACTCGGCAGTCCGCTGATGAATTCCTCTCTCCATAATGAAGAAGATGAAATAACGGAATACATGAACGACCCTGAAGAGATTCACGAAAAATATCACAAGTTGGTTGACATTGTGATTGATGGTGGGTTCGGAAACCTCATCGCTTCCACAGTAGTGGATTGTTCAAGTGGAAGAATAAATGTAATAAGACAAGGTCTGGGAATCATTGAAGGATACTAATTTTATGGCAGAGGTAAGATGGCAGAAGGTAGAGGGAAAAATTACATTCTTAATTTCTTAAGTGCTTCTCCCAAAAACTCAATAATATTTCTTGCGATTAAACTTTCTTCACTCAGGTTTTCTGCTGCAATATCACCTGCCAGTCCGTGGAGATAAACTCCAAGCACGCTCGCTTGTTTTGAATCATACCCCTGCGCAAATAATCCTGTTATTATTCCTGTTAACACATCACCGCTTCCGGCAGTTGCCATTCCGGGATTTCCCGTTGAGTTGAAATAAACTTCCCCGTCAGGACAAGTGATGCAAGTGTGTGCACCTTTCAACACGATGTATACTCCATGCTTACCAGAAAAATCTTTCTGCATCTGCAGCCACTCATAATCATTATCAGCATTACCAACTAATCTTTTGAACTCACCGGGATGAGGAGTCAGAATGGAGTTCTGCGGAAGAAATGAAACCCATGTTTTGTTGTCTGAAAGAATATTGATCGCATCTGCGTCAAGCACCAAAGGGGTTTTTGAATTCTGAATCAGCGCTTTTACAGCATTCTGTGTTTCTTTTTCTGTTCCGATGCTAGGACCGATTCCAATTGCATTGTATTTGTCCAGAGGAATACTATCAGATATAATATTATCGGAAGAATCCGTTTCAACCATCACTTCAGGATTGGTCGTTTGCAAAATTTCATATCCGAATTTTGGAATGTGAACTGTGACGAGTCCCGCACCTGAAGAAAGACAAGCACGGCTCACAAGTACACATGCTCCTATCTTTCCATGACTTCCTGATATAATCAGCGCATGACCAAAAGTTCCTTTGTGGGAAAATTTATTTCTTGGTTTGAGAATTAATCGCGCGTCTTGTTCCGTAATAAAATAAATTTTGGAAGGAAGCGATGAAATAAATTCTTCATCAAGACTAATATTCAATACGGAAAAATCTCCAATATATTTTCCATTCTCAGGAAACATGAAAGCAAGTTTGGGTGATTGAAAGGTCAGCGTATGGTTCGCACAAACAATTGCGCTCTTTTCGCTGTGAGAATTCTTCTCAGAAAATAATCCCGAAGGAATATCTATTGCAACAACAAAACATTTTAATTTATTGATATGATTAATCACATCAGCGGCTAAACCTTCAACGGGTTTATTTAATCCTGTTCCGAATAGGGAATCAATGCAAACAGTTCCAAGTTTCAGATTTAAAGTTTCAAGTTGTGAAACAGAAGTAATATTATGAACTTTTACTCCGTTAATTTTCTTCAAACGTTTTTCGTTAATCAAAAAGTCTTCTGAACATTTTTCAGAATAGCGAATGATAAAAACATCAACTTTAATTCTTTTTTTTGCAAGCAAACGCGAAATTACCAAACCGTCACCTCCATTGTTTCCAAGTCCACAGAAAACTTTTATTTCGGATTTTTCTCCCTTCTCCTTAAGGAGAAGGACTGGGGATGAGGCGAGCCATTTCACACAGGCAATTGCAGCGCGTTCCATTAAGTTAATGGATGTGACTGGCTCGTACTCAATCGTGTACGCATCTGCTTTGCGAATTTCCTCTGAAGAAATAATTTTCATCCGTGATTTATCAAACGATAGATAAAGTTAATCATTACCACCAAGGCGGTAAAAAGAAAAAGATACATCAGGTACGTTCCACCATTTCTGAATTTAAAAATAAGATGAAGGACAAGAAATAGAATCAATGCAAGAAAAAAAAGCAAAGGAGGATAAGTAAAAAAAGATTCTAAGAATTCACCTCTCAGTAAAAAAATAAATGCCCGCTGCGTACCACAGCCAGGGCATTCAATTCCAAATGTGCTCTTATAGAAACAAACTAACTGGTGATTTTCCAGCCAGCGAATAATTGTTTCCAACTTAAAATAAGTTTCCGTTAACGAGGCAATCCTGAAAAAATAGAAGTAATCGCAACACCATAAAGAACGAGAACAAGAACAATATACACAAGAAACAGGGCGGATAAAATCACACCGATGATGCCGCATACTTTTCCCGCATTCGCATTATTGAAAGAAGAAGAAGTATACATTCCTGGATTTGCTTTGTAAAGTTTAACTGCTTTGCTTCCAAGAATAATTGCAATTATGCCGCATGCCATTCCCGGAATGCCGTAACATATACAAGTGGGGATAGAAATAATTCCGAGAACAAGAGCCGCAGTAGCGTTCGGCAATGTTGGCATCATGCCCATTGATGTTTGTGGAATTGGAGGTTGTTGAGATTGATTTTCCATGAAAGATTATTTATGAATGTTAATGTATGTTCGCCAAAAGTAGAAGAAATTTTAAGAGCAAATGGGAATTTATTTCAGTAAAAGTTTTTCATGAATACGAAGCACCTGCTCAATCAAAGAATGCTTGCCATCATTGATAATAATTACATCAGCATATTTTTCTCTTTCCTTGTCGGTAATTTGTTCCCGTATTCGCTTTTTTATTTCATTTGTATTCAATTTATTAGATTTAATTATCCTATTTATTCTCAGTAATTTAGGTGAATTTATTAAAATCAAATAATTAATCTCTTTATAAACTCCGCTTTCAACCATGATTGCGGCTTCTTCAATGACATATTGCACTGCTTTCTGCTGCTTTTTCCATTGATGAAAAATTTTCCTGACGGCTGGATGAATCAGCAAATTAATTTTTACAAGAGATGGCTTATCACTGAATATAATTGATGCAAGTTTCGCCCTGTCCACTTTTCCATCTTTTCCTAAAACTTTTTTGCCAAATAACTCTACAACTTTTGATTTAATAGTTGCGTCATCGTAAAGTGTTTTCGCTTCGGTATCTGCATAAAAAACAGGAATGCCAAGGAGTTCAAAAATTTTACAAACGGTAGTCTTGCCGCTACCAATTCCTCCAGTTATTCCAACCACCTTCATATTATCTATGTGAGGGATTAAGTTGAAGAGTGTCTGTAACGACTCTAATCACTTTAAAGTTTTCTCCCATTTGTTTAGCAATTGTCTTTGTATAATTATTAGGGAGAAAATAAAACACTCCCGAATTATTATCCTTCTTCAACTTTCTGAAATCAATCGAAACATCTTTCATTTCATATTTCAACAGCCCGTAACCATCGGCTTCTACTTCCACAAATAAAGTATCCGAAATCTTAGTAGTTCCAAATTTTGTTTTAGGAAGATTCACAAAATCGAATTTCACAGGGAGATTATCCACATGTTCTTTAGATAGATTAATCTGAAGCCATGTAAAGAATGAAATAATCAGGCAGACAATGAAAACAAAAACTTTCCTGTTAAGTTTAACTTCCGAACGCTGATGCAAAAATCGAAAGAGGTCGGTTTTCAAGTTTACGTATGTTAGAGAAATTATTTTTTCTCTTTATCAGCAAGAAACTGCTGGCTTGATTCCATTGACACAGCGGTCTTCTCAATTTTCTGACGATGACCGCCTTCACCTTCAATGATAAAAGTGGTATCCTGCACTTCGATAATTTTTCCATGCACGCCTCCAATGGTAACAATTTTATCGCCTTTACCGATTGCTTCTTTGAATTTTTGCTGGGCTTTCTGTTTTTTTACCTGCGGGCGTATCATGAAAAGCCAGAACACGGCAAAAATGAGAACAAGAAAAACAATGCTTGTCACTGGACTTCCTTCTCCATCTGGACTTGCCATAAGGATTACTGATAGGGGATTCATAGTATTAGGGTTTAACGGGGTTTTTAGTTTGAGGTACAAATATATTCGCTTTGATTTTAATTACTCGTTTGTTCGGAATGCAGTTTGTAAGAATTGTAATTTGTTTTGTTATCATTCCTGTTATTCTGTCGCTGTCAAAACTCACACGGATAATATTTCTATCCCCAGAAGGAATTGGTTTCTTAGGAACTTCAGGAACAGTGCAGCCACAATCCGCATAGGCATTAGCAATAATAAGATTTTTTTCACCTGTATTTTCAAATTTGAAATCATGAGTGACTTTTTCTCCCTGCGTGATAGTTCCGAAATCAAAAATTTCTTCCTCGAATTTCATATCAGGTAAATCATCTTTGTCAAGTCCCTTGTCAGCAGTGGCGGGGATGTTCACCATATCGGTGGTTGGCAATTGGCCATTATTCTGTCCGCAGGATAATAAAAAGAAAATAAGGAATAAGGTATAAGGAAATATTTTTTTCATTTGCAAAAACAAAAATACTTTTTAATCTTTAATTTTAAAAAATTAATTCTCAACTAAACCTCTGCCCTGCTTATGTAATCTTCCTTCATTCTTAAAGTCGGCAAGAAGTTTGTCAAGAATTCCATTTACAAATACACTGCTTCTTGGCGTGCTGTATTGCTTGGCAAGTTCAATGTATTCATTCAGCGTAACTTTCACGGGAATGGTCGGAAAATAAAGAAATTCAATAATGGACATTTTCATCAATAGCACATCCATGAATGCAATCCGTTCAAGTTCCCAATTCTCTGTTTTGCCCTGTATCAACTTATCTGTTTCCTCGCTATGCTCAATTACATTTTTGAAAAGTTCTTTTGCAAATAACTTATCTTCCTTTTCATCCTTATAAAGAAGTGTGATAGGAAAATTATCTGTAGCAGATTCAGGAATATAGTCAATCGTTTTAAGCACAAGCGTATTTACAAAGTCAATGTCATCTGCCCAGTGAATATTTTTTTCTTCAAAAAACATCTCAAGTGATTCATCCCCTGCAATAATATTCCTATAAATCTCGCTGATGAATTTTTTGTCTTCCTTAAAACTACTATCCGAATTGCTCATGTATGATTTGTATTCTTCACTTTCTGTAATTTTTGAAAATAATTTCTGCACTATCTCAGAATCTTTTTCCCAGGAAATTTTTCGCTTATGAGATTCAGATGCAACTTGTTTGTTTATTGCGATGATTCCAAAAATTTTATTCTCTATAAATTTTGTATTAGGATTTATATCCTGCTCGGTAGGAAGTTTTTTCACCTTGCGGATGGCAATTCGGTTTCTTCCGCCATCACGAATTTCAATTAAAAGAAGGAAAAAATAAAGATACAAGTCATAAATTTGTTCGAAACTCGAAAACATTTCCTTCTCGTGCTTCGCAAAGCGTTTATCTTCAGAATGAAAGAACGCATACAGCGCCTGCATTACTTTTATTCTGATATATCTTCTACTCAACATAAATAAAAAGAACTTTTACCCTGCCATTTATTTTAACAACTCAATAATTTTCTCTGCCAATTCAATTCCGATTCTTTCCTGTGCTTCTTTGGTTGCTGCACCAATGTGCGGTGTTAAGGAAATTTTAGAATGCTGAAGCAATTCCTGTTTTGGTTTTGGCTCCCCTTCAAAAACATCAAGACCTGCTCCTGCTACTTTCCCTAAATTGAGCGCTTCCAGCAAATCATTTTCTTCAATCACTCCACCGCGCGATGCATTTACCAGAATCACACCGTTTTTCATCTTTGCAATTTCATTTTTCGCAATCAACTTTCCTCCCGGAACATGAATTGTAATGAAATCACTCTTTGCAAAAATCTCATCCAAAGAAACTGTTTTAAGAGAAACAGAAATTTTATTTCCTGCTACTTCAAAATCAATTTTCGCTTCTTTTACAAACGGATCGTGTGTTATCACTTTCATTCCCATTCCCAGAGCGATGCGGGCAACTGCCTGTCCGATTCTTCCAATTCCGATAATGCCAATTGTTTTTCCTGAAAGTTCAATTCCTCCCGCATATTTTTTCTTAAGAACATCAAACTCGGTATTTCCTTTCACAGGCATTTGTCGATTTGAATCCTGTAAAAAACGAACTATTGTAAACAAATGGGCAAAAACCAGTTCAGCAACAGAAAGCGATGAAGCAGCGGGCGTATTTACGACTGCAACACCTTTTGATTTTGCATATTCAACATCTATGTTATCCATCCCAACCCCACCTCTTCCAATCAGTTTGAGGTTAGGACAAGCGTCAATCACATCCTTACGAACTTTTGTTGCACTCCTGACTGTAAGTCCTACAAAATTATTTTCATTGATTGCTTTTGCAAGATTTTCCTGAATAACTTTTTCCGTAACGATAGTGAATCCTGCTTTTTCCAAAAGCAATTTACCTCCGTCATCAATTCCATCGTTTGCTAAAATTTTCTTCATAAAATATTATTCTGCCATATTGTGAAACACCGCCTGCACATCATCGTCTTCTTCAAGCGTTTCAATCAGTTCATGTATTTCTTTTTGTTGCGATTCGTTCAGTTCAACTAATGTATTTGGCATGCGTTGCTTTTCAGCGCTAAGAATAGTTATCTTTTTTTCCTCCAACGCTTTTTGCATGGCTCCAAAGTCAGCAAACTTTGTATAGATGATTAATTCATTTTCTGCTTCTTCAATTTCATCAGCGCCAAATTCTATCAGGTCAAGTTCAATGTCTTCTTTATTTTTTCCTTCCGCAGAAATTCTGAAAACTCCTTTGCGCACGAAAATAAAATCAAGCGAACCCATTTTGCCGAGCGTTCCGTTTCCTCTTGAGAAATGCATGCGAATGTTTGCAACTGTCCGCATGGGATTATCAGAAGTGCACTCGGCAAGAATTGCAACTCCATACGGACCGTATCCTTCGTAATTAATTTCCTCAAAGTTTCCTTCGCCTTTTGTTGACGCGCGCGAAATCGCAGCATCAATCCTATCCTTTGGCATGTTAATCGCCTTGGCATTCTGAATTACGATACGCAAACGGGAATTAGAATGAGGATTAGGACCGTTCTGCTTTACCGCAATAGAAATCTCTCTGCCGATTTTGGTAAAACCTTTCGCCATGCGCGCATAGCGGGCAAACATAGTGTGCTTTCGTTTTTCAAAGATCCGTCCCATACCTTTTACGCAAACTTCTTTTCAAATTCTTTCATCACATCAACAAGCACATTTACGCTTTCTAATGGAAGCGCATTGTAAAGTGATGCACGGTATCCTCCCACATCACGATGTCCGCGAAGTCCGCTGATGCCTGCTTCTTTCCACATTTTATCAAACTCGGGTTCGAGTTCAGGTTTGTTGAGGAGGAACGTTATGTTCATGGTTGAGCGGCTATCGTTTTCCACGGTGCCTACAAACATTGAGTTGCGGTCAATCTCCGCGTAAAGCGTGCCTGCTTTCTGAGTATTTATTTTATCAATCCAATCTATTCCGCCATTTTTCTTCAGCCAGCGCATGGTGAGAAGCGAAACATAAATAGGAAACACAGGAGGAGTATTGTACATGGAATCTCCTTTGATATGAACTTTATAATCCAACATGGAAGGAATTACTCGTCCTGTTTTTCCAAGGATGGATTCTTTCACAACAATCAACGTTGCGCCTGCAGGTCCCATATTTTTCTGAGCGCCAGCATAAATCAAATCAAACTGTTTGCAATCAAGTTTACGGCTGAAAATATCTGACGACATATCCACCACGACTGGAATTCTCGAGATGGGGAATTTTTTAATCTGCGTTCCGTAAATAGTATTGTTTGAAGTGATGTGAACATAATCCGCATCACCGGGAATCTGGTAATTGCGCGGAATGTAATTGAACTTTTTATCTTCTGAAGAAGCAATGACTTTTGTGTTGCCTATAATTTTCGCTTCCTTAATTGCCTTGCTTGCCCACACGCCTGTGTTCACATAAGCGGCATATCCTTCTGCGCGAAGAAGATTCATTGGCACCATGCAGAACTGCATGCTTGCTCCTCCGCCCAAAAAAATTGCCTGATAGCCATCGCCAAGTCCGAGCAATTCTTTTGCAAGTGCGCGCGCTTCCTGCATAACCGCTTCGTAACTTTTACTACGATGAGAAATCTCAAGAAGAGAAAGATTGAGGTTATCGAAATTAATACACGCCTCACTTGCCTGTTTCAGAACTTCCTGAGGAAGTATCCCCGGACCCGCACTGAAATTGTGAACTTTTTTTACATCTGTCATAACTGCTTCCATCTTAATAATCGTTGGTTGGTGTTAAAAACGAGACCGAATTTAATAAGAAAATGATAGCGAAGGGCTAATGCGGGGCACGAAAATACTTGTCAGTTTTGTCTTTTTCATTCTTAGCATCTACGTTTTTAACATACTGCCATTTACCATCCTTAAATTCAAGCATATCATAGGTAAAATCAGGTCCGTAGAATTCATATTGCCCTTCAAGATTTGGATTAGAAGGCGAAAGATGGTCGAAAACAATTACCTTTTTTTCCTCGTCATAACGGAGTGACATAAAAACTCCTGCAGTGTATTGAAAGATGATGCGCTTTACAATCTTTCCGTTTTCTTTTGTAAAAATTCCGTCGCCAAACTTTGGAAATCCTTTTGAGTCGAAATATAAAACATCTATCACGCGCTTATTAGACATACGATTGTTACCATCCCATCCGAGAAGCACATACTGTTTTTTCTTTTTGTATTTGGCTTCCGCAATTTGATAATAATATGCCCCAAACCATTTTGTATTGTCAAGAATCGCGTTCTCGGGATCTTTCATTCCTTCCGATTTATCTTTCAATTCATATACTTCAAACTTTTTTGATTTTCGGTTATACGCCTGTATGAATCCGTAAAAAGTATGGGTCTTATCTTCTGCCTCCACATCCCATGTAAAAACACGAACTTGTTTATCGGGAGATTCAAGCATCACCCTATACTTTTTCAGAGAATCAAACGCAAACTCATTGGACGCATTCATATTCAGAGCAACTTTCAATCCATCCGAAAACTTTTTGCTGTTATCATTTTTCTTGATCTCATTTTTTGAAGAAATGAAATCAATGAAAAGATGGTAAACGGAATCCTGGATGGAGTAGCCCATCCCTTGCCCTTCCCCAAGGGAAGGGAGAAAGAAAATAAAACATTTCACAATAATCCAATAAGGAAATTGATACAAACAGAAAGTCCTTCCCTTTGGGAAGGATTTAGGATGGGCTATTGTTCTCATGTCAAATAAAAAACCGCAAGCATATTAACGCTTACGGTTCTATCTTATTTTGAACGCACAATTTTAGGCGTGCATAGATTCTTTTTTCTCTGTCAAAAGTTCTTTTGATTCGCGAAAATCAGGGTCGTCCACACAGCAATCCACAGGACAAACCGCAGCGCACTGCGGCTCATCGTGAAAACCAACGCACTCTGTACATTTATCCGGAACGATATAATAATAGTCAGCAGATACTGCGGGCTGAGGCGCTTCGGCATCAACGGCTGCACCTGAACTTTTTCCTGTGTAAGAACCTTTGAGCGTGGTTCCATCAGAAAATCTCCACTCTGCACCATTTTCATAGATTGCATTGTTTGGACATTCGGGCTCACAGGCACCACAGTTAATGCACTCTGTTGTAATTATAATAGCCATACTGAAAAGTTAATAGTTAATTGTTAATAGTGCACAAAGATATTAAAAATATTTTTGCATAATGGAATTAGAAAAACGAATTATTGCTTTTGTCCGATTGGGGGAGGTCTTAAGAAAGTTTGACACGAATTTCACGAATAATACCATCCTAAAAGAAGCGACAATAAAAGCATCGCAGAAAAATGGTTGGTTTACTGAGGAGAATATTCTTCTTGCCATTGGTTCTTTAGGAGAAATGCTGAAGGAGGAAAAGATTAGAAAGTGGGTTTCTGAATACAACATCCTCCCTGACCCCCTTCAAAGGGGGAAAGAAAAGCGAATAGGAGTTATAATGGCAGGAAATATTCCCTTGGTCGGTTTTCATGATTTCTTATGCGTGCTGATCAGCGGAAACAGTTTTGCCGGGAAACTTTCTTCGGATGATGAGTTTTTACTTCCTGCTGTTTCTAAACTTCTGATTACGATTGAATCTGGATTTAAAGAACAAATTCACTTCACAAATAAACCATTCAACAAATCCGCGAACATCTCAGCATTTATAGCAACTGGAAGCAATAACAGCGCGAGGTATTTTGAGTATTACTTTGGAAAATATCCTCATATCATCCGCAAGAACAGAAATGCAATTGCAATTCTTGATGGAAAAGAAACCGAAAACGACTTAAAGAATCTCGGCAAAGATATTTTTCAATACTTCGGAATGGGATGCCGGAATGTTTCTAAGGTTTTTATTCCGCAGGATTATAACTTAGATAAGTTCTTTGCTGCCATTGTAGATTTCGGAGATGTGATTAATCATAACAAATATTACAACAACCATATTTATTATCGCACTATTTATCTTCTCAACAAAGAAAAATTCTTAGACAATAATTTTTTGATGTTAAAAGAAAGCCCATCCCCAGCCCTTCCCAAAGACAACCATAGGTTGCGACCGCAGGTGGGAGCAAGCACTACCCTATCCTCTCCCGTTGCCACTTTGTACTATGAGTATTACAAAGATCAAAAAAATTTAACCGAAAAACTTCTTGTGATAAAAGAACAAATACAATGTACTGCATCTATAAAAGTCCTTCCCTTTGGGAAAGATTTAGGATGGGCTTCGGTTCCGTTCGGTCAAACCCAATCTCCAGAACTATGGGATTACGCGGATGGAGTGGATACGATGGAGTTTTTGCTCTCGCTATAACTCTCCACGAAATACATTTCGATTTCCCCTTTGTTCTTAGCGGGGATTTTTCCTCTGAATTCGCAGGTGAATTTGTCTCTCACTAATTGATGTGTCGCTCCTGAGATATTTATTTTTCCTGCTTCGCCCGAAGATTCCATTCTGGATGCAGTATTCACAGCATCTCCCCAAATATCATAAGCAAATTTTTTATTCCCCACCACTCCGGCAGTGACTGATCCTGTATGAATACCTATTCTCAACTGCCATTTGTTATTTTGCACAGTCATCCAGTTTTGAATTTCAATGGCAGCACTTACAACATCAGATGCATTGGTTTTGTTAGGAGAAGGCAGTCCTCCTGCACACATATAAGCATCTCCTATAGTTTTTATTTTCTCAATTGGATATTTAGAAATGATTTCATCAAACTTTTTGAAAAGAAAATCTAGTTCACTTACGAGTTCTTCGGCAGAAAGTTTTTCCGCAATGGTGGTGAATCCTTTGAAGTCGGTAAACATGACAGTTACCTGCTCGTAATGCTTTGCTTTTGCTTTTCCATTCGCTTTTAATTCTCTTGCTGTTTCTGCAGGCAAAATATTCAGCAAAAGTTTCTCGCTCTTTCTCCTCTCACGAAAAATAAAAACAGAAAGTATAAGCACAACCAATAATCCTCCGGCAACTGACCAGATAATTATTTTTTGACGGTTCAATTGGGCATCCTGTAATTCCTTATCCTTATTCAATAATGTAATTTGCTGTTCTTTTTTTTCGGTTTCATATTTAGTTTGCATTTCGGTAATCTGTTTTGAACTTTCTTCATTCAGCAGCGAATCCTTCATCTCCGAAAAAAGTTTATGAAACTCATACGCATTTTTAAAATCATTCAATCCGCCATAAGCATCTGCAAGATTTTTATACGAATCTTTTAAATCCTGTTTGGAGTTCATCTCCTTCGCAATACTTAATCCCTTTTGCGAGGATTCAATTGCTGAAACGAAATCTTTTTTTTCTAAATAAACTCCCGAAATATTATTCAAACTCATTGCCATTCCTTGCTTGTCTTCAATCTTCTCCAAAATATCAAATGCTTTCTGAAAACATTCGAGCGCCTTCTGATAATTCGGAAAACCTTTATTAGGGCATTTCATTGAATAGGCAACTCCCACATTATTTAATCCAAGCCCGGTGCCGTGCATATCTTCCGCTTCCTCATCCATTTTCAATGACTGAGAATAATGATGCAATGTTTTTTCGCAGTCACCCATACTCTCGTGTATCTGACCGATGTTTGCATAGCAGGCAGACATTCCTCGTTTGGAATTTATTTCCTTAGCAATCGCAAGCGATTCATTCAGATATTCCAACGCTTTCGAATAATTTCCCTGCATATGGTAAATAGTTCCTATAGCACTTGAACTCGCCCCCATTCCGAATTTGTATCCAATCTCTTCAGAAATTTTCAGTGCCGATAAGAAATACGGGAGTGATTTATCAAAATCTCCACGCTCACGCGAAATCATTCCAAGAGTAAGATTGCTTCTCACCATGCCTTCCCCATCATTTATTCTTCACGAAATACCTAGTGCCTGCTGCGCGTAACCTGCTGCTTGGTCGTAATCAGTATAAGCAAGTTCATCAGCAAGTGAATTCAGTAAATCAATGCGGGCTGTGTCGGCAGTAGTTTTTTCTAAAACATTTTTAAGTGAATCAACCACGCTCTGCTGGGCAACTGTTTTATCTCCTGCTAATATCAGACAAGTACAAAACAAAAAGTATTTGAGCAGCGTTTTCATTTATTAATCGCTTTGTGTTTCTCAACGTGGTCTTCCATGTCTAAGCACCACATGTTTCTTCATCGGTTCATAAGCGGGACCTTTGCCCATGTTTGGCGGTAAAGGAGTTTTGAAAATTTCTTTTCCTAAAAATTCTTCTATCCTTTTAAAATTGCGCTGGTCCTTTTCGTTGATAAAGGTGATGGCAACACCTGTGCTTTGCGCGCGCGCTGTCCGCCCGATGCGGTGAACATAATCTTCCGCATCGCGGGGCACATCGTAATTAATTACCAAATCAATTCCTTCAATATCAATTCCGCGTGCGAGAATATCGGTAGCCACGAGCACATTCGTTTTGCGGCTGGTGAAATCACGCAGCACTTCTTCGCGCTCTTTCTGTTCCAAATCAGAATGAATTGCCTTTACAGATAAACGCAGTTTGTAAAGTTCGCGTTCCAAATTTTTTACATTGCTTTTAGTTGCAGAAAAAATAAGAACGCTTTGCAAATTTTTCCCTTTAAGCAGATGAACGATCAAATCATTCTTTTGATTATCATACACCATATATGCTGCCTGCAAAATTCCTTCAGCAGGTTTTGACATGGCAATATTTATTTGTTCGGGGTGATGCATGTTTTTCTTAGCCATCTCACGAATCCTCGGAGGCATGGTTGCGGAGAAAAGCAACGTTTGCCTTTTTGTTGGAAGATATTTAATAATTTTCATAATGTCATCGTAAAAGCCCATATCGAGCATGCGGTCGGCTTCATCTAAAATCAAATGTTTCAACTTATCAAATTTCACATAGCCCATATTGAGATGCGACATCAATCTTCCGGGCGTGGCAATAATAATATTCGCTCCTGTTGTGAGCGCGGTTTTTTCACGCTCGAATGAACTGCCGTCATTACCTCCATAAACAGCAATTGAACTTACGGAAGTGAAATAGGCAAAACCTTCCAGCGCGCGATCAATCTGCAAAGCCAGTTCACGTGTGGGGGAAATAATAAGCGTATCCGTGTTATCTGAATGGTTTGAAGCGAGTTTGCTTAATATAGGTAAAAGATACGCTGCGGTTTTTCCTGTTCCGGTTTGCGCGCAGGCAATCAAATCTTTTCCTGCTGTGA
>Ga0247727_10008956_pt1 | contig 18354 bp, 26 predicted proteins | sample WisWelCaveWW1625_FD_202498 | JGI IMG/M metagenome (GOLD analysis project Ga0247727, IMG submission 202498) | Biofilm microbial communities from Wishing Well Cave, Virginia, United States - WW16-25 | ecosystem: Environmental > Aquatic > Deep subsurface > Groundwater > Cave microbial mat | place... | reverse complement strand
CCGAAATCGCGCCTTCAAACCCGTGCGCGTAAATTTTAGACGTCACAGGCAAACTCTCGAACACAGCCGCGGCACCTGTGCTCGGCAAAGCCACGACCTGCGTAGGGTCTACGTCTTTATCAATCACCCAAAGACCACTAAGTTCTTTGAGTGGAAATATAAACTCTTTGGAAAGTGCGTCGATACTGTGTCCAAAAACTCGGAACGGATTAGCCAGCCCTGGGCCTGTGAAAAAAACACTTCGTCCTACCTGCACAAAATCTGTAATTTCTTCGGGTACGAATATCCCGTTGACATCGGCAACCCCGAAGTCGTTGAGCACCCCACTGACGACGTTCAGCCCTCTAACTCGGATGCCGACATTCAGACCGATAGCTTCTTTCGTGAGAATAATAAACCCACTAGGGTTCGTCGACGGCTTGTGCAGCGGCTGCTGCGCGTGAAACGGTGCGATGAATGCGTGTTCGCCATAAGCGTCGAGCGACGAGAACCACGCACCTACAGCCTGAGTGCTGGACCTGCGCGTGAACCCTGACGCTTTAAGCGCCACATTCATCGCCTTGACAAACCCCTCCTCATAGACCGCCTCGCCGGCACGGTCTAAAAATTCAGGCGCTACCTCGCCAAACCGAAAGCGTGTAAGGAATTTAGTTCTACGCACATCACGGCACCACCGACATACGTGCTGAGCCTGACCTCCCAAACCGAGGTTTGACAGGGTCGTTCAACAAGCGGTTGAACAAAACTCGTAACGGTGTCGATTCGAGAGCATCATTGTGCCGTGCGACTGCCCACTGGTGACTGGCGTCACGACTAGCCTTAGCAGCCCGCGTGTCGCTCTGCGTCAAAGGCAGCGCTAGATCGGAAGCAATCTGCATTCCAAAAGCTCGCACGAACCAAGGTGGCCAGCCTGTGTCATCTACATCCTCAACGTAAAGCACATTCGGCGCGTTGTCGTTCGTGTAAAGCTCACCCGCGTAGACTTGATAATCAGCGCAACTTTGCAGCCCTCGAATAGACAAGGCTTTCTGAGGCACTTTGTAAACGTAATTAAACTCGTCCGACAGATTTAACTGGCCTGCTTCGAGCGCTACGAGTAATTTAGCGCGAAATGCAAAGTTCCAATGATACTCGCCGAGAACAGACCGTCTCAGGACTTCGTAAACACTTCGTATCTGAACCGCTCTCGGGTCTTCGCCGTCAAAAGTAGTAATAGGTCCTATGCCGATCAGCGCCAGTCCGTAATTGACTGTCGCCAATGCACCTGTGGTGTTGATCGGCACAGGAACCTACGAAACTACGCGAACTGTAAATCAGTACCCGCCGTAACCACGCCTGTCAACGCGACGATGGCCGTAACAGCTACAATGGCGACAACCGCAGGGCTGTTACCAATATTGCCGCACTTGATCGTATCGCCGACGCGCAGGCGATTATCACCTTGCGGCGCTTGCGTTCGAGCGGGCGTCGGTCCAGGACCTGCGGTGTCAAAGTAACTGGCGCCTTGAATCGCAGCGAGCGAATCACCTGCGGTGTTGCCGTAGTCCCACTGCCGCGTCGCTTGGCCGGCTGAGGCGACACCGTTGAAAACAAGTTGTTCTTTGTTAAACATGGTCAGCCTCCTATTCGGCTTCCCGACATTCTAGTTCGTAGATGCCGGGGGGGTCGATAATCGTTGCGCCCATACTCATTTTGCCCAAGACCATCGTCGAATCGCGTTCGATCAAGTAGCCCTCGCGCATCGTGATGCCTTTGCCGACGGCCAAACCGCTGGCGGCTTTGTGGACGAAATACGTTTGCCGGTAGTCTTCTGCGCCGAGCGTAATCGGCAGACCAGTGTGCTCCAGCCACGTAAAACCAAGCCATTCCTTGCCGTTGATCGAACCTTGCACCAACGGAAAATTGGGCTGATAACGGCTGTTGACAAATTCCTCAATGCTCATCAGTTCGGTGGACTGACGCGGGCCAACAATCGCAAAACGGTCGCGCTTCGACACGTCGGCGAAGTTCATCGTTTCACGAACGCTCATCACACGGTCCTTGGTCAAGCCAAGGTTGCCGACATCTGCAATCGTGTTGGCAGTGGCGCCCCAGGCGGCGATGATGATTTGATCGGTTTCGCGCCCTAGCGCAGCCGCAATCGACATAGAGTAGTTTTGACGAGTGGCTTCGTTCTGCTTAAACTCGTCCAGATCGTCCAGCAACTCGGCCCCGTAACGGTCAATCAATGTGGCCGTCGAACCGCCGTGTTGCAGGCCCATAATGGGCACGATGCCGTGGCGACCCTTCGTAGTCGCAACACCCTTGCCCAAAGTTTTGAATCGATAAGTAGCTGCGTTCACATCGTTGACGACCTGAACCGCGAATTGCAGTTCAGCGCCCATTTGCTGATAGGCGAGCTTGGTCGACGTGCCAAACGCATCAATCATTGCGGTGTCAATTGAATTAGACATAAGTCCTCATTGGTAAGAAGTGATTGGCTGCGCTCGCGTCGATCATTTCAGGTAACCCGTAACGGACTGAAATTTAGCGACCCTGCGGACGGAAACCCGGTATCCCGCAGATCAAGCTACATCAGTTCTACCAAGAAACGCGCCGCAATGCAAACGTCAAGTCTTCTTGCCGTCACGAAAATAGTTTTCTCCGTCCTTAAGAGAACTGACGACAGCGCCTACTTTGCGCGTGTACTCGGCATCGTACTTTTGACTGAATTGTCCGTAGCGCGGGTCCGCCATCATCGCATCAATGTCGGCCTTCGTGTAGTACGACTTCGCACCGCCGGGTGCTTGATCGCCGCCGCCGCGAATGGTCTGATCGTTGAACGTACTCGCTTCCATCAACTGCTCCAAATAAAGCACGCCGCCGGCCGAACGTCCGAGTTGCAGAATTGTTTCAGGTGCAAACTGCGGCTGAGCTTTAGCCCACACCGCAATTTTAAGGGTGCGTGCTTTCAACGCATTCTTGCCATCGTCTTTAGTCAGGTCCATCCCCCACTTGCCTGCCAGTGTCAATTCTTCAATTTGACGCCGCGCAACTTGCAGTGCAGGAGCCCCGTGTTTTTCAAACAGCGTCACAACAGCCTGCCCCAGCCGTGCAGGTATTTTCGCCTCGCGCATCGACGTTTGAAGCGCAGCAACCGCATCTTCTGACATCGCCAAATCAACAGGCAATTTCAAATCATACGTTTCAGGAACAGCATTATCCGAAGTCAATTTGGTGAGCAGCGCTTTGTGCGCTGTAACGAACGCATCAGAATCCTTGTAATCAAATCCTGATTTAACCAGCCACGGGTCACGTTTGTCATCAGCTTTAGGTGACGGCGGGACTGGCGGAGTCACATCGCCTAGTAACTGTTCAGGATCAGCTTTAGGTGCCGGTGGGACCGGCGGTGTTAGAGGCGGAGGTGAGGTCTGTGACGCGGGGTTCGGCACTAGTTCGGGCGGCATTCATAAACTCCTGATCGTGGACTTGCCCTAAAAATAATAGGTTACGTACAACGTACCTCATTCCCTCTTGAAACGCCACTGCGTGCCCGTCGAACGACCCTGCACCTGGATTAAACGACGCCGCTGCTAAGTCCGCACACAGATGCCGTGCGATCAAGCGTCCATCTGCCGTCAAAAACGTCCGCGTCAACGCCTTCGAGTAGTCCTCAAGACGCTGTTTCGCCGTCGCCTCACTGGACTGCTGGCTGTTCACCGGGGGCTCCTTGCGGCTGCGACAATGCCAGCGTCGCTTCGGCTGCTTGCCTAACCATCCGGTCAATTTCGCCGTCGTTGCGGGTGCGGTCTGCCCGAATATTCAAAATCTCGCCTACGTCACGCACAATTTGGCGTACGTTGGGGAGCATCGCGGCTGTCCGATCGAGAGGTACAACACTGCCGACGGTCTGCAAAAACTGAAGCATGTCACGAATCTCACTTCGACGTTGAGCCTGAGCAATCTGCGACGTGATCGTAATGTCGATAATACGTCTGTCCACCTGAGCAACTTTCGGCAGATGGCCCTGCTTAATGAGAATGTCGACCATCTTCACCGTCAGCGGTGTGATGCCTTCTTTGTCCACACGAGTATGCACGCCACCTATGCGCGTCAACTTTTGCACTGACGCCTCAGCAATCTCAGTGGCACTCTTAGGTGTGGTCAATGTCGGTGTCAGATCGTCACCGTAAAAATGCCCCTTGACCTTTTGCTGCAAATCACGCAGTACGATAATGCCAGGCGTCAACTGCGCCGATCGCTCTAACTCGCGCAGTGTAGGGTTGTCATCACGGTTATCCAGCACAGGTATGACTGTTCCTGAATTGAACACTGCATTGTAGGGGTTAAAAATGCTGTCGTGCCGGCCTGTATAAATAGGCGCTACAGACAGCGCTGTACTCTCCATCACCATCTCGGTAAACTTGTTCAGCGTACGCACATCGGGGAAAGCTCGAATGCCTCGACCTGACCCGTAAGGCGTATTTTGAAGTCGCCCCCAGCGAGCAGTAGTGTACGGATTTCGACTTTGCTCGCGATGCTCCAACTGGATACAAGGCTTGCGCAAGTACAGCGCGTGAAAATTGCCTCCGTCCCTCATCGGCACATTGACCTCTAACGTCTCAATGCCTTTTGATTTTTGCTCCTTAAGCATCGACTCTACTTCAGACGCTGCTTTCGATGCTCGAATCTTTTTCATCCACTCGTCGTTAGCTAAAATCTCCCACGCCGGCACAAGGTGAACGACGTAGTGATGCGACACTTGTTTTGACGCCGACTCCTCAATCGCGACTTGATCGGCCAACATATCTGTAAACTGAAACCCGTTGCCGTCGGAACGAGGCTCAATTTTTATCGTAGCCGTACCCATAATGTAATCCGTAAAAAAGCCTGGGATGACATCGTAAAAATTGGATAGATTTATGAACAAAAGCAAAATGCGATTGGCATCGTCAAGTAAATTCTGCAACTCGTATCGATCATCGCCTTGGACAAGTGGGCCAGGGCCTAACTTGCACCACGGGAACCACGATGGGACCATACCAGTGACGAACGTGTTGCTTAAGTTGTCAATCTCATCGATTGCCGTCGAGTCGTACACGTTGGCGTACATCTCATCAGCATTAACGCCTAGGTACTCAGGTAGCCGCTCAGGTGCGATGAACTCATAAGCACGTTCGAGTGTGGTGCGCACCAACTCGTGTTTGCTGCGTGACCGCTCAGCTTCCGCAAAGACACGGTCCTCAAAATCACCTGAGCCGTCGCTGATCGCTGTGTTTTGCTCGCTCACGGTTTACTGACTCCTTGCTGCGGGCGTTGCAACTGCTCGAACAGTGTAGGTCCCTGAAAGCGAGCCGCCCGAGCGATGGCCTCAGCACGACGCTTTGTGTCCGTAAGAATGCTCTGAATATCCTGCTCGAATGCGGCTAAAGCGCCTGTCACTCCATTTTCACTAGCTGGTGTTCCACGCGCCACGACGACCGGACTCATCCGGTCTAACTCGCGTTGCACGCTAGGACTCTCCACCAAGGGTGCCCCCCCACTGGAGGGCAATGCTCCCTGCCGCGTTACCGTCGTGCCTCCAGGACCTTGTGCAACAACGCCTCTAGTTGTACCTGCAAAGTCACCCGACCCAAATGAGCGATTGCCTCTGGGCACCTCGTCCTCACCTGTGAACAAGTCCCCTAATTCGTCAAAAAAATTTCTAAGTCGTCGTAACTTCGCCACTTCTCAACGTCCTGATAAGCGAAATGGGTGTCTGAACTCGCCAGTCGCGCACGCCTACGACGCGCTTCACCAGACTAACACACGTCGGCGGCTGAAACCATCCCCACGGTGCTTCGCGATTCACACGCTCGGTCCAGACAGTGATGCGCTCCAACACATCGAACGTCGCGATCAACCGCTCTAAGTCGACCTCGAAGACAGTCAAAATATCCAGACCGCGCTGCGTCCAGTTGAGTAGCGTCCACACACCGCTGCCTGGCGGTTCCTCGACAATACAGAGTAGATGCTGCCGATGCGCTAGGCTGTGAACCAGCCGCCACCACCAACGATCGGTAGGCGCGAGGGTCCACTGCACACTGAGCACGATCACTTTGCGCTGCATCATCGTCTGCGCGGTGCCGTCCGTCCAGGTGAGAACATCGGGTCACGCCGCATCTGAATCGGTTGTGTCATATGCCTACGAGTCTCGTTCTTAGGCCACGCCGGCGACATTAGCCCTTGGAGTCTCGGCGCCTCGAACCTGGCAATCAAATACTGGAGTGCATCGTGTGGGTGCGAGTAGGAGTTCTTGTCAGGACTGTCTGCGTACCGCTCACCGCTAACCCGCATCCGTTTGTACTGGTACCCACCAATGAACCCTTTGTGCAGCACTGAGCACGACTTGTTCATTCTGAATTGAGGCGTGCCGCTGATTGAATAGTTGAGCACTGAGCGCACAGAATTTTGACGCAGGAGGGGTGACTGCTCAGACCCGACGATGTTGTAGCCCTTGTCTCGCAGGAGGTCAAAACACGAACGTAAATCGACCTGCGACTTCTGTTGTCCGGCCGGGTCGCCAAATATCTCCAGTTTGTACCCAGGCCAGCGCTCAGTCACAAATGCCGCCATCAACTTCTCAAACTGCTCAGTGCCCATCTGATCAACAGCAATAAGCTCGTCCAGTATCAGCCAGAAACCCCTGTAGTCTTTTTGTCCGAAGACAGCGGCCGGCGTCGTGCCGAAATCCATCCCTACACCAATTGCGCGGTCTGGTACAGGCGCCAGGCGCGTCTCGCTCAGGTGTACATCCGACTTGTAATCCTGTCCGTAGACAGGCTTACCGTCCATCGTGAAACCAGGCTTACCGTGAATGTGTACGTTTATCCAATTCTCATCGCGTCCCTCAGATTTCGCTAAGGCGTACTGGTTGAAGTAATACTGCTGCTCGCCGAGCAGATTGTCCAAATTCTCCGCCTCCGGCGACATCCCTCCCGGCTGGTGAAAACAGGTGAATTTCGGCATATCCAACCCGCGCCGCGCCGCCTCTGCTGCAAGCTCCGACTTCAGTGTAGAACTGGGATTGTCGAGCACGTCATACCACACAGAGTCCACGTCGTACGGATTCGTGTCGCCGATAACCCCTGTCCACGTCGCCTGATACCCGGTGTCTTTGTTTTTAGGTGGCCACCTCCCAATGCGCCCCAGCAGGTCTTTGACCAAATCGAACGGTAGCTCCCTAAACTCGTTCAACCACACCCCCGTCAGTTCAAACGACAACAGGTTGTCGCGGTCGTCTGCGGTGTCCAGACCCATAAAATGAAACTCCGAATCGACCCTCGTGCCGTCAGGCATATCGAATTTCATTTCAAAGACCATATCCGAAGACTTCCACCGACCGACAACGCCGTCCTTGAACCAGTGCAGGAATGTTTTGAGTGTCGTCTTTTTGAGTTGAACCTTGGTATTGCGCACCACTGCGAACCGCGTACTACGCACTTTTAACTCATCTGGTGCCTGCTGCATCGCCCGCATCCCGAGCAATATCGAACTCGCGGCTGACTTCCCCGACCCGTAGGGTCCCGTCACGCCTGTAAAAATGTGCGTGTCCGACGCCCTGATGTACTTCGCAAGCGTCGCTGACGGTGTGTATTCGACCCTAGCCACCGAAAACACTGTCCTTGCTGGTCGGCATCGACACCAATGGGAACGCCACAGCAGCCGCACGATCAAAGACCGCAGGCGTCACATCGCGTCCTAGTCCCTGATCGACGGAGGGGTGGGCAGGCATATTAACGATAAACACGAACTTGTCCGCCACACTTCTCTCCACACCGAACTCCGACCACTCCCCAAGTAACTTCGCCGACGCCAGCTTAGTCGCATCGCTGTCTGCCTTGTGCATCAGCCGGTGGACAACAGCCACAGCATCACTGGCAGCCATTTTAGCCATCTGCTTAAACTTCACGCCGTCAGCCAGCAGGCAGCGGCAATGCTCAGCAACAGCGGCCCAGAATGGCGCGTAAGTAGCTAACTCCTCAAACTGCTCCTGCGATACCCCGTGCTGCTCGCACACCTCCAACGGAGGTCGCATATCCATCGCAATCTCCAAAGCGAACGACTGTGAAAAATTGACGAGGCTCCACGGCTTCCTTTCGCCGGATGGTCGGAGGGGTGGGCGTACCTCGTCCGCGTTCGACGTCATCGTTAATTCCACACTGGACTCTCAATGAATATCGGATACGCAGGGTCCAACGTGTCATCGCGAACGGCTTCCACAACTCCAAACTTGCGCAGCCCGACACCAGCACTCACTAGATCGAACAAGTCCGACCTGAGACGCACGCACGAAGGCATCCGGCGCTCACTGCGAATGTAGCACTTAATGAAGCTGTTGATGTAACGCCAACTTGCTTGTGCGGCTTGGTCTGCAGGAATCACGCATACAGAATAGCGCTTTGTGGGTGACAGATGCAAACCGAAGAAATTTAGTGCAGAATGAAAAATGAGGAGTGTCGATACGCTGGCACCCGCAGACTCTTTCGTCCCTGATTTTCAAACCCTGTGTGCAAATTGGCGCTCTGCAATCGCGGTGGCCTTCCGCTGCGCCCTACGCCTGCGCCCTACGCCTGCGCCCTACGCCTGCGCCCTACGCCTGCGCCCTACGCCTGCGCCCTACGCCTGCGCGCTCTTGACGCAGCGCGCTACACACGATGACGCAAACGTGTAACATCATAGAATTAGATGTATGCACATTCTAATCTACCAAAGTGCATACGAATTGTTCAATGACACCAGATAGATAGATAGATAGATAAATATATATATATATTACACATAAGGCGAAAGTTTGAGAAATGACAGAAGCGTGTAAACATTTTCGGTCTTGTATAAGAATGTTTACAGGCGTTTATACGATTCCGGTTTTCGACGAAGTTCTCACACTCTAAAAATGTCATCTATCCATCTATCCGGCTAACCGACTGCCTCAATTGAATATTTTCGTGTACCGCTATTAGAGCTACATCATCTATTTTCGTGGAGCGCATCTACCAATTTAGTATAGTAGACAAGTAGAGGCTAACTTATATGCGTTTGTATGTTATTGAAGCTCACTCACAGTAGTCTAGTAAACCACTACGCAAAACATTGTGCGTATTTGCGCAACTGTTTGCGTAGCTGTAAGCGGTTTATAGCGGTTCCCCGGCCTGTACAAACTGGCACGCAACTTGCTCTACTTGTCTAGTAGAACACAACAGCCGCACAAAGGACGTTTATATGATGCTGTCAAATTTACTCTTTTCGCTTGTAGCCGCCGCGCTGCTTGACCTTCGGACCTTCGCCGCGACAGATAGCGAGTGTTATTGTGTGTACGAGGTGACCGAATACGGCGACACGCTGGATGCCAGCGAATTGCCTTACTGCTTGGATGCAATCACAAACTTAACCGCTCAGCACTGAGCAAAGGGTTTTAGTATGTACATCCAATACTTGCCAGCCAACCAAGCGTATACAGTCGTGTTCGGCGATTCGCTTGTGATGATTGCAGGCAAATGCCTCTGGCAATCTAAGGCTGATCTGGTTGCTGCATTGCGGCAGATTAACATTGTCGTGGCGCCTGACAGCAAACTCGAACTAATGGAGGTCAACTAATGACGCACCCTGAATATCAGCATCGTGTGAAGCTGACGCGCACAAACTTGCTTATTAACGGTCAGCGATGTGACTTGATCGCTGACGCTGGCTTGCACCACATCACGGGTAATCGCCGTCCATACTTCAGCGTGACAGGCACGCTGTACGAAGCTGGCAAGCGGTCCGATCGTGCGACCATTTCGGGCGGCTGCTTGCACGATGAGATTAGCACGTTCCTGCCTGAATTAGCGCCGATTGTCGCCCTGCAGTTGGCGTACGATGATGGTACACCAATGTACGCAGACGCTAATGGCTGGTACTGGCTGGCAGGGTTCTTAAAGTTGGGCCGTGAACAATATCACGGCGGGTCAGGGTCAGGTGCCAAGACAGCGGGGAAGTGCTTTGAGATTTTGTCCAAGCACCTGCGCGTAGAGTACTTGCGACTGTTTAACGATATCGCCGTTATGATGGCTGATTGCTTCCCCTTAGGGGCGTTCGCGCCTCAGTATTTGGACCTTGACAAGCTGCAGGGCAACTGGACGGCCTACTGTGAGGCATTGCGGCCTCAGTGGACTGAGCAAGCGAAGGCAGGTATCAAATTGCTGCAATCGCTGGCCGCTAAACAGGCAGGCGCGAAGTGAACCCTACATTTTATTGTGTGGACTGCAAACAGCACTTGCCGCGACTAGGCTACGGTGTCCCTGGCTACTGCGGTGGGACAGGTTACGGCTACGTCCGACACGGCTCAAAACGCAAAATCTGCTACGCCTGCTGCGGCGTGCGCGGTCGCACTTCGATGGTCGAGACGGGGCAGACCGTGATGTACCTGGTTCCGCCGCAAAATCGAAATGCGTTCGATACACCGTCAAACTGGTCCGTAACCGACTGGCCAGGTGCGACACGACTGACACCATTCGGCGTCAAAAAATCGCGTACAAACTGGGGTTGTACTCGCTATGATGTGTGGTTTGTGTTTGAGGGGTTTGTCTGGCACGGGGTGAACATTGGCGATAATCACATTTTACGATGCAAGCGTACAAAAACACCGTCAAAAAGGGGCTCTTAAATGGCATCATTCACGGTCGAAATTGACATGGACAATGCAGCGTTTGAAGACTCGCCGACGGGCGAATTGAGTCGCATATTGCGCAAGCTGGCAAAAGAAATCGCCGACGGCACTGAAACAGATACCGTTATCAAGTTGCGCGACATTAACGGCAACACGGTCGGCACGGCTATTTACGACGGGGGGCAGTGATGCGCATCCTAGCGCTACCACGTCTTGAACGTGACCTGTACGGGGTTCGACACCTGCACAATAGGGGTGAGTTGGCGCGGCATTTTCTTGAGGTCGACGGCAAGCGTACGAATCTGGGGTACGACCAGACAATGAACGCTTACTGCTGGGCGGATAGGCCGGCAGCGTCAACTGTTGAACGTGCGCTGGACCGCGCCAAGGGCGTCTTGGTCTTCGCGCATTTGCAGCGTGTGGCGCTGCGGTTAGTAGGTCACAGTGGCAATTATGAACGCCGTCTATAAACCGAAAGCGTTAGAGCTTTGGCAGCGTCTCCCGAACTACAGGGGGGTGGACTGGTCCACCTACTACGCTGTTTTGGGCCAAACCCGCGACAGTGACCACTTAGAGTGCAGCAATTTTGAGTGCGCTCACGCACTGCTGAGAGACATCGCGGTCAAGTGTCACCAATCCACCCCTGGCTGGGGAGGGTTGGATGTAGACGGTGCCTACACAGATACCATGTTGCGGGTGTCCAGGTTCAACCACCGGAGGTGCGGGTGGGTTGAGACGCTGCTCGTCCACAAGGACAGCGCTGTTGAGTTGATTGAAGCAGCGGACGCCATACTTTGCTCACTGCAAGCGTGTCCTGTCCTTGACGAACGCGACTTGCTGAAACGCAAGCTTGACGCGATGACAGACGACTTCGACAAGTGGACGTGGGATGACCACTACAGCGATGTCCTAAAACTTCCCGCTGACGGCGCTATCGATGGCACTGACTTTGAACACTTTCTGAAAACAACAGACGCTGAAGCCTACAAGGGGTGGAGAGAACACGCACTGGAGCATTGGACTGACGACTGCGACGGAGTCGCACCTGCTACATTCGACAATTGGGCCTACACACCGCCTAACTACGTTACAGAAGCAGCGAACGACTGGTTGACAGATCGAGTCAATCAAGCGGCTCTAGACACACTGGCACGCGGTCTTGTGCCTGAGTGGACGCGGCTGTCTTGGGGTGACCAGCAGGTACTGCTAACGCTTTTGGACGATGCTTTGGGGTGCAAAGCGTTGCACGTCCAGCCGTTGACCGTGGCAGAGCGGATCAGCATTTGCTTTCAGGCTGCTACGTCCGAGCCGTGGCGCTTACTGGACCGCTATCTTAAAGATTTTGAAACTGATATGAACCTGGAGCTAACAACATGAGCAACCACAAGGGGACTTTGTAAAATGCCGCAACAGGAAACGCTAGGAAAACACGCTACTCAGATCACCGCTTCAGCTACTCCGGGGTGGGTGGCTGTGACTTATCAGCAGGTAGTGGTTGTCGAGTTTAGTTCTGATTTTGTCAAGCTGAACAGCGGGGGGCGTCAGACCCTGACCGCCAAAACGCGGATGTGCCAAGCCAGCACTCAATTTAATCTTGGTTACGCGGTCAAGTCTGTACGCGGTCAATGGCGCGTGCTCACAGCGACTGGGGTGTTTGCTTTTGAGGACAACATGTGGGTGCGACGGCAAGACGGCGCGTGTTTTGTGGTTGTCGATGGCGCGACAGTTGAGTTACACCCGCTGGCAGGCCTTAAGGGCGAATCAGAGGTAGTCAAATGACCAACGACCAGCCCGCCAGCGCGGCGGGGGAATTGCCAGATCAACATAGTGATGACTGCCTAATCTGCGGAAAGGTATGGCAGAATTGTGAATGTAACGACGAGGCGCTGATCTGCGTCAAACTAGGCCGCAAAATTCGCACCGCCTACCCCGACGCAACGGCTGAGATCGTGATTGAATGGGCGAAAGACGGCCAAGCGTTTCGGTCGCTAATTTTAGCCGGTGTCACCGATATACACGTTGACAGGGCTGGATATTTGGCGGCGTGCCGCACAACAACGGAGTGCGTCGGCGAAGGCGAAAGTCTAGCCGTCGCCGCAGCCAAGGGCGGTAAGTGATGTGGGGTGTTTTACAGCGGCAAAAAAACAGACTAGACGGCAAGCAGGAATATCTTATGCTTCGACGAGAAGGCGGGTTTTTGCTGTTCGACACACGCCAACAAGCGCGTGACGAGATCAATGCGAGATTTGGATACATCCGCGACAGGCCGGACTTACGCAAAGAGCCGCACGGGTGGAAGATGCCAATCCCCGTGCGCGTGAAAATTACAACAGCCAAAGGCGGTAAGCCGTGAGCAATAAAATAAAAATACGCACCCTGGCTGCCATGCTGGCTACTTTTGGACATTGTGAAAAGTGAAAAGAGGGTGTGAATAACAACAAACACCGCCAGCCCGTCATCGCGGGAACGCAGAAGGCATTTTTGTGGTGGATAGGCTACGAAGTCGGGTGGCGTCGCAGAGCGGAGTTCAACAACATAGCGACTTACGACGACGCTGTAAAGTTACCTCGTGGAAGCACAATTTTGCTTGTAGGCGATCACTCGACACACTATCCGCTGGCTGAGTGGCTACGAGTTAAGGGGTGCGTGGTTCGCAGCCCTTACGTCGGTGAATTAGAGCAGATGACGCTCAAAGGACTAAATTATGACTGAGTATGAATCGCAACTGCTGGACTCAATTGCCTACTGGCGTCGTCGCTGTTTAGAAGCAGACAAAAAACTAGAACAAGTTGAGTTGGAGTTAGAAAAATTGAAGGCGCCGACTACAAGGATTCCTGCCACACAACAGAACCGTAAAAGTCGTCAAATGCGAGAGCGCTTACGCGCTGAACGGCTAATACGATAATGTCAGACACACCTGCAATCGTGCGCCCTAGCCAGCGGCGTGTCTCTAAAGCCAAGTTTAGGTTGCTGTCGTTGGATTGCTGACTGTATCCTGACAGTAGCTGAATACCGGGTGCTGTGATCGTTGTACCAGTGCAAAGGCTACTTTCGACGGCGCTGTCAGGCACTGCGACCCAAAGAGGGGCGGCGCCGCCTAGCGTAGGGTTGCGCAGAAAGCACCACCTGAAAATAGCCGTCGTAGGTGACAAAATCGAGCCTCCTAAAGGCAGCACAATAGCTTGCAGGCTGGCGCGGAGTCTGATAGCTGCAAGAGGTGTAACAGTGGCGCCTGCCGCCACTGTTACAGTGGTCCCTGCGTCAGCACTGCGACTTACGCTTAAAAGGTCTTGCTGACCATCGATTTCGTACGAAGCGCAAATCTGTACGAGTGATGCAGCCGCGCCTGTACCGTCGTTAGCAATCTCAAATCGAATCGGCAACATGGGAGTTGTCATGTATACAACAGCAGCCGCATTGACGTGCGACATCGTGTGACAAACGATATTTTGACCTGCAATCGTGACGCCGAACCTCACAGCACCGGCACCTGACCACTCCAAGTCAATCCACCAGATTTGCACCTTGGATGTATCCAGCGTGATGCCGCTAGGACCTGTGCCGTCCAGTTTGTCGCCCGTCCAGGCTGCCCGTGCTACGACAATATTGACAGCGACGCCCGACGTGAATGTCCGTGTGTTGACAGCTAGACCTGTCGGCAGTAGCGAGAAAAATACGCCGTTGTTGGCGTTAAATAGACCCCAGCGACGGGTGATGCCGGCGGCAGCAGCGCCAGCCACAGCGGTCAGTGAGGCACGGGCTGCTTTACCAGCTTGATACGGCATCGCTTGGTAGCTCTGACGGACACGCACACCGGCTGCGGCGCTCACAGCCAGCGTGACACTGGACTGGTTGGCGTTAAACGCAGAACTGGTGCCAGCGCCTGACAATTGCTGGTCATCCCATACAGACGTTTCAAGGCCGTTTATGAGTTTGCTGTCGAATACCCCTGTCGGTTCAGAGACACGCAGCTTGTCAGTTGCGTCACGACGCGAACCTGACAAGAGCGCTTCGAGGGTCGCTAAGCGTGCGTTAGTGACTGCCTGCCCGGCAGCCGTGGCAGCGCCTGTCGGCAGCGGCGACGGTGTTAAGACCTGGACGAATCTAAAACGATCTGCGAACGGAATTTCGACCATCCTTGCATTTTAACAAGGTTCAGCGGCTAACACGGCCACTGACTTGACACGAAAATTTTTTGTGTTAGATTGTTAACGTTGTGATGCACGAACCAGACCAGATTAGATGAACTTCAACGTCGACTTAGAAAAACGAATTGACCGCGCCTTGACTGATTGGCGCGTCGCCAAACTCAGTGTTCAACGCAATCAAAAATTGCATCTGTGGTTTCAACCGGCCTTGCGTCGTAACGGCGGTGAGATGCCTGCGGCTCTGATAGCGTTCACGACGCCAGCTTTAGGTGCCAAAGCGATTATGGAGTTTCCGGCTGGCCACGTTGAGTGGGACGAAGCTAAGTTTAGACGTATTGTCGGGGTGTTCTTAAAAGGGGCCTTGTCAATGGCGTACAGGGGCCGCTACGCACTGTGGTTTAAGGCGCTCGGACATGTCATCAAGTAACGAAGATTCGGGTCCTAAGTCTGAAATCTGGCGTCGCCTGCGTCCTGCTCGCGCTGTAAAACTGTCAAAGACTGAGTTGGCACCGCTAGATCTTGATGCGCTAAGCAAATTATTTGGTGCTGAGACTAAGCGCCAATACCTCGAACAGCCGAGCGTATTCGATTTGAGCGATCGGCTACCACAGCAGACCGTCAAGACAGTCGACGCCGACACTCTCGAACCCTACGACGGCGACTTAATTTGATTTCGTCTTTAGACATCGAATCTTGGCACTCTAAGCCTCACGGTGCGCTCGAACCGTACAGATTCGACGTGAGGGTGTCCGTGTTAGGCATCGCCAGCGTTGACAAAACCCCGTTCGCCGCACCGGACTTGTTTAACAATTGTAAGCCAACGTGGGCACCTGATGCGGTCGCAATAGGCGACAACTTGACCGCGATTGCGGACGGGCGTCGCGTTTACACTTGGAATGGACTGTACGATGTGGCTGTGCTGACAGCGCTGGCATACTGGATGAGCAACTTTAAGCCTGACGCAGGCGGCACGGCAACACAGCGAGTGGGCATGCAGATTTTAGATGCCGTTAGGCGCATTCAGTGGATTGACGGGCTACTGCTTTGGAAGCGTATCGATATGAACCGTCGCGCTTGGATGAAAACGCGCACCGGCAAAGGTCCAGGTTACAGCTTGGCTGAAGCAGTCGATGTTATGCTGCCCTCCATCGCTGGTTACAAAGAGTCAACTAGCCAACTCGAAGATTTAATGCTGTGCCCTGACACCGAAACGAGTCAGGTAAAAATAGACCGCCTGACGCATCGCAACCAGCTTGACTGTGTAGCTACGTTGGTGATCGGGGAGACGCTATACAAGATGCTTCCTGAGAACGAACGTGTTGGGTTTGCTTGCGAGCAACGCAGTATTTTGCAGTTTGCCGAGTCGTGGGTTTTCGGTTTACGTGTGGACCGCAACAAAGTCGTCCAAAACTCTGAGCGCTTAATCGGTGATATTGCCGGCGGACTCGCACAGTTACCCGGCGTACCATACTCGCTGTTGAACAGTCCGAAACAATTGGCAACGTGGCTTTATCAGACGAACGGACTGACATGCAAGCGGTTTACAGACAAAGGTAACCCGCAGGTCGACAAAGTAGCGATTGCAGAGTTGGCACGCGAGGTACCGTGGTTGAAAGCTGTTCAACAGGTCAACAAAGCCAGCACGCGGCTGGAGAAGTATTGCGAGGCGCTGGTCGCGTCTTGCACGCATAACGGCAGTGATCGCACGCACTCCGCACCGCGCATTGCCGGCGCGTACACTGGTCGCTGCACCTACAGCAGCAAAACGAACCGCAAAAAAGAGTGGGCATCAGGGGCGTCGCTGCATCAGTGGGCTCGCGAGAAGTGGATTCGCAGTGTTTTTATTGCGGATGCAGGAATGGAGCTAATCGAACTTGATTTTAGCGGTCAAGAATTGCGTGAAGTCGCCGACGACTCGGGCGACCCAGCGCTTTGCGCTGCGTTCAACGCGACGTCGCCGCTGGAGCAAGACGTCCACGCCGCGATGGGTTCTGAGATCACAGGTGTCCCGGTCGACCGCGTTCACGCGCAGGAGACAGCGGAGGACAAAGAGGTCAGAGACAACGGCAAGCGGGTGAATCTGTCGTCGATGTATCGCATCGGCGCTGACTCGATGTCAGATAAAATGCTGGCGGACTACGACGTGTATAAGACGACAGCAGAGTGCAAATCGTACCTGGCAGCGTTCAAGAGGCGCTGGGCCTTTATTCCGCCGTGGTGGGCTGAGTGCATCGCACGCGCCAAGCGGGACGGCTACGCGGAAACAAAGGACGGCCGCAAAGTCGGGCTGACGTTCGGACACGGCCGGATGGACTATCCTGCGGAGCAGACAGCAATCAACTTTCGCATCCAAGGCACTGCGGCTGGGATGAAGTACCTAGCACTTTACTGCCTGTACGACTACTGCTTGAAACACAGCGTACGATTTTGCTTGGATTTACACGATGGACTGTTCTTTCAAGCGCGTCGGGGCCAGGCGTTCGATCACGCCAAAGCGATGCAGTTGACCGCTTCAAATTTGCCGTATGACTGGTGGGGCTGGCAACCGAAAGTGCCATTTCCTGTGGACGCTAAAATAGGCCTCTCGTGGGGCGAACTGAGGACAATATGATGTCAGCGTTTAATACGTTCTTGGCAGGCAAACAAGCCGCGTGGTCATCTGGTAGTCGAGGCGCGTTCGGACGCCGATCTGACTTACACGACTTGCCTACGTGGGTGCCGGTCGAGTTGACAGGTCAAGTGATGGTCCATACGGATCAAAACGCAATGCGTTATGCGACTGCGGACTGCACTGTGCAGGTTATACGCATGAGCGGCAAGTACCGAGGGCAGCTAACCTTAGCCGACGACGTGGACCTGATGATTTTATGAACGCAAACAACATCATGCTGGACTACGAAACATTGAGCGTCGCAGTTAACCCTGTGATTTTAAGTATAGGCGCAACGCGGTTTGACCCTCATAAAGGCATCGTCGCAGCCACGATTGAAATTAACATCGACCCCGAGAGTTATAGGGCTTACAGCGGTTTTGACATTAGTTTGTCAACCGTGTTTTGGTGGCTGAAGCAGTCCAAAGAAGTTCAGGACGCACTCACGTCAAAACCATGCGTGCCTCTGCGGGTAGCGCTGCTCGAACTGTCTGATTTTATGCAGCGTGATGGTGAGCCTGTAGTATGGTCAAATGACGAGACAGCAGACATTTTGTGGTTGAAGTCAGCTTGGACCAAGGTTTTCAGTGCGGAGATGGCGTTCAAAGAAATTTTGCCTTGGACGTACCGCAACCAGCGATGCTTTCGCACCGTGCGCGACATCGCTGAGTCGTTGAAAATCGGAGAGCACGCGAAGGACCTAGCCGACTCGTTTGCTGCGGGTCCAAGTCACTCAGCAGGCTCAGATTCTCGCTGGCAGGCAGCCTACGTCAGTTACGTGTATAGCCACTTCCACGGGAGGTTGTGATGTCCGACGCCGTAATAAGCCCACAACACTACACGTCCCGTCCAGGGCTGCAACCGCTTGAAGCTATTGAGCAGTTTGGACT